>Ga0272441_10002915_pt1 | contig 33750 bp, 27 predicted proteins | sample SSMProp6N_FD_193582 | JGI IMG/M metagenome (GOLD analysis project Ga0272441, IMG submission 193582) | Marine sediment archaeal communities from Little Sippewissett salt marsh, Falmouth, MA, United States - SSM-Prop-6N | ecosystem: Environmental > Aquatic > Marine > Wetlands > Sediment ... | reverse complement strand
GCCGTGGACGACAGCGCCACCTGCGCCGAAGACGACAGCGTCTCCGTACCGGTCCTCGCCAACGACTCTGATCCCGACGGCGATCCGCTCTCGATCCAGTCCGTTGGATCGCCCGCGCACGGCGACGCCTCCCGCAGCGGGGACCAGGTCGTCTACACCCCGGATCCCGACTACTGCGGCGACGATTCGTTCACCTACACCGCCTCCGACGGCAACGGCGGCAGCGATTCCGCCACCGTGTCTGTCACCGTGGGCTGCGTCGTCGACGAGATCGTCGTTGCCATAGAGGACGCTTCGGCCGTCGAAGGCGAAGCGGCACTGTTCGAGCTGCACTGGGTGTCCGGGGATCTGCCGTCAACCATCCTCTTCCGCGTGCAGACGGGTTCGACCGCGGTCTGTGACGAGGACTACGTGGCGATGGTCGCAACAGTGGCGTTCGACGACGCGCACCGCACCCGGACCGTGGCCGTTCAGACCATTGTCGACGCGGTGTGTGAGGCGGACGAGATGTTCCCCGCGAATCTCCTCACGGAGGCGGGTGTTCCGATCGCAGCAGCCTGGGGGACCATCCTCGACAACGGATGTGTGCCCGCTGCAGACAACGAGGTGGCCACCCGTGTCGTGATCTCGGAGATCGCATGGTCGGGCACCGGGGCTTCGTCCGAAGACGAGTGGATCGAGCTGGTCAATGTCGGCGAAGACGATGTCGATCTTACGGGCTGGCGACTCCGCTGGCGGCCGCTCGTGGTTGACAACACCTCCGATCTCACGTGGACCGTCATCGAACTCGCCGGGCTGCTGTCGCCGGTCGCCGCCACGGAGCCGCTGTCGATCCAGAAGAACACCTGGGACGGGTTCTCCTACCTGGTCATCTCGCCGTCCGCGCCGGGCGCCGACGGCTTCTTCCTCCTCGAGCGGCATACGGACGCGACGGTCTTCGACGTGGACGCCGCCGTGGTCTACGACCTCTCCGGCGAGGAGACCATGGACCTGCCGGACGAGGGGGCGCTGGTTCAGCTCATCGACAGCCACGGACAGATCGTCGACACGGCGAACGCCGGGATGGTCTCCGGTTGGGCGGCGGGCAATGGAGAGACGTGCGCCAGCATGGAGCGGATCGACCCTCTGGCGCCGGACCGTACCGACAACTGGGGGACGAGCGTCGGTGTCCCGTTCTGTGGGAAGGACGCCTGGGGCAACTCGCTCGCTGCAACCGCGGGATGCCGGAACAGTGGCTCCGTGGAGCAGATCCTCGCCGCTGGCATCGACTTCCGCATTGTGCGCGATGGCCCCGGTGTCGACTTCTCGGTGGCCCTTGCGGGGACGTCGGTTCTGGGGGAGTCGTGCAACGAGATCGTGCGGGCGAAAGTGAAGAACGGCACGATCGGGACGTTCGCCGTCGTTTCCCCAGTGGAGTATACGGTTCGGTCTGACGGCTGGGTTGACGTTGATCTCGCCACCCTGGCGCCGGGGCGGTATCTCTACCGGTTTGGCTGTGCGGCGGCGCGGTGGGTGATCGCCGCAGTGGAGCTGCCCGACTAGCCGCGGCGCGATCGGCCATGCGACCCGGGGGACGCACAAGCCCCCGGGTCGTCTCGTGTTGCAGCCTCACTGACGGGAGGGAGACTGGCACAAGATCGGTCGCTGGCAGCCCCTTGGCGCTCGCGGCGTCTGCCGCAACGTGTAGGAAACGGCACCGATGCTCTTGTACGTCGTCCGCTTAGCACGGAGTCTGTTAGACTCCCTGTCAAGCAGGAGGTAGCGACGTTGGAAGCCACGCGGAACCTCGCGCTGGAGCTCGTGCGCGTCACCGAGGCGGCCGCCATCGCGGCGGGGCGACTTATGGGACGCGGAGATCGAAACGCAGTGGATCGAGCCGCAGTCGTCGCGATGCGCCGTGTCTTGTCCACAGTGCGCATGGCGGGCATCGTTGTCATCGGCGAAGGGGAGAAGGACGGGGCGCCGATGCTTCGTCCCGGGGAGCGCGTGGGCGGCGGCCGATCCCCCGAGGTCGACATCGCCATCGACCCCGTGGACGGCACAACGCAACTGTCAACGGGAGGGCCAAACGCCATCTCGGCGATCGCCCTCGCTCCCCGCGGCACGATGTTCGACCCGGGGCCGCTCATGTACATGGACAAAATCGCCGTCGGGACACAGGCCCGCGGGATGATCGACATCGAGGCTCCGCCCGCTGACAACCTGGCCCGCGTGGCGCGCGCCAAGGGCGAGGCGATCCAGGACCTCACTGTGGTCATCCTCGACCGGCCTCGACACACGGAGCTGATCCGGGAGGTCCGCGCGTGCGGTGCGCGTATCCGGCTGATCCCGGCGTGCGACGTGACCGCGGCGCTCATGACGGCGTGGGAGCCGTCGCACATCGATGTCCTTCTAGGGATCGGCGGGAGCCCCGAAGCCATCCTTGCGGCGTGTGCGCTACGTGCCATGGGTGGTGAGATCCAGTGCCGGCTCGTTGCGCGGAACGACGCCGAGCGAGCGGCAGCGCTTGACCGCGGTCTCGCGCCGGGGCGCGTTCTCACGCACGATGAGCTGGTGGCCTCGGATAACGTGTTCTTCGCCGCGACCGGGATCTCTGACGGGGAGCTGCTCCGCGGCGTTGATTACGGCGCCGAGGGGGTTGTGACCGAGAGCCTGGTTCTGCGGGGGCTCACCGGCACGGTCCGTCATGTCCGCGCGACCCATCGCCCGGAGAAGCTTCGTCGCCTGAGCCACGCGGAGGGGACGTCCGAACTGAGATCCAACGGTTCCTGACTATCACACCGGGACGATCCAGCGGGCGGAGAAGCGAGTGGGTCCCATGCCCCGCGGCGCCCATCCTCAGATCCACACGATGATGGGCCCTCCTTGCGCCCAATGTGCCCCCTGCTCGGGGCAGGACACGACGTGCCGCGGGCGGACATCTTGTCGCCGCGCCGCGGCCCGCTCATCCCAGCGGTAAGTGTTACCGCAACAGGTGCCCGCCTGGCACAGTGCCGCTCTTGATTCGAGCAGCATGAAGTATTATGTCAGGCGGCTTCTGGGGGAGGGGGGCGATGGCAAGCGCTTGCAGCAATACGGGGCAAACGACGCTCCCTTCTGCGCAGACAGCGGGCGTCGTCTTCGACATCAAGCGGTTCGCCCTCCACGACGGCCCGGGCATTCGAACGACCGCCTTCCTCAAAGGCTGTCCGCTCGCATGCTCCTGGTGCCACAACCCCGAGAGCCAGAACCCCAAGCCGGAGCTGCTCGTCTACCGGAGTCGCTGCTCCGGATGCGGGGCGTGCGTCCACACCTGCCCGGAGGGCGCGGTGCGCATCGTGGGAGGGCGAGCGGTCACTGATCGCGCGCGCTGCACCGCGTGCGGCAGCTGTGTCGCAGGCTGCCCCGCGGAGGCGCGGTCGATCACCGGCAGAACCTGGACGGCAGGGGCGTTAGCGGAGCAGCTTGCCAGGGATCGGCTCTTCTTCGAGCAGTCGGGAGGCGGCATCACCGTCTCCGGTGGCGAACCACTGCTCCAGGCGCGCTTCTGCGCGTCGGTGCTAGAACTGTGTCACCGGCTCGGCCTCCACACGACGGTCGACACGTGCGGCCATGCGGACGAAGCCGACCTGCGCCGGGTTGCGGAGCATACGGACCTTTTCCTCTACGACATCAAGCTGATGGACGACGTACGACACCGCCTCGAGACTGGCGTCTCGAACGCCACCGCCCTGGCGAACCTCGAACGCCTGAGCGGTTGGAGAAGCCGAACCTGGGTGCGTGTGCCGCTCATCCCGGGGGTCAACGACGACGAGCACAACCTTGTCGAGCTGGCACGGTTCGTGCGCGGGCTCCGCACCATCGAGGCGCTGCAGCTGTTGCCCTACCATCGGGGAGGGGTGGAAAAGACGAGGGGGCTGGAGCGAACGGACGCCCAGTCGCCGGCGGTCGATGCCGAACGCGCCCCGGACGCCGCGGCACGGGCGGCGCAGACGCTTCGACAGCAGATCGCTGTCCCGGTGACGATAGGAGGCTGACACGGTGAACGAACGGATCGAGCGGCTGCGCGCGAGGTGCCTCGCCACCGCACCGTCTTTGAGCGGCGAGCGCGCCGCGCTACTGACCGCGTTCTGCAAAACACGAGAGGCAACGGATGCCTCGTCGGTCCCCGTTGAGCGCGCCGAGGCGCTACGGCATCTGCTTGCCCACCAGACGATCGTCATCGACGACGACGAGCTCCTCGTCGGCGAGCGGGGGCCAAGTCGCAAGGCCGCCTCCACCTACCCCGAGCTCTGCTGTCACTCGCTTGAGGATCTAAGGGTGCTCGACACCCGGGAGCGCTGTCCGTTCGCAGTCAGCGAGGAGACCCGGCAGGCGTATGAGGAAGACCACATCCCGTTCTGGACCGGCCGCTCGATGCGCGACCGCATCTTCAAGGCGCTTTCCCCCGCGTGGCACGACGCATTCGCCGCCGGCGTGTTCACCGAGTTCATGGAGCAACGCTCGCCCGGCCACGCGGTCCTCGATGACAAGGTCTATCGCCTGGGAATGATCGATTTCAAGGCGCAGATCGCAGCGTCCTCCGAGCGGATCGCCGCGTCGGACGTCCCCGATCGCGCGCACAAGCTGGAGCAGCTGCAGGCGATGGACATCGCCTGCGACGCGCTGATCCGGTTCGCAGAGCGGCACGCGGAGCTCGCCGCAACGCTCGCCGCAAAGGAGCATGACCCGGGGAGGCGCGCCGAGCTCGAGGAGATCGCGCGGGTCTGCTCGCACGTCCCCACCCACGCGCCCCGGACGTTCCACGAAGCCCTGCAGATGTACTGGTTCATCCACTTGGGCGTGGTCGTCGAACTCAACGAGTGGGACTCGTTCAACCCGGGAAGACTCGACCAGCATCTGCTCCCCTTCTATCGCAAGGACATCGAGGAGGGACGCCTCACCCCCGAGCATGCTAAGGAGCTCCTGGAGTGCTTCTGGATCAAGGTGAGCCAGCAGCCGGCGCCGCCGAAGGTCGGGGTCACCGACGAGCAGAGCGCCACCTACAACGACTTCATGCTCATCAACCTCGGCGGGGTCGATGTCCACGGTGATGACGCCGTGAACGAGCTTTCGTACATGATGCTCGAAGTCATCGAGGAGATGCGCTTGCCGTTCACCGGGTCGTGCATCCAGCTGTCCAAGGTCAACCCCGATCGCTTCCTCACGCGCACGCTCGAAGTGGTCCGTCATGGCTTCGGCCAGCCGTCGATCTTCAACACCGACGCGATCGTTCAGGAGTTCCTCCGTGCAGGCAAGTCGATCGAGGACGCCCGCGCCGGCGGGCCGAGTGGCTGCGTGACGATCAGCGCGTTCGGCAAGGAGAGCTGCGTTCTCACCGGCTACATGAACTGGCCGAAGCTGCTCGAGCTGGCGCTCCACAACGGCGTCGATCCGCGGACCGGGAAGCAGCTGGGACCGAAGACCGGCGATCCACGGGCGTTCGCCTCGTTCGACGATCTGTTCGCGGCGTACCGCACGCAGCTCGGCTACTTCGTGGACCTGAAGATCCAGGGGAACGCGATCATCGAGCGGCTGTTCGCGGAGAGCATGCCGGCGCCGCTTCTGTCGGTGCTCGTCGACGATTGCATCGACAAGGGCGAGGACTACAACAGCTCGGGACCACGATACCCGACCACCTACATCCAGGGCGTGGGCTTGGGGACAACAGCTGACGCGATGGCCGCGATCAAGGCGCAGGTCTTCGACCGCAACACGCTGTCGATGGACCAGCTGCTCGCGATGCTGCGGAACGACTTCCGGAGCGCGGAAGCGGAGCAGCGGCTTCTCGCGAGCCAGTCGCCACGGTATGGCAACGACGACGATGCTGCCGACGCGATCGCGCGGCGACTGTTCGATGTGTACTACGACGCGATCGACGGGCGTCCCAACAGCAAGGGCGGGACCTACCGCGTCAACCTGTTGCCGACGACCGTCCACGTCTTCTTCGGCAAGATGGTCGGGGCAACGCCGAACGGACGCCGTAGCGGCGAACCGCTATCCGACGGGATCTCGCCGACGCAAGGAGCTGATGTCTGCGGGCCTACGGCCGTGCTCCGGTCCGCGGCCAAGATCGACCACGTCCGCACCGGCGGCACGCTCCTCAACCAACGGTTCCTGCCGAGCGTTCTCAAGGGGGAGCGGGATCTGGAGAAGGTGGCGGACTTGGTGCGCGCGTACTTCCGCATGAACGGCCATCACGTCCAGTTCAACGTCGTCGACTCCGATACGCTGCGCGACGCACAGGCTCATCCCGAGCGGCACCGCGACCTGATCGTGCGCGTCGCTGGCTACAGCGACTACTTCCACAACCTGAACAAGGGACTACAGGATGAGGTCATCGCCCGCACCGCCCATGCGGACCTGTAGGGCCGCTGCCAAGTTCAGCAAGACGCTCCCGAGGCCAGGATCAGCCACCGCTCGTCTCCATGTCGCCCGCTGATCCATTGGGAACGCCAGGTCGAATCCTGAGATCCCGCAGCGTCTGCACCCACAGCACGCGGACATCTCCGTTGCCGACGGCTTCGTAGCCGTGCGGGATGTGGGGACCGAAGTGGTGGCTGTCGCCGGGGCCCAAGACGTGGTCCACCTCGTCGATGCGAAGGCGGAGCCGTCCGTCGAGGACGTAACCGAGCTCCTCCCCGCCGTGCGCCACCGGCGGGTACGTGTACGCTGTGGGGATCTCCCCGATCACCACCTCGAACTGTCGCCCTGGGAACTCGCGGTTGAGGAACCGGTACTTGATGGCCGCATCCGACAGGTTCACCGAGGATTGATCGCCGTAGTGGAGGATGTCCAGGTGGGGTGAGACGTTGATCGTCGGTGGATCGACGATCGCGAAGAACTCCCCGAGCGACAGCCCCAGCGCTGCGGTCACGCGCTCCAGCGTCGCCACGGAGATCGACGACAGACCGCGTTCCGCCTCCGACAGGAAGCTCGTGGACAGCCCACAGGCATCGGCCAGCAGCAGAAGGGTGAGGCCCGCGTCTTGCCTGAGCTTCCGCAGTGCCTCTCCGAGCCGCGCCATGGATTGCAGTTCAGGGGGAACACCGCGAGCCCTCCGATCGTTCGGTGGCCGCCGACAGCTGTTCCCGTACCGCATAACGGCCTAAGGTGCTCCCACTGCGTCCCGGCCGACCCCGGCGCATCGCACACCCAGGCGCCCTCGGAGGGAAGCAGCGGACGGAAGGCGCCTGTTAGGTCTCGGGCAGGAGTCTGTGCTAGACTCGCTCCCACTGCCTCAAGGCAGCGGGAGCCTGCGACGCCGGGAGACGCTCTGTGTTCGACCACCCAGTGACGTTCGCCCTGGTGGTCTTCGCCCTGTCGATCGCCGCCTACATCCCCATGTCCGACGCCTTTGGGCCGAGCGCGTGGAAGGGCGTTGGGCCGTTCCAGGTGCAGATCAGCTGCGTCTTCCTGTACCTGCTCTACTTCCTCGCCGGCACGTGGCTCGGAGCGCGGGGGATCGACCGGAGCGCGGTTCTGCCGAGGGCCCGCTTGCCAGGTATTGGCGGACGTGGGTCGCTGCGGGCGCGGCATCCTACGCCGGGCTGAGCCTGCTGTTCACCCAGGCCCCGACCTCGCCGTTTCTTGCCTATGCCTTCCTCCTCGAGATGCTGCTCATGATGACGGCGCTCACGGCGGTGTTCGTGTGCTTCGCACGTGGTGGCGGCCGCGTCTTGAGGAGCCTCGCTGCCAACAGCTACGGCATCTAGCTGCTCCAGTACACGGTGATCGTCTGGGCGCAGTACGCGGTGCTGCGAACCGGCCTCCCGCCAGCCGCCAAGTCCGGGATCGTGTTCGTGGGCGGCAGCGCGTTCTGCTGGGCGGCGACAGCGGCACTGCGACAGATCCGCGTCGTGGGACGGTTCATCTAGTGCGATCCCCCCTTGCGTGGAGGCCCGTTCTCGTGAGGAACCGGAAGGACGCCGACGGCGTCCTCCAGCAGGCTGCCGAAGTACAGGAAGTCGCCGCGGCGAACCACACACGAGATCCCCGCGTAGTGGTCCCCCGAGGGATCCTGCAGGTTGTAGACGACGTTGGCGTCCTCGTCGAGGCCGAGGACGAACCCGTAGCGAGGCGCCGCGCCGGTGAACCACGCGAGCGGGAGGCGCGCGGCGATCTTGCGGACCCACGGCCGCTCGAGCGCCCAGTCGATGAAGCCGTTCCTCGGGTTCATCAGAGCAACCCAGAACAGACCGTCTTCGTCGCACGAGATCCCGTCGGGGAACCCCGGAAGGTTGTCGATGAACACCTCGTCCTCGCCCTGTCGCGGCCCCGTAAGCCAGAGACGGCGGACACGGTACTTCGTAGTCTCGACAACGAGCGCAAACGACCCGTCCGCGCTCACGGCAACCCCGTTGGCGTAGTAGAGACCCGTCAGCAGGACATCGGTGTCGCCTGAGTCCGGACGGTACGCGAGGAGGCGGCCGTTGCCCCGGTGCTCGAGAAGGTCGAGCAGCGTATCGGTGGTTTCCGTGGATGACTCGGTGAAGTAGACCGTGCCATCCCCCGCGATGTCGAGATCGTTCACCAGCCGGAGCGGTTGGCCGTCGATCTCCTCGACGACCCGGCGCACGGCCCCGCCGGGCGACACGGAGAGCAGCCGCCCGTCCAAGCCACAGATCAGAAGCTCGCCCGTCCCGTCGAACCCCATCCCCAGCAGCTGGCCCTGCGCCTCGGCAACGGTGACCGGCGCCTCGCCTTGCGAGACGTGGACCACCGAGCCGTCGAGCAGGCCGGTGTACACGTCGCCGTCAGCGTCTATGGCGACGCTCTCCGGCGCCGGCCCGGCGACCCATCGTTCGGTGGCGACCAGTGCCGTGTTGGGCGCATAGGCTCCCACAAGCGCCGGCGCCTCAGGCGGACGCCACTTGGCAGGTGAGATCGGGACCGGCCAGAGCAGCAGATACGCGGCAGCGGTGCCCAGCGCAGCGGCAAGCCCGATCACCCATGCCCGACACATCCGGATCCCCTTCCGCCCTCCGCTCCCTTGGCTTCCCCGTGTCGACACCTAAACGCTTCGCTTCCTTCTTCCCGCGGCAAGTCGTCGCCTGATCTTCTCGAACTCGTCCCGCGTCATGTCGAGCCGCTCCAACAGGTGTGCCATTGAGACCTCGATACCCTCTTCGGAAGGCGTGTTGGCGGCAAGGATGGAGGGCACCTCGTCGGCGTGGATCTGCCCCTGGCGCAGCATCGCAGCAACGTCGAGCTGCACGCGATGCACCCCGTGCTTGAGCCAGTAGAGATGGGCCGAAACGTCGTGAATCAGGCAATCGCCGTGACCGAGGAGGTTGTCGCCCTTGGGGCGCCGGTAGCCTGAGCCGCTCGCCTCCAGATGGCGCTTGATCGCCTCCTCCTCGTAGGGCTCGAACAAGAAGAACGCGAGGAACTCCGGCACCACGGCCGCATCGGCAAGCCCGGCGCCGAACAGCTCCTGGTTGATCCTATGGCGCATCGCGTGGCTTCTCACCGACGCCAGCAACAGCAGCCGGACGCTTCGAATCAGCCGCTTGTACTGCGCATGGAGCCGCTTCGCGCTGTAGGGCTCAAGGTTGGCGCGGAGGACCCCAAGGCCGGGATCCCGCGACCCGGGGTACAGGCTCCGGAACATCTGCATCGGCGAGCGCCCGTGCACAAAGAGAGGGATGCGCAGATCGTGGCAGCCACGTATGGAGAGGATGTAGCCGCCGATCGAGCACCCGAAGCAGGGATCTCCCAACCTCCGAAGCGTCGCCTTGTAGAGCTCGCGCATGGCGTCCGCATCAGGGCGGTAGACCAGGTGATCGATCCCGTTCGCGCGGGTGATGGCGCGGATGTTGTGCCACGCGTAGTCCGTAAGAAAGCCGTTGTCGAATGTGATGGCCAACAGGTTTGCCGAGTACGCCTCGGTCAGCCGGTGCGCCACGTACGCGCTGTCCTTGCCGCCGCTCAACCCCACGGCAGCGTCGTAGTGAAATCGGTCGCGGAACCTCTTCAGGCGCTCCTCGAGGATCCCGCGATGGCGCTCGAAGTCCTCGTAGAGGCCGTGCTGCGCCTCCCAGCCGCGGCAGCGGTTACAGACCCCGGATGCGTCGAGGCGAACGTCGAGCTTCCCCGCCGGGAGCAGGCAGCGACGGCAGTAGGCACCCCGCGACCTCATGTACCGTCCGCCCCGCTCGTAGACTCCATGCCCCAGCCTAGCCCGGCGGGGGGCACACGGCAAGGGAGAGGCGGGCGACAGGACCCCAAGAGGCGGTCGCACGGCTCCGACCGGATCGACCTCTCGTCTCATGCCCCTGTCATGGGACAGAATCCGTCCATGCCATCCCGATGGCTCTACGACGAGCGGAGCGCGGCGTGCTGGCTGCCTGTGGCAGCGGTCGCGTTGAACGTTGGCGCGGTGCCTTCCGATAACCTCAGGCGTCTCGTCGAGACGGTGCAACACGCCAAGGCAGAGCATCCCGACGTCCGACTCGTCCACTTCGGCGAGGTCACGCTGGGCTGGTTCACTAAGGGCAAGGACACGCGAAGCTACTACCAGCGCGTTGCCGAGACCGTTCCGGGAAAGGCGACGGAGACGCTGGCGGCGGTGGCGCGCGAGCTCGACGTGTACATCTCGTTCGGCCTGGTCGAACGCCAAGAGCAGGGGCTGAGCAACACACAGGTCGTGATCGAGCCAACCGGTGAGATCCTGGCGAAACACCGCAAGGTCAATCTTCGGCTCAAGTTCCTCGTGCCCGGAGAGCGTCGGGTACAGACGTTCTCCATCGACGGCGTACGGTGCACGATCATGATCTGCTACGACATGCAGGGCTTCCTGTTCGGCCGCATGGTCCATCAAGCGCACCCTGAGGTGATTCTCTACAGTCTCGCCGATAACGAGCGAGCCTGGTTCACCTCGAAGCACACCGCAACGAGGTTCGACGCGTGGATCGTCTGCTCGAATCGGTACGGCGCCGACCCCCAATACACGTGGCCGGGGCAGATCTTCGTTTCGGATCCTCTGGGCAGGATACGAGCGCGGAGCGTCGACGAAGAGAAGATCCTCTACTACCGCATCCCCATTGTCCGCAAGCACGGGCGCGTGGCGTGGTTTGCCCGCCGATGCTTGATGACGATGCGGCTGGTCGGCCTTGTCCTGCTCAATTCTCACATCGCCTGGGGGTTCGCCGCCGACAGGCTTCGGGTGTTGACGGGGCGGACGAAGCGGACAACCGTGGGCGATAGGACCTAGTTCGGCTCGGCGGAGCACGCGGCGGAGCCGGGGGTCCTTCCCGGAGTCGGTCTGCCGTTGGAGGAGCAGCCGCACAGACGCCGCAAAAGCCGCAGATGAGGCGCCTCACCACCTCGCGGGCGGCCGTCCGTTGCTGTAGCGCAACCCGATGGATGAGGGGTCCTTGCGGCAACGGGGTCTCGGAGGAGGCTCCTTAGAGCCGAGTCAGGGTGTGCGGCTCATCATGTCGAACACGGTCACATCCGGATGATGGTAGATCTCGATCCCCGTGTCATGACCGCCCAGGCTGACCGCGTGCTGCGGACACCAGTGCAGGCAGGCGAGGCAACCGACACAGCGGTCGCCCCACGTCGGCCTCCCTGTGGCGATGCTGATGTTGCCTACCGGGCACAGATCGGCGCAGACCCCACAGCCGTTGCAGTCACTGCCTGCCGTGAGCGCAACAGACTCCTCACCCTTGGTCATGAGTCGGAAGGCAAACCGCGCCAGAACAGGAACCCCGCGGAGCACCCACGGACGGAAGAACGCGGGAAGCACCCGGCTCTGTTCCACGACGCCGTCGACGCGGCGCTCGACGCAGTCGGCGATCGCCTCTACCTTGCCCACCGATGCTTCGAGCAGGCGCGACCTGCTCGCTTGCGACACGAAGCGGGACCCAACCCCGCTGTGCGGCATCGCCACGGCAAACCCACTCGAGAGGTGGCCACCACGCTCCTCGACGGTCTTCTCAAACCGCTTCAGCGAATGACCCGGCGCGAGCCCGTAGGTGCACACGGCGAACAGGTATTTGGCGTCGATCGACGCGAGTCTGCCAACGAGCTCGTCTACGATGTTCGGCGCCTTGAAGTCGTGGATCGGGAACACGAAGCCGATCACCTCGTCGTGCGTCTCCACAGACGCCTGTGCGGCTGTCGAGGCCGCGGGGACAAGCGACGCGGAGATCCTTGCGGCAAGCTGCCGCGCCACCGCAAGCGAGTTACCCGCTCCAGTGAAGTAGTAGATCGTCGCTTCGGCCATACGGCTCCTTCCCGACGGACCGCAGCGGTTTCGTCGTGGAGATGGCCTGGTCTGTCTCTGCTGCAAGTGTAGCAGGATGCCATCAACGGCAGGCAAGCCGCTGCGGTGGGCGGGTTCAACATGACGCCGCGTGCGGTGCGGCGCGCTCGTCAATCGATGTCAAACTGCAGTGCAGCCACTCGCCTCCTCGCCTGGTCGACCTTTGCGGCATCCCAGCCCTGGAAGGTTGGGCGTCAAGACATCCGCCATGCACAGGGTGACGCCGGGATGCACATGATGAAGCGAGACGAGACGTCGGGGATGAGGACCGGCCTGCGGCGGCTCGCGGGAAAGGGCGAGGCCCGAGCCTCGAAGAAGAGCCCGTGTACACCAGGCCCCGAGCGACACGCAACCGCTACGGGATTTCGCCCTCGGCTCCCGGGTCTGGGTCTCTTCTTGCAAGTCGCCAGTAGTCGCGAACGGTCTGCGTCAGCTGCTGGAACTCTTTCGGGGCCACGGGTTTGAGCATGTAGGACGCCGCACCGCAGTCGTAGGCCATGACCATGTCCTCTTCCCTCTCCGACATCGTGAGGATGATGACGGGAATCCGTCGGACGCGCGCGTCCTTCTTGGCTTCGCGCAAGACGTCTAGCCCATTGACCTTGGGAAGGTACGGGTTCAGCAGGATCAGGTCCGGGCGGGGCATGGCCTCAAACCCGGCTCTCTGCGAGAGCGCGTCGAGTGCCTGCTCCCCGTCTCGCACGAAGTGCAGTTCGCAGTCCACCTCGCAGTCGCGGGCAATGCGCTCCAGATGTTTGATGTCATGGTCGTTGGACTCTGCGATCAGAATGTGCACGGTCTCTGGGACCTGCATGCTGCCTCCTCCGAGTGCGGGGTTCCCGGCGGGTTCAGGCCATGCACTCCATGCAATGTACCGCTTGCCCAGAACGTTCTCCAAGGCATCGGCAGTCCTCTCAGGAAGCACAGGCACGAGAGGTGCAGCGAGGAGAGACTGAGCCGACCCGGGAAGCATGCATCGCCCATTGCAGAGCCGGAGCAGCGGTCGCGTCGCGCAAAGGGGAGCGATATCCGAACGGATGGGAGGCGCTCGCAATCCGCTGCCGTTGAGGCCGCTCATCCCACGCCTGACGGGGAGCAGGCGCTTCCCCACGTCTGCCCCTCGCGCTACGATGCGGGCAGAGAAAGAGGAGGCGCGATGAGTCGAATGAAGATAGCCGCAGGACTGGGTGCGCTGGCGATGATCGTTGTGCTGGTCCACGGATTCGTTGCCGGCGACTTCACCGGGGAGGGCAGCCGGCTGCTCGCCATGCCGTGGGGCAGGGTATCGCTGGTGGACCTGTACGTCGGATTCGTCCTGTTCTCGTGTTGGATCTTGTTTCGAGACGGCCTCACCCCGCTCTCGGCGGTGTGGATCGCAGGTGTGATGATCCTGGGAAGCCTCGCGATCTGTCTGTACGTGCTCGCGGCGCTGCGATCGAGCAGAACGGAGTGGCGCTTGTTCTTCCTCGGCCGTCACGCGCAGGAGGCATCCAGCCGTTGAGTTCATCGAAGTGGCAAGAGCTTGTCGACGAATTCAAGCAGGTCGTTGTGCGACGGAGAGCGTGGGGCGACGCCCTCGGACCACCGTTCGCGTTCTTGCTGATCCACCTGTGTTTTGGCGTGTGGCCGGCCGTCTGGAGCGCCGTGGGGTTGGCGGTGCTGATCTCTACGGTCCGGCTAGTCCGCCGACGCACGGTTCGCTACGCCCTCGGCGGACTCGCGGGGGTGACGATCGCCTCGCTCGCCGCGGTGCTGCTCGACCGCGGGGAAGGATTCTTCCTCCCGGGCATGGTGAGCGGTAGTGCGACATCGGCCGTGTGTCTGGTCAGCGTGATCGTCCGGCGCCCGCTCGTGGCGTGGACCAGCTTCGTTGCCCGCCGTTGGCCCCTCGCCTGGTACTGGCATCCGCGAGTCCGGCCGGTGTACAGCGAGGTCACCCTGGCGTGGTTCGCCTTCTTCGCCGGACGACTGCTGCTCCAGATTCTGCTATTCCGAAGCGGGGCGACCGACATCCTGGCGATCGTCAATCTCGCCCTCGGCTGGCCCGCGCTTGCCCTGCTGCTCGCCGGAAGCTACCTGTACGGCCTGTGGCGGCTCCGGGTCCTTCGCGGGCCCAGCGTCGAGGAGTTCCGGGCCGGGACGCCTCCTCCATGGGAAGGTCAGAGGAAGGGGTTCTAGGCGTTGACTGTCCTGCTCGATGCGCTGGACATGGTGATTGTCACGACGGCCTATCCCTTCTGGCCGAAACACAACGGCCCGTCATGGACGCACGAGAAGGCGTGCTTCCATCTCGTCGACCGACTCGTCGATTCCCTGCCGTAGGCGCCTTGAAGCCTGCCTCTGAGCAGGATCGGCCCCGCAGCCCTGCTTCGGATTCGGAGCAGGTGCCGAGTGCGCCGCGGATTCATCGAGATTCATCGGCGATCCGAGAGGTGGGAAGGAACAGGAAGGCCTGCGGCCTGACGCCGACGACTCCATCCATTGGATTCAAGAGCAGAGCTCCGACCCCCACGAAGCGTATCGGTCAATCCGACGGAGGCGGCAGGATCCAGCGATGCGCCGCGATGTGCCAAGAGACCCCAAGCGCGCTGGCGAAGGAGATGCCATCGCCGCAAAGGGGGGATAGCGAGCCGCCTCACTGGCCGAGGTTGGCCCGACAGGAGAAGCGCAATCCGGCAGCTCCGGAAAGCGCATGGGACATGTGCCCCCGATCCCCAGCGACACGCAATCGCTAGGGGACCTCGCCCCTGGGGCCCGGGTCTGGATGTCTTCTTGCGACACGCCAGTAGTCGCGGACGGTCTGGGTCAGCTGTCCGAACTGCTCAGGGTCCACTGGTTTGAGCATGTAGGAAGCCGCACCGCAGTCGTAGGCCCTAACCAGGTCCTCTGGGCGTTCCGATAGCGTGAAGACGATGACGGGGATTCGTCGAACGCGCACGTCTCCTTTGGCCTGGCGCAGGACCTCTAGTCCATTGATCTTGGGAAGGTACGGGTTCATCAGAATCAGGTCCGGGTGGGGCATGGCTTCGAACCCGGCTCTCTGCGCGAGTGCGTCGAGTGCCTCTTCCCCGTCGCGCACGAAGTACAGTTCGCAGTTCACTTCGCAGTCGCGGGCAACGCACTCCAGATGTTTGATGTCATGGTCGTTGGACTCTGCGACCAGAATGTGCAGCTTGTCCGGATTGCTCACGCCGCCCTCCCGCGAGTGCCGCATCCTCGATAGACTCCTGCGCGGCACACGAAAGACTCTATCGTCTGCTCACGACGTTCTTCAAGACATCGACAGCCTCTCGGATAGGGACAGCGATGTATCCGAGGGACAGCACGCCATTCCGAGATGTTGGAGCGGAGTCAGGTTCCGGAGTCGGGGGGCACATACCGAAACCGGCTTGACGTAGCCATCGCTCAAACGCCGAGCCCAAAGCCCTCAGGCTTTGCCGAGTTCGTGGGAGGCTTCATCGGGGCCCGTGTTGACGTCGCGGGCCTGGTCATATCTGCAGTCTTCATCCGATGCATGGCGTGGAGCACGACGGCTTTCCCACGCCCGCGCCGGCGATGATCCAGGCGTGCCCTGCCGTAGCGCCCCCTAAGGCTCTCGGTGAGATCACGGGGGAGTCTTGACTTCGTCACCACATCAAGTAGAATCCTTCGTCACTCTGCAATGCAATGTAGTCGGCAGTTCAGGGCAAAAGCTATGAGATCTCTTCTGATTGCTCTTTTAGTAATGCTTGCATTGGTCACATCAACGTGGGGCATGCAGGCATGCGACACGTGGGTTGCGCTACCGGACTCCACAGCCGCGAGTGTCACGCTCCTGGGCAAGAACAGCGATCGGCCGACGTTTGACTCGCAGCCCTTGGTGTTGAATCCGAGAGGGACGTGGAGTCCCGAGAGCGAGATCGACCTCGGTCGACTGAGTATCCCGCAAATCCAGACGACGTACGCAACCCTTGGTTCGCAGCCCTATTGGTGTTGGGGCTATGAGGAAGGGATCAACGAGTTCGGCGTGGCGATCGGAAACGAAGGCGTCTGGACAAGACCGCTCCTGGACATGATCGCTGCGCTAGAGGCGGGACAGGAGCTTCCGCTGGGCCTAACGGGGATGGATCTCGTTCGGCTCGGCCTCGAACGCTCGAGAACGGCCGCAGAAGCGGTTGCCGTAATCGTCGCGCTGCTAGAGAAGCACGGGCAGCTGGGGTCCGGGGTTCCGACGGCGGGCCTTCCCGGCGGAGCCTACGACAATTCCTACATCATCGCCGATCCGGAGGAAGCGTGGATCCTCGAAACGGCCGGGCGCGAGTGGGTGGCTCGGCGAGTGAGTTCCGGCGTTGCCTCGATTGCGAACGACCTCTCCATTGGCTCCGAGTTCGACCTCCGGTCGTCATCCTTGATCTCCCAGGCAGCCGAGAACGGCTGGTGGAACGAGGTGTCGGGACGCCCGTTCGATTTCAAGGAGGCCTATCGAGATCCCTCTCCAATCGGCCTGGGGAAGACTGCGCGCTCGATCACCCGATCTGAGACCTCGCGCCGGCTTCTGGAGGAGCAGGCAGGGGAGATTGACGTGCCGTGGATGATGAGGATCGGACGGGATCGTTCTTCTTCTCCTCCGATCGATCAGGGCGCGACAGCCAGCTCGTGCATCGCAGTACTCCAGGATACGGAGACCGAGCTACCGGTCTTCTGGTGGGCGCCCGCGCGGCCCAGCGTCAGCTGCTACATCCCGTTCTTCGTTCATGCCAGCCACCTCCCCGATTCGGTTTCCAACCCCGGCACCCATACGGATGGTGTTGTGGCTCCAAGCAAGGTGGGCCCGGATGCATATGCAGACGGCTCCTATTGGTGGCTCTTCCGCGATCTGGCGGACATCGCCACCGGCGGCGTTGCGGACGAAACCGCCCGGGTTCGAGCGACGTTCGATCCGTTGGAGGAGGAGTTCGCGCGGGAGCTGCCGGACGTGCTCGCAGAAGCGAAGCAGTTGAGAGCGGATGGGCAGGCAACGGACGCCTCGCGTCGGCTTGCCGATTTCTCCGCGCGGTGCGTTGAGCGAGCGCTGGATGCGGCGGAGGAACTGCGGAAGCACCTCCAGGTGGAGCTCGCTTCCATGGAGATCCCCGAGCACCTGCGCCCCTACATCGGAACCTACAGGGCGACGTTCGATGACATCGTCTACACCGTTGTCGTCAAGAGCGGACGACTGGCGTTGGACGTTCCCGGGCAGACTGTCTACGAGCTGCGGGATCCCGACGAGATGGGGCTGTGGTCTTTCGTTCTGTCGGACGATATTGCCGTGTCGTTTGAGTCGGCCGATGCCGACCTTGCGACGTCGCTGATTCTGCATCAGAGCGGCCTTGCACTAGAGTTCCTGCGACAGGGGTTCCGGCCGGCGGCCGAGGTGTCGGCGGAGCTGGCCCGAGCGTTCATTGGCGAATACATCGATCCCGATTCGGAGGGCATGATCGAGGTGCTCCATCAGAACGGACGACTGGCAGTCCGGCTCGAGGAGCGGATGACGCTCGAGCTTCATCTGCCCGACGCTGAAGGAACGTGGTGGTCCAGAGCGACGGATCAGGTTGCCGTTCGGTTTGAGACAGGCTCTGGTGGGGAGACGGTTGGCTTGGAACTGATCCGGGGATCGGAGCAGCGGATCTACCGGAAGAGTACCCTGGGGGGCCCGGTGCCCTCGAACGGGGCGGAAGGCATGCAAGAGGCGGGGAGACACCTCGCGGGCGTGTTGGTTGTCGGGCTGCTTGCCGGACTGATCTTCGTGCTTCTGACCTTCCGCTAGGGCTAGGAGCGCTCGGACAGTGCCCAACTGCGGGTCCTGGGGTTGGGCGGATTCCGGGGACATAGTATTTATCTAAGGCTGGAGCGTGATGAGTTTCATACTGTGTCCCCGGAACTCCGCGGTGGCGAGCTGTAGGGCGATGTCGATTGCGGTTGCCGCGTGTACACTCTGGAAGTGAACCACGACATCCTACCAGAGATTCGCTCCCGGCAAAGCTGCCGCGAGTACTTGAAGACATCGATTCCTCAAGACGCTGTCCAGCGCATCCTCGACGCGGGGTGCCAAGCGCCATCGGGCGCGAATCAGCAGCCGTGGCACATGATCGTTGTCGATTCCCCCAAGCGGAAGCGGGCGATCCGCAACGCTTGCGAGGTGGCCGATCGTGGGTTTCACCAACATGCGACAGCGACGGTTCGCAGATGGCTGGAAGACCATGGCATAACGACCGAGAAGCCATTTCTCACGGACGCCCCTGTGTTGATTGCCGTTCTCTACGATCCGAAAGCTCCGTACTCCCTGCACTCGGTCTGGATCGCCATCGCATTCATGCTGCTACAGGCAACCCGCGAAGGTTTGGGAAGCCTGCCCTATACTCCGAGCGCTGCGGACATCAAGGCTCTCCTCAACGTGCCCCAGCATCTGCAGTTGGCATCGATCCTTCCGATCGGAGTCCCGCGAGAGACCGTCCGCCAACCGCGCAAGCCCCTCACGGAAACGCAGTCCTGGAACCAGTACGGCGCTTCACGCAACCCGGTAGCCTAGGGCCCTTGGCGTGTTCGGGCAGGCGTTGCCTTCGAGCAGCTCGATGCTGTTGCTACGCGGCCCGCAGGGCGTGCACGATCTCGCGGAGGCGCGGTCGCTTGCCGTACATCAACAGGTAGATGCGAAGAAGCTTGGCGGCGATCCAGAGTCCGCCGAGCACGGAGGCGACAAGGACCGCCATGCTGGCAACCATCTGCCACGTCGGCACCCCGGTGATGCCGAGCCGGAGCATCATCGTCACCGGCGCAGTGAACGGGAAGATGCTGAACACGACCCAGATCGGGCTGTCGGGGAAGAACATGAGTAGCGAGATGAACCAGAACGGCGCGACAGCCGCGAGTGTGAACAGTGGGGCGATGCCCTGGGCCTCCCTGACGGTAGAGCACACGGCGGCGATCCCCAGCGCGACAACGGCGAACAGGAGATACCCGAGGATGAAGTAGACCACACCGAGCACCAGCAGCCCGGGCGTCAGCTGGATGGCGCGCACGGCGCCTCCGATGGCCGCAGAGGCGAGCTGAAGCAGGAGCGGAATCGAGGCAGCCCAGACGAGCACCTGAAGCAAGCCCGCCGCGCCGCGCCCGAGGAGCTTCCCGGTGAGCAGCTGGCTGGGCGTGACCGTCGAAAGAAGGATCTCCATCAACCGGTTCTCTTTCTCCTCCCCTAAGCTCTGCAGGACGTAGTTGGCGGACACGTTGAGTGCGATTGCCAGCAGCGCGCCGAAGAGGGTAGGGATGATGAAGTTGGTGAATCCGCCCTGGTCTTCGGCCACCGTTCCCTCTGCTGTCAGTGTGGTGGTGACGATGCTCGTTGGCGTCAGCACCCGACCGATCAGCTCCGGCGGAACCTCGCTCGCCAGCAGGTTGCTGTCGAGGAACCCCTCGATAGCCGACGATACGGCGGGCGGCGGCACGAGTTCCTTGGCCAGCGTGTAGCGCGCCACCGTGCCGGCCGCCACATAGTCAGCCGGAATGACGAAGTACTCGTCGAGCGCGCCCTCGGTGAGCTCCTCGGTGGCAAGCTCTTCGGACTCCACCCGGATCAGCTCGATCCCCGCAAGCTCATACAACGGCTCAAACCCGCCGATGTGGTCAACGTAGCCGATCCGTGTTACCGCGGCCGAAGGACTGACCACGCTGGAGGCCAGCCTGAAGATTCCGATCCCCAGCAGGATGATCAACGGAACGGCCAGCGTGAGGATGACGAAACCCTTCTTCTTGATCGTGTGCACAAACTCGTGTCGAAGGATCAGTCCCGTCCTATTCGGCATCCCTGTCACCTCCGACGGTCTGCAGGAAGATCTCGTGCAGCGATGGCGTGGAGACCGCGAACCGCTCGATCGGAACCCCAGCTCTCACCAACGCCGCGAGCGTCCGTTGGGGCGTGGATGCCGCATCGAGGGTCAATTCAACGTGGTCCTTGTGCGTGCGCCGCTCGACAACGCCGGCGACCAGCGGCACCTCAGCGTCAGACTCCACGAGAACGGCGTGCCCGCGGTGCGCGGTGCGAATCTCGTCGAGCGCCCCGTAGAGCACGGCGCGTCCCTCATTCACCATCAAGATGCGGTCACAGACGGCCTCGACTTGGTTCATCTGGTGCGTGCTCAAGATGACGGCCTTGCCCCGCTCGCGGAGCTCGAGCAGGAGCTGCTTAACGCGCTCAGTATTCACAGGATCGAGGCCTGCGAATGGCTCGTCGAGGATGACCAATTCCGGGTCGTGAACGATCGTGACGATCAACTGGATGATCTGGGACATCCCCTTGCTGAGCTCTTCGATCTTCTTCCTCTTGCTCGGGAGCATCCCCGTGTGCTCGAGCAGTGCATCGGCTTCCGATTCGATCGCCTGCACGTGCATGCCCTTGAGCGAGGCGAGATAGGAGATCGTCTCGATGACGGTGAGGTTCTTGTACAGCCCGCGCTCCTCGGGCAGGTATCCGAGCCGCCCCTTGGTCGCCTGGCTGGGGATCTCCCCGAAGATCCTGACCTGACCGGTGTCGGGCTGGATGATGTCCATCATCATCCGGAGGGTCGTCGTCTTCCCGGCGCCGTTCGGCCCGATGAGTCCGAAGATCTCGCCCTTGTCAACGGAGAAGCTGAGCCCGTCCACGGCGACCTTCTCCTTGAATGCCTTGACGACGTCGATGACTTCCACGGCCGGCATGTCTAGCCTCCCATACCCATCAGGACCTGATTGCGCTCTCCCAGATCGGACGCCGGGAGCGTCGGCCCCGGGTGCATCTTCCCGTTTCGCGTGAGCGACCGAATACCACCACAGACATGATCCGGGTTCTCGACGCGAATCTCGACCCGCGCGCCGCGGAAGCGGCGCGTCCCCGTGCATCCGCCCTAGTTGCTCGGGATGCACGGATCGATACGCAGACCGTCGATCTCCGGGCGAATGCCAAGCACGTAGTGGGTCGCGGCGACGCAGGCCCGCGGAGCTGCGCCGGTGATGCAGACTTCCGCAGCCCCACAGGCTTCGTCTCCTCCGTTCCTGTCTTCATTATCGAGCCTTCACTCGCGGGCACAAGGGGGCATGGGAGCGCTCTCATGACGTGACCGCATTCGGCTTTGAGACACCCCAGCCGACGTTCCCTCTGGCCCTGCGCGACCGCATCGGCGGCGGATTCTCGGACCAAGCAAGGGCACCCACATCGACCGATGACGGTGCACAATCAGCGGGAGCAGGGACCGAAGTCCGGGCACCGCGCGTTCCGGGCGGGGATCAGTTGCGTCACCCGCGGTGGTCGCACTGACCGCTAGAGCTCGAACAGCTCACGATCAAACTCGGTCAGAAACTCCGCGCCTTTCTCGGTGATCAGAACCATCTCCTCCAGCCTGAGGTAGTATTCTCCCGGAAGCCATAGCTTTGGTTCAATGCACATCACCATGCCCGCGCGAAGCGGCTCCTCGGAGTCGGGCCGAAGCCAAGGGTTCTCATGAACTTCTGTGCCGATCTGATGCCCGACGGTCCGGCTGGGGGCCAATCGCGCCCGCATCTCCTCTCCGAAGCCGAGCACGTCCAGCCGGCGTTCGATCGCAGGGCAGACATCGCACGCTCTTAGATTGCCGTCCTTCATCTCCGCCACGGTCCCGCCGACGGCCTGTCGCAGAGCGGCATAGGCATCCCTCGTACGCGCCGGAGGCGTCCCCCAGTAGACGCTGCGCCCCCAGTCCGAGCAGTACCCGTTCATGACGAACCCCACATCGAAGGTAATGGCCGTATTCGCAACAAGCCCCTTGTCCACGGAGTAATCGGTGACCTGGCCATTCTTGAGGCCCGGAAACGTCGCCGGCGAGCCGGACTTGACGAACCCGACCCACGGACCGAACGACACGTCGGTCGCGCCCATTCGTCGGCCCTCCGCCTCGATCTCAAGCCTTAGATCGAACTGCGAAACGCCTTCCCTGATGCCGCGCACTACCTTCATCATCGCTTCGTCGGTCAGCCGAGCCACCTTGCGGAGCCGGTCGACCTCGTTCGGTTCCTTGAACATTCGCAGCGAATCCATCAGGTGCGATGCATCGCACAGCTCGGGATGACCCGACGCCTCGATCGCTGCGGTGACCGCAGCAGTCGGAAGATACGCTCCCAGCGCGAGCTTCCGAACCCCATCCGCTCGCGCCCCGAGGATCGTCCTCAACAAGTCTGTGTACCCGACCACAGCGTCGTACCGCTGGACGTTCGCAATCGGACCCCCGTCGGTCCCATACCTTCCCGACGCAATCAGGGCTGGTTCTCCATCCCGAGGAACCACAAGCAGGTCTCCCGCGGGTTGAAGATCCGGGGCTCCTCGCCAATCGACGAGGACACCCGTGAGGTACTGGAAGCTGGGGCACCATCCATACACCGCAAGATCGATCCCCTGCTGCTGCATCGCCTGCCGTAGCCCGTTGAGTCGCCGTGCGTAGTCCATGACCCGGGGTTCCTTTCGTTCTCGCGCGTGGCGGCGGTCTGCCTACACAATAGCACGCACCGCCCGTGTCGCACCCTTCCTAGGATCCGGATTCCGAGGACGAAATGCGAATCCGACCGCCCCAGCAGGCGCCGAGGCGACGAACCTCGAACCACGGGGATCCTCCGCTTACTGCTCGGATCGCGAGTCAGCTGATGGGACGCAGGGCAAGACGTACGGGGCACCGTGGAGCACCGCTGCCAGGTTTCGACCTACCTCGTGAACCGGAGATGCGTTGGAGCCCCGCATGTTCATGAGGACCACAACGGTCCCATCTTCCCGGGGGGGGAGCTGTAGACGCCGGCACGGAATCCGTTGATGCTCGCCGGACCATCCTCACACACGAAGGCCGTACGGCTCCTATCTCCGATCGGACGCTGTTCGGCATCCCCATCATAGACGATGCGCCGGTTCACGAGGCTGACTAGCTTCCCATCGAGGAGTGCCTCGTAGAAGAGCTACAGGTCTCGGGTCGTCGAGAGCAGGTGTCTGTAGGCGCAGACAAAGGACATGTCCAGGGAAACATCGAGCGTGAGATGTCCGTCGGGATGAAGTTCCTCTCCGCGAGGAGCTCGGCGTACGTCTTCCCCGATACGTTCTCCAGGATTGCTCCGAGCTGGTAGTAGCCGAAGTTCGAGTAGATCTGCTGGAAGATGGCGAAGAGATGACTTCGGCTCACCGGCTGAAAGGGACCTGACCCAGGAGGTGCATCAAGAGCATCCTCACTTGACCGACGGCGCGCTTCCAGAGATGTCCCCCGATTCTCCCTCCCATTCCTGCTCAAGGAGTCCATGCACGACCGCTAGCAAGAACTGAGTTGGGCCAGCCAATCCTCCATGATCTCCAGAAACTCAGGGGCATACTGTAGCCATTGGAATCGCGAACGGCGATCGCGTTCCGACAAGCATCCAGTCGTCGCCTCGACGAGGCTGTGATCCACACCGGGAAGCATCTCGACGCGTGAATCCGGATGGCCTGCTTCAGAGATCGCCTGTAGGTAGTTCTCCGCTCCTCGCACAGGATTCACCTGCTTGTCCAGTTCGCCGAAGAACGCGAGGATCGGGATTGCTGTTTGTCGAATCGCGTCCATCGGATCGAAGAAGCAGTCAGCTGACCGATCCCAGATGTGCCACTCGTCTTCACTAAGGACACCGTCGCCAACAATGTCGGGCGCGCCTGCGATCTGCACCAGTGTCGTCCGCGCGTCGCGGTACTCCTCGTAGCTGGATGCGCGCGCGGCGTTCTCGTAGCTTGATTCGGCCAGATCCCCGTTCGCCTCCGATCCTCCCTCACACACGACATACCGGCCGATCAGGTATCCATACTGACTGATGCCGTCGACACCCGGACCGCTCACAATGATCGCAAACGATAGGTCGTCCGTCTTGGTCAACGCCATGGGGATGACGATTCCACCTTGGCTGATGCCCCAGGCACCAATTCGATCGGGATCAATGGAAGGCTGCTGCCGAAGGAATGCGATCGCATCGAGCAAGATCTCCGTCCGATAGGTGATAATCCACGCGCCGTCACCGAATTGCCCCACCGTCTCGCCGGTTCCGGGCTTGTCCCAAGAGAGCACCGCGTAGCCGGCGCGAAGAAAGACATCGAACAGGGGCGCGTACTTCCCGGAATCCGATCGATTCACTCCGCCATCGCCATGGATCATGATGATGGCCGGATACGGCCCCTCTGCGTCAGGTGTTTGGAGGTCGCCAACGATCACGAATTCTCCGGATGCGAATCGGACTTCTTCGACCCCGCCCTCACACAGCAATGGAACCAAGAGCAGCGAGGAGAGAAAGAGGAGTGTGAGAGTCACGCGGAACTGCAGTGATCGGCCAGCGAGCACGGAGGCTCCTTTCGACGTAGCCACTTGATGGTCCTCCCTGTATTGAGACATGTGTAACGATTTTGCGATGGAAGGCCCGTCATGTCGACCATCGAACGCCAACTAGAGGTTGCCTTCCGCAGACGGACGGGCATCCTCAATGACCTGCGCGTCGACCCAATAGACGTTTGGCCGCGACAGCACAAACAGGTAAGCCCCGTCCGGGGAAACGTAGGGGCAGACAGGGTAAGCGACATCACCCAGGTCAATCTTTGCAGGCGTTGTCCATACGCCATCCGCTGACCGGAAGCTGACGGCAATGTGCCCCCCAGTGGCGTCGATGCGGCTGAGTAGAATGTACTCGCCACGCGGATCGACAAAGGGTGTCGTCTCGTCCAGCGTACTACTGATTCCCAGTTTCTCGGGGGCTTGGAAGACCCCGTTCACAAGGTGTGCCACGTAGATGTCGTCGTCATCTCCTCCCGTCGGTGGAACCGCCCCGAAGTAAAGGTTCCCCGCGGAATCGACGCTGCTCTGCCAGTGCACGCCGAAGGCGTTCACAATCGAATCAACCGGCACAGGTGCTGACCACTCATCCTCGATGCGCTCGCTGACCCATATCCTCTCCGTCTCTCGCTCGCCTTCAACGAGAGGATCGACGGAATTCATGAACATCCTCATCCCATCTGGAGAGATCACGGGGCAATCGGCGGTCGACATCACTCCCACGAACAGCGGGATCGGTGTGCTCCACCCGTCGCCCAAGCGTTGCGCGAGCATGATCCGAGAACCCATCGGGCCAGTCGTTCTGTCAGCCCAGTAAATCTGGGTACCATCCGGCGACATGGAGATCGACGAGTGGCTGAACTCGATGAGCCCCTCCGCAAAAGGAATGGGCGTCTTGCCGGGAAGTGGCAAGCCGAGATATGGACCCTCCTGAAGCGAGAAATCGGAGCTCGTACCTGACAATGCGTGACCGAGAAGAATCGATAAGGCAGCAACGCAGATAGCCCTTCTTCGCTTCATGAGATGCTCCTTCCATCGGCGTTTCTTGCCTTCCCATCGCCATCCTCAAAAGAGGCTCTCGATCGCCACTCGTTCCAGCCCGTCGGCGCAGAGACGCTCGACATCCAGACGTACGGAATGCGCGAAGTCGCCGTCGAAATAGACGTACGCCGTTGCACGAACGAGATCGCAAACCAGCGAGTACCGCGTGCACGATGAGTAGCCGTGCGAACACGAGAACTGCACGGCGTCCAGAATCTCCGCGACGCGTTGCACGGTCGGTGAGCTGTCTGCGGCCAGCATGCTGTACGCGAGATCGTAACGCCAGCATGGCCACCCGCCGAGCGAGGGGTCGCTCAGGCGGAAGTTGGTCGTCACGAGGCAGCCGCCTTCGATCCAGTGGACGTGCTCACCGTCGACGACCGCCGCCGCACCTGTGCGATCTGCGAGGAAGAACTGCATGTTGCTGCGGAGAGTCCTCTCGTTGTAGTGCTGATATCGCGCAAGGTTATACGAGTCGAGAAGATCGATGGCCTCGTCCACCGTGGCACATCCCTGCATCATCAGGATCTCGATGTGATCCGGGCATGATGGCTTACTGGCCCACCCCGGATTGGTCACGGTCGGCGCACCGAACGTGTCGAAGTAGAGACCTTCATCGTTCACTCCCTGGAACTCGAACCAGAAGGGCGATCTCGGGCCGAACTCGCCGCGGACCTGGTATCCGAAGTAGACGGCGCCGTGGGTCTCAGCCGTCTTGGCTTCCGCCCACACATAGGAATCGAACCGCGTCCAATCTTCATTGCCGCCGACGACGACGCTTCCGCTCTGCACGATGGCCACGCCGGTACAGGCGAGAGCGCCGGACGTGGCAATCCACAAGATGATCGCCGTCGCGATAGCTGTCCTAGACATGGGTTCCTCCCTCTTCCTGTTGTAGTGAGATGCCGCGGCATCGACTACTTGGCGCTCTCACCGTGCAGATCGATCTCGATCAGCTGGATACGGAACGATTCGCCCGGCTGTCGAGCCGACCCGACGATGACATACGAACCATCCGGCCGCTGGAAAATGCGCACGTGAAGGTTGTGCGCGGGACTGGCAATGAGCTTCTCCCACAGACGCGCGCCGGAACGATCGAAGGCGGCGATCAGGATGTCGTCTCCTGGCGTGGGCAAGTCCGGAGTCTGCCAGCCGCAACTCACGAAGCTGTGCTCCGTCGTTTCCGTGACGATATCGGCCGACTCCATCGCATGGGGCTGGCCGTAGGTCACCAGCCATTCCTCGTTTCCATCCATATCCACCTTGACGAGCAGCGCGTCCGATTCCACGAGCGCTGGATCACTGGGGAAAGACCGGAGGCCCGAGATGACGTAGCCACCATCGCTTGCTGCAATGAGCGAATAGCCCAGTGCGCTTCCCGCCGTCCACGTCTTTGACCAGAGCTCGTCTCCATCGATGCTGAGCTTGATCAGGAGGATATCGTTGTCGACAGGGTAGTGAAGGAGGCCGCCTAGGATGATGATGCCGTCATCAACAGACGCGCTGCCAAACGCGATCGTATTGGCCTCGCTCTCCATGCGGCGTGACCAGAGTTCGTTCCCCTGACCGTCCGTACGCACGACATAGATGTTGCTCCGCCCCCCGAATCCGGCGTAGCCGGCGGCACCAGGATCGGCGACAACATCGTTCGGGTCTACGCTGTTGCCGACGACCCAGTACCCATCTCTCTCACATCCAACGACGCGACCGCCAACCTCATCGCGCGGGGTGCCGAACGTTCTCGACCAGAGTTCGTTTCCGTCTGAGTCGACGTGCAACAGATACATCTCGGAGTCCTCACTCTCGGATCGAATCGCACCGGATACGGTGAACCCACCCGTGCCATCAGCGGTGATGCTGTGCCCCGAACTTGGGCAATCGCCACCATACGTTCGTGTCCAAAGGATCTGCCCGTCAGCATCCAGTCTGAGCAGAAGGATGTGGCGGATGATCTCGGGCTCATACGCGACGATGGTATCGCCGACGATGATCATCCCGCCGTCGTCGAGGAGCAGAGCATCCGACGCCAAGTCGTCGAGACCATTCCCGTAGGTCGTAGTCCGCGGACTCCCGGCAGCTGTCGCAGCTGCTGATATCACCAGTACGGCGATTCCTAGTGCGACTGTGACCTTCATCAGATCCGTCCTCCTGGTTGTGTGAAGACCTGCGCCGGACGGCTTCGCTTCGATGGCGTTACTGCACCGCTTCCGGCGAGTCGCTGTCGAACAGCCCGCGAAGCGCGCCCTTCTTGCCATCTTCGTAGTCCTTGCGGCGAACGCGCGCGATCGTCTCTTCGATCCAGGAAATCTGGAACCGTGCGTGCTGAACCCCGTAGTTGAGGGTCATCCACTTGAAGAAACGACTGCGCCGTGGCTCGTCACCCGAGTCACCGATCGCCTCGGGTTTGGATTCGAGGTTTGCCACGTATTTCTTTAGCTCCGCCGCACTCTCTTCCAGGAAGCGGAGCACCACATCGTCGTCGACCAGGCCAGTGAACCACAGCTGCAGGAGGAAGGGGTTACGGAGGACCCGTGGAGGATGTGCCTCGGACATCCAATCGGCAAGGGTCTTCTCGCCCTCTGGCGTCATCCGGTAGAGCTTCCGGTTGGGCTTGGTGTCCTGCTGGATGACCTCAACGGTCACGAGACCCCGCCTCTCCAGGCGATGGAGTGTGTCGTAGATCTGGCTTTGGGGCGCGGTCCAAGACGGCCCGACGTCGTCGGTCATCTTCTTCATGTCGTAGCCGGTCATCGGCCGGTAGGTCAGGAACCCGAGCAGTGCGATCTCCAGCGACACATACGCCTCCTCTCCCTCCGGGAGATCTGTTCGCGGCATAGTATAACGGTCCATATATATGACGGTCAAGGCATATGGAGATCGAAAGGACCCGCGGGGGAGGGTCTACCGTCCCATTTCGTGCGGAGATTGACAGGGGGATGCGTGCCGTACGGCAGGCGCCGTGGGAGTTGCTGCGCAGCTCGTTCGAGGTCTGACGAGGTTCGGGGGACAGGCGCCCTACTGACGTGCCCCCCGGAAAACGGCCGGACTCTCGACTGGGATCTGCATCGATTGAACCGGCCTACGCGAAGCTCCCAGCCTACAGGGACCGAGCGCCAGCGCCAACCCCGTAGAGACGGGGCGGACACCGTCTAGGCAAGGAACGCCAGCGCCAGACCGGCGACGAGCACAAGGGCGATCGCCGGGAGGATCGCCCGGCGCAGCGTCGCCGCGCCGAGCGCCAGCACGATCCCGCCTTTCACCGCCGTGTTGACCATTGCGGCAAGCACGATACCGTTCGCCGCCGTGGCGATCCCCACCGTCCCCTCGCGGGCCATCCGTGCCAGCGACAGCGTGATGGCGTCGACGTCCGCGATCCCGGAAACAGCTGCGGAGACGTACACCCCGGGGTCTCCGAGCAGCATCTGGGCACCGCGCGACACAACGAGGATGACGGCGTAGGCCAGGGCGAACGTCAGCGCCGGCCGCAGCTCGAACGGCGCCCGCAACGCGACGTCCTCGTCCCCGCCCTCCCCCCTCGACGACAAGAAGAGGTACCCACAGTAGACGAGCGCCACCGCTCCGGCGCCACCGATCGGAAGCCAGAGCGAGCCCAGAAGCTGTCCGTTCAGCACCGCGGCCTCGACGATGACCCGGGCGAACATCATTGTCCACGCAACGGTGATCGCCAACGCCAGTGGCTTTGCCAGGCCGGCACTCGCGCGGCTGCGCTGAGTGAAGCTGAGGGTGACCGCGGTACTCGACACCAGCCCGCCGAGAAGCCCGGTGAGTCCGACCCCACGTCTCGGTCCGACAAGCTTGATCGACACGTAGCCAACGAAGCTGATCGCCGAGATGAACACGACCATCAGCCACACGTTGCGTGGATTGAGCACGTCGAGGGGCGGTGAACCGAACGTTCGGTCCGGGAGCAGCGGCAGGACGATGGCGGTGATCACCGCAAATTGGAGGGTCGCGAGAACATCTTGCTCCGAGATACGTCCAACGAGCCGAGTCACCCCGATCTTCAGCGACAGCAGCACCGCCACACCAACGCCGAGCGCCGCGGCCACTTCGAGGCGCCCCCACTGACAGAGCGCTCCGATCAGAAACACGAGGATCACCGCGATCTCTGAGGTCAAGCCAAGCTCTCCGGCGGACGCAGACACGAAGTAGGAGATTGCGATCAACCCGGACACCGCCGCCAGCGCGCCGACGAACACCCAGGTGGTGCCCGCAAGGTCGGTGAGCAGCGCGGCGACGCAGCCGGCAAGGCCAACGAGAGCCATCGTCCTTGCCCCGGCAAACAGCTCGCGCCCGGTGCCCCGGTGGGCGAACTCGCGCTGCAACCCGACAAGGATGCCGATGACCAAGGCGAGGCCTAGCCGGGCGAGCGTCGCTGTGGTCTCCATGGGTTCACCTGCCTCGGGTGTTCTTGGCCGGGATGGATAGTAGGCGCTGCAGCGCAGCGCGGGCAACACGGTTGCCCCTTCGTCCTGCGCCGGCGACAGCAAACGGGAGGAAACCACCTCGCCAGCCATGGCAAGCGCGGTCCTCTGGAGCGCTGCAACGACGGTCCGGTATGGCGGAACCGCAGCCGGGGCTCCGCGAAGCGGCGGGAGGGCGCCCGGCACATGGGTCAAGCTCCACGTGCTGTAGACTCGCGGCATCCGGCAGAAGGGAAGGAACGGATGTGGAACGCACGCTAGGACGGAGCGGCATGACGGTGAGCGCGCTGGGTCTGGGGACGGCACGCATAGGCGGGCTGGGGTACGCCCGCAGAGGAGATCGCGAAACCACGCTCATCCCCGAAGCTGTGGAGGAGTCGAAACGAGCCGTGCGGGCGGCCGTGGATCGAGGCGTCAGCTTCTTCGACACCGCCGACGTCTACGGTGCCGGGCGCGCCGAGCGGCTTCTCGGTGAAGCGATCCGAGGCGTCCGACAGAAGCTTGTCATCGCAACGAAGTTCGGGGAGCTGTTCGACGAGGAGACAGGCAAGGTCCCCGACGGCGCGGTCACCCCCGAATACGTCGTGCGGGCGTGCGACGCCAGCCTGCGCCGTCTTGGGATCGACGTGATCGACCTCTACCTGTTTCACCTCCGCAGCTTCCCTCTCGAGCGGGCGACAGGGATCCGGGACGCGCTCGAAGATCTTGTCGCGCAAGGCAAGATCCGCTTCTACGGCTGGAGCACGGATGACGTGGAGCGAGCGCGCCTCTTTGCCGAGGGCCGCCACTGCACCGCGGTCGAGCATCGCCTCAACGTGCTCATGGACGCCCCGGAGATGCTCGAGCTCTGCGAAGCCAAAAGGCTGGGGAGCGTCTGTCGCGTGCCGCTTCTGTGCGGGGCGCTGACCGGACGTTGGGGCCCGACCAGAAGCTACCGAAGGCCGACCGCCGCAGCGACTGGTTCCGCGACAAGGGGTTCGTGGAACTGCTCGAACGAGCCGACGCACTCCGGCCGTTCATGACGCGGGGCGGATGCAGCTTCGTCCAAGGGGCCCTCGCGTGGATCTGGAGGCGGAGCCCGCTCGCCGTACCGATCCCCGGCTTCCGGACCCAAGACCAAGTGGAGGAGCTCATCTCCGCCATGGCGCACGGTCCGATGTCGGAGGAGGACTTCGGCGCCGTGGTCCGACACGAGCCGGCACACCCGTAGGACCTCCAGGGGCTCACTTCCTGGGGAGGCATGGGTCCCGCCCGGTGCCCCACCTCCGCAGGACCCGTTCCGTGCTCCGTGCGCCGCGTCGGGCGCTTCCTAGCTCGCAGGGCGTCCGCCACGCCTGCGGGCAAGGCGCCACAACCCGGCCGCCAGGTTCCACTGCGGGACAGCATCGGCGTACGCGCGGTAGGCGTCGCCGAACTTGCCCACAAGGCCGGCGTCTGCCTTCCTCATGGTCAGGTGGTTGGCGATGATGCCGACGCTCCCTGCCAGATAGACCCCCCAGTGCTGTGTGATGCACATCACCGCCAGCGCAAGGGCATCGGAGGCGAGGAACTGCGGATGCCGCACGACCGCGTAGATCCCTGAGGTGACAAGCTGCGTCGTGTGCATGTAGCTCCTTCCCTTGGCAACGGAACCATGGCGGCGAAACACGAGAATCGGCAGCCAGCCAAGGATCCCAGAGACGGCGAACAGCACCCACCCCACCGGGACGAGCCACGACACGCGCCCTTGGGGCAGAAGGAACAGCAAACACAGATCGGCGACAAGCGCGACGCTGAAGAGGATGTAGAGGAAGATCCAATACGGGGTGTTGCGTGCCACGGTGTCAGCTTGCATCGATACCTCCCGTTTGCCCTTGCCGGCGCTCAACGACCTTGATCCCCGCGCTGCCGGCCTGCTGCGGGAGGGATGATGGGCGAACCGCTCCTCGCCTCAACGAAGGGAAGGATCCGCGCCAACGCACGCGCCGTTCCGATCGGATACAGGCGAAGCCGCCGATCGACGCGATCCCCCCCGACAAGGAGATCGGCGCCTTCCTCCAGCAGTCGTGCCAGGGTCGGCCGCCGATCGACTCCGCGCACTACCTGGCCGGCTGTCAGCGCCACAACGCCGCACAACTCGTCGGGCCGTCGCAGCAGCGGACGATCCCGTAATCCCGCGGTGTAGATCACGATGCGGTACGCAGCCCCTGCCTTCGGAGTTCGCGGCGGATGGACCATCTCGTGGAGCGCCAGAGGCCGCGGCCGATCGCGCACGTGAGCGCGCTCAAGCGGGCCTTCGTGCGGAACGTACCAGGTGGACTGGGCGGGAATGACGTCGAGCTCGACACCGATCTCCTCCCTCGCCTCCCGCCGCGCGCACGCCACCCATCCCTCGCCCGGCTCCCGGTGGCCGCCGATGCCGGCGTAGAACAGCTCGCCGGCGGCGCATTGCCGTCGGTGACGCTGCCCCGCAAGGATGAAGAGGTAGCGGCCGTCGTCGTCGCGCACGGCAAGCGCCGCACCGCTCTCCGCACCCTCGGGAGCGAACTCGTCAATCGCAGAGAACATCACTGGAATCCTTCGAACCCGGCCCCGCACGAGCCTTCCTGTGGGAGCGCCCACCGCAGATCCCCACGTCCCGACAGCCTATCCTATCTCCTCCCTGTCCCGCAATCCGAATAGCTGCCACCGCCTTCCCCGAGGCCATGTCGAGATCCTCCGTTTCGCTGGCATCATCCCCCCCTCGACTCGATCGACACGATTGAGCAATGCTCGCTTCTCGGTCCGCTGTGCCCGCCGAGGAGGCGCACTCCCCTACCAGTAATACGACGGAGGGAGCCAGGAACGCGTAGGATGAGGACAATGGACCGAGCGGACATCGCTGACGCCAAGATGAAGTGGATCGCGGCGCGCCTCTCGGAGGGCGCGTTCGGGGATCAGGGCTTGGCGCTGGTGCGCGTCGCAGGCGGCGAAGCGCCGGAGCTGCTGCTGCGTGTCTCCCGCATCGAGCCGCCGGAACGCATCGGCTCGCTTCGTGAACTGGAGCAGGAGCAGGCATCGCGCGGCGCCGGATTCCTCGGGATGCTGCCGGACCAGGTCTCCGAGGATCTGGAAACCCCGGACAGCATCGACGCCTGCCTGCGAGTGGCGATCCGTCTTGCCGCAATCCGCGCCGCCAACCTCGAAGCGGTTGCGGAGACGATGCCCGAGTACCCGCTCGCGTTCACCGGTCAGGACCTGCCCGAGGAGCGAACGGCCGTCGTCCCATCGGGCTGGAAGCTCGAACTCGACGTTCACGGGATTACGGCCGCCCTCGATTTCTTCGACCGCGAGGAAGCGGATGCCGGTACCGCCCTCCACGTCGCCAGCTTGCCGGCGTTCGCGGAGATGATGCCCACCGCCGCGGGCTCGGCTACGTGCCCGAGCCACTCATCGATGCCGAAGGACTCGCGTGGTGTCTGCAGCGCGTCGCCTCGCGGGACCCGGTTGATGAGCTCTGGAAGTGGCTCCATCCGCACAACCTGTTCAACCTTGCCGACCTGTTCGCACACCGACGCGACTACCGCAGGCTGCTCGATCGCGTGGTCGCAGGCGACGGGCTGGCGAGGGCCGTGCTCGGCCGCATGGCGCCGTATGCCCCGCCCGGCTTTGTGTT
>Ga0272441_10002914_pt1 | contig 33761 bp, 40 predicted proteins | sample SSMProp6N_FD_193582 | JGI IMG/M metagenome (GOLD analysis project Ga0272441, IMG submission 193582) | Marine sediment archaeal communities from Little Sippewissett salt marsh, Falmouth, MA, United States - SSM-Prop-6N | ecosystem: Environmental > Aquatic > Marine > Wetlands > Sediment ... | reverse complement strand
GGCGTAGTCGAGGCCGGCCGAGATGGAGTGTGTCGGCAGGATCTGCCCATCGGAATCTTGCAGGACGTATGTGCGTGTTCCGTGCAGCACGCCAACCCGCCCGCGAGTTGGGTCGGCAAACCGCGAGGCATGGCATCCTGTGGCGATGCCCCGACCGCCGGCCTCGACCCCGAGCATGGCGACCGGATCGTCGAGAAACGGATGGAACAAACCGATGGCATTGGATCCTCCCCCGACGCAGGCCACCAGAAGGTCCGGTAGCCTGTCCGTCTGCTTGAGTATCTGGCTGCGGGCCTCGATCCCGATGATCCTCTGGAAGTCACGTACGATCTGCGGATACGGATGCGGCCCCAATGCCGAGCCGAGCAGGTAGTACGTCGAGTCGACGTAGGTGACCCAATCCCGGATCGCCTCATTGATCGCGTCTTTCAGCGTCCGACTTCCCGAATCGACCGGGCGAATCTCCGCGCCGAGAAGGGTCATTCGGTCGACGTTCGGCGCTTGCCTGACCATGTCCTCGCGTCCCATGTAGACGATGCACTCCAGTCCCAGCAGCGCTGCGGCCGTGGCTGTCGCGACGCCGTGTTGTCCGGCGCCGGTCTCCGCCACGATGCGATGCTTCCCCATCCGATCTGCAAGAAGCGCCTGTCCGAGCGCGTTGTTGATCTTGTGGGCGCCGGTGTGTGCTAGGTCTTCGCGCTTGAGGTAGATATGTGCTCCGCCGGCATGTCGTGTCAGCCCCTCAGCGTAGGACAACGGTGTCGGGCGACCCACGTAGTCGGTCAGAAGGCGGTGCAGTTCTTCGCCGAACGCCGAATTGGCGATGGCTTCCCGGTACGCCGATTCGAGTTCGGACAACGCAGGGGCAAGCACCTCGGGGACAAAGCGGCCGCCGTAGCGGCCGAAGTAGCCGTGGCGATCGGGCGACAAGGCGCGCGGTGACGGCCGCGGATCAGATCGATGGTTCATTTCGGTTCTCCTCTCGCTGCAACGCGGAAGTTGCTGCATCGATGAAGCAACGCAGCTTCTTGGGATCTTTTTTCCCTGGAGCGATCTCGACGCCGCTCGACACATCGACACCCCATGGATGAGCGATCCGAACCGCGGACGAGACATTCTCAGGGGTCAATCCACCGGCAAGAACGAGCGGTCGATCCAGTCGAAGATCCGATGCCAGAGCCCAATCGAACGATCTCCCGGTTCCCCCGATCTGATCCGGATCGTAGCCGTCCAACAGATAAGCGCTGGCAGGCAAGGCGGCCATGGCTCCAGGATCCGGCGCCTGAGAGACTCGGAACGCCCGCAACACGAACAGACCATCGCCAAGCAGTGCTTGCGATACTTCTGCCAGCTCGCTGCCATGAAGCTGCACCCCGTCGAGTCCGATCTGTGCGGCAACCCGGCGTACTTGATCCACCGGTTGATCGACGAAGACGCCGATCCATTGGCATGGATGCCCCCGGAGACGGATCTCGTGAACCAACCGGCGCGCACATTTCAGGCCCACGCAGCGAGCGCTAGGTTTGTGGAAAACGAGTCCCAAGTGCGTCGCGCCGAGCTTGGCCGCGAGATGTGCATCTTCGATGGTTGTCAATCCACAGATCTTGATCGCGCTCATTTCGATCCTCCGGCAACCAGTTCGCGGATCTTCGCTGCCGGTTCGGGAGAGGTGATCAACGCCTCTCCGACCAGCACTGCGTTTGCCCCCATCGCCTTGAGCCGGGCGATGTCTGCTGCGGAGCGGACGCCGCTTTCTGCGACCGCGAGGGTCGAGGGGGGAAGCAAGGCGCGCAGCCGCCCGAATACCGAGAGATCGGTCTGGAAGTCGGCCAGATTCCGGTTGTTGATCCCGAGGACCGGAGCATCCAGCCTGATCACGTGCTCGATGTCTGTCTCGTCATGAACCTCGATCAACGCTGCCATCCCCCAGCGACGTGTTTCGGCGTACAGGTTTGCCAGATTACCAGCGGAGACGATTCTGGCGATGAGAAGGACGGCATCTGCGCCATGAGCCCTGGCCTCGACGATCTGATACGGATCGAGGATGAATTCTTTGCGCAGGACGGGGATCGTGTACTGCTCGGACACGAGACACGCCTTGGCCGCCGCCAGATCTGTGAGGGTTCCGGAGAAGAATCGCTCATCCGTCAACACGGAGATTGCCGAGGCACCGTGCTCCGCATAGATCTGTGCGGTGTCCTGCACCTGAAGATCGGGTGCAAACGCGCCCTTGGAGGGCGAGGCACGTTTGATCTCCGCAATCAGGGAGACGGTATCGCCCTGCAACGCTGCAGCAAGATCGAGTGGATCCCCTTGCTTTCGCGCCTGTGATGTCAGCTCGGAGAGCGGCACGCGCTGCTTCCGTTGGGCGATCTCCCGTCGCTTGTGCGCGACGATCTTGTCCAGAATCATGGCGCTTCTCCAAGGCGTTGGGTCAGCGAGACCAACGCATCGAGACGCCCGAGCGCAGCACCGGAGTCGATGCTTTCGGCAGCCATGAGAAGTCCATCCGAGAAACCTGTTGCCCGGCCGGAAATGACCAAGACACCGGCGGTGTTGAGTAAGACGATATCTCGTTTCGGCCCCGGCTCTCCCTCGAGGATGCCGCGGAGAATCGATGCGTTTTCACGCGCATCGCCTCCTCGAAGATCGGCAAGCGACGCCGGCGGTAGTCCGAGCGATGCCGCGTCGAGGATGAACGATTCGATCCGATTCTCCATCAACTGCGTCACCTGACTGGGACCCACGGTGGATAGCTCATCCAGACCACCGCCTCCGTGCACGACGAGGGCCGAGCGTCCTCCGAGAGCCTGTAGAACCCTTGCCAGCGGTTCGGTGTACGAGGCGTCGTACACGCCCAGCAGCTGCGCGTGCGCGCGTGCCGGATTGGTCAGCGGGCCGAGAAGATTGAACACGGTGCGGATCCCCATCTCTCTGCGTGGGCGGACGGCGTGACGCATCGCCGGATGAAGGTGAGGGGCATACAGGAAGCCGATTCCCAGTTCGTCGATGCATCGTCCGACGGCAGCCGGGTCCAGATGGAGGCAGACGCCCAGCTCCTCAAGAACGTCTGCACTACCACAGCGGCTGGATACGCATCGGTTTCCGTGTTTCGCCACCACGCATCCGGCGCCTGCGGCGACGAACGAGACGGTGGTTGAGATATTGAACGTGCTCTGTCCGTCTCCTCCGGTGCCGCAAACATCGATCACCCACGGAGCGCGCGTGCTCACGCGGGTTGACTTGATGCGCATCGCGCGCGCCAACCCGGTGATCTCGTCGACCGTTTCCCCCTTGGACCGGAGTGCAACCATGAACCCGGCGATCTGTGCATCGGTTGCGGCACCGGTCATGATCTCGGTCATCGCCGATTCGGCCTGATCCAAGCTCAGATTTCGACCCTCCACCAGCTGGGCAAGGGCATCGCGGAGCATCATGCCGGGCATCCTTTCCTCGCGGCAGCTGCGATGCGAAGGAAACTCTCCAGCAACCGCTTGCCGTTCGGTGTCAAGATCGATTCCGGGTGGAACTGCACGCCGAACAAGGGCAACTGCCGATGTTGGATCGCCATGATCTCCCCTTCGGCAGTGAACGCCGTGACATCGAACGCGTCCGGCACCGGCTCGTGGACGATCAGTGAGTGATATCTCGTTGCTGTAAACGGACTCGGAAAGTTGGCGAAGATGCCCTGTCCGGTGTGATGCATCGAGGATGTCTTGCCGTGCATCAACCGCGGGGCAGGACCGATCTGTCCGCCGAAGACATGGGCAATCACTTGATGGCCGAGACACACACCGAGGATCGGAACCTGTTTGTGCAGACGGGCGACGATCTCCAGACAAGCGCCACTTGCCTCCGGACGCCCGGGTCCCGGTGACAGCACGATCGCATCGGGGCCCATCCTCTCAGCCTCAGCGGCAGACACGGCGTCGTTGCGGCGCACGTCGGGATCGGCGCCCAGCTCTCCGAGATACTGCACCAGGTTGTAGGTAAACGAATCGTAGTTGTCGACGACCAGGATCATTGTGGTCCTCCTCGTCCGGTTGCCGTACCGTTGCACTCCGCACGGCGAACCGCCTCGGCAAGCGCCTTGGCCTTGTTCAGCGTCTCCTCGTATTCACGGCTTGGATCCGAGTCTGCGACGATCCCGGCGCCGGCCTGTACGTGAACGGTTTCGCCGTGCATCACGAGCGTGCGGATCGCGATGCATGTGTCCATCGCTCCCGAAAAGGAGAAATAGCCGACGGCGCCTGCATACGGGCCACGTCGTTCCTTCTCCAATTCAGCGACGATATCCATCGCGCGTACCTTCGGTGCACCGGATACGGTCCCTGCGGGAAATGTCGCGCGGAGCAGGTCAAAGGCAGTCTTCTCCGGACGAAGCTCGCCGCGGACGCTGGAGACGATGTGCATGACGTGGGAATACGCCTCAATGCTCATCAGCTCCTCGGTCGAAACGGTGCCATACCGACAGACACGACCCAGATCGTTCCGGCCGAGATCGACGAGCATCACGTGCTCCGCCCGCTCCTTCGGATCGGCAAGCAGCTCTTCAGCGAGCGCTTTGTCTTCCGTTCGAGTCGCTCCGCGATGCCGTGTCCCGGCGATCGGGCGCAGCTCGGCTTGGGAACCGTTTAGGCGGACCATCGTTTCGGGAGAGGAGCCGACGATACGAAGCGCACCGGGAAGATCGAGGTAGAACATGTATGGAGAAGGGTTCAGCATCCGTAGTGCACGATAGACGGCGAATGGATCGACAGATGTCTCCCGCGAGAGCCGTTGCGACAGAACGCCTTGGAAGATCTCCCCGGCGACGATGTGCTGTTTCGCGGTTCGGACAGCTTCCTCGAATTCGGGTTGCTCGACGTTCGATCTCCATGAGGCTTCGCTGGGGAGCTCATGCTCCAGGGAGGAAGGCGTTGTGGGCAGAGGCTGTCCGAGTGCCGATATGAGAGCATCGATCTTGCGGGCGGCATCTGCATAGGAGGTATCGATATCGCCATCGACGTGAACGTTCGCGATCATCATCAGCTGCCGCTTCACATGATCGAATACGACGACCACGTCCGATAGCAGGAACACAGCGTCGGGAAGATCGAGACCGGGATCATCGGGCAGCGGCGCGCGTTCGAAGAAACGCACCGCATCGTAGCCAAGATAGCCGACCAAACCGCCGTAGAAATCGGGCAATGCAGGGTTCGTCACCGGACGGTAGCGGGCAAGGATTCCCTCTAGCGCGATCAGCGGATCACCGTTCGGCGGTGTGATATCGACGGTTGTCCCACCTTCCGACCAGGAGACGCGGCCGTCTCGTGCCGTGAGAACGCCGATTGGATCGACACCGAGGAACGAGTATCGGCCAACCTGTTCTCCGCGTTCTACGCTCTCGAACAGGAACGACGGGCCATGGCGTTTCAGTTTGAGGTAGACGGAAGCGGGTGTCTCGAGGTCGGCCGGGATCTCGAGAACCACGGGGATCAGACTTCCTTCCGTCGCCAGTTTTCGGATTTCATCAACTGTGGGGCGAAGCATCGTCTTGCTCCTTTTTCGGAATACATGTAGCGGACCCGTCAAACGGCTAGACGATGCGTTGCCACCAAAGACTCAGTCGCCAGGCGACGAACCGTGGATGAATCCGGGAGATCCTGCTTCGCCGTGCGATCATAGTGTTCTCCCGAGCGCTTCGGCGATCGACCGAAGCTGTCCCATCAACTCCGCGAACCGTTCCGGTCTCAGAGATTGCGGGCCGTCCGATCGGGCCTCGTCCGGATTCGGATGGACCTCGATCATGAGGCCGTCCGCACCCGCAGCGACGGCGGCCATGGCGACCGGTGGCACCAAACTCCATCGGCCGGTCCCGTGGCTTGGATCGACGAACACCGGCAGATGACTCAGCTGTTTCAAAAGGGGTACGGCGTTGATGTCGACCGTGTTTCTGGTGTACGTCTCGAACGTACGGATTCCCCTCTCGCAGAGGATGACGTGCGTGTTTCCTTGGGAGAGGATGTACTCCGCAGCCATCAGGAGTTCTTCTACCGTCGACATCATGCCTCGCTTCAGTAGCACGGGCCGCTGGGTCTTGCCGACCGCCTGCAGCAGGGCGAAGTTCTGCATGTTCCTTGCGCCAACCTGGAGCAGATCGACGGATTCCGAGACGAGAGGCACCAGATCGGGCTGCGTCACTTCAGATACGATGGGAAGACCGGTTTCCTCCCGCGCCTTGGCCAGGATTCGAAGCCCTTCTTCCCCCAATCCTTGGAAGCTATACGGGGATGTGCGTGGCTTGAACGCGCCCCCACGAAGCAAACGTGCGCCTGCGGTGCGGACTGCGCGCGCTGCCTGGAGCATCTGCTCGAGGCCCTCCACCGCGCACGGCCCTGCAACAACGGCCAACGCCTCGCCGCCGATCTCGAGATCTCCGATCGCAATCCGCGTATCGGCGGGGTGGAACTCACGGCTTGCTCGTTTGAACGGGCATTGCGTCGCCAAGACGCGAGCGACACCCGGCATGGCATCCATCTTGATTGGATCCAGCGAGGAGGAATCACCGATGACGCCGATGCTGGTTTGCCATTCACCACGCGAGATGTGGGCCTTGCAGCCTATCTGCTCAAGGCAGGTCGTCACGCGAGCTGCATCTGCCACGGTCGCGCTTTGCTTCATCACGATTAGCATTCCAGGTCCTCCAAGCACCCTACGTTCCCAAAAGAAAAAGACCACAGGCGTTTGCCTGTAGTCGTCATGCCGGTCCTCGTCCTGCCCAACTAGCGGTTAGTTGCGCGGAGGGCGAGAGCCAGCGTCATGCCACCACCAAGAGAAGCAGGAAACGGACAATTCCAAAGATACGTGAGCGCGTTCCAGTTCTCGTAGCATGATGGCTCATCATAGAAACCGACCGATCCGAAGTCAAGTGCGGTCCTCAAAGTAGCCGTCCGCTCTGCATCCTAGAGCACGGTTCTTGACATCGTCAGGAAGGATCCCTATGATGCGAGCATCATGCCCAGGGAGAATGGCCGGATAGATAGCGTGTGTACAACGGCAACCTTGGGTGGCTATTTCTGGTATTACTTTGATGGCTGATCTTCCTGCTAGGGCATAGCGCCCATCACGGCAGCAGGGAGATCAGGAGACGGCTACAGGCAAAACGCCTGTGGCCTTTTCGTTTTGGGCTCGCTGCATAGGCAGGGAGCGGGGAGGTGGACAGCAATGGGCTGTCGTGGAATTCGAGGTGCGACAAGTGTTGAGGAAAACGGAGAACGCGAGATCTTGGATGCGACAAGAGAGCTGCTTGAGAGAATGGTTGCGGAAAACGGGATAGCACCCGAGACGATTGTCAGCGTGTTCTTCACCGCCACCGGTGACCTCGATGCCGCCTACCCCGCCCGCGCAGCCCGTGAAATGGGCTGGCATCAGACGCCACTCCTCTGCGCGCAGGACATGGACGTTCCTACCGGGGTGCCTCGCTGCGTTCGCGTGATGATTCATGTCGAAACCGACCGTACGCCAGAGCAGCTTCGACACATCTACCTTGGAGAGGCGCAATCCCTTCGTCCAGATTGGGTTGAGGAGGTCCAGAAATGACACGCGTTGCGTTTCAAGGGGGCCCGGGAGCCTATTCCGAAGAAGCGATCCGACAGTACTTCGGTTCGGAGGTAGAGACCATGGCTTGCGAAACGTTCGATGCCGTGTTTGAGGCGGTCGAATCGGATACGGCGAAGTACGGAATGCTTCCGGTAGAGAACTCCGTTGCAGGATCGGTTAATCGCTCCTACGAGCTACTGATGGAGCACGATCTGCGCATTCATGCCGAGGTGATCCTTCGGGTTCGTCATGCGCTTCTTGCCCCCGTGGGGACGAATCCGGCTTCGATCCGAACCGTGCGTTCGCATCCGCAAGCCCTGGCTCAATGCCATCGATACCTTGCGAGACGCGGTCTGGAAGCGGAGGCTGCGACGGACACGGCGGGCGCGGCTGCGGAGCTGGCTGCCAACCCAGAGCCCGGTGTTGCGGTGATCGCGGGAGAGAGCGCAGCGACGTTGACGGGGCTCGAGATTCTCGATCGACATATCGAAGATGAAGCGACGAACTTCACACGTTTCTTCATCCTCACCATCGAGGACGTCCCCCGAGCACAACGAAGCAAGACGTCACTTGTATTCGCAACACCGCACCGTCCGGGGGCGCTTCACGCATGTCTCGGAGAGTTTGCCCTTCGGCATGTGAGCCTTAGCAAGATCGAATCGAGGCCCCGCCCCAACCGCCCATGGCAGTACATCTTCTACCTCGATTTCGAAGGCCATTGCCGCGATCCGGAGTGCGAGGCCGCAATGATCGGGCTCCTGCGGCGTTGCTCGTTTGTCAAGATGCTCGGGTCATATCCGGCGGCAACAACGCCGGTCCTGGAGACGGAGGATGCCGAGGGGTCGATCGGGAACGAAGGAGAGGAAGGATGATCATCATCATGAAGCAGAGCGCCACGGCTGACCAGCTCACGAATGTCGTCGCGAACGTCGAGCAGATGGGCTGTCAAGTCCATGTCTCTCGCGGAGAGGAGCGAACGTTGGTCGGCGTCATCGGAAACGGCCGTCCGTTCGATCACGAAAGGATCGAACAGATGGACGGCGTGGAGAAGACGATGCCGGTCCTCCGTCCGTACAAGCGTGCCAGCCGCGATTTTCATCCGCAGGAGACGCATGTGGAGGTTGGTGATGTCGTCTTCGGTGGCCCGGAGATCGTGGTCATCGCGGGGCCATGTGCGGTTGAGAGCACCGACCAGATGCTTGAGATCGCTGAACAGGTCAAGGAGCACGGTGGACACATGCTGCGTGGCGGCGCGTACAAACCGCGTACATCTCCGTACAGCTTCCAAGGGCTGGGGGAGGAAGGGCTCCGAATTCTGGCCAAGGCGCGAGAGGAGACAGGGCTCCCGGTTGTCACCGAAGTCATGCAATCCGAGCTGGTCCCACTGGTGACAAGCTACGCCGACATGGTGCAGATCGGAGCGCGCAACATGCAGAATTTCGCGTTGTTGCACGCTGTCGGGAAGGCCCAATGCCCTGTTCTGCTGAAACGCGGCATGATGTCCACCATGGAAGAGCTGCTGATGGCGGCGGAGTACATCCTATCTCACGGTAACAGTCGGGTCATCCTGTGCGAGCGCGGCATACGCACGTTCGAGACGTACACGCGTAACACGCTGGACATCAATGCGGTGCCTTCGCTGAAGCAGATGACACACCTTCCGGTGATCGTCGACCCGAGTCACGCAACGGGAAAGTGGGAGCTTGTGACTCCGGTGTCGCGAGCGGCAGTGGCGGCAGGAGCTGACGGATTGATCGTCGAGGTCCATACGCATCCGGATCAAGCGATGTCGGACGGCGCACAGTCGTTGAAGCCGGAACGGTTCGGTGAGTTCGTCCGATCGCTTAAAGCGATCGCTGTTGCTGTGGGAAGAACCGCATGAAGCCGCTCGAGGAGTGTACCGTTGTAGTGGTCGGCCTCGGACTGATGGGAGGATCGCTGGCTGGGGCGCTGCGCGGTCGGTGCCGCGAGGTTGTGGGTATCGCACGCAAGAAACGGACGGTGGAATCTGCTATTCGGCAAGGGTTGATCGATCATGGCGGAACGGATCCGGAAGCGATGCTTCCCCGGGCAAATGTCGTCGTGCTTGCCACGCCCGTACGCGTGATCCTCCAGCAGATCCGCGACTACGGGCCGATGCTCTCGAAGGGGTCCTTGCTGATGGATCTTGGCAGCACCAAGCAGGCGATCGTCGAGGCCATGATGGAGCTTCCGAAAGGGGTGCAGCCGCTCGGCGGCCACCCGATGTGTGGCAAGGAAGTGTCCGGCCTCGAGGCGGCCGATCCGGCCCTGTTCCGGGGGGAGACGTTCATCTTTTGTCCGCTTCCTCGTACGGCTCCGGGCGCACTCGACCTCGGGCATCAGATTGCTGCTGCCGCAGGCGCCATGCCGCTCGAACTCGACGCGGCGCGCCAAGATCATCTTGTCGCCACGATCAGTCATCTCCCGTACCTGTTGGCGTGTTCATTGGTTCAGACCGCGGATACGACCACATCGGGCGATCCGGCAGCATGGCAGGTGGTCGCCGGTGGGTATCGTGACACGAGCCGCGTCGCGGGAAGCGACGTGACGATGATGACCGACATCTTGCTAACCAACCGCGCCGATGTGATGAGCGCCGCATGTGTCTTCGCAGAGAAGCTATCCGCCATGGTGAAACTGCTGGAGATGGGCGACGAGCAGAAGCTTGCCGAGGTGCTCACCTCAAGCCGCGCAGAGCGGCGAAGGATGTTCCCGTGAGCGGCGAACGTGTGCGCCCGATGCGAGGCCCGCTCCAAGGCGCATTGCGTGTCCCGGGAGACAAGTCGATCTCCCACCGCGCGTTGCTGTTTGGCGCGCTGGCCGACGGCGAGACGCGGATCGAGGGGCTTCTCAATGCGGGCGATTGTCTGGCGACACAGGGTTGCCTTCGCGCATTGGGCGTCGGCATCGAACGGATGGAAGAAGGGGGCGTGACGGTTCAAGGGCGTGGTCTTCGTGGAGGGCTCCAGGCGTCGACAGGCCCGATCGACTGCATTCGTTCGGGAACCGCGATGCGCTTGCTCGCTGGAATCCTTTGTGGACAGAAGTTTCCGAGCACACTGACCGGAGATGCCCAGCTGTTGCGGAGGCCAATGCGGCGTGTTGTCGATCCCCTATGTCAGATGGGGGCTCAGATCGAAGACGAAGAGGGGCACGCCCCGCTTCGGATCGTTGGCCGAACGCTTCATGGAGCGGTGCATCATCTGGCGGTGGCCAGCGCTCAGGTGAAGAGTGCGATCTTGCTCGCCGGGTTGCTTGCGCGGGGAACGACCACGGTGCACCAACCGGGGCCGGCTCGAGACCACACCGAGCGGATGCTCGCACGGATGGGAGTCGAGATCGAATTCGATGCGTTGTCTGCAACAATCACGCCACCTGAACAACTTGATCCACTAAGGATCGACATTCCGGGGGACTTCTCGTCTGCAGCGTTTCCCCTTGTTGCTGCGTTGCTGGTTCCGAACTCGGTGATCACGCTGGTGCACGTGGGGACGAACGATACGCGAACCGGCCTCCTGGATGTGCTGCATGAGATGGGGGCGAGGATCGAGCGCATGAACGATCGGATCGAGGCAGGCGAACCGGTGAGCGATCTCATGGTGCGAAGCTCTGAGCTCGTCGGAGTGAATATCGGTGGGGATGCCGTTGTCCGGATGATTGATGAGTTCCCGATCCTCGCGGTGGCTGCAACACAAGCGCGAGGCGCGACGGTTGTGCAAGACGCGAAAGAGCTGCGCGTGAAGGAAAGCGATCGCATCGACGCGATCGTTGCTGAGTTGCGTCTGCTGGGAGCCGACATCGAGGGTCGGCCCGACGGATTCATTGTGCGCGGTCCGACGCCGTTGCACGGTGGTGTGGCGGACAGCCATGGGGATCATCGCCTGGCCATGGCGCTTACGGTGGCGGGTCTCATTGCCGATCGGGAGGTTGTTGTCCGGGGCGCGCCGTGCTCATCGGACTCGTACCCGGGCTTTCGGGAGCAGCTGTCGTCGCTGGGGGTGCAAGATGATTGATGGTGCCACACGTCTTGTCGGTCTGATCGGTTGGCCGGTCGACCAGAGCGTCTCGCCCGCAATGCACAACGCCGCATTCGACACGTTGGGGCTGAACTGGCGATACGTTCCGTTGCCTGTCATCCCAGAGGAGGGAGCGACAAGCATCCGAGGGCTCGCGGTGCTTGGGTTTGCGGGAGCCAACGTAACGGTTCCTCACAAGCGCTTGGTGATGGATACGCTGGACGTCGTGACGTCGGACGCCGAGGCGATCGGCGCCGTGAACACGATCGTGATTGAGCGAGGCGATCCAACCGCGGTGACGCATGGACACAACACGGATTGGATTGGTTTCACCGACTCGCTCCGGCGAGCCGGCTTCGATCCGTCCGGAGAAACGGCGGTGGTGGTCGGCGCGGGGGGCTCGGCGCGCGCCGTCGTGTTCGGGCTGCTCCACGCTGGAGCCGATCGGGTTCACGTCCTCAGCCGGCGCCTGGAGGAAGCGGAATGCCTCGCCGCCGATCTTCTGGAGAACGAATCGGATCGTACGCGGATCTGTCCGGGTTTGTTGAGCGATGAGTTGTTGATTGAGCGGACGCGCGCCGCGGCGCTGCTCGTTCATACGACACCGGTGGGCATGTGGCCGAACACCGCGGCATCGATCTGGCCTGAACCCGTGTCGCTGCCGGCCGACATCTTCGTCTATGACCTGGTGTACATTCCCCGAAGGACGCGGTTGCTCGAACAAGCGGATCGTTCCGGGGCGGCGTCGCTCGGTGGACTGGACATGCTTGTGGGGCAAGGCGCACGTGCCTTCGTTCTTTGGACGGGCGTAGACGCGCCGATCGAGGTCATGCGAGAAGCCTGCGATTGTGAACTGAGAAGGAGGAGCGGATGAGGTTCTTGACGGGCGGGGAGTCTCATGGCCCGAGTCTGACGGCGATCATCGAGGGACTGCCCGCGGGGCTTCGGGTCGATTCGGAGGCGATCGACCGCGATTTGGCGCGTCGTCAATCGGGGCATGGTCGTGGTGGACGGATGCGGATTGAGCAAGATCGGGTCGAGGTCCTCGGCGGCATCATTGCGGAGCGGACGATCGGGGCCCCGGTTGTGCTGAGGATCATCAACAACGACTGGGCGAACTGGAAGGAACGGTGGGCCATGGGCGACCTCCCGTCGATCTCCATTCCGCGACCGGGGCATGCCGACTACGCCGGGATGCGCAAGTATGGATCAAACGATGCTCGGCCTATCCTGGAGCGTGCGAGCGCGCGGGAGACTGCCGCGCGGGTTGCCATCGGCGCTGTCGCGAGAATCCTCCTCCGTCAGTTCGATATCGATGTGGGCAGTACGGTTTACAGCATTGGGGTGGTCGATGGCCCAATCTCGGGAGAACCAAGCACTTGGGCCGAGATCTGGGCTCTTTCCGAGAAGAGTCCCGTTCGCTGTGCCGATGAAGATGCGAGTCGCCGGATGATGAAGGCGATCGACGCAGCGACCGATGCGAAGGACTCCCTCGGAGGAAGGTTCACCGTTGTGGCGACCGGTGTTCCGGCGGGGCTTGGATCGCATGTGCACTGGGACCGACGACTGGACGGCCTGATCGGCCAAGCGGTGCTATCGATCCCGGCTGTCAAGGGAGTTGAGATTGGGAATGGGTTCGCAAACGCGCGCCGTCGGGGAACCGAGGTTCATGATCCACTGGACGCTGACGGCCGCGGACATGTGGTCCGCCCGACGAACCGGGCCGGTGGCATCGAAGGGGGGATCAGCAACGGGGAGCCGATTGTCGTTCACGCGGCGATGAAACCGATTCCCACGACCGTATCGCCCCAACGGTCGGTCGACCTGTCCACGGGGGAGTCGGCGCAGACCGCGTACCAACGATCGGATGTCTGTGCTGTTCCGGCTGCTGCGGTTGTTGGGGAGTCGATGCTGGCGTGGGTTCTCGCGGCCGCCGTGTGCGAGAAGCTGGGTGGAAACAGCATCGAAGAGATGAAGGTGCACCACCGGGCATGGAGCGAGCGTGGATAAGCAACGGAATCTGGTGATCACAGGGTTCATGGGTGTCGGGAAGACCGCGGTGGGAAAGGCGGTTGCGGGACGGCTCGGGCGCCCATTCGTCGACATGGATGCGCAGATCGAATCGCAAACCGGAAAGACGATCCGGGAACTGTTCGATCAAGACGGCGAGGCGGCGTTCCGCAGGCATGAAGCGAAGCTGTGCCAGGAGCTGTCGGGGAGGAAAAACCTCGTGATCGCCACCGGGGGCGGAGCACTTGTCCCTCTCGAGAATCTCGAGGCGATGCAGCAGACCGGGATCGTCATCTGCTTGACCTGCGCGATAGATGAGATGGTCGAGCGTCTGCGCGGCGACGCAGCACGGCCGCTGCTTGGAGACGGCGATCCGCGTGCGAGGATTGAGGCGCTGCTCGATGTGCGTCGCCAAGCGTATGACGGCATGCCGTGGCGAATCAATACGACGGGGAAGACCGTGAATGAGGTCGCCGACCTCGTCGCGCGGTTGGCCGGCTCAAGGCGGCTGACCGTTCGTCATCCTCACGCGACATACCCGATCCATATCGGCGCCGGCCTGTTCTCTCATCTTGGGGATGCGATCGGTGCGGCGGGGATCGATGCTGCGGCAAGGCTTTGTGTGGTCTCGAACACGGTGGTCTGCCCGCTGTACGGCGACGCAGTGTTGGAGGTGCTGCGGCGTGCAGGCTTCGACGCTGGGATGTGCGTTCTTCCGGACGGGGAGCGGCACAAGACACTCGATACCGTACGGGGTGTGTACGATGCGTTGCTCTCCCAGGGTCTCGATCGTGGAGGCGTCGTACTCAGCTTGGGAGGGGGTGTCACCGGAGACATCGCCGGGTATGCCGCGGCCACGTATCTTCGCGGCATCCGCTTCGTACAGATTCCCACATCGCTCCTTGCAATGGTCGACGCGAGCGTCGGCGGGAAGACGGGGGTCGATCTTCCCGAGGGGAAGAATCTGGTCGGAGCGTTCAAGCAGCCCGAACTCGTCGTGATTGATCCGCTCGTGCTGACAACGCTGTCCGATGAGGAACTCCGATCCGGCATGGCGGAGGCGATCAAACACGGGATCATCGGGGACGAGGAGCTGTTCGAGGAATTCAGCCGGGATGTCGTGGATCGGTCGTTCTGGACCACCGAGCAGGCGGGGGAACGGATCGCCCGCGTGGTGCAGGTGAAGCGGACAGTTATCGAAGAGGATCCGTTTGAGACGGGGCGGCGCGCGGTCCTGAACCTTGGGCACACGGTCGGACACGCACTCGAACGGCTCAGCGGATATGCGCTTCGACACGGAGAAGCAGTGTCCATCGGGATGATCGCCGCAGCAAGGCTGGCATGGCATTGCGGCTTGGCGACGGAGGGCCTTGGCAGGCAGATCGAGAAGACGCTCGAACGACACGGTCTGCCGATCGAGTGCCCACCGTACGCGGTTGCCGACATCGTGGCAGCGATGGGGCACGACAAGAAGAGACAGGATGGGAAACTTCGCTGGGTTCTTCCACGAGCGATTGGGGATGTCGTCGTTCGAGACGATGTGCCGAGTGACCTTGTGCAAGACATGCTGATCGAGATGGGAGCAAGGAGAGCATGATGGCCAATGAACGCATTGACGCACCGCCAAGTCGGCAGATCCTTGTGCTACACGGACCGAACCTGAACCTTCTCGGCCGTAGGGAGCCGGCCGTGTACGGACGGCAGACGCTTGCCGAGATCGATGAGGCGTTGCATCGAGCTGCGGCACGACGAGACGCCAGGATTCGGGTGTTCCAATCGAACCATGAGGGGGCACTGATCGACGCGCTGCATGAGGCGATCGATTGGGCAGATGGCGTGGTCATCAACCCCGGAGGGCTGACACATACGAGCATCGTACTGCGGGACGCCATTGCCTCGGTCGATCTTCCGACGATCGAGATCCATCTATCGAACGTGCATGCGCGGGAAGCATTCCGACGTGAATCACTGATTGCGCCGGTCTGTGTTGGGCAAATCATTGGATTCGGCGCTCGAAGCTACCTGTTGGGGCTGACGGCGCTTCTCGATTTGCTTGAGACGGAGACCTGATGCAGCCGGCAGCGAGACTTCAAGCAGTCCCGCCATACCCGTTTACGCAGTGGGCGACGTACTGTCGTGCGGCCCAGGAGCGAGGAGCCGATCTGATCCGTCTCGACGTTGGAAGCCCGGACCTCCCACCGCCGGCACCGGTGATCGAGCGGCTTTGCGAAGCGGCGCGCGATTCGAGTGCCCATGGGTACGCAGGATACAGTGAATCCGAACCGCTGCGGGAGGCGATCGCCGCGTACTACGCCCGTCGGTTTGACGTTCGATTGGATCGTGATCGCGAGGTCGTTCCGCTGCTCGGATCGAAGGAAGGAATCGTGAATCTGGCCCGTGCATGCGTTGATCCCGGAGATGTCGTGCTAGTGCCCGATCCTGGGTACACACCGTACAGCGCCGGGGCCACGATGGCCGAAGGCGAGGTCGTCCGGTTTGCGCTTCGGGCAGAGCAGCGCTATGAGCCAGATCTTGAGGCGATTCCTCCATCGATCGTCCATCGTGCCAAGCTGCTCTGGATCAACTACCCGAACAATCCGACCGGAGCGGTGGCGAGTCTCGATCTGCTTGAGCGATGCGTATCGTTTGCCCGGCGGCACGGGATCGTTCTCTGTCACGACGCGCCGTATACGGAGATTGCCTACGGTGATGTTCGTCCCCCGAGCATCCTCGAGATTCCCGACGCGCGTGACGTCGCGGTGGAGTTCCATTCCTTCTCGAAGACATTCAACATGGCCGGATGGAGGATCGGCACCGCGGTGGGAAGATCGGACGTGTTGCAACACCTGCTGCGGGTCAAGTCGAACGCGGATTCCGGGATTTTCTGGCCGCTCCAGCAAGCCGCGATCGAGGCACTATCGACCGACGCGGAATGGATTCGCGATCGCAATGCCGTCTACCGCGAACGGCTCCAGCTGCTTGCCAAGGCGTTTGAGGGCATCGGGTTCCAGGCGCCACTCCCACGCGCGGGGATCTACCTCTGGATCCGCCTGGGGGAGAACGTCAGCTCCGAAGCCTTCGCGTTGCGGCTTCTCGGCACTACGGGGATCTCTGTGGCGCCAGGGACGTTTTTCGGTCCTGCGGGAGAGGGACATCTTCGCGTCTCGGCCACTGCGCCGACAGAGAAGATCCGAGAAGCAGCCGATCGGCTTGTCGAAGCGAGCGGGACAATACGACAAGCCGCTTTCCGCCCTTGACCCGATCGCCTGACGCTTGCGCGCGACAGGTCTCAGGAAGATGGCCTATGGACTCATGCGGCGAGAACCACATCGACTCGGACCGTGGCATGCTCCCGGTCCTGTTGTCTGGCCTGCATGGAGATCTCCGGCTTGCGGGAATCGACAGGATGAGAACCACCCGAAACCTGTCCCAAGAGCAAGCTCATCCAGTCGAGGGTTGGGTGATGGCCGGTTGCAACCTTGAGCTACTCGGGTTTCGCTTCAACCGGCTGATGATCGCTTGATAGCAGATGCGATCATCAACCGGCCGTGTGTCGAGAATCGGGACGAGGAATAGGTTGACCTCGCCGATCGACTCGTGAGTCAGCTGATAGTTCGCTTGTCCGAACTCTTGCGCACGCGGTCCGCGAAACAGAAGTGAACACGCGCTGATTCCCGCTCGCGAGCGATCCTCGACCTCGGTTAGCTCAAGATCCACCGGACCGAACGGCCGCAACGGGCATTCGATCGTGCCTGGGATTCCAGTACCGGTTATGGCAAACGTTTCACCGACATGACTGGCAAACGTCTCGAGCGTGAGAACCGCGGCCACTGGATCGTCCGTTCCTAGGGCCTTGAGGGCCAGATCCCAAACAGCGAAACGCAGAACCGAATGGTCAAGTACGGTTGCATGTTGTAGTGTGCCTGACCACCTCCGGCGTTCTCCAGAACCTGAACAGCGTCTTCATGCATTGTGGCATCCCGATCTGCAGCGTACGCGGCGCGGCCAGGTTCGGCCCAGAAATGGTCGACCGGGCTTGTCTGATCGGCGACCGCTGCTTTCGCATGGGCCGCCGCAGGGTGCGTATGCGGCGGCATCTGGTCTTCTTCGAGGACAACGCTTGGAGTGCCACCCATGGAGCCCTGCGGGTATGAGGGCAGACCAGGCCCGTGCCCAACGTGGAGCGGAACTCTGCCGCGGAGGTCCGGCAACGCGAACGTTTGCTGTCCGTCCCCTCCGTAGGTTGTGCCATAGAGTGCAAACAAGCTCTGGTACTGAGCAATCTGTAGCATTTGTCCGTCCGCGTTCGCCCAGTTCTCCGGTGCGTATGTGAATCCAACCATCCGTATCTCTCCGATGAAGGGTTCCGTCATGATCGCTCTCCTTTCGTGGGCGGCCGACTTGGCTTGGCAACGTGGATTGCCGCTTGGCGTCGGCCTGATCGCAAGTGCAATGGATTCCCTCAACGTAGTAATGTGGGATACGCATGTCAAATGTTACTCAGTCGGAGTTCATTCATTCTAAGGCTAAGGTGTGTATAAAACATCATTTGGGTGACTGTGGACTCATGTTGCTGTATTCTCGCCAGACGATCTTGGAGGCCTCACAGGAGGGGCAAGTGCGTAATGGATCCTAGCAAGCGAGCACCCTCAAGGATTGATCTCCGACCTATCCGCCCCGGAGACAAGGATCTTCTTGTGCGCATCTACTCTGGAACACGCGAAGCGGAGCGGGATGCGGTGCATTGGGAGGAGGACGAGTGGTCGGCGTTTGTCCGAATGCAGTACGATGCCCAGCGAAGCCACTATGAGCAACAGTTCCCCAATGCGGAGCATCTGATCGTTCTCCGGCACGGCAGCCCGGCTGGCCGGATTTGGGTCGATCGAACGGATCGAGAGATTCGGCTACTTGACATCGCGATTCTCCCTGAACACCGAAGATGCGGGATTGGGACGTTCCTCATTCGGAGACTGCAGAGCGAAGCGGAAGAGAAGGGCATTCCGCTGCGACACTCGGTCGAGCTTGGAAACCCGGGTGCACGACGCCTCTACGAACGGCTCGGGTTTGCCGCCATCGTGACCCGTGGTCTCCATACGCTGATGGAGTGGAATCCAGCTTCGGAGACCGACTCGAGCGACGAAGTGTCGAGTTCGGATAGACTCAATGACCATGCGACGGAGAGCGGGTGAACTGGCGCCGCGATTTGCGGTTGAGGATATCGACGGGGAGACGATCGATCTCCTTGCGTATCGCGATCGAAGGATTCTTCTCGCCTTCTTCCGCTACGGAGGATGCCCGTTGTGCAACCTGCGTATGGCCTTTCTAACGGGAACATGGACACAATGGAGCGAGCGGGGGCTCGTGGTCATCGCGGTTTTCGAGTCCCCACGTCAACGGTTGCTGGAGACGGTGGCCAGCGCACCGGTCCCGTTTCCAGTGATCCCCGATCCGTCTCGTGAGCTCTACCGACTGTATGGCGTCTCACCGTCGACGTGGGGAACTGTGCGCGGGGCGCTTCGGTTCGGTGTATTCAGGGAGGCGTTTCGGCGAGGGTTCCGAGTCGGTCGTGCCGATGGCTTGGTGACGCAGCTGCCGGCCGAGTTTCTCATCGGCCCGGAGGGGAAGATCCAGATTGCCTATTACGGTCGCGACATCGGCGACCATCTGCCGATCGAAGAGATCGACCGTTGGCTAGACGATCCGGGCCAGACCTAGGACGGAGGTGGAAGTGATCGACCAGGCAGAGCTGAAGCGCCAGGAGTACGTTGGACGCGTCAATCGTGTCATCGATCACGTTCGGGAGAACCTGGCCGGAGATCTCCGACTAGAAACGCTGGCGCAGGTGGCACGATTCTCTCCGTATCACTTTCATCGAGTGTTCAAGAGCATCGTGGGTGAAACGCTCAATGACTACATACGGCGGGTTCGTGTTCAGAGTGCCGCATCGCAACTGATTCACAACCCAACTCGCTCGGTGACACAGATTGCCATTGGTTGCGGATACTCCTCTCCGTCGACGTTTGCGCGTGAGTTCCGTCAGTACTTCAGCGTCTCGGCGACGCAGTTCCGGAAGGGCGGCCCGGACTTACTCGTTCGATTCCGACGCGAACTCGAGGAACGCGGCGCCGAGTTCACGAACCCCGAGAACCTTTCATCGATCCGGACCGAAATGGTCTTCCGAATCCACGTTCAGGATCTCCCACAGCTGCATGTTGCCTATGTGCGTCATGTCGGACGCTACCAGGAGATCGGCAAAGCGTTCCGTCGACTGATGCGGTGGGCCGGACCGCGCCGCGTATTCGGAAACGCCGATACCAAAGTAGTTGCGGTCTACTACGACAATCCGGATGTCACCCCGGTCGAACAGCTTCGTGCTGATGCGTGTATCACGATTCCACCTGGGATGAAGACGAAGCGTGATATCGGGGCGATGGACATTCCCGGCGGGCTGTTCGCCGTTGCGCACGTCGAGATCGATCCTTCACAGTACGGCGAGGCGTGGGATCGTCTGATCACAGACTGGATGCCTCAGTCTGGCTATCAGCCGGATGGCCGACTGTGCTACGAGAACTACCTGAACAACCCTGAGAAGCATCCGGAAGGGAAGCATATCGTCGAGATTTGCGAACCTGTCCGTCCACTGTAGCAGACTGCCAGTCTGCCAGAGTGGGCGCAAGAACGCTCTATCGGCCGTTCTTGCCCCTTCCAAAGCCGATGATCCATCGGCTTTGGAAGGAGGAGGACAGCATACCATAGGATCCATGTGGGCGAGCACGTCTGTGCCATCTGCGCCTGGCTACCGCAATCCGCTTCGCAGGCCATCCAGCGTAAGAACGCCGTATTGAAGCGTTCTTACCCGTACGGACAGGCGAAGCCTGTCCGTACGCAAGATACGCAAACCTCTCCGCAGGATCGGACAAACGAAGCGCAAGAAGAGAGAAGACACCGGCCTGTCCCGTCTCTATGCTCACGTTACACCCAAACGAGCAGGAGGTTCGAAATGAAGTTCGAAGCTGAAGTGAAACAGCTGTCCGAGAAGGTTGTTGCCTGTGTGCGGCACGTCGGGCCGTACAACGAGATCTGCAAGGCGATGGAGAAGCTGTACCAATGGGCTGGGCCGAAGGGGCTCATTCAATTCCCGAAGACCGAGTTCCTCGCAATCTATCGTGACGATCCGAAGTCCATCGATGCGAGCGAGTTGCGATCCGATGCTTGCATGTCGGTTCCGGAGGGAACTCAGGTCGACGGAGATGTCCACACGATGAAAGTTCCCGGCGGGCTGTTCGCCGTGGCCCACGTCGAGATCGATAGCAGCGAGTTCGGGGAGGCGTGGGATAAACTGGTCGGCGAGTGGATGCCGGAAAACGGCTGCGAGTCGGATGAAAGCCGGCTCTGCTACGAGCTCTACCTCAACGATCACGAGCAGCACCCGGAGAAGAAGTTCATCGTCGATATCTGCGAGCCGGTGAAGCGTGGCTGAGCTGCGCTACGAGCTGCGGTCGATCGGTCGTGTCTGCGTCTGCCAAGATGCTATATCACTCCGGATCGACGAGCCGTTCCGGTCGGCTCTGGAGGGGTTGGCTGATTTCAGTCACGTGATCGTCGTGTTCTGGTGCCATCACGTGGACACAGTCACGGACCGGAGACTCGTCACCTGTGATCGACCATACAAGAGCGGGCCGGACAGGCTCGGCGTCTTTGCCACCCGTTCGCCAGCACGGCCGAACCCAATCGGCATCACGCCGGTGTCGATTCTGCAGCTCGATCGAGAGCAGGGCACGATCCACATTCCATTCATCGATGCCGAGGATGGCACACCGATTCTCGATCTCAAGCCGTACCACCCGTCGCTCGATCGGGTCCGCGATACGTGCGTCCCAAAGTGGTGCGGCCACTGGCCGCAGTGGAGTGAGGACGCTGCAGCCTTCGATTGGGCGGCGGAGTTCAGCTTCTCCTAGCGGTGCTGCATGGCCCCTTGACACGACGGCCGTGCCTTCTACACGGTCGTCGTGTAACTGTCCCGATCGCAGCCGATGGCATCGTGTAGAATGGATGGCGTATTCCATTGCATGATTCGACGGTTTTCAAGGAGGGTTCGTGCAGTATCGTGGCTTCGGCAGGCTGAACTGGAAGAGCTCGGCACTAGGATTCGGGGCGATGCGGCTGCCAACGGTCGGAGAGGATCGGGCGAAGATCGACGAGGTGCCGGCGACGCGGATGATCCGTGCGGCGATCGATGCTGGAGTCAATTACATTGACACGGCGTGGCCGTATCACAAGGAGCAATCCGAGGCATTCGTCGGACGCTGCCTGCAGGACGGCTATCGCGACAAGGTCAAACTGGCGACCAAGATGCCGTCATGGCTGATCAAAGAAAGAACAGACTTCGACAAGCATCTTGCAGTTCAGTTGGAACGGCTGCAGACGGATCGGATCGACTTCTATCTTCTGCATGCGCTGAACAAGACGTTTTGGCCGAATCTACGAGATTTGGGGGTTTTCGAATGGGCGGAGGGCGCGGTCCGCGACGGCCGGATAGGCCAGCTAGGGTTCTCATTTCATGATGATCTTGCGGTATTCAAGGAGATCATTGATGCCTACGATTGGACGTTCTGCCAGATCATGTACAACTACATGGACATCGAATTTCAGGCTGGACGTGAAGGATTACAGTATGCATCGTCAAAGGGGTTGGCTGTCGTGATCATGGAACCGTTACGCGGTGGGTCGCTCGCGGCGCGTGCCCCCCAGCAGGTCGCCGCGATCTGGGACGAGGCTGCAACGAAGCGGACCCAAGCAGACTGGGCACTGCAGTGGCTCTGGAATCAACCAGAGGTATCTCTTGTCCTTTCCGGCATGTCGACGATGGATCAAGTGGAACAGAACGTGGCTAGCGCCGAACGTTCTGGCGTCGGTATGTTGAAGTCTGAGGAGCTGGCGCTGTTCGATCGTGTGAGCGCGGCGTATCGTGCGCTGTCGCCGATTCCCTGTACCGACTGCAAATACTGCCAGCCGTGTCCCAGCGGCGTTGACATTCCCGGAGTCTTCTCGATCTACAACAACGCCCAGATGTACGGCGACATCCAACGATATCGACAGTCGTACAACCAGTTCATGGATGCCGCGAAGCGAGCCGATCGTTGTGTCGCTTGTGGAAAGTGTGAGACTGTCTGTCCGCAACAAATCGAGATCATCGACTGGCTGAAGAAGGCGCATGTCTTCCTCACCGAGACGGCGTCGGCATGACATGGTAAATCGACGCTTCGAAGAGATCGATCCGCTCGAAGAGAAGCTCCGGCGGGCAACGCCGAAGGAAGAAGAGGATAGGACCGTCGAAGAGACGCTTCTTGCCCGCTTGGAGCCGCTGATCAAGCAGCATCTGATCACCGAGGTTCTTCGACCGATCAAAACCGGCAAGGAGGCTGTGGTTTACTGCTGTCTAGCCGATCCATCACTCAAGCGAGAATTCGTTGCGGCGAAAGTCTACCGGCCGTTCGAGACGCGGAGCTTCAAACGGGATGGGGTCTACCAACAGGGACGTGAACGTGGGTCTCGCCCCGATGCCAGGGTTCTTCGCGCGATGGGAAAGAAGACGCGCCATGGCCGTCTCCACAAGTTCAGCGCTTGGATCGCACACGAAGAACGGACGCTTCGGATACTCCACGAAGCTGGTGCCGATGTGCCGGAGCCGATCGAGCGAGCTGGAGCGGTCATTCTGATGGAGTATTTCGGCGACGGCGAGCGTCCGGCTCCGATGATGACGAACGTCGGGCTCGATCAAAACGAAGCACAACGGATCTACGAGCAGGTGCTATCGAATGTGGAACTCTTCCTCAAACACCATCGCGTCCATGCCGACCTATCCGCGTTCAATCTGCTCTACTGGGAGGACAAGGCAGTCGTCATCGACTTCCCGCAGTCCGTTGATCCCAGATACAACGACGACGCATTCGATCTTCTTCTTCGTGATCTCCGCAACCTGAACAGCTTTTTCGCACAACATGGCGCAGACATCGTTGAGCCGATAGACCACGCGTTGACCATTTGGAGGAAGCACGTCGACCCGCTTCGCTAGACGATCTGGACCAATCGAGCCGATAGAGAGTCCGTCGAATCCGCGTGTCGCGGGCTAGCCTTCCATCTTCGGTTGGGAATCACCTTGCTGGAGACAAACCAGCTCGTGGAAGAACGGACGACCGATCATCCAGGCGCGCTGGTGACCATCTCCGATAGCAGGAACCTCCGGTTGGGGAATGAACCGGAGTACGTAGTCCTGCGGTCCGGGACAACCCAGGGTCTCCCACAGATCGACGAGATACGAGACACGCTCGTAGAGCGCCTCCAGACTTCTCGTATGCGCGGTTGCCGAATACCCTTCGACACCTTCCGACGTCACGACGAGTGCCGACTCTGTCCCTTGGTCGGCAAGCCCGTATCCGGTATTGAGGAACCAGAGGTCTCGTGAACAGAATGTGAGGAATAGACTGAACGCCTGATGTCGAGCGTCGTTATGGACGGTCGTGCGGTCGTCTACAGCAAGGAACGGTTTTGGAAGCGGCCGTGTCCAGAGCGGCTCACGTGGGATCCGAACGATGATGCTCTGCCACGGGTTTGCGCATGCCATCTCACCCTTGATGGACATGAAGCTGGATCGATCGACGAAACGTCCCAGCGCATGAGATGGGTGCTCCACATTGTGATGCACCTCGATGAGCGGATCGGAAAACCCGTGTTGAAGCGGGATCAACATCATTCCACCCGGAGCCAGCTGATCGATCCAGTGTGGAGAGATGTCCGAGCATCCGACGGTGGCTACGATCCGATCGAACGGGGCATCCTCGGGTGCGCCGAGGAATCCGTCTTCGCAGTGGACTCGCACATCGTTGTACCCCTCTGTGCTCAGAAGATACTTCGCTCGCTCGGCCACATTGCGTTGAATCTCGATGGAAGAGACGGCTCCAGAGGGTCCCAGAGCTTCCGCTAACAGCGCTGCGTTGTATCCCGTGCCAGTCCCGATCTCGAGCGCGCGCATCCCTGGCTGTAGTTGGAGATGTTCCAGCATTCTGGCCACCAGAAACGGTTGAGATGTCGAACTGGTCGGGACAAACCCGTTGACCTCTGTAACAATTGCGCGGTCCGAGTAGATCGTATCCAGGTTCTCCTGGGTCGGATCGTCTCGGTTGTACTCCACGGAGGAGAATGTTGCCCCGAGTTGCGCATCGACATCCAGACGGTACCAGGATTCGAGAAACCGATGACGTCTGACGGTTTCAAACGCGTTTCGGACAAACTCAGAACGAAGGACCCCCTTTTTGCTGAGCGAATCGACGTACCGCATGTGAGCTTGTTCGATGGCGTTCATGAGTCATGGACCTTCTACTGCTGGTTTGACGTTGCCGTTCCACACGTTTCGATATGGACTTCGACGTTTCCGAGGAACTTGTAGTACGCGGGCGTCGCCTCTCCACGCCGCCACCATGTGCCGAACAGCCTCGATACGACATCGTTCGCATCTACCACTTCGGCCTGATCCCACGAAATCCCGCGAACGAGATATGGCGTGTTTGGCCGGAGCGTATGAATGCAATCCGTTGGCGGAAGCATGTAGAAACCGAACATGGGAAGCGAGTCGATGTCGACCCAAGAGAGATCTTCGCCGAGATGCTTGGCCACGTAGAATGACACCGAGGCTTGCGTGAGCGGCACAATGACCACATGCTCCTGCCACCCGTTGACGACGCCACTGAAGATCGCCGTCTCTTCGTAATCGAACGCATCGCCTTCAGGAAGGATCTGCTCCAACGGCTCAAACGCCAAGCGGACATTCTCGACGAACGCCGGGCGGTCGAACAGTGGAGACCCTTGCAAGGCTATCCCGAGGCTCAAGACCATCGATAGAGTCAGTAGAGTCCAACTGGCCATCCGTTTCATACCCATCACCTCGTCTGTCAGCATAGCACGAAGCCTGCTCTTTTCCAACCTATTGCGAGAGACTCAGGATCCCTGTCCTCTGTTGTCCTTATATTCGACATCCTGCGTATCGAATCCGGTTGAGCGGCACCGTTGTCGAGAGAGGTGTTTCTAGGGAGATGCAAACCGTGTGTGCTACACCGTATCGTCGGAGAGAGATTTTCTGAAGTGGATCTTGCGTTTGGAGATACGGTATCCGAGCGCCTGGTGTGCGGGGGAGCTCGCAGGGTAGCGAGGGCTCGTGTCGGAAGCCATCTCTCTGCAGCCCTGTCCTTGAGCCCAGATCTCGGCCTGGGCGACCAGCTGGCGACCGATTCCGCGTCGCTGCCACGCGGGCTCGACGTACCAGCCTTCGAGATAGCCTACACGATCGGTCGTGCAACCGATTGCCCCGTCTCGGATCGATAGCTCCACCATGCCGCAGAGTTGCCTATCGGGACACTCCGCGACGAAAACAGGGGTCTGGTCCAAGTGCGCAAGGATATGATCCGCTTCGGTCTCGAGGTCTCCGGGGTCATGGTTCGACCAGAGGCGACGACGCAGTTGGATCCACGCATCGCGGTCCGCTGCACGAAGCGGCCGGATGGATGCGATCGGAGCGTTGCGGCCACGATGTTTCTCCATCCACTCCACGGCGAAGTCGACTAGTGGGCGCTGTGGTATCAACAACGCTGTGGCATTGCCCACCGATCCCGATCGGACCTGATCGAGATCGCGTGCAAACGCTTCGCCGAGCAGGTTGAAGTCAGAGACATCGGGCTCGACATCCAGGATCTCAACCCAACGGCGAGCCCCGTCTATCCGCAACGGCGCTCCGTTCGGAGAGTCCTTCTTCCCCGGGTAGTTGGCCCGGTACTCCGCCAGGTGAATCGATGAATTGCTCTCGTGGCCGACACCGACGAGGAGAATGAATCCCTCGAGATCATAGATCCGAGCCAGTGGGGATCGTTCCCCGAGTCCGTAGTCGAGCGCATGGTCTGCAATGATCTGCGCGGCGAGCGGACCGCGGGCGGCAAACGATGCATGCGGATGTTGACTGCGGATCGTCCCGCGCTGCTTGCGGAACGTCTCAGGAATCGCACCCATGCCTCGCGTGGGGGTCAGGTCGGGATCGAAGGCTGGCATCGACGCGCGGATGGTGTCCTTCCAGTTCTCGGGCACGGGAGGATGTCCCCAATCCCGGGGGTCCGTATAGTCTCCGGACATCGTTGGCATCACCAACGTGCCCTGTTCGCCAAGGACCTCCTCGAGAGCCAGGATCACCGCGACTGGCCCGCCGCAGACCCAGCCAAGCGAACTGAGCGAGGCGTGAACCAGGAGCAGCGATCCGGCCTCGACGCCGAGCGCGCGAAGATCATCCGCAAGCGAGGCCACCGTTATTGGCGACGAGCTCCGGTCGATCGCATCGTGCTCAGTCATCGCTGGATGCTTCGCCTGCTTTTTCCGACGTCGTGGATGTCATCGGGCCGTACGAAAGCTGCAACGTACGGATCAACTCCATCGCGTCGTCCAATCGGTCTTCGGCGACCATGAAACGGGCCGGTTCGATCAACGGGCGGACCGTATTGAACGCCTCGCCCTGTACGAAGTGAAGGATTCCTTCTGCGTTGAGCAACGACTTCACCATCGCAATATCGGCCGGATTCGACGTCTCGAGCAACAGCTTGTACGTCATTCCTCCTCCTCCCAAGCAAATGTCAGATCGATCCCTTCTTGAGGATAAGCGATTGGAAGTGAAGATGTGAATCGTCGGACTCTACCGGAATCCGGTCGAACAAGACGACCTCGAATCTGCCTCCCGTTTCTTCCGTGAGCTGCTCATCCGTATGAAAAGAGAAGAATCGCTTCGGCGTGTACGTATCGTCCTGCCATACGCCCTCGTGACGAAATCCACCGTAGAGACCGAGGAAGAAGATGCCCTGTGGGCGGAGCACGCGCCGGATTTCGTCCAGCGCCCTCCCGAGTTCGCTCTTGGCCAGATGCAACAGGCTGTTGAACGCATATGCGGCTTGAAACGATGCATCCAGGAACCGAAGCTCCGTAGCGTCCATCACGTGGGCTTCCAGACCCTTCTCGCGACAGCATCGAACCATCTCGGGCGAGAGATCGATGCAGGTTACGGTCATGCCGTGGTCGGAGAAGTACGCAGCATCATGCCCTGGCCCGGACCCGATCTCCAACAGATCGGCACAGCCTTCCGCACGGAGAGTCGCGAGAAAGCGTTCGCGGACGATTCTCTTCCATTCGGGAAGCTCTCGGTTGTTGCGGGCTTCCGCTTGTGCGTCGTAGGCAGCTCGAAGACGATTCCGGACATCCCTGCTCATGGGGTCTCCGATTGGGTCCACTCCACATAGAGATCGGGCCGCCGGTCGGCCAGGAACAGCCGCCGGGCATGCGACCGCGCAACCTCGTCTACGTCGAGATCGCAACGCAGGATCTCGTCGGCTCCGGCACTAGACCGAGCGATGACTACGCCGGCCGGATTGCAGACGAATGATTCCCCGGAGAATGTCAGCGTCTCTTCCTTGCCGACGCGGTTGCACAGTGCCGTGAAGATCCCGTTGTGAAACGACGCCACCCGCATCTCGGCTTCGTACAATCCGTCCGGCCATTCGCCGACTGCGCCCGCCTGTGGAACGAAGACAACCGCTGCTCCGTGGAGAGTCAGCGCCCGCAGGACCTCAGGATAGTGGCGATCGTAGCAGATCGCGACACCGATCGTTCCGAACTGCGTGTCGAAGACCGGGGCACCAAGATTGCCGGGCGTGTAGTAGTCTTGCTCGTGGAACCCCTCGTAGTCAGGGATGTGGAGCATCCGCATCTTCCCAAGGAGCGAGCCGTCGGCGTCGATTACCACGGTCGTGTCGTACGCCGTTTCGCCATCGCGCTCGTACAAGTTCGGAAGTAAGACTACGCCAAGTTCGGCGGCAAGCTGTGAACAGACATCCGTCGTCGGACCGGGGACCGGCTCGGCGAGGTCGATTGCATGAGCTGGCGCTGGGTGCTGCGGGTAGAACGGCTCGAACGCCAACTCCGCGAAGGCGATCACCTGTGCGCCATCCTCCGCGGCCGAACGAACGGCCTGCATCCCCCGTTCGAGGTTCTCCACTCGGTCTGCTGTTGCATGCTGCTGTACGAGGGCGATGCGCATCGTTTGTGCCTCCTTGCGTGACACGAATCACGCAAGGGAGATTGTAGGACGAAGATGACGTATCGTCATGACGATGCTGCGTATCAAACGGGCAGGGCGGCTGCGGATCCTGCCCAGCGGCTTGCTGAAACTCGGAGAGGTGCTTCCCAAAACGCCTCAAACCGCTGCGCTGTATTTGGGAGGTCGAAGTCGCCTAGTCTTGGACTACATCATCCTCTCTTCTTGGCGTGCTTCACCCAATAGTTGCCCTCGGCCTCGTGGCAGGTTCCATCCAGCTCATCGATCATCTCAGACATCCGGGTTTGTGCGTCGGACACCGCTTGGTTGTAGATCGCCGGGCCGATCTCCTCAAGGAAGAAGTCGAGGAGAAATCTAGCTTTCAGATCCCCGATCCGCTGTGGCTTCATCGCAGCGGCTTCGGAGTTGCCGGGCAACTCCATCTCCATGACATCTTCGAAGTACCGCTTGATCGACGCGATCAGGTAGTCCTGCTTCTCTTTGGAAAACTCGATCGCCATGACGTCTACTCAGTGCGGTCGAGGATTTCAATCAGGTGGTAGCCAAACTGGGTCGGGATTGGGCCGTGGATCTCTCCGATTGCCTCGTGGAAGACGACTTGATCGAACTCGGGAACCATCTGTCCTTGCTCGAACTCGCCCAGATCTCCACCGGACGATCCGGAAGGGCAACCGGAGTGTTCGGCCGCTAACAGCGCGAAGTCCGCGCCATTCTCAATCTGCTGCTTCAAGTCCTCTGCGAGTTCCGCTGTATCCACCAAGATATGTCGTGCCGATGCTTTCGCCATGATTCCTCCGTTCCCGATAGGGACTGACTCGATTTCCGCGATTGTCCACGACAGCCGTTCTCAATTCACGCCCGCTGGATCGGCGTGTCCGAATGATCGGTTGCCAATCCTGCGAGTCCGGGAAGTTGGAACGAACGATCCCAATGAAGCTTGCCATCGGTGGCCAGGATTCGCAGGACGTCTGGGTTCGTCAGCGCTTCCGATTCCGCGCGACCATAGGCTGGATCGATCCGGTTCAGCAGCAACCCGATGACGTTGCCGTGTGCGCAAATTCCGAGAGTGGTGGCTTCCGACCGGTCAAGGACTTCGCAGAATGCGTTGACGAACCGGCGTTGCGCGGCGCGTGAGCTCTCGCGGTTTGGCAGCGCGTAGTCGAAATCGGCCCATGATCGGTTCCAGATCTCGGTGAAGTTGGCCACGATTCCGCCGGAGATGTCGCGTTCGTGCAGCCCTTCGTGAGAGAGAACGCGAAGGCCGGTGTGCCGTGCGAATGGGGCGACTGTCTTGAGGCATCGACGGTATGGGCTCGACCAGAGCTCAGCGATGCCCAACGGTTCAAGCAGCAGGCTGAGCGCCTTGGCTTGCTCTCTTCCGCGTGCACTAAGGGGCCACTGTGGATCTTGGATCTCGATGGACGGTTGGCTCTGCGCGTGTCGGATCAGATAGACGGTCGTGGTGGTCATCGTCTTGTATGGTACCCGAGATGCGGGCTCGAGAGCATCCGAGCAGAGCCGGTTGTTCTCACGTGAAACTGATGAACGGTGGGTCCGGTCGGCGGGCGAGCTCGGCCGGCTTGAACTCAGCCACCACATAGCTACGATGGGAACTCAAGGAGGCTACCGTGAGAATCCGCAGGCCGATCAGACGATTCCCCATGACGACCCTACTCATCTTGGTTCACGTGCTCATGCTATCCTACGCGGTCACGGCGCAATCGCCCGATGAGGGATTCCCCGATCTCTCAGGGAGATGGGGCACGATGCAGAAGCTTGTCGCGACGGCGGATCTCCCGTTCATTGGGGAGATCGTGCTCCTCACGACCGTCGGATTGCTCTCGGAGATCACGCAAAGCGGCTCGCAGCTGACACTGCAGGATGGGTACTGTTTTACCGATGTCGAGATGTCGACCGATCTGTTTCTCACCGACATCCCCGATGCGACGGTGCAGTCCATCCATCCTCCGACACGGTTCGCCGAGCTTCGCGTCGAAGGAGAGGAGATTCTGCTTGTTCAAGACTGGCATACCGAGGTCCGGGGCGCTGTGCTCGACGATCCGGTGAACGACGATCTTCCGAGCTATCGAAGCGATCCGCGTGTGATCGATATGGACGAAGACGGACAGATTGGAATGACCATTCCGGCGGAAATCGTTGGCATGTTCGGAGGAGATACGTATGCCGTGCAGCGGTTTCGCTATCGACTCGAAGGACGCCTTGTCGATCCGGAGACCATCCTTGGAACGGTCGAATGGACCACCGAGCAGGTCATCCTTTGGGCGACGGATGCGCTCCTGATGATGCCCTACACACAGAGCATCGATCAGGATCCGACGGTCCATCGCTTCGTCATGCGACGCATGGACGAGAGATCGAGTTGTGAAGCACTCCGGGAGCAGGGCGAGTCCTTGTTGAAGCTTCTCGATACTGCCGACCTGTCAAGCGATCCATAGCTTCTGTTGAGTGCCTTGCTTTTCCTTGTTTCGCGGGAGTACGTTGGATCAGTTCGATCCAAGGGACAGGAGGGAAGCAATGCGGATTGTGGCTGGACTTCTGGCGATCTTCGCGATTGGAGCGATGGGGTTCATGGGGAGGATCGTCGATCAACCCGTGGTGGTGGAATCCGTCGATGTGGAGCGGTACATGGGGTTGTGGTACGCCGTGGCAAGCATTCCGACGACGTTCGAGCGGGCGTGCGTTCAGGGAACCACGGCGGAGTACCATCTGCTGGCCGACGGCCGGATCGAAGTGACCAACATCTGCTATCGTGAGGATGGATCAGCATTTACGGCAAACGGAAGGGCATGGGTGCCGGATCCATCGGAATCCGCCAAGCTGAAGGTTAGCTTTGTTCGGTTCTCCAACCGCTGGCTGTTCCCAGGAGACTACTGGATCATCGATCTTGCCTCCGACTACAGCTACGTGGCTGTCGGGCATCCGCGAAGGAAGTTCGGCTGGATCCTCAGTCGGTCGCCGGAACTCGCGGAGGAGACGCTCGACGGGATCTTCGAACGACTTGAGGGGCAAGGATACGATCGTTCTGCTTTCCGGACGATCGACCAGTCGATCCACACCCAGCAGTAGTCTCCGAGCATCAACGATTGGCTACAGGGCCAAGGCTAGAAGGATTGTGCCGACGGCGAGCGCGACGCCACCGCCGATCAGTAGTCCCATTCCCACGGGACGGATGAGCGGAACACGTGCACCCACAACTGCCTCAAACGACATCCCATCACTTGCATCCGCGTTCATGACCACGAAGGACACATCGCCCGATTCAAGTTCCCATTCAAGAGTCTGCTGCCCCGAGCCGTACGTGGAGTCGATCCAAAACGGTTGCTCGCCCGGGACTGCAGGAGCGTCCTCGGATGCATCGATCCGGTAGGTGAGCGAGAACGATTCGTCATCGAGATCCTCGACGATCGCGTAGGGAACGCCGCCTAGATACGTGTCGACACTTGCGGTGTCGGCGACGCCAATGAAGATCCCTTCTTCGGGATCCTCGTGGGTGGAGGAGATCCGAATCGTGGCGACTTCGCCCAGATCGATCGGTGCTTCCGGTGTCAATTCAATCTCCGCCGGACCTGCCACAACTGCGTATCCATCTACCTCGATGTCGAACGGAACGCTGTTGACGAATCCATCCTCGTCGGTGAGTGCCGTTTCCAGCACGAGGAGGCTTCCTCCTCCAAACAACAGTGACGCTGCGACGACCAACCCGACGACACCGAGCAACCCCATCAACACTTTGAACATATTCGCCTCCTCTTCGTGATGATCGATCAATGAAGGATACGGATTTCACTGCCGACGGGCCATTCCGAGCAAATTGCCGTCGAGTGCTCGTTGCGCATGCTAGCCGGGCAAGGTACCGTAGCAGTATCAGGAGAACGCGCAACGGAGGAGGTAGCGACATGGGGCTGCTCGATGGAAAGACCGGATTGATCGTCGGTGTCGCGAATGATCGAAGCATCGCCTGGCACATTGCGAAGAACACTGTGGCACACGGTGCGACATGCGCATTCTCGTATCTGCCTGGCGAGAAGATGGAACAGCGTGTCCGCAGAACGCTGCAGGGTGGAGGGCTCGGCGACGCTTGGCTACATCCTTGCGATCTGAAGAGCGACCAAGATCTGGACGCGCTATTCGAGGCGATTCGGAACGATCTTGGTTCGCTCGACTTCGTTGTGCATTCCGTTGCGTTTGCCGATCGGGAGTATCTCAAGGCGGGCGCATTCACCAGCACGCCGCGCGATGTGTTCTCGGAGGCGTTGGACGTCAGTGCATATACACTGATCGCCGTTACGCGGCGGGCCCGTGCACTGATGCCAAACGGTGGGTCGATCCTCGCCTTGTCGTACTACGGGGCGGAGAAAGCCGCCGTAGGGTACAACGTGATGGGGGTTGCCAAGGCAGCGCTCGAGTCCACGGCGCGATACCTGGCTGCCGAAGTCGGTGAATCCGGAATCCGCGTCAACTGTCTCTCTGCTGGCCCGTGTCGCACGCTCTCCGCAATGGCGGTGGGTGGCGTTGAGCAGATGCTGGACAAAGTTGAGACCAGCGCGCCGCTCCGTCGGAACATCGAAACCGATGAAGTCGGGAAGGCCGCCGTCTACCTGCTCTCCGATCTGTCCTCCGCGGTGACCGGTGAAACCCACCACGTCGATGCCGGATATCACTCAGTAGCTGTCTAGAGCATCTAGAGGAACGGGACCAAGCAGCATCTACAGAGAGAAGGGCGATCCGGCGCCCGAAGGGCGGCGCTGGATATCACTCAGTAGCTGTCTAAGGCACCTAGAGGAACGGAGCCAAGTGGCATCTACAGAGAAAAGGTGGCGCTCTCGTCTCTGCCTGCGGCAGAGACGGAGCAGAAGAGGCAGCGCCTCTTCTGCTGTCTGGCGAGTGGCCGGACATCCGTTCCGGGAGAGGGAGGCACAAGTTCTAGTTGTAGCAGAGACGGAGCAGAAGAGTCAACGACTCTTCTGCAGTTT
>Ga0272441_10002913_pt1 | contig 33773 bp, 31 predicted proteins | sample SSMProp6N_FD_193582 | JGI IMG/M metagenome (GOLD analysis project Ga0272441, IMG submission 193582) | Marine sediment archaeal communities from Little Sippewissett salt marsh, Falmouth, MA, United States - SSM-Prop-6N | ecosystem: Environmental > Aquatic > Marine > Wetlands > Sediment ... | reverse complement strand
CAAGTTCCGTCGCAAGACGGCAAAATCTCTGGGCGGCTTGCCGCGCACAGAGCAGCTTGCCGTCCTGGCCGGATTGTGCCTGGACAACGCCCGGGCTTTGGGCCAGGCGCTGCACTACTGTAGAGAGCACGGCATCGGGGATTTCCGGATCAACAGCCAGATTCTTCCCCTATACACCCATCCGGAGCTCGGCTACCGGATCGAGGATCTGCCCGGCAGCGCCGATATCGTCGCCGCCTTCCGGAACTGCGGAGAGCTCTGCAGGCGGCACGGGCTGCGCACCACCCTCCATCCGGATCAGTTCATTCTGCTGAGCTCCCCTTCCGAAGATGTGACCCGGCGCTCCATTGCCGAGCTGGACTATCAGGCCGAGGTAGCCGAGCTGGTCGGAGCGGATGTGATCAACATCCACGGCGGCGGAGCCTACGGAGACAAGCAGCGGGCTCTGCTGCGGCTCTCCCGGCGCCTCGAGCAGCTCCCCCTTCGGGTACGGGAACGGCTGAGCCTGGAAAATGACGACAAGATCTACTCGCCCCGGGACCTTCTGCCCCTCTGCCGAGCTGAGGGTTTGGCTTTTGTCTACGATGTACATCATCACCGCTGCCTGGCAGACGGGTTGCAAGTAGCCGAGGCGACCGAGAGGGCTATGAACACCTGGAACCGGGAGCCCCTGTTTCATATCTCCAGTCCCAGGGACGGATGGGAGGGGAAAAATCCTCGCTTCCACCACGACTTCATCGACCCTGCGGATATCCCGGACCTCTGGCTGAGCTTGGAGCAGGTTGTCACGGTAGAGGTAGAGGCCAAGGCCAAGGAGCTGGCCTTGGACAGGCTGCGTAAGGATCTGGCGGGCCGGGTAGTCCTGTTTCCCGAAGAGGGAATAAATGCGTAGACCCGTTTGACCTTTGCGCCGCGCTGTGACTACTTTTTCACAGGGCCCGGGGAATCGTGTCTGCGGGGTGTAACCGTAAGGAGATGGAAATGATCGAATTCAATCTGGGAGAGTATCAACAATCCGTGAAGGCCGTTCTGCAGAGGATGGGCGAACAGCGGGTGATCCGGCGGATCTGGTCTCACGATCACACGGTGTGGAAACCCGAACCCGCTGAAATTACCAATAGGCTGGGTTGGCTTCGAATCGCCGAGGAGTCCAAGCGCAGCATCGACCGGTTGACCGGATTGGCCGATCAGCTGCGCGCCGCCGGGTATCGGCGGGCCCTGCTGCTGGGCATGGGTGGCTCCAGCCTGGCTCCGGAGGTGTTCGCCAGGACCTTCGGCCCGGCCGAGGGTTACCTGGACGTTTCGGTGATCGACAGCACGGATCCGCAGTTCATTCTCTCCTGGGCCGAACAGCTTGATTTTTCCAAGACCCTGTTCATCGTATCCACCAAGTCCGGGGGAACCGTGGAGACCCTTTCCTTCTTCAAGTACTTCTACAACCGGACCGTGGAAGCCGTTGGTGTGGATCAGGCGGGAGAGCATTTCCTGGCCATCACCGACCCGGGAAGCAAGCTTGCAGCTCTATCCGCAGAGTACAAGTTCCGCGACACCTTCCTCAACGATCCCGATATCGGCGGGCGCTACTCCGCCCTGTCCTACTTCGGCCTGGTCCCGGCGGCGCTGCTCGGCATCGATCTGGAACGGCTCCTGGACCGGGCAATCCAGGCTGCTTGCGGCTGCGGCCATCCCGACTGCGCCGGCGGCACGGCAAGCGGAACAGGCGGGAGCACCGGCGCGGAACCTGAGGATTCCTGCGCTCTCCTGGGGGCGATCCTGGGCGGGCTGGCCACGGAACAAGCCACGGAGCAGAGGCGGGACAAGCTCACCATCTTCGCCTCTGAGGGCCTTGAGAGTTTCGGCGATTGGGTCGAGCAGCTGCTGGCCGAGAGCACCGGCAAGGAGGGCAGGGGGATCGTGCCGGTGATCGGTGAGCCCCTGGGCGCGACGGAGATCTACGGGCAGGATCGGCTGTTCGTGCAGCTTCGGCTGAAAGGCTCGGACCGGTCGGATGCGGCTCTCGATGCCCTGGTGCAGGCGGGCCACCCGCTGGTGCGGATCGATCTGCAGGACCTCTACGACCTGGGAGCCCAGTTCTTCCTCTGGGAGATGGCCACGGCCGTTGCCGGCCACCTGCTTGAAATCAATCCCTTTGACCAGCCCAACGTGGAGAGCGCCAAGGTGCGAGCCCGGCAGATGATGAGCGCCTACACCGATACAGGGAAGCTCCCCGAAGACCCGGCCGAGGCTCCGGAGACGGAGGTGCTGGACGGTTTTCTCTCCCAGGCCGGAGTCGGGGACTACGTGGGTATACAGGCCTACCTCAATCCAACGGAAACCGCCACCAAGCTCCTTCAGCAACTGCGGACCGGTATCCGCAACCGCTACCGGGTTGCCACCACCCTGGGCTACGGACCTCGGTTTCTGCATTCCACCGGGCAGCTGCACAAGGGAGACAGAGGCTCGGGATTGTTCATCCAATTCACCGATACGCCGGCCCGGGATGCGCCGATTCCGGATACGGCGGGACAGGAGCAGTCCTCTGCGAGCTTCGGTACTCTCAAGATGGCCCAGGCCCTGGGAGACAAGCAGGCTTTGAAGGACAACCGGAGGCGGGTAGTCCGCATCAACCTGGGAGCCGATGTTCCCGGGCAACTCAAGCGCCTGCTGTCCGGATTCGGCGTTTGAGCGTATGAGCCCCGAGAGCTGGGAGGTGTGAGGTCTATGGGTCCCGATGCGCAGAAAAATCTGAAAAAACCACAACCGGCCACGGTGGTAATCTTCGGGGCATCCGGGGATCTGACCGGCCGAAAGCTGATCCCCGCCATCCACAGCCTGGCCTGCGAAGGTCTCCTGCCCAAGGAGAGCAGGGTCGTCGGCGTGGCTCGCAGCGCCATGAGCGACCAGGAGTTCCAGGGCCGCATCTTCGAAGGCGTACAGAGCTACGCCCGGTTGAAGCCGCAGATCTGCAGCTTCTGGCCCAACTTCCAAGATCGGATCACCTACCATGCCGGCCGCTACGACGATCCCAAGACCTATGCCGAGCTGGGTAAGATGTTGAAGCTGGACAACACCCTGTTCTATCTGGCCACGCCTCCGAATCTGTACGCCCAGATAGTGGATCAGCTCGGCCGGGCCGGACTGAACGGCGCGGCCAAGGGCTGGCGGAGGATCGTCATCGAAAAGCCCTTCGGAAGCGATCTGGCCACGGCCCGGAAGCTCAACGAGCAGGTGCACTCGGTGTTCCGGGAAGGGCAGATCTACCGCATCGATCACTACCTGGGTAAAGAGACGGTGCAGAATATCCTGACCCTGCGTTTTGCCAACGCCATCTTCGAACCGCTCTGGAACCGGAACTTCATCGATCACGTACAGATCACCGTGGCCGAGCGTGTGGGGGTGGGGCACCGGGCTGGATACTACGACAGGGCCGGGGTGTTGAGGGACATGTTTCAGAATCACCTGCTGCAGCTGCTGACCCTCACCGCCATGGAGCCGCCCTCTCTGTTCGACGCGGACGCCCTGCGGGATGAAAAGGTCAAGGTGCTGCGAGCTCTGCGCCCGGGATCCAAATCGGTGCGTGCACAGTACCGGGGCTATCGCCGGGAGCCGGGGGTGGATCAGAGCTCCCGGACGCCGACCTACGCCGCGCTGCAGCTGTTCGTCGACAACTGGCGCTGGCAGTCGGTGCCCTTCTACCTGCGCTCCGGCAAGTCTCTGCAGATGAAGACCAGTGAGATCGCCATTCAGTTCAAGGGAGTTCCTCATCTGATGTTTCCCGCCGATGCGGAGGCGAGCATTACCCCCAACATCCTCTCCCTCTGCATCCAGCCCGACGAGGGCGTTCACCTGCGTTTCGAGACCAAGCAGCCCGGGGCGGGTATGCGCACCCGCTCGGTGGATATGGATTTCCACTACTCCGAGGATTTTGGTCACGACGTGCTCCCCGAAGCCTACGAGCGCTTGCTGCTGGACGCCATGCAGGGGGACGCTTCCCTGTTTGCCCGAGGGGATGAAATCGAGCTGTCCTGGGCATTGATCGACGATATCCTGGCCTCCTGGGAGCAGCCCGGCGTTTCACCCTTGGTTTTCTACGAACCGGAGAGCTGGGGCCCCCAAGAGGCGGAAGAGCTACTCAACCAGCAGGGCAGGAAGTGGTATCAGGACTGCGGAATGCACCATGCCGAGAGACGATAGAAAACACCAATGACAGCTGAGGTTACCCTACGGGTCTATCACGAGAAGCGGGAGGTTTTCTCCAGCACCGGGAAGTGGCTCTATCCTCTGTTCGAGCTGGAGGAGTTCCTCCGCAGCTGCTCTTACCCTCCGCAATCGCTTCGCCTGGAGGACAAGATCGTGGGCAAGGCCGCCGCTCTGTTGTTCGTCCGTCTGGGTATCCGGGAAGTCAAGGCCGGGGTGCTGAGCAAGCCGGGCCGAACCGTACTGGAGCGGCACAACCTGCGGTACTCGGCAAAACAGATCGTAGAAAGGATCGACTGTCAGACCGAGAGCCTTCTGGCCGAGGTGGAGGATCCGGAACAGGCCTATCGCATCGTAGCGGCTCGTGCCGGGCTATAGCATCCGGGGGAAAGTCGATTCCCCAACATTGCGGTAGCACTTTCTGGTACGATCGGCCGAGACGGAGGGATCACCTTCTCAGGTAGGATAGCTTGTCGGGCAGCGGCAGGTTGTTGCCGAAGTCATCCTCACCGTAGCCCCCGTCTGCCAGCAGCTTGATGTCCTGCAGAACCCTCTGGTCTCCGGAAAAAGTCACATTGATATCCATCACCACATCGATCTTGCCGATGGTGAGCAACTGAATCAGCGCCCGCGTGATATACTCGGCGGCGGTTTCCTCCGGCAGGGGTTTGATCTCCTCCAGAGGAATACTCCTGTCATAGAGTACGAGCTTGTTTTGGGAGAACAGGGCCTGGATGGTGCTGTGGGCCAGTTTTTCCATGAGCTCGTTCGTCTGCTGGTTGTTGTCCTGGCTCTTGGAGCCGCCGCTGGTATCGGGGCGGCAGCTCAAACCCAGCTTGCTCACCTCCGCTCGCAGCCAGCGCTTTTTACCGGCGTTGATCTTCTCATTGGCCCGGAACAGATCCAAAGTCACCCCTGCGTTGTAGACCTCTCCGGTCAGCAGCATCTGGACATCGCTGCCGTAGTGGCTGACGATCCTGGCCACCAGGGTCGAAGGCCGCACGTGGAATCCCCGGTAGCGCGGTGCCGGAACCGTGATCCGGCCCTGGATCGCGTACCGCCTCAGCATTTCGTGACAGAGGCTGCGGGTTCGGGTGATATAACGGCTGGCAAATGCCACGGAGTAATGGATCAGCACGTCGAGCAGTGTTTCGCTGTCCCCCAGGCCTTGCAGATGCGGCTGGGGAAAAGGTGTAGAGCCGAGCAGGTGTCGTTCGCAGTAGTGGGTAAAGGCTGTTGCGGTTTCCAACAGATGGTAGATCACCGTTATGTGGCCGCGCAGCACGGGCAGATTTTTGTCCAGGGTTTCTACATTGGAATCGGATATATGGGTGTCGTAGAGGGATTGGAGGTTGTGGAACATCTCCTCCAGGTTGCGCAGCCGCTCCTCGCTGATGGGATCGGGAATCCAGTCGGCGTAGTTGTCGATGTGCTGGTTCTGCACGGCATGCAGGAAGGTGCTGGCTTCGGCCAGGTTGAGAAAAGCGGTGGCCAGATACACCACCGTCTCCTCCGGGGAGGCGATCTGCTGCCGCGGGCGGTCCGAGGTAAGGTGCCCTTCCAGGATCTCGTCGCCGAAGTTCTCCAGGGACGGTATCGTATCGGGGATCTTGATATCCAGTTTTTCGGCCTGACGAATGAGAGCTTCCGTGCTTTCGATGAGGATCGAGCAGGTAAAGTTAAGAGCCTTCTCCGTGGCCGCGGGAAAGTCCTCTTCGATCGACAGCAATTGGTAATTGGGCAGGAAGTGAAGGATATGGATCAGGATGTAGCCGACATTGGAGAACAGCTTGATCGGAGCGACTGCCTGTCGGAGGGGAAACCAACGTTCGTTGTTCTTTACCCCGTAGGCGTCCAACAGCTCTTCGATCTTGGTTGCCTCGGAGAGCAGGTCCGCCAGCAGCGGGCGGGTAAAGCACTCCTTGCTGGAAGCATTCCTGCTGACGTACATGGCCAGGCTCATCAGCTCCCCGATTCTCCGGTTCACATGAGCGCAGAAAGCTTCGTCGGACAAGGATCGCTGGACTCTCATGATGCGTATCGATTATTGCTTTATAAAAGATTAAACGACAGCCTTGCTTTGTGCAATATAGAAATATGAATATAATATTTAGTAAAGGGGGGAGAAAAAGCTCATGTTCGTCAAATGGATCGCTTCCCTGGTCGTTGCCATCAACGCCAACAACCGTGCCGGAGAGGTGGCCGCCGGTGTATCCTTTGCCCTCCTGCTGGCCCTCGTTCCCTCGGGCAACCTGCTCTGGTTCTGCCTCTTTGTGATCACCTTTCTTATAAAGATTCATTTGGGGGCCGAGCTGCTGTTCCTGGCACTGTTCAAGCTCCTGGCACCCCTGGCCGATGGCCTGCTTCATCGCCTGGGCCTCCTGGTGTTGAATCAATCCCTGCTTGCGGATCTGTTCACCCGCGCCTACAATCTGCCACTGCTGCCTCTGAGCCGTTTCAACAATACGGTGGTGATGGGGGGGCTTGTCGCCGGGATTGTGCTCTGGGTGCCGGTGTTCCTCCTGTTCCGGCAGCTGGTGATTCTCTACAGGCGCAGCCTGAGGGACCGGATCGCCGGTAGCAGGCTGGTCAAGGCGCTTAGACGAGTACCCCTGGTCGCAACCATTGGCAACGCTGTGCGCAAGATCGGCGGGGCGGCCATGAGTCTGAGGTAGGAGAGGCCATGAAAGTACCGAAGCTGTTCAAGAGGGAAATCAAGGAGCGGCGTTTCCAAAAGCGAATCCTCAGGCGTATCTACATCGAATCGGAGCGGGATTTTCTGCTGCGGTTGTACAGCAGAGGACCGGAGAGACGCTACAGTCGCTCCCCGGAGCTGAGTGATGAAGATGCCAAGCGGCTCAAAGCTCTGGCCCGTTCGATCAAGAAGAACAGAGGGGTGGTGCGCACCGGCAAATTCTCCCTGATCGCCATCCTGGTGGCAGCTATCCTGGTATTCAACTTCGCCTTCAAGAACAGGCTGCTGGACAGGGCCCTGGAGCGCGGACTGGAGGCCGTGTTTTCCGCGCAGGCGGAGGTGGATGGTCTGGATTTGCGGGTTTTGGCCGGTCGGTTGTTCTTCTCCCACATGGCCGTAGCCGACAAGGATCAGCCCCTGCGGAACCTCTTCGAGTTGGGCGCAACCGAGGTGGATCTGAATACCGGTGAGCTGCTCAAGGGCAAGGTGGTGCTGTCAAACCTGATAAGCCGCGAGATTCGCTGGCATACCCCGAGAAGCAACTCCGGCGCCCTGCCCGGGGAGCGGCAGAGCGAACAAGCCGCCGAAGAAGCGGCGGCTGACAGGGGCGGTCTGTCTCTGAATCTGGGCAGCCTGGATGCCGAAGCTCTGATCGACGAGCAGCTTGCCAATCTCAGCGCTCCGGCCCGAATCGTCGAATTGAACGGCCGGCTGCGGGATCTGCAGGCTCGGTGGCAGGACAGCGTGGAGCAGGCAAAGGCCGACGTGGATGCGCTTGCCGTCAGAATCGATGCGGTGCGCTCGATCGATGCGGGTTCCCTGGATACGCTACCGGAGCTGCAGCAGGCGGTGACGGACATCCGCGAAGCGGCGAACGCTGTGAACCGGGTGGGGGAGGATCTAAAGGAGGCGGACCGCCGCATCAAGGCGGATCGGCGGGAGATCGCCTCGGCCCGAGAGGAGTTCGAGGCGGCTATAGATGCGGACGTGGCCTATCTTTCCTCCCTGTCCGATCTTTCCAGCGGGGAGTTGAAAACTCTGGTCTCGGATCTGGTGGCCGGCTATCTCGAGCAGAGCCTGGGAAGTGCCTACGGCTATGCTCAGAAGGCCAGGGGCTATGCCCAGCGGCTTGTTGCCGGCAGGAAGGAGAGCAGAGGCAAGCGGGACAAGGTCAGGCGCATGCAACGGGGGGTGGATGTGCCTTTCGCCGCGGTAGAATATCCTCGTTTTCTGCTTGAAAATGCAGCCGCTTCGCTGGAGAGCCCTTCGCGAAAGATCCAGGGATCTCTCCGGAACCTCTCCAGCAACCCGGACCTGATCGACCGGCCTTTGAGCTTCACCTTTCGACAAACTGCGGGGGAGCAGTTGCTTGCGATCGAAGGCGTGCTGGACAGCCGGGAGAAGCGGGATGTGGATCTTGATCTCGGAGTGCAGGCCGCAGGGTTCACCTTCAAGCTTTCCAAGGGGTTGGAAGATCTGGGCTTGAGCTCCCTGGACACACAGTATCGATTTCGAACCGAGCTCTCCCGGTCTCATCCGGACTCTACGGTACAGGGACAGGGACTGCTGGAGCTCTACGAGCTGGAACTGGAGCCGGCCTCCGCACAGAACCAGCTGGGAACGATTCTCTACGAGACTCTCGGTTCCCTCTCCAAGGTCGATGTGTCTTTCGACTACACTGCGGCAAGCGGGAAGCCGATCCGGGTCTCAGCGGGCAGCAACGCAGACACGCAGCTGGCCCGAGCCCTGGAAGAGCGCTTCACGGAGATCTCCGCCCAGTACAAAGACAGAATCCGTGAGGAGCTGACCGCGCGCATGGCTTCCCGGATGCGGGAGAACGAGACCCTATCCCGGACCTTCGCGGATCTGGTGGAGAGCTCGGACGGGAACCTGGCGGACGCGGCGGCCTATGAGGCGATACTGGACGAGAAGAGGGGGGAGGTGGAGAAACGGATCGCCGACCTCCAGAAACAGGCCACGGATGCGGTCAAATCTCAGTTGGAATCTCAGCTGGAGCAGCTGCCCTTGCCCAAGTTGAAGTTCTGAAAGCCGCAGATCCGCGGATGCAGTTCGAGTGATTATCAGCGCCAGCAGAAGAACCGACATCCCCGCCTTCTACACGCCCTGGCTGCTCAGACGGCTTCAGCAGGGGTACGCACTGGTTCGAAATCCCGTAAATACCCGGTTGGTATATCACGTGCCCATGACCGGCAAAAATACCCGCTGCATCGTCCTCTGGACCAAGAACCCCGCCCCCCTGCTCGACCGCCTCGGGGAGCTGGAGGATTTCGGCATCCCCTTCTACTTCCTGTTCACCTTGACAGGCTACGGCCCGGAGCTGGAGCGAAACCTTCCCGACAAGCGGGAGATCCTGGGCACCTTCCTCACCCTGGCCCGGCGCCTGGGGCCTGAGCGGGTGGTGTGGCGCTACGATCCCATTCTGTTCACCTCCGAGTACTCCCCCTCCGCGCATCTGAAGCGTTTCGGCCGGTTGTGCCGGGAGCTGGGCGGTTCGACCCGGCGCTGCATGGTAAGCTTCCTCACCATGTACAACAAGTGCAAGCGGAACCTGGCCTCCTTCCAGCTGATCGAGCTTGCTGCCGAACAGAAGGCGGCATTGGCGGGGGAGATGAACCGGCTGGCAGCCGGGCAGGGGATCGAGCTGGCCGGCTGCGCCTCCGAGGAGTTTGTCGAAGCCGGGGTGCCGGCGGGTAAATGCGTGGATGATCAGCTGATCTCCCGGATCAGCGGATGGGAGTTCAGAGGGAGGAAGGACAGGTCCCAGAGAGGCGCATGCCGCTGCGTGGAGAGCGTGGATATCGGCGCCTACGACACCTGCGTTCATCACTGTCTGTACTGCTACGCCAACAGCAACTACGACAGCGCGCTGCGGCGCCGCGGTCTGCACGATCCCCAATCTCCGCTGTTGTACGGCAGCCTGGCGCAAGAGGACCAGCTGCTTGAGAGAACCGGCTAGGTGAGTCTCAACGACACCAGCCATCCGGAAGATCCGTCGTGATTTGTGTCTGGGTAGCGGTGGGATAGGGAGCGGCGGGACAGTGGGCCGTGAGACGGGCGCTCTCCGGACTCCTGTGATCCGGCCGGATTCTGCGGAACGACGCTGAGATCGCCCCGGAGATCAGAGTGTCAGAGCGTTGTTTACGGTGATGGTTCGGCCGACCAGGCGCTGCAGCTTGTAGAGCATGGCCTTGCGCAGCTTTTCCTCATTGCAGTTCTGGAAGTTGCAGTAGAACTCCTCTTTTTCCATCTGGCAGAGGATGCCCCGCTCGTCGAAGTAGTTGGACTGCTCCGGGGCATCCCGTTTCCCTTCAGCCCCGTATCGTCCCCAGTCCAGCCAGCCGATGGCGACGTTGTAGTCCGTGCCGATGTTGTCCACGCCCCGGTCGGTCAGGCGGATCCGCACGTAGTAGCGGGTGCCGGCAAACCAGAAGGGGAGCAGTCCTTCCCGGCTGTCCACAGGCTCGGCTTCCACCTCCAGACCTGTCTGTTTCTTCAGTTTGGAGAGGCAGGACTTGATCAGCTCCAGCTTCTCCAGCCCCTGTTTGAACTTTTCCTGCACGGCCTTCATTTCATCCAGTTCCATCGTCTCATCCTCTCTGCCCCATTATACAGATCCGCACGGTTCGATCAATCCGGTCCCGGGGTGCTTTCAACCCATCCGTTTTGTGTGTTGTTTGTTCTACGCCACAACAGGAAAGAAATTTGCACCCCCCAATGTATTCGGATAGACTTTTATATACAACCGTACTGTTTTTTTTACCAACATTGTTTTCGAGTGCTTGAAACCAAAGTTGAGGAGGAAAACGATGACCTACCGGTCTGGGGCATTCACGTTGACATTAACGCTGATGTTCCTGTTTTTCAGCCTGAACGGCACCTGCGGCGGCGCGGGAGAGGACAAATCGGCGTGACCCGCTTGGCGCGGCCCGAATGGAGATGGGATCTCCCGGGAGGCAAATTGGGATCCCGGATCCTTGGCCGTAGGTCCCGAGCTCCTGTGGAGGGCGAAAATCGGAGCGGGCTACTCCAACGTTTCGATCAATAACGACCGGCTCTACACTGCGGGAAAATCGCTAAGACATGTCATCTACTGTCTGGATGCCTGGACCGGAGAGGAGATTTGGCGCTACGAAGGCGGGGTGAACAAGGAAGTGCAGGGGACTCCTACCGTGGATGGCCGCTCTGTATACTCGCTGTTTTACAACGGGGATCTGCTTATCATCACAGCCAACACCGCCGGATTGGCCGTGGACAAGAACACCGGAGAAAAGATCTGGGGCAGCGAGCGGCCTACCGGGAAAGTGTGTGAGGCGGTGGAGACCCTGTACACAGCTTTCACCAACGGAACCGACTATTCGGCCCCGGTTGTCTATGAATACGGGGGAAAACATCGCGTTCTAATCTCCAGTTGGGCGGGGATGCACTCCGTTGATGCCGAAACGGGCGTGGTAAACTGGTTGTTTCCATAGAAGATCTACAGCGGCGGACAGGTCGCGGATCCGCTTTGCTTCGACCAGATGATATTCATAAGCGAAAACGTCAGCCTGGGCAGCACCCTGCTGGACATCTCCAGCGGTCGACCCGAGGTGCTGTGGCGTAATGAGAACCTGTGCGCCGACACATCCACCGCCATCATGATCGACGGCTACCTGTACGGATGCGCAGGAGGTCCTGAGGCCAAACACTGTTCCCTCAGGTGTGTCGATGTTCGGACCGGCGAGATTGCCTGGGAGCAAGACTTCGGCCGGATGCAGCTTACCGTTCTGGGGGCCGGCAACAAGGTTATTATCATGGAGGACATCGGGATGCTTCGCATCGCCGAGGCGACCCCTGATGCATACGTGGAGATCTCCTCCTGCAAGCTCCCTGCTGAGCGTGGGCACAAATGGTGGACCCCGCCGGTGCTGTACAAGAGCAAGCTGTACTGCAGAAACTACTACGGCGATCTGCTGTGTATCGATGTGAGCAATTAATATTCGCTGTTCAGCCGTGCTCCCGCACCGTGCGGATCAGGAAGGGCAGGTTCATAAAGAACATGAACGTCGAGGTAGCAAAGGCCCCCACCACGACATACCAGGGATGCCCGCCGATGGAAAGGTGGGCGAACAACGGTATGTCCAGGATACGGCTGAACAGAAGCACGATGAAAGGTGTGAGCACAACCGACATCACCGGTATCCAACGTCCGAATTTGTAGGAAAATCCTTTGAAAAACCTGAGCACGACAACGCCCCCGAGCAGCAGGGCCAACAGATACTCTACGGGCACGAAGAAGACAAACAATCCCAGCACGGCGGCCAGTCCCCCGCCGCCCTTGAAGCGGTAGAACAGCGGCTTCATGTGTCCCAGCACCGCAGCCATGCCCACCAGGAAGAGCGCCCAGAAATCGGCGTAGGTATCGCCTGAAAAGAAAAACAGCCGGCCCGCCAGAATGGGGAGGAAACTCTTGAGAGCATCCATCAGCCCCACCAGCAGGCCCCAGGCGGGCCCGACGTTGCGGAACACGTTCGCCGCCCCGGGGTTGTGGCTGTCCAGCTCTCGAATATCGCCTCCCTTGAACAGACGGGTAACGATGATGGCGTAATTGACCGATCCACTGAGGTAACCGATTACCAGCATGAGAAGTAGAAAAAGCAAATACATCAACAAGAGATACACCTCCTGCTTGGGGGTCGCACGGGGGGACGCCTGCCGGATTACCGGCAAAAACCCTCTATTCCACCGCCACGATCAGCACACTGGCACTCTGGCCGCCGTAGTGGAACTCCACCTCCAACGGATCCTGCAGCCGCTGAACTCGCTGTTCCAGTTCGGCCGTGCGGGACCGATCAAAGGCGTCACTATAATAGAAGGAGACGCATCCGGCCTCATCGAGTTCCAGCTCAGCCAATCCACGCTCCACTGCGGAGGCCAGGAGGGCGTCTACGGCCAGAATATCTTCTCCGCGAAGCACGAAAAAATCTCCCTTCTTGATCTCCACTCTACCGTAGCGGGTATCCCTACTGCTCTGATAGACTTTGAGGCAGACGGCTAGATCAAGGCAATCCTCCATGCTGCGGATATTCTGTTGCGGTGAATCCTGCTCATTGAAGCCGTACAGAGCCGTGATACCCTGCACTACATTTTCAGTGGGCAGCAGAAAAACATGTTTGTTCGATTTTTTTTGAGCCAGCATTGCCGCAGGGATGATGTTCTTATGGTTAGGCAGTACGATGATATTTTCAGTGTCCATTTCCTCCAGAACTTCGAGAATCTCCCCGCTGGAGGGCAGCCGATCGCCGTACTGCAGGCAGGCGGCAGCCTCCAGATCGTGAAAAATGCTCCTGAAACCGGATCCCGAAACCACGGCCAGGACGCTCACTGCCTGGTTGTTCTGATTCGCCTTGACACCCATGTTGATCTGCTCGGCCATATCGTCGGCTTTGGAGGCGAGGATCGACCCTTGTTCGGCCATCTTGGCTCTGATCTCCTCAGGTGCGTTGGTGTGTATATGCAGTTTGAAGTATTCCTCTTCCTGCACTACGGCGATGCTGTCGCCCCGCTGCTCCAAAAAAGCTTTCAGCTCCGGCCAGGGTAACTGTCCCTTCCGCTCCACCGTAAATTCCGTACAGAAGCGGTAACAGAGGGCTTCCTCATCCTCCTCTGCAACGCTAAGTTCCGGCTGGAATCGGTAGTCCTGCTCTTTTTCACTTTTCGGCTGCACGCCGATCAGCCCCCGTCTTATCCCTTCGATCACGAAGATGAAGCCCAGACCGCCGGCATCGACCACCCCTGCTCGAGACAGTACGGGTAACAGGCGTGGGGTTTGGAGTATCTCTTTGCGGCCGCGATTCAGGGCAGAATCGAGAAGCTCTGCAATATCTCCCGACTCGGTCTCCGCCATGGCTTCGGTCATGGCGGAGATGATCGTAACCATGGTGCCCTCAACAGGTGAGAGGAGCGAGGAGCGGGCCGCATACGAACCGCTGTCGAAACCGCCCCGGATCAACTCCGCGGTGATCTGATCGCCGCTGGCGAGCCGTTTTGAGAATCCGCGGATAAAGCAGGCCAGGATGAATCCCGAGTTGCCCCGGCTGTGCTTGTTGGCCTGCTCACTCAACAGTGCCCAGGCCTCGGCACAGCTGCCAGCCTCATCTGCCAGCAGCGCATCGACAGCCGGTTTCAGGGTGGAGAGCATGTTCACTCCCGTGTCGCCATCGGGTACGGGAAAGACGTTAAGATTGTCAAGAATGTCAGCATTCAGGCTCAGATAATCTGCGGCGCATTTGAGCGAGCGCTTGAGGCCGGAAACACCGATGGCTTCAATCTTCATGCACAGTATAACCCAGGTCGTAGAATTCCGGTCCGGCGTGGGGCATGGCGCTGTGGTTGGTGGCCAGGATCTGGACCTCTGCCTCCCAGCCTTGCTGCTCGATCAACTGTTTCAGATGACTGGTTTCCCGGTCGTAGGGACCGATCCGGCTGATCAGCGCGGTAACCCGACGAGCCTTCTTGGCCTCCATGTCCTCTGTCATCGCAGCCACGAATTTTTGATTGGCCTGCTGAAAGGTCTTGGCTTTTCCGATGTTACGCAACACCCCTGCCTCTTCGGATGAGCCGAGCAGGGGAATTATCTTCATGGCCGTACCCAGGATCGCCTTGGCGCGGCCGATACGCCCGCTGCGCTGCAGAAAGAACAGGTCGTAGACCGAGCCCACATGCCGGGTATTCTTGCGATTGCGCTTCATCGTGTCCATCAGCTCGGGATAGGCCATGCCCGCCTGCAGGGCCCGGGCAGCCAGGAGCACCTGCACGGTATAGGCGGCCACCATGTGATGGGTGTCGAACAGCTCGATGTCCATATCGGGCAGTTCCGATTTCACCTTCTGAAGTACCGAGGCGGTGATCGTAGACATCCTGGCGGACTGATGTATCGTGAGGATCTTTTGGTCTTTGAACCGCTCGAATGCCCGGTGCAGGTCCTCCTCTTTGAGACCGGAGGTGCTCACATTGTTCTTCTTGTCCTTGATCAGCAGGCGGAGCCGTTCCTTCTCCTCCCCGCTCATGGACATGCTCACCGGGTAGGGCTCGTTGTTTACGAACAGGGGATACTCCACCACCTGGATGTTCAGCTGTTTTATGGTCTCGAAGGAGAGCTGAAGTGACGAATCCGCTACGATAACCATGGCAACCTCCTATAGATTTTTTGATGCCCTTTGTTCCGCTTCCAGGGCCAGGGGATGTGCAGGCACTCGGATCTCGAGGTCCGTCAGGGGATAGGATGAGCAGGGATGAAAGTACCCGAGCTTGCGGTCCGCTTCCCGCCTGCCCTCGCTTCCAGGAATCTCGTAGACACGGCCATCGAGAATCCGGGAGCGGCAGTAGCCGCACTGGCCGGAGCGGCACTGAGCCGGCGGAGCCAGTCCCGCTCTCTCCAGGGCGATCAACACCGATTCCGAGGCCCGGGCGGGAATGCTGCGAGTGTCCTCGCCCTGGTGAACTTGCACCGTGAACACACTGCCAGCCAACTCCCTGGGATACCCGGGGTGTGCCGACACCTCCTCCGTTTCTCCGCAGGGTTCCCGTCTCAAAGCTCCGGGAGATAAATCAAAGGACGCAAGCTCCTGCTGCAGAAAGCGGTACAGACCGGGCGGACCACAAACGTAAAATGTCTTGTCTGACCCATTGCCGGTCAACTCGCGAATACGTTCTCCTGTAAGTAAACCCCTCAGGCCTTTCCATTCCGGCCCCGGTTCCTCCGCAACGAGGTAAACCTGAAAACGATCGGGATGCTCTGCAGCCAGGGCTTCCAGCTCCTGCCGGAAGATGAACTGCGCTGAGCCCGCCGCTCCGTACAGGATCGTGCAGGAGATCTCCGGGTGACCGGAACGCAGCTCCCGCCAGATGGAGCGGAAGGGGGTGATGCCGCAGCCTCCGGCCAGAAACACCAGTTCTCGGCGATCCCGCAGCGGCTCGTAGCCGAATTGTCCCAGCGGTCCGGAGCTCAACACACGAGTACCGGGGCGCCACTGCTCCCAGATGTAGGGAGCAACGAAGCCCCCTTTGCGCCGGCGAACGGTCAACTCGTAGAAATTCCCCTGCCTCGCTTCCGTGGGAGAGCAGCAGATCGAGTAGGGGCGGGACACCCGCGTTCCCTGAACAACGAACTCCAGGCTCAGATACTGGCCTGCGCGAAAGGGGGGCAGGCGTTGCAGCCGGCCTCCCGCATCCGCAGCTGCCGGCACCAGCTTGAAGGTGCGGGCAAAGGGAGTTTCCTGGCGCATATCTGCGATCCTCATTTCCAGCCGCTGCGGATGCAACGCCGTGGTCAACCTCAACAGTGAGTCCGGGGGCAGGGATCCTGAGGAAGCTCTGCGGATACGCCGGCGCCGCTGCAGGGGCTGGCTCAAGAACGCCCAGAGGTCCCGGTACTTCCCCTTTACCTGGACAGCCATCAGCTCATCGCCTCCAGGATTCGGCGCGCTGCGGCGCGGCCGGAAAGAATCGACCCGCCGTAACCGCTACAGCGGAAGGAATGGCCGCCGGAGAACTGCAGGCCCTCGAAAAAATTCTCTTTCTCGAGTGCCAATGCCCGGGGAACCAGGGAGTCCCAGGGATCCGGTTCGTATCCGTAGACGACTCCCCGATAGGCGCCGGTGTAGCGCTGAAAGGTAACCGGCGTGGCGATCTCGATCTCCTCGATATGATCGGTCAGCTCGACCCCTAGTGCCTTCTCGAACTGCCCGATCGTGGCCCGGGCGATTTCAGATTTGACACGGAAATATTCCTCCGGTCGCACCTGTTCCCAGACGTGGGGCTGAAATATGCAGGTCAGGGAAACGATCGTGGTACCCGGTGGAGAACAGTCGGGTATGGCGCTGTTCAGACATACAGAAGCCTGCATCAGAGGGGGTTCCAGCCGGCCGGTGGATTCGTAGATGCTCCGCGTATCCATGTGGGGGGAGATGAAGTAGCTGTAGGCATTCAAGCCCAACTCTGCCGGGGATCTGTTCAATCCCAGGTAAACCACAAAGGTGCTGAACCCGTGCCGGCGGGCGTTGAGCAGGCGCCGTGCCCGGGGAGGTACCCGTTTCTGCGGGACGATCAACCTATCGAACACCAGGGAAGGGGAGGCGTTGCAGATCACCCGTTCGGTCCGGATTCGCTCTCCCCGCGCCGTTTGTATCTCCCGGATCTTTCCCCCGTGTACACCGATGCCCGTAACCTGCTGATTGAACTCAACCCGCCCGCCCAGATCTTCGATCCTCCGAACCATGGCTGAAGCCAGCCCGTGGGAACGGGTTCGGGGGATAAAGGCGCCGGAGGCAAGGTAGGTGTAGAGCATGGCTGCCCACAGTGTGAAGGACAGGCGGTCGGCAGGCACTCCCAAAAAACACCAGTAGGCGTAGAGAATCTCCTGTGCCGCAGGAGGAACCCCGACCGCCTCGGTAACCTGCTGCATCGTGTAGCCGCCGGTATTGAGAAAGTTCCTGTGATGAGCCAGGAGCTCCCTTTTGTTCAAGTCCTCACGGTGTTGATCCAGGTAGGTCAGAGTCTCCAGAACCTCCCGGCAGAGCTCGAAGTAGCGGCTGACCGTTGCCCTGCTGCCGGGAACCTGTGTTTCCACCAGATCGATGACCGCTTGGATACCGAAAGGAATCTGAACGTCTACGCCACGGTCGGTGAGGAGGAGGCGGTAGGCTTCCGGGATTTCGGCCACCTCCAGATCCAGCTTCGCCTCCTGCAGCAGATAGTTCCTGATGCTCACCAATCCGGAGTCGGGAAGAGGCAGAGGCATCTGGTGGAGGGAGGGCTCGAACTCGAAGCGGCCCCGGACGAAGCTGGTGGCGAAACCGCCGGGCAGATTATGCTGCTCAAGCACCAGCACCTTGACACCCTGCCCGGCCAGCTCCAAGCCCGCGCCCAGGCCGCCCAGGCCGGCTCCGACCACCACAACGTCGGCGGAAAGCGGCAAGGTAGCTTGGCTGCGGGTGTCCGTAGGCACGGATATAACTCGAAAACTCCCTATTGTATGATTTCTGGTGATTGTAGCCTGAGAGAAGCCGTCCTGTACAGGTTTTTTTGCGGCAATGCTGGCCCGGCGGAGTTGCTGCTGGTACAACCTGCTGCACGTTCTGGAGGCGTTCAGTAGCTAAGTGGAGATCGTCGTTTCCTGCAAAATGCTGGGGATTTTAGAAGGCAAGGGGAATTGAAACCGGAACTTTTTGTCTAATACCTGTTGCGGCGCTGGGAGCTTCTGGCCCGCTTGCGTTTCAGCCTGCGGATCGCCTTTTTCTTCTTCTCCCGGCGTTCATCCGATGGTTTTGTGTAGAACTGTTTGTTCTTGAAAGCCCGGACGATACCTTCACGTTCACGCATGCGTTTGAAACGCTTCAGGCCCTTTTCCAGACCTTCGTTCTCATCGATGAATATCTTAGCCACGATTCCTCCACAAAGTAATCTCAGCACCACGAAACGGTTCAAAGCGAATATGAACCCGGCAAACTGGCTGATTAGTATATGTACTGAGTCGGCAACCCAGACGTGAAAACACAAGGGGCGGAAACGCCCCTCAAGCGAAGCCAGAATACGTAGGCAGGTGCCGTGGTTTCGAAAAACAGGAGGACCGCCTGCCTGCTTTCCAACCTTTCAGTCTATATAGTAATCAGAAATCGGCCGTATGTACAGATCAAAGCGCCGTTTTCTTGTCAAATTTCCGGCTGGATGCGCCGCTAATCTTCCATAGAGAGTGAGATACGGGGGATAACGAGCTGTTCCGCGCAGGGGTATGCTCAGCCGGAGATTTGCTTTTCCGCCTCAGGTTCAGTACCTTGTGGAGAAGAGTTCACCCTTCCTTCGTTCCCCTTCACCTCCGAGGTGAAGGCGGCCAAGGCTGTACAAAGTTCGAAGTGATATCAAGAGTTCTATGGAGGATCTAGATGGTATTTAAGAGGCCTGCTAAGGTCATCCTTTTTATATTTGTGCTGCTGTCGGTTTCAACGGCCCTGCTGTACTCGGCAGGATCGAAACAGAAAAACGCGGTAGCCTCGGTCAACGGGGTGTTGATCCCCAAAGGGTTCTTGGACAGGGAAATCCGGCGCTTCGAACAGCAGGCATTGAGCCAGGGGCAGACGGTGGACGAGACTCAGAGGAGTGAGCTGAGCCGGCAAGCCCTGGATACGCTCATCGACATCGAGCTGCTGTATCAGGAGAGCCAGCGCCGGGGTTTTGATATCAGTGAGGAGCGTATCCAGGAGCAGGTGAACGGTTTGCGGACACAGTTTGCTGATGAACAGGGATACGCCGACGCCTTGGAGCAGATCGGTATCAGTGATGGAGAGCTGAGAAGCGAGTTCCGCAGACAGCTGGCCATCCAGGAGATGATCGATACGGATATCTCCCCCGCTACCACGGTTTCAGAGCAGGAATCGACGGAGTTCTACGAAAGCAATCCCGCCCTTTTCTTCAGCCCCGAACAGGTACGGGCTTCTCACATCATAATCCTGGTGAGCCCGGATGCCGGGGAGGAGCAAAAATCGGAGGCAAGGTCTCGCATCACCGAGATCAGGGAGAGGATCCGAGCGGGGGAGGATTTTGCCGAGCTGGCCAATCAGTTCTCGGAGGACGGCAGCAGCGCCTCAGGAGGCGATCTGGGTTTCTTCCAGAGGGAGCAGATGGTCAAGCCTTTCGCCGATGCCGCCTTCTCCCTTGCGATCGGAGAGCTCAGCGAGGTGGTCACCACGCAGTACGGCCTTCATCTGATCCGGGTTACCGACAGAAAAGAGGAGTCGTTGGTGCCCTACGAGCAGGCACAGCTGCAGATCTTTCAGTATCTGCAGCGGGAAAAAACCATGGTAGCCATAGAACAACTGGCCGCGGAGTTGCGCGGCCGGGCGGAAATTGAAGAATTCCCTCTTCCTGAGGGTTAGGAGAAAAAATGCAAATAGAAAAAGATAGAGTCGTGGCGATCGACTACACGTTAAAAGACGACAACGGAGAGGTGCTCGATTCCTCGGCGGGAAGACAGCCTCTGTCCTATATACAAGGGGCGGGCAATCTGATCCCCGGTGTGGAAAACGCCCTGGAAGGTAAGAACGCCGGTGAGAGGGTGGAGATTACCGTACCACCGGAAACCGGTTACGGCGTGCGGGACGATTCCCTGCTAATGTCAATCGAGCGGGAGAAGTTCGGGGAAGTGGAGGATCTGAAGGAGGGTCTGCGCTTCCGTATGGATACTCCGGATGGTCCGGCGATCTTTACTGTTGTGGCGATCGGGGAAACCGAGGTCCAGGTGGACGGGAATCACCCCCTTTCCGGAATGACGCTGAACTTCGACATCAAGGTCCAGTCCGTTCGGGAGGCCACGGCGGAGGAGCTGGAGCACGGGCACGTTCATGAGTAGTGTTTCGACTGCCCGATCCACGGAAATATAGATGAAATTTTCGGAACTGGATATTCACCCTCAGATTTTAAAGGCTCTCACCTCGATGGGGTACCGGGATCTCACCCCCATTCAGGAATTGACCTTTCCTCATATACTGGCCGGCAAGGACCTGCTGGCCACGGCGGAAACGGGCTCGGGGAAGACCAGTGCCTGCGGCATTCCCATGGTGCAGCGCATCGACCCGGCGCTCAAGGCCATCCAGGCCCTGATCCTGGTGCCCACCCGGGAACTGGCCCTCCAATATACCGAGGAGATCGGGCGCATCGCCCAGTATCTGAAGGTCGTGCCCTTTGCCGTGTACGGCGGTTTTGATATGGACGTCCAGAAGGCCAAGCTCCAGGACGTGGTGCATATCCTGGTGGCCACGCCGGGGCGCCTGATCGACTTCCTCTACAGCGGCAGGATCTCCCTCTCGGATGTGCAGACCTTCGTGCTGGATGAGGCGGATGAGATGCTCAAGGAGGGATTTCTCGAGGATATCGAGTTCGTCTTCTCCTGCCTGATCCACCAGCACCAGACCCTGCTGTTCTCAGCCACCATGCCGGCGGATATCAACAGGCTGGCGGACAAGTACCTGAACGAACCGATTCGGGTCCGGCTGAACCAGCAGCAGATCGCTCCCCAGTCGTTGAGCCACCGCTTCCAGTTCGTGGCTCAGGATGCTCGTCTGTCCACTCTTCAAGGCATGATGAGCGGCGAGGCGATCAAGCAGGCGATTGTTTTCTGCAATTCCCGCCTGAACGCGGAGCGGCTGTTCCACAAGCTCAAGGACAAGCACGCCAAGGTGGAAATGGTACACGGTGGTATGGAGCAGCAGAAGCGCAGCTCCGTGATCCGGCGCCTGCGCAACCGGCAGGTTCGTTTTATGATTGCCACTGATCTGGCCGGTCGGGGGTTGGACTTCACCCATGTCAGTCACGTGATCAACTACGATTTTCCCCGCAGCCCCATAACCTACACCCACCGCACGGGCCGGGCCGGCCGCATGGGCAGGGAAGGCACGGCCGTCACCTTGGTCACCCACAGAGATTTGGGCGCGGTCAAACGCCTGATCACGGCTAACGGCCTTTCCCCCGCTTGGATCGGAGGCGAGCCGGATATTACCCACCGGGACACTCGGAAACGAAGCAACCGACGGAACCGACCCAGGCACCGAAGCCACCGGGTCTCGAAGAGAGTTTGAGATCCTGTTAGAATACCTGCTCAGCGATAAACTTCACCAACGGAGGTGCACATGACTATTCAGATCCTCGGGGGCGGCTGCGCGAAATGCCAGAAGCTGGCGGAGAACGCGCAGGCGGCGATAAACGACAGCGGACTGCAAGCGCAGGTAGAGAAGATCACCGACTCGGATCGCATCATGGAGATGGGAGTCATGATCACGCCGGCCCTGGCAATCGACGGCCAGGTGAAGAGCAGCGGCAAGGTTCTGGACAAGAGCGAGATTGCCCGGTTGATCGGCGCCTAGCCGAGACTCCCACGGCAACCGTTCCGCGGCACCTGTAATGACATCCGGTAAGGGTCTTTCAGCCAATGCCCGGCTGGCGGTATTGGCCGGCGTTTTTCTGTTTTTCTACTTCACGCCTCTCTCGTCACCTCTGATCTCCGCCTCGCTCAGAGAGGCTTTTCTCCTGCTGGCTGAGTACGCCCGGGAGCATGTGCTGCTGTGCTTGATTCCGGCCTTCTTCATAGCCGGGGCGATCATGGTGTTTTTAAATCAGCAGGCGGTGATCCGTTACCTAGGGCCTTCGGCGAACAAGGTGGTTTCCTACTCGGTGGCCTCGGTTTCCGGCTCGATCCTGGCCGTCTGTTCCTGCACGGTCCTGCCGATTTTCAAGGGAATCTACAAGAAAGGCGCGGGTATCGGTCCGGCCGTGTCCTTTCTCTACTCGGGCCCGGCCATCAACATTCTGGCTATCGTGCTTACCGCCAAGGTTCTGGGACTTCGACTAGGGATAGCCCGGGCGATCGGAGCGATCCTGTTTGCCTTTGTCATCGGGCTGCTCATGCATCTGATCTACAGAAGGGAGGATGCAGCCCGGGCCACGGATGAGAGGTTGTTCGCCGTTTCGCAACCGGAGGCCCTTCGCCCGCTGTGGCAGGAGGGAGTATTCCTGTTCTCCATGATCGGGGTTCTGGTGTTTCTCAACTGGGCGCCCTCGGCCGGAACGATGCCCGTCTGGGACGGGATCTACCGCTTCAAGTATGTCATAGTCGGTGTTTTTGCCCTGCTTCTGCTGGTCAGCCTGCTGCGCTGGTTCCGGCGGCAGGAGATAGGGCAATGGGTGAGCGCTACCCGGGATTTCGCCCTTCAGGTCCTGCCCCTGCTGTTCATCGGTGTGCTGGTGGCGGGCTTTCTGCTGGGACGCCCCGGGCAGCGGGCGCTGATTCCCGAGTCGTGGATCGCCGCCCTTGTGGGGGGGAACAGCCTGAGGGCCAACCTGTTCGCCGCCGCAGCCGGAGCACTCATGTACTTCGCCACCCTCACCGAGGTGCCGATCATGCAGGGGCTGCTGGGCGCGGGTATGGGCCAGGGACCCTCTCTGGCCCTGCTGTTGGCAGGACCTTCTCTGTCCCTGCCCTCGATACTGGTGATCGGAGGGGAACTGGGCTGGAAGAAGACGGTTACCTACGTGATCCTGGTCGTGGCTATGTCTGCCCTGGCCGGATTGCTGTACGGACTGATTCCCTGAGTTTCGACCCTGAGATAAGGGCCGGGGCAATGGAGCTCAGCCCACGATTTCCTGGAAAGAGCCGTACACGTGCCCGTCCCCGGGCAGGCGGATGTTCCAGTTGGCCGTGTTGGAGGCAGGATGCACCACCCGGCTCAGGGTTGGGATGTTTTTGGGAACCGATGAGTAGGCTTCATCCTCTTCCCGGAAGGCGGCGAAGGTAAAGATCCTGTTCAGATCTTTGGAACCCATAACGGTTCCCAGACGCAGACGCTTGTTCTGCCTCTGAGCTTTGGGGAACTTCTTGTTGATCAGGGAAATGAGAATAAAAGCTTTCAGGTGATCCTGATCTCTGAGCAGCTCCAGCTGTTCCCGGTTCGGTTCGACCAGGATGTAGATCCAGATGTTTTTCTGGGGATACATCACGGCGAAATCGAAAGCCAGCTTTTTGTAGATATCCTTGACCACCGGCGGGACCGGCTCCTTCTCTTTTCCGTACCACCACCAGGGCACCACCGGCCGGTCCTTACTGGCTTCGGCCACGTGGCAGAAATCCGTGTCCGGGCGGAAACCCCGGGTGGGCAGCTTCCCGTCCCAACGGTTCGGATTGGTGTTGGCGATGACCTTGATCTTGGCCAGGGTCTTGTTGGGGTCCTCTCCGATCTGATGGGAGAGCATGTAGGCTTTCAGGTGAACGTAGAACTTATTTTCCATAGGAATTTTTCTCTCCTACATTTATTGTACAGTGTCGGGCAGTAAAAATCCATCTTCCGCATCCCGGCTCACAATCCGGGCGAGTTCTTTCTGAACCTCCGGCTCCAGGGCAGGGCCCGGATAGCTGGCGATCAGGGCATTTGCCCGCTGCCCGGCGCGTTGCCCGATGCTCTGCTTGCCGTTTCTGAGCCAGTCATCCGCGTTCGAGCGGTCGATCACCGTGGAGGGGAGGTAGTGCTCCTCCTTGAACCACTTGAGGGTATGTTCATGATCCAGCAGCTGTCCCTCCGCGATCAGGGTTTTTAAAAGATCCAGAGCCATGGGCTTGTCCCTCCGGGTGATTCCCTCCAGGAAGCGGTAGGTCATTCCGCAGATCTCATTGTCGATAACCAGCTTTTGAATGCTCTGGGTGGATTCGAAGTTGAGCATGCCCGCGCCGGAAATCATGTTGATCCCCTTGATCCCGGCCAGCAGGGCACCCATCCCCGACTCCAGTCCACTCTGGGCGTCCAGCAGCTTGGCGTCGCTCATGCCCATGTAGGCGTGGGTGGGAAGGCCGAGATGCTTTCCTACCTCCGCGTAGCCCAGGTCGATCATCATGGTGTCTATCGAGCCCATGGGCGTGGTGCCCCGGCGCATATCGAAAGCCGCGGGAGATCCGCCCCAGATAACCGGCGCCCCCGGCTGCACACTCTGGGTAATCACCACCCCGGTCAGGGTCTCGGCGGCATGCTGCACGATCGCCCCCAGCAGGGTGATCGGAGCATTCGCTCCGGTCAGGGGCATGGACACGAACTCCGAGGGAATACCGGCCCTGGCCGCATCGATCAGGCTTTGGCAGGTCAGGTCGCTCCACTTGAGAGGGGGGGAAGGGCAGGCGTCGAACACTGCCAGGGGCTTTTGCCGCAACGCCTGGGCGCTGCCCCGTACCGCCACCAGCATATCCCTCATTATGGAGAAAGAGCGCTTGGCGAAGGTTCCGGTTACCACGGGCTTGCTGCAGTACAGCAGCGCCAGATACAGCCGGTACAGATCCGCCATGTCCTGAGGAACGTCGCTGCAGATCACGGCGGTGCTCTGGGCTTTGATATGCTCCAGCTGCTGCACGACCTTGCAGAAGGCTACGAAGTCCGGAGTGCGGGCCTGCCGGATCTCACCCGTGTCGGGATCCAGGATGTTCAGGGCCGCGGACCCGGGATCGAAACAGACGCCGTCACCCCCCAACTCCACGGCCGCTTCTCCTGCCGTGTCGTAGAGCCGGATCGTGGATGGGGCCGCTTCTACGGCTTTTTCCACCATCTGCGGCGGCAGAAAGACCCGGCCGCTTGTTTCATCCAGGCGAGCGCCGGTGGCGAGAAGGATATCCAGGGCCTCCCGATTTTCCAGGAAGAAGCCCAGCTCTATGAGGATCCTCTCCGCCTCCTCCAGCACCTCCCGAATTGTGGCGTCATCCAGCAGCTTGATTTGCGGTCGAATTGTTGCATCCATTATTTAAGCTCCTCTGGCCTATGTGGGCATACCCGAGTATAGCCCGGGAGAGGCGGAAAGAAAAGAAATTCCCCAGGGACGGTTGGTTCTTGAGGGCAGCTGTTCGCAACCCTGCACCGGTGCTCGGGGGCTAGTGCAGGTGTTTTTGAAAAAAAGAAACCTGATCGGCAACAGCCTGCTCGAAGCTGTCCCCCAGATAGATATCGAAGTGGTCGATGGGGTAGTGGATGATCCGGCCTCGATCCCCGAGACGCCTGTCTGCATCTGCAATAAGGGCGGGGGGATTGATGATGTCCCGGTCTGCGAACTGCAGCAATACCGGGCAGCTCACCCGATCGAGGTATTTCAGCGGTTTGTACTTGTCCACGCGAATGAGGATCCTGGCGCAGGCTTCATTCACAAATTTCTCCGGCGCCAGAGCCCCGAAAGCTCGCCAGGCATCGTCATCGGCCATCACGGCGATGCTGCCCCGCTTGCCGGATAGAGGGATCTTGTGGGCCGACAAGCCGAGCCAGGAGCGTACCAGGTCTCTGAGGGCGTGGCCGAAGGTCATGCGCAGCACGTAGCCCAGACCGTTGCGTTTCAGCAGTTGCACCCCCCCGGCCTCCCCATCCAGCAAAGGGACCTGGGCGGATACGCAGGCAATGGCGCTATCCCTGGAAGCGGCGACCACGACATGGCCACCGCTCAGGGAAGTTCCCCAGAGGGCGATTCGAGCCGGATCGATTTGCTCCAGCGCCCTGGCGTATTCAACCGCAGCAGCATAGTCGGCCAGCTGATGGGGAATCCATACCAGCTGGCGGGGTTCGCCGCCGCTGTCTCCCAGATGCCGGTAGTCGAAGGCCAGCACCGCGATTCCCGCGTCCTGAAAGCGGCGCGCATAGGCATCCAGACCCATCGCCTTGGTGGCTCCCAGTCCGTGGGCCATGACAATGCAGGGATACGGAGCCGAAACCCGGCTCTCAGGCAGGTAGAGCCAGCCTCTGACCTGCGTTCCCTCTACCGGAAAACCGACTTCCCCGCGATTTTCCGCCCGCCCTGACCGCTGAACCGGCTTGCGGCGTTTGGGCAGAGGCTGCCGGGGCACCTTGAAGCCGGGAATGACGGCAACTGTCAGCATGTAGAGGATATAGGCGCCGGCCAGGCAGGCGATACCCAAACCGACGTACATAAGAACTCTCAGGACGATCATGTGTTCTCCTCCTCCCGGGTAAGCAGGCCGAAGTCCAGCAGATTACGAAGCTGTTGCTGAAACCGGTCGAACTCCATGGGCACCTTGTTCCAACTCTCATCCCGGAACAGCTCCGCCTTGTTGGCGAAGTACTTGTAGAAGGTCATCTTGCTGGCCCCGGCTTCCCGGCAGAGCTCCTCGACGCTCACCCGTTTGGCTCCGAAACGGGTGAAAAGTCTCTCCGCGGTTTGCAGGTTGTCCGCTGCTTAGAGCTCCAGCTCCCGCGGATCATCCTCAGCCGGATAGACACGCCATTCCTGGGCTTCGAGCTCTTCGGTGGGCAGGGTGTCGCCGATCAGGTTGAAGTATTTGCCGGTGGCCTCCACGGCCACCGTGCCGTCGGGCAGTATGAGCTCCGCTGTTCCCTCGAAGATGCGGCGGATATCCCGGGTTACCCTGGCCACGACCCGCAACGGCTGGTTCAGGGGCACCGGTGCGCGGTAGCGCAGGTGCAGCTCCACTGTCTGTCCCATGGCCTCTTCGCTGTAATGCGTCCGGATAGTCCGGCCGATGGCCTCGTCCAGCAGACCGGCGGTTATACAGCCGTGCAGCCTGTCCGGATAACCCTGGTAGTTATCGCCGAAGCAGAACTCTCCCGCCACCTCGCCGTTTTCAAGCTCGTAGAAGGCGGCCTTGAGGCCGATCGGGTTTTTCAATCCGCATACGTAGCACATTCTGGAGTTCGGTTGCTTGGCAACGACCTTTTGTTTCATTGCATTTTCCCCTATCTTTGGCTCAATCGGTACTGCTTGTCGGTACTGCGTGTCAGTATAGAGGCGGGGCCGCAGTAATGCAAATGTTCGGGGCATCCACCCGTTGGGATTCGAGGCATCATCTGCAATTTTAGTTTACTATAATGGTAAACAATATGTATCTTCTCTCCAGATGAAAGATATGGAGAATGAACCATGAACACGGTGATGTCCAAGAGGGAAGTGCCCTCCAATTTCAACAGAGTTGCCCGCTGGTACGATACTCTGCAGAAGATGAATCGCGGCTACAGCGATCACCTGAGGCTCAGCGCCGAACGTCTCAATGCCCAGCCCGAGACGAGACTGCTGGATCTGTGCTGCGGAACCGGGCTGTCCACAGAGGCTCTGCGGGCTGTCTATCCCCGCGCCCGCATCGACGGGGTGGATGCCTCCGAGGGAATGCTGGAGGTCGCCAGGAACAGGCAGCTGGAGCCGCCTGTGAACTTCCTGCTGGCGGATGTCATGCAGCTGACCCCGGATCAGCTGCAGGGCCCGTATGACGGGATTCTCATGGCCTACGGCATCCGCAACATGCCGGATGCGGACGCCGCCCTGGCACGGATCCTACCGCTGCTGAGGGCAGGCGGGAGCATCTGTTTTCACGAGTACTCGGTGGCCGACTCGAAGTACAGCCGCATGGTGTGGAACGTGGTGGCTTCAGGGATGATCATTCCCCTGGGACAGCTGACTTCTCCGGGGGCTCCGATCTACCGCTATCTGCGGCGCAGCGTTTTGGAGTTCGATGGGGTTACGCGCTTCGAACAGCGTCTGCGGGAAGCCGGTTTCGTGGATGTGCGCACCGAGCCTACCAACGGCTGGGCCAAAGGAATCGTTCATTCCTTCCTGGCCCGCAAACCCGGATGAGCCGAACGGTCTGATCCTCAGGCCGGCTGAAGGTTCCTCCTCGACTCGGCAGGACCGGCTGCGCCCTTCTCTGCGGTCCGGGTGGCCGCAGCGCCATTAAAACGGATGAGGTTTTCCCACCGGCTCGTCCGTGGATCGCCCGGTCATCTCGGGGAGCAGCTCCGGGTGTCGCAGGTAGTAGCGCCGCTCGGCGTAGGCCCGGTCCTGGGCCCACAGTCCTTTGGCGCGCTTCTCGATCTGAAGGCGCACCCTCCGCGGATGCCGCATTGCCCTGCGGAACACGGGACGCTCGGAAGCCGCCAGGGTAGCCTCGGTCACCATGGTTCGGCCCGGGCATATAGGGGTGGCGTGGGTTTCCACAACCGAACCTTTGCCCTCTCCTTCGATGATCGTCATGACGATCGTGTTCGGTTCCGGGCAGTGGAAGGTGCAGTCCACCTCGACTCCAATTGAACCCACGGCCCGGAAGGCTACGCGCACGGTGAGCACATCATCCACGTTGTTGATCACCTTGAGACGAGCGAAGCTGTGCGGGTGGAAGTGCACGCCGTGCCAGGGATCCAGGCGGTTGGCGATAATATCTTCGGGATCGCAGCGGACCGGAAACTGGATGACCCCTGCAATGTAGGGTTTCGGCCGTACCGGCAGCAACGGTTGATCCACGCCCTTGGAAGCACTGAAGCGTACCCAGGTGAGCACGCCGTCATCATAGGTATCCAGGAACTTGCCGTGCTCTCCCCGGGCGATGCCCAAACCGTGCCACGGACAGATCAGCACGCCATCCCGTAGCCTGCCCTCGGACAGCGGGGCTCCCATGTGGGGACAGCGGTTGATCACCGCCGTGGTCCCGCCCTCGCTTTTCCAGACCGCGAGCTCGTGACCGTCGATGGTGAAGAACCTTGGCTGATCGGTGAGTGTATCGGTGGCGGCGACCACGTGCCAGCCTCCTGAAGGAAGCTTCCGTACCCGCTTCAGTACCTGTTCGATGTGCCGTATCCGCGCCTGCTGCCAATCGGGCTTTTCGGTTTCCCCGGCTCCTGCAGACAGGGCAGGCAGGGGCCGTCCGAACAATCTCAGGGTCTTCCCGTGCGCATCCGTTTCTTTCCGCATTGGTCTCCCTCTCAATCCGTGTCTACCTGCTGCTTTCGAGCGTACCGCGACCAGCCGAAAAAGGTCAATGGCGGATCTTGAACTTTCTTTTATTTTCGTTTAAGCTCATAAACGAAAATAAACAGAAGGAGATGCCATGCAGACTATCGGTGTAATTTTCGGAAATCGCGACTTCTTTCCCGACCACCTGGTGAGCGCAGCGCGGAAGGATGTGACGGATCTTTTCGCCCAGCTGCAGATCAATCCCGTGATGGTATCGGAATCGGATACCAAGCTCGGCGGTATCGAGACCTACGCCGATGCCCGCAAGTGCGCCGATCTTTTCAAGGCAAACGGGGATGCCATTGAAGGCATCCTGGTGGTTCTGCCGAACTTCGGTGACGAGAAGGGCATCGCCGATACCATTCGCCTGTCCGGGTTGAGCTGCCCGGTCCTGGTGCAGGCCTACCCCGACGAGCTCGCAAGGCTTGAACCGGCAGCCCGAAGGGATGCTTTCTGCGGCAAGGTTTCGGTGTGCAACAATCTCAAGCAGTACGGGATTCCCTTCTCCCTCACCGACAGGCACGTTGCCGCCGTCAAATCGGAGTTGTTTCGCCGCGATCTGTTGCGATTTCTGTCCGTGTGCCGGGTGGTGGCCGGGATGCGCCATGTGCGCCTGGGCGCTGTCGGGGCCAGACCGGGGGCGTTCAACACCGTACGCTACAGCGAGAAGATACTCGAACGGCACGGGATTTCGGTCACAACCGTCGATCTGTCCGAGATTTTCGCCGCTGTTGGTAAGCTGGCCGACGCAGATGCCGAGGTTGCTGCGGAGCTGGAGAGAATATCCGGCTACGCCTCCACGGATCTGGTAGCCGAACAGCGGTTGAGACGCATGGCAAAGCTCGGCGTGGTGCTACGGGACTGGGCAGCCCAAAACGCCATCGACGCTCTGGCCTTCCAGTGCTGGACCTCGATCCAGGAGAACCTGGGCGTGAACCCGTGCACGATCATGAGCATGCTCAGCGAACAGATGCTTCCCAGTGCCTGCGAAGTGGACATCACCGGCGTATTAACGATGTACGCCATGCAGCAGGCCGCCGGAGCGCCGGCCGGGATCGTGGACTGGAACAACAACTATGGGGATGAGGAGAACAAGTGCGTGTTCTTCCACTGCGGAAACTGGGCCAAGTCCCTGATGGGCGGGGAGGCCGCTATCAGCACCGCACCGATCCTGGGCACCACGGTCGGGGAGGAAAACACCTACGGCGCCCTGTCCGGCCGGGCGCCGCAAGGACCGATGACCTTCGGCAGGCTTTCCACCGACGACAGCGCGGGGATCATCCGGGCCTACGTGGGAGAGGGTTCCTTCACGAACGACGAGCTGGATACCTTCGGAGCCCGGGCGGTCGTGGAGGTGCCGCGGCTGCAGGATCTGCTTCGTCACATCTGTGCCAACGGTTTCGAGCACCACGTGGTGATGACCCGCTCGCACACCGCGGAGGTGCTGACCGAGGCCTTTACCAAGTACCTGAAGTGGGACACCCACCGCCATGACCCTCGCTGAGCTGAAGCGCAAATCCCGCTACTACAGGCAAGAGATCCTCACCTTCATCTATCAGGCCGGTGCGGGCCACACCGGCGGATCTCTGTCCTGCATAGATATCATCAACGTGCTCTACAATGCCGTGATGGACATCCGTCCGGAGAATTGGAACTCCCTGCAGAGGGATGTCTACATCCAGAGCAAGGGGCACAGCGTGGAGGCCCTCTACGTCGTGCTGGCGGATCTGGGCTTCTTCGAACGCGCGGAACTGGGCACGGCAAACCGCTTCCGCACGCGGCTCATCGGTCATCCCACCCGCAAGGTGCCGGGGATCGAGCACAATACCGGGGGGCTGGGGCACGGGCTGTCCGTGGCGCTCGGTATGGCGCTGGCCGCCAAACTGGACAGACGAAGCTCCCGGGTGTTCTGCCTGCTGGGCGACGGTGAGCTGGGCGAGGGGTCCAACTGGGAGGCGGCCCTGAGCGCCGCTCATTATAAGCTGGACAACCTGATCGCGGTGGTCGATCGCAACGGGCTGCAGATCACAGGCTCCACGGCCCAGGTCAACGATCTGGAGCCGCTGGAGCGCAAGTGGTCCGCCTTCGGCTGGGCCGTACGCCGGATCGACGGGCACGATATCGCGAAGCTGGTGCAAGCTCTGGGCGGCCTGCCCTTTGCCCGGGGGCGGCCGGGGGTGCTTGTCGCGGACACGGTGAAGGGCAGGGGCGTCAGCTTCATCGAGGGGCAGGTGGAGTGGCACCACAAGGTGCCCAGCCGCGAGCAGTACGAACTGGCCATGCGGGAGCTGGAGATGCCCTCATGAGCGGGGAAACGGATCGGGGAATCGGCCGAGCCAACCTGGAGGTGTTCGCCGAGACCGTGGAGCAGCTGGCGGCGGTCGATCCGTCCCTGCTGGTCGTCACCAGTGACTCCCGCGGGTCGGCCCGGCTCTCCGCCTTTGCCGCCCGCATGCCGGATAGGATTATCGAGGTGGGAATCGCCGAGCAGAACCTGGTGGGCGTGGCCGCCGGGCTGGCCGCGGGCGGCAGAAGGGTCATGGCCGTCTCCCCGGCCAGCTTTCTGGCCACCCGCAGTCTGGAGCAGATCAAGCACGACGTCTGCTACTCCGATCGCCCGGTCATTCTGATCGGCATCAGCGCCGGGGTGAGTTACGGTGCGCTGGGTTCCACCCATCACTCGCTGCATGACTTCGCCGCACTGCGGGGGATCCACAACATCACGGTTGTGGCGCCGGCGGACAACTGGGAGACCGCCGAGGCTCTGCGTGCCGCGGTGAGCGCCGCTACCCCGGTCTACATACGTTTCGGCAAGAAGCCCCTCCCGCATCTGCCCCGCCGCGGTTCCTTCGCCTTCGGAAGGGGAAGAATACTCCGGGAAGGAAGCGACTGCGCCTTCATCGCCACCGGGGAAACCGTTTGGCGGGCCCTTGAGGCGGCGCAAGCACTGGCAGACAGCGGCGTATCCGCGGCGGTGGTGAGCATGCACACGGTCAAACCCCTGGACGCGGAGCTTGTCCGCGCGGTGGGCCGATCCGCCGCCGCGGTGGTGGCCGTGGAGGAGCACTCCGAGCACGGGGGCCTGGGCGATGCCTGCGCGCGGGTATTGCTGGAGGCCGGTCTTGCGCCCCGGTATCGGGTGGTGGCAATTCCGGATGAATACACGGTCACAGGATCTCAGGAGGAAATCCTGAGCCATTACGGAATCTCGGCATCCGGCCTCTCGCGGGTGATGAGCACGCTTCTCGGGGAGGGTTAAATGTCCCGGTACATTCTGGCAATCGATCAGGGAACAAGCAGCACCAAATCGATAGTCTTCAGCCCGGAAGGCCGACAGATGGCAAGCGCCACGGCGGCCCTGCATACGCGCTACACAGCGGATGGGAAGGCGGAACAGGACCCGGAGGCGATCTACGGCAGTGTCATCGATTCGGTTGCAGCCTGCGTACAGAAGTTGGAGAGCGAGGCCCTGATACCGCGGGATCAGATCGTCTGTGCGGGTATCGCCAATCAAAGGGAGACTTTCCTGCTCTGGGATGAGAACGGGCCGCTTCACGAGGCGGTTGTCTGGCAGTGCAAACGCTCGGTGGAGATCTGCAATGAGCTGAAGGAGGCCGGGGCGGAGGCGGAGATTCGCGCCCGCTCGGGGCTGATCCTTGATCCGTACTTCTCCGGCACCAAGCTCACCTGGTTGCTGCGCAACCTCCCCTCGGTGCGTGCCTGCCATGAGGCCGGGGACGCCCGCTTCGGTACCGTTGACACCTGGATTGTGCACCGTCTCACCGGGGGACGGGTATACGCGACGGATCAGACAAACGCGTCCCGTACATTGCTGTTCAATATCCATACCCTGGATTGGGACGAGCAGCTTGCCGGGATCTTGGGGGCGCCCTTGCTGCGCCTGCCCGAAGTGCTTCCTTCCGCGCATCGATTTGCCGAATCCACCTTCGAGGGGATCTTCGCTGCGCCCCTTCCCATTACCGGGATGATCGGAGATTCTCACGCCGCCCTGTTCGGCGAGCGCTGTCACCGCAGCGGGGAGGCGAAGGCAACCCTGGGCACGGGATCCTCCATCCTCATCAATGCCGGGACCACCGCACCCGCGCTCTGTCCCTCGGCCATGAGCACGATCGGATTCGGGCTGCCCGGCCGTACGGATTACGCGTTGGAGGGAATCGTGGTCAGCGCCGGTTCGCTGTTGAACTGGCTGCAGAATGAGCTGGGGCTGTTCGGTGACCCATCGAGCCTCGATGAGATCGCCCGCAGCGTGGCAGACAGCGGCGGGGTATGTGTGGTTCCGGGCCACGCCGGGCTGGGTGCGCCGTTTTGGCGGATGGATGCCAGGGGATCGATCGTCGGATTGACCTTTGCCAGCTCCAGGGCTCACCTGATCAGGGCTACGCTGGAGTGCATTCCCTATCAGATCCGGGCGATCGTGGATGCGATAGCCGAGGAGAGCGGAGTCCGCTGCCGGTCGATCAGGGCCGATGGCGGGATCAGCAGGAACGAGTTCGTGATGCAGTGGCTGGCCGACACCCTCGGCCTACCCGTCCACACCTTCACC
>Ga0272441_10002912_pt1 | contig 33782 bp, 30 predicted proteins | sample SSMProp6N_FD_193582 | JGI IMG/M metagenome (GOLD analysis project Ga0272441, IMG submission 193582) | Marine sediment archaeal communities from Little Sippewissett salt marsh, Falmouth, MA, United States - SSM-Prop-6N | ecosystem: Environmental > Aquatic > Marine > Wetlands > Sediment ... | reverse complement strand
GGGTATAGGACAAATTATTGGGGAAATTCAGCAGCGGCAGAGACACGCTTCCAAGTTGTGTGCCAGCGCCCGCTGTGGAATTCTCCCAGAGCGGCAAGCATGGCATCCGCATTTTCCCGTGCCCAACCACGACCCGGGCGACGCATCCGCGGTTGCACCACATTGCGCGCCGCACTTTCGACAGTCCCGCTGCCAATAGGATAGCCAGCGTCACGAAAATCAGCATAGCGCATGTTGGTCATGCGCTCCTCAAAGTAGTTGGGCGCTTGCCTGACAATCTCAGGGTAACTATCTGTGGTGAGGTCGCGGGCTTGTAAGGCCGCCACCACTGCTTCGACGCGACCATCCCATAACTCAGCTTCGCGTTGCTTAACCCACTGAGCTGCTTCGGGAGTGGTTTCACCAAATAGCGTATTACCCACAGCCCATAAATGTTCCATACTATGCGTCCAATCGATGATCTGTTGGGTAGCTGGGAAATTGGTATCCGTGATACGCGCAATCCAACGCGCGCCATCGTTGACAGAACAGGAAGAATCAAGCAGGTCAAAGCCCCGGCGTAGTCCTTCGGCATATTGATAGCGGCCAAATGTATCGGCATCCCACAAGCCTGCACAGTAGCTATGCTGATGCAAGCGCACTACCGCTTGTTCCCCGCGTAAGCCCTCGCGTTGCTTGGCACGTCGGTCGGGATGATGGGGTGGCAAACTTTCTACTTGCGAGAACGCCACAACTTTTACTTCTTTCCATCCTTCTTCTCGGATGAGCACCATCGTACCGTCACTGGAGACATTGCCAATCCCCACGAGCGGCTGTTCAAGGGCTAGCCAACGTTCGTGGGGCAACTCTTCAAAGGGCCCTACTTGCTCTGCACGGGTTGCTTCCGTCTCTTGCTGATTCCGCACTTTCCGTCCAAAACTTTGCGTTACGCGCCGGATGCTGGCTCCCGAAACCTGCCCTCCGGTAGCTTCTGTGTACCCTTCTGCTGCTTGGGCGAATGATGGCTCCCGCAATCCATGCCGCGTCATCACGCGGGCAGCGCCACCGCTCCAGCCATCTGCACGTAACGCCAATTTCTCATCTAGGGGGGAAAATTGTCTCTCCCTTACACTTTGGACAGACGTAGTAGGCGCGCTCCAGGCACGTATCCCCTTCTATGCCGTGGATAGTACGTTTGAACTTTGCGCCTTTGTACACCATCATTCCCCCACACCGGGCACACTTTTGTCCTTCAAATTGATAACCATCATCTCGCCCATTCACCAAGATCGCTAACCCAGCTCCCATCAACTCTCGGCGATTCTTCCGTGCCTCTGCCTCAATTTCTTCAAAGCTGGCTTCGGGGTGGTTGTCATACCACGTTTCTAACTCTTCGTATTTCTCTTCTGCCAATTCCATAAAAGCTGCTTTTCGCTGTGCTTTGCTCATCCGCCTGGGCATCTCTGCTCTCCTTAGGAAACTCAAGCCATTTCTCTTATTTTACCAGATATTCCTCTCTTTTTTCCCTATTTCCTGTCCTGTACCCCCGATGCTGTTTTAGAACTCCAGGCGTTTGTGGCGCATAGCTACGCTTTCAACTAACCCCAGACCGATGTAGGCGATGACCAATGAGCTTCCTCCGCTGCTTATAAAGGGCATGGGGAGTCCTGCGACGGGCAGCAGGCTGAGGTTCATACCTAAGTTGATGATAAGTTGATAGAAGATGTAGGTGGTGATGCCGATGACGATAAGTTGTCCCGTCAGGTCGCCTGCATTGGCTGCAATGCGCAGGAGCCGCCAGAGCAACGCGACGAAGAGACCCAAGAGCAGGAGTGCTCCCACGAATCCTAATTCCTCGCACACGACTGAGAAGATGAAATCTGTGTGCCGGACTCGCAAGAAGTGCAACTGGCTTTGTGTGCCGGCCGCAAATCCTTTCCCCCATAATCCACCGGAGCCAATGCTGATCAGGGCCTGGTCAAGATTGTATTTGGACCAGGGGTCACGTTCGGGCTCCAGAAAGTTGTAGATGCGGTTTTGCATGTACTCCGGGAGGTAGGGCAGGACTAAGGGGACTGCAGTTATGCCGGTGAGTCCTAGTGTGCCGAGATAGACCAAGTTCATCTTGGAGGCGAAAATCATCCCTGCCCAGACCGCAATATAGAGCGTGGCGGTGCTCAAGTTGGGCTGGCGAAAGACAAGGAAAGCGGCTATTCCGGTTAAAAACAACGAGATCAGAAATTCCTGGAAACCCGGTGCGTTGGGGGCATTGCGCGAGAGCAGGCTGGCCTGGCTGATAATAAGCAGGATTAAAGCTGGAAAAGCCGGCTGGATGGAGACGCCTCCGACATAAATGAACCGGCGTACATTACCGATTTCACTTGAGCCAAAGAAGAGTGTGAAGATCAAAACGCCTATGGTCAGGATATAGAGCGGCCACTGCAAGCTTTCCAGGAGCCGGTAGTTGATCATGGCTGTGAGGAAAAGCAGCACAACACCCATAGCGGCGTAAATTGCCTGGTTCCGCCAAGTATCAGCAAGGGAGTCATTGCCCAGTGTGGCGCTGTAAATCATGGCGACACCAGTGACGGTCAACGCTAGGGCAATCAGTAAAAGTCCCCAATCAAAATATTGCCAATTTGATCTCTGCATAAAGGACGACTATTTTTTGCGAGCTTTCCGATCGGTGTTCAGGGGGATGTCGGCTACAAGTCTGGCTTCTCGTTGATCCTCTGTGAACTTCACATCTACATTTCCAGGATCAATTTGCAGGTGCTTGGAAATGACCTCGATGATCTCATCTTTTAACATTTCAAGCATACCGGGGGAGACATTAGCGCGGTCATGTGCTAAAATCAGTCGCAATCGCTGGGTGACAATGTCCTTTTCAGACTCACGTGGATGGCGAAAAAGGTCCATTAATGGCATGGTTTCCCCCTTACTTTAAAGATCCAAGAATGCGTTGGAAGAACGAAGGTTCTTTCAATGGCAGGAAGGGCACGTCTTCTCCTTCGAGACGGCGGGCGATATTACGAAATACTTGGCCAGCTACTGAATTATTACTCAGAACCACAGGCTGACCGCGGTTGCTGGCACTCAAAATTTGCACGTCTTCGGGGACGATACCGACGAGTCCAATGGCTAGCAGATCGACGATGGCATCTGCGTCCAGCATTTCATTGCGTTTCACCATTTCCGGCTTGATGCGGTTAATGATAAGCTTTGACGGCGTCTGATTGTTCGCTTCCAGCAGGCCGATCACGCGATCTGCATCTCGAACAGCCGTGACTTCCGGGTTCGTGACGATCAGCACGAGCTCTGCGGGTTTCACCGCGTAACGGAATCCATGTTCGATTCCAGCCGGTGAGTCAATCAGTACATAATCTGCCATTTCTGCAGCTTCATGGGCGATGCGCTCCATGTCTTCTTCTTTAATGGCGCTTTTGTCACGCGTCTGAGCGGCAGGCAGCAGTGAAAGTTCTGAAAACCGTTTGTCCCGTACCAATGCCTTTCTGAGTGGGCAAGTTTCTTCAATTACATTGATAATGTCATAGACAATACGATTCTCTAGTCCCAGCATCACATCCAGATTGCGCAGACCAATGTCGGCATCAATGCAGATGACACGCTTGCCCAGGCTTGCCAAGCCCAGACCTAAGTTGGCCGTTGTGGTCGTCTTCCCCACGCCGCCCTTGCCTGAAGATATGGTGATAACTTTTCCCGTCATTTTACCCCCTTGGTTTCCAAGGTTCTACGACAATGATACCGTCACGTATCAATGCTCTCTCTGGTTTTGTGGACCCACGTTGTTTTTCTTCCGGTGCCCGCGTAATAAGATCCGCTATGCGCAACTGCGCAGGATTTAGGACCAAGCCGTAAATCGCAGCGTCTATGTCACCCATAGCACCCGCATGGACCGTGCCTCGAATTCGTCCCCACACGATGATATTGCCACCCGCAGTTACTTCGGCTCCAGGGTTAATGTCTCCAATAACTGTGATGTGACCGGGGAAATAGAGGCTTTGCCCGGATCGCAGCGTTTTTTCAACTAAAAGCGCATTGCCCGCAGGCTGCGTTGTGACCTTGGGCGCGCTGGCCGGCAGGCGTGTGCGAATCCCGTGTATACGTACAATATGCTGCACGGCTGCGTTCCCTCCTAAAACAGCCCATAATTCAAGATTATGTTGTTCAAGTAACGTGCGCAGAGCTTGGAATTCTGTCTCATCTAAGCTTTGTTCCTTTAGTTCAAGGATCACACGTCCACCTTGAAAGAAGCCTGTAGCTTCATCGAGGGAGCTTTTAAGGGCGTCCAAGACTTTTTCCCAAGAGCTTGCTATGGGGTGCAGCACAATGCCGTCAGGAGTTCCTTTTAAAGTTAGCGCTTGCTGATTCATCACGGGCATTATATCATAAGTCGCTCAGGGAGATAATATCAATTTCGATGCGAAAGTGTTACTATTTTGCAATAGTAATATGTGATTGTTCTTTTCTTAAATTGGGGTATATAACAGGATATCGGAAATGACTTCTTAGGAGGCGTACATGCGCTTTGTGATGCGCTGGTTGATTGTGTTAGCTGTACCTGTGATTTTGATCGTTGGGGGCGTGCGTCTGGCTACTTTACCCTGGTTCCCCGTATGGGAATATAGTCGCCCTGGTTTCCCGCCTGATACGTATGGTATGCAGCAGGGAGAACGGTTGGTGTTGGCACGCGCCTCCATTAATTTCTTAAATTTACCCCGTGACTTGTCCATTTTGGAAGCGCTGCGTCTTTCGGATGGGGCGGTGGCCTTTAACGCACGGGAGTTGAGCCACATGGATGACGTAAAACAAGTCTACGACCGCATCACGGTGTGGGCTTTGCTCGCTTTTGTGCTGGCGCTGTCGGCTGGCTGGGTTTTGAAGCATCGTGGCGAGGGCGATGTAATTTGGGGGGCATTGTCCGACGGCGGCTTGGCAACTCTCTTGCTCTTTTTTGCTTTAGGTCTACTTATGGTGCTGTCGTGGCGCGATTTTTTTGTGGGACTGCATCATATCTTTTTCGAGGGGGATAGCTGGCTTTTCCTGCGCTCTGATACGCTTATTCGTCTCTTCCCCGAGCGTTTTTGGCGGGATGCTGGTTTTTTGGTGGCCGCTTCTGTGTCTTCGGTGGCTTTTGCATTGGCATTGTTTGGACGGGCTTTACACCGCCGTTTAGCGAAAGCCTGATTTTGACTGGTGGCATTGTTCAATTTTCTTCACTTTCAATAAGGAGTTTCATGATGGCAATACAATCGCCTGGGTGGGTAAAGGATGCTGTTTTCTATCAGATTTTTCCTGATCGTTTTGCTTACAGTGAGCGTATTACCAAGCCTGCAAATATGGAATCCTGGTCGGCAGCACCTACCTCACGAGGTTTTAAGGGTGGGGATTTCCTAGGGCTGCTTGAACACCTGGATTATCTGGAGGATCTGGGCGTCAATGCGCTGTATTTCAATCCTATTTTTCAGTCTCCTGCTAATCATCGTTATCATACGCAGGATTACTTTCAGGTTGATCCAATTTTAGGGGGCAACGGCGCCTTTATGCAGCTTTTGAATGCCGCGCACGAACGCGGCATCCGGGTTGTGCTCGATGGGGTTTTCAACCACACAGGGCGCGGATTTTTACAATTTGTGAATATCCTGGAAAACGGCCCGCACTCGCCTTATCTCGACTGGTTTACCGTCAAGGGATTTCCGCTCTATGCTTTCAACGAGAAGAAAAAGCCTAATTATGACTGCTGGTGGCACAATCGGGAACTGCCCAAGCTCAATACTGACTCACCACAAGTACGTGAGTTCATTTACACGGTCGCAGAGTACTGGTTGAAGCAGGGTATTGATGGCTGGCGGTTGGATGTCCCTCTTGAGATCAAGACCCCGGGATTTTGGGAGACGTTCCGCCAGCGTGTCAAGCAGGCTAACCCGGATGCTTATATCGTTGCGGAGATTTGGGAGGAAGCGCAATCATGGCTTCAGGGAAAGCACTTCGACGCGGTGATGAATTATGTGTTCAACCGCGCTTGCTTGGGGTTCTTTGGTGGAGATTCATTAAACACAAAAGCGCGTCCGGGGGGATTCAAGTTGAAGCGCTTGAGCGCCAAGGCCTTTGCCCGCCAGATCGATCACCTGTTGAATCTCTATGATTGGGAGGTGATCCAGTCACAGTTCAATCTTTTGAGCAGCCACGATGAACCGCGTTTCCTCACGCTTGTGAACGGCGATAAGCAGCGTTTAAGACTCGCCACGCTTTTCCAGATGACGTTCCCGGGGGCACCTTCTATCTACTACGGCGATGAGATCGGTATGGAGGGTGGCCCTGACCCTGACTGCCGCCGTGCTTTCCCCTGGGATGTGCATTTCTGGGACGAGGCACTCCTGGCGGACTTCAAACGCATGGTGGCGCTCCGCAAGGCGCACCCCGCGCTCAGAGATGGTAGTTATGCGACTCTGTTTGCTAAAGACCAGACCTATGCTTTCGCGCGCCAGAGTGAGGCTGAGACCGTGGTGGTTATGCTCAATGCGGGCCAAAAATCCTGTGAGGTCACCTTGAACTTGGAAGGCATTGTCCCGTTGGGGACTGTTTTCACAGAAGCGTGGACAGGGAAGACGGCAAGCCTAGAGCAGACGCAGCTTTCTATCACGGCTGCGCCTTTGTCGGGACAAGTTTTGATCTCTTGAACATAGGGAAGATGCTAGAACACTGCCTGGCTGATCTTTTTCAGCCGGGCAGTGTTTGTATTTGGGTATTTGTTTACGGATTTCTAATCTAGCTCTTATGCTTTTCAAATACTTTACCGTTATACTCTATAACGTACTAATCTACGGGTCGTGATGTGTTTGTGTGGATATCACGGGCGCATATTTAAATGATTACCTGAATGCAAAGTTGGATCTACAGGGAGGTTGACAATGAGTAAAATTGTAGGAATTGATTTGGGAACGACGAACTCCGCCGTTGCTGTTATGGAGGGGGGGCAGGTCACCGTTATCCCCACTGCGGAAGGTGGGCGCTTGCTGCCGTCTGTGGTTGCTTTTACAAAGAATAACGAACGGCTTGTTGGTGTGCCTGCAAAGCGACAGGCAATCGTCAATGCTGAGAATACGGTCTATTCTGTGAAACGTCTGATGGGCCGGCGTGGTGATGAAGCCGATGTCGATCTGACGCGCAAGATGGTTTCTTATAACGTGGTTTCGGGTCCTCAGGGGGATGCGCGCGTCCAAGTACCTATAGTTGATAAAGCCTATACGCCGCAAGAGGTTTCCGCAATGATCTTGCAGAAGTTGAAGAAAGATGCTGAAGCCTATTTGGGGGAACCCGTTTCGAAAGCTGTGATCACCGTCCCGGCTTACTTTAACGACAGCCAGCGCCAGGCCACAAAAGACGCCGGTCAAATTGCCGGGCTTGAGGTGATGCGCATTATCAATGAGCCAACTTCTGCCGCACTCGCTTACGGCTTAGATAAGAATGTCGATGAGACGATTTTGGTTTTTGACCTGGGTGGTGGTACGTTTGATGTCTCCATCCTCGAGGTCAGTGAGGGCATGATTGAGGTGAAGTCCACCAATGGTGATACACACCTGGGTGGTGATGATTGGGATGAGAAGATTGTCCAATGGCTGTTGGAAGAGTTCAAGAAGGATCAGGGTGTTGATCTCAGCGGGGACCGGCAGGCCATGCAGCGGCTCCGTGAGGCCTCGGAAAAGGCCAAGATTGAGCTTTCTACCATGATGGAGACAGAAATTAACCTGCCTTTTATCACGGCGGATGCTTCGGGTCCCAAGCACTTGCAACTGCGAATAACGCGTACAAAGTTGGAGCAGTTGACCCGTGATTTGGTCGAGCGCTGCCGTATTCCTTTCGAGAAGGCTTTGCGGGATGCAAAGCTGACACCCGCGGATCTCAGCCAGGTTGTCCTGGTTGGTGGTGCAACGCGTATGCCGATGATCCAAGAACTGGTACGGAATTTAACCGGCGGCAAGGAGCCCCACAAGGGTGTTAACCCTGATGAGGTCGTAGCTATTGGGGCCGCGGTCCAGGGCGGGGTGCTGGCAGGCGATGTGAGCGACATTTTGCTGCTGGATGTGACGCCCCTTTCGCTGGGTGTCGAGACGCTGGGGCAGCGGATGACGGTGCTTATTCCTCGCAACACGACGGTACCCGTTCGCAAGAGTGAAATCTTCACCACTGCCGACGATGGACAGACTGCCGTGGATATCAAGGTGTATCAGGGCGAGCGCCCGATCGCACCCGATAATATGCTTTTGGGGCAATTCCGGCTGGATGGTATTCCCCCTGCGCAGCGCGGTGTGCCGCAGGTTGAAGTTTCCTTTGATATCGATGCAAATGGGATTCTGAATGTCTCGGCCAAGGACAAAGCGACCGGTCGCGAACAGAAGATTACCATCACGGCTTCAACCAATTTGAACGATGATGAAGTCGACCGGTTGGTTGGCGAGGCGAAGAAACATGAGGCCGAAGATCGCAAGCGCCGTGAATTGATCGATGCTCGCAATGAAGCGGATGCTTTGGCTTACAATATGGAAAAGGTGCTGAAAGAGCAGGGCGATAAGGTCCCCGAAGAGATTCGTGGGACTATCGAGAGCAAGATCGAGGAGCTCAAGAGCGTTAAAGATAGCGAGGATCCGACGGCCATTCGCCGGGTGATGGACGAGCTGCGACAGGCTTCCATGGAGATTGGTCAGCAGATGTACGGGGGCCAGCAGCCTGGTGGGCCTACCGGTCCTATGGGGCCCGATGTCGGTCCGGGGGCAAGCGGCGGTGCGCCTGAGCCCGAAGGCCCGGATGTTGTGGACGGTGAATATCGCGAGGTATAATCAGCGCCTTGCACGTTTATCAAGTACAAAGGGGATGGCAAGCCGCCATCCCCTTTGTTGATAGTCATCCTGTATTTTGTACTGTGTTCCAAGGAGAAATAATGTCGGAAAGAAAGATCTATCGCATTCCCGTCGTGCGCTCAGGGCAGGAGGCGAAAAAGCCGGTTCCTACGCCTGAGAAGGATACCGCGCTCGCGGATGCACCCTCACTTGACCGCACGCCAGCAGCTCAGGATGATGCTTTCCCAGATGTGGACTGGCGGGACAAGGTGCGCCAGCTTCAGGCGGAGATGGGCAGCTACCGCAGCCGCCAGGAACAGCGGGCTGATACGGCTATTTTTGAGGATAAGAAGCGGCTCTTGCGCGCTTTCCTTGAAATTATGGATAATTTCGAGAAAGCGCTGGTGCATTTAGACGAGGATGATGCGCTTCATTCGGGGGTCAAGGCCACTTATTGTGCCATGCAGCAGCTTTTGGAACAGGAAGGTGTGCGGCGGATCCCTGCTGTGGGATCGCGCTTTGATCCTCAGATCCATGAAGCTGTGGGAATGCTGGCCGCGTCACGTGACCAGGCGGTGGACCTTTTGGTTGTCGAGACGCAGCGGCAAGGGTATTTTCTTGCGGATCAGCTCCTGAGACCTGCACGTGTTATTGTGGCAAAAAAGTATTGAGGATTGTGGGGGGGCGCCTTTTGGGTTCCCTAACTTGGTAGCTTATCGGAGGTAGGATGGATTATAAAGATTATTATAAAATTCTGGGCGTTTCGCGGGATGCAGATGAAAAGGAAATCAAGAAGGCTTTCCGGCGTTTGGCTCGTGAGTACCACCCCGATATGAATAAGGGCGACAAGGCTGCAGAAGAAAAGTTCAAAGAGGTCAACGAGGCGTATGAGGTTCTCTCCGACTCGGAGAAACGCCGCCTTTATGACCAGTTCGGTTCTGATTGGCATACCTGGCAGCGTTCGGGCGGTCGCCCCGAAGACTTCGACTGGAGCCGTTGGGGTGGGTCTGGCGGCCCAGGCTACGTCCGCTATGGGTCGGTCGATGACCTTCAGGGTCTTTTTGGTGGGGGCGATTCGCCTTTCTCGGATTTTTTCGAGCAGCTCTTCGGTGGGATGGGGCGCAGCGGCGGTGTGAGCGATCTTTTCGGCAGCTACGGCGCGTCGCGGGGACGTGGAACCTCCCGTAGAGGGCAAAATTACGAGCAGCCTGTCGAGATCACGCTGCAGGAGGCTTACGGCGGCGCGAAACGACTCCTGCAGATAGAGGGTGGGCGGCGTTTAGAGATTAAAATTCCCCCCGGTGCTGATAACGGCACGCGGGTGCGCATTCCCGGAGCCGGTGGAACAGGGCGGCAAGGCGGCGGCGCCGGTGATCTTTATCTTGTCGTGAAGGTTGTTCCCGATGCCCGTTTTGAGCGCCGCGATGATGATTTGTATACAGAGGTCGCTGTTGACCTTTATCAGGCTGTGTTGGGCGGCGAAATCGCGGTCCCCACGTTGAGTGGCCGGTCCGTCATGCTCCGTGTCCCTACTGAGACGCAGAATGGCCAGACTTTTCGTCTGCGGAACCAGGGGATGCCCAATTTGAACAATCCGCAGGTGCACGGTGATCTGTACGTCAAGGCTGCCATCAAGCTACCCGAAAAGCTGACGGCAAGAGAGCGGGAGCTTTTTGAAGAACTGCGAGGACTCAGCAAGCGGTGAGCGCTTGCCTCTGTGCTTGCGTGTTACCTCGTTGTGATGTTTGATTTTTTATTTGCCTTACCATAAAGTGGATTTTGTAGGAGGAAAGTATGTTCAAGAAGATGCTCTTTGCTCACAACGCTACCCCTGCAGCAGAGCGCGCGATGCTCTACCTGGAGCACCTGGCGCGTGTTGAAGCGGCTGAAGTCGTTGTGCTGCACGTTTACCAGGTTCCGGACCAATACAACGCTACCCAGGGCTATGATGCGCTGGTTTCTTCTCTGGAGGCTTTAGCGCAAGAGGTGGTCGACGATGCAATTGCGCACTTACAGGAGGCGGGGGTGCAGGCACGCGGTGTGATCCGCTCGGGCCCAGCGGCGCGCGGCATTTTGGAAACTGCCACTGAGGAGGAGATATCCCTGATTGTTCTCGGGTCGCGCGGGCCTTCGAATGTCAAGGACCTTTTTCTGGGTGATGTGAGCACCGAGGTCCTGCGTTACGCGCACTGTCCTGTGTTTCTTGTCCCATAAGTTACTGGTGGTACTATGATGGTACTTGACGAACTCACTTGCTTGCTATGTCGTTAGGAGATTAGTGATGACTAAGAAGATAAAACTGTTTTTGATAACCATGCTCCTGCTTGGGAGCACTTTGGGCTGTATTGCTTTCCAGACGCGCCCCGCCGGTGTGACGCCTGAAGCATACCCCACATTGAAACCAACGCCGACGACGGCCGATCCTGTGGTTGTTGCGCCGCCTGACAACGCGCTTGTCAGCCTTGAGTCCCAGGTGGAAGCGGTTTATGCTGCTGTGGGCGATGCTGTGGTCAATATCTCTGTCACCACCATCGGATATGATTTCTTTATGAATCCTATGCCGCAGGAGGGTTCCGGCTCTGGCTTTGTCTACGATGGTGACGGAAACATTGTGACAAACTTCCATGTCGTGGACGGCGCTGATGAGATTCAGGTTACTTTCGCGGATGGCACAACGATCCCCGGTACTGTGGTGGGCAGCGATCCCGCTAACGATTTGGCTGTCGTACAGGTAGATCCCGATGCGCACCCGCTCTCTCCCGTGGCTATGGGGAGTTCTTCGGACCTGCGGGTGGGGCAGTTTGTCGTGGCAATTGGGAACCCCTTTGGCCTGGAGCAGACGGTGACCTTTGGCGTCATCAGCAGCCTGGGACGCATCATCAACAGCCCTGAAGGCGGGCGGTTCATCGGAGAGGCTATCCAGACGGATGCAGCAATTAACCCCGGCAACTCCGGCGGCCCACTTTTGGACTTGGAAGGGCGGGTCATCGGCGTCAATGCGCAGATTATCAGCCCCAGCCAGGCCAACGCAGGCATCGGGTTCGCGATCCCCGCTAACACGGTGCGCCGCGTGGTGCCTGAGCTTATTGTCAATGGGCGCTACGCGCATCCCTGGATGGGCGTTGAGATCTTTGATCTGAGCCGTTGGGCGAGCGTGCTGCAGGATGCCGGTGAGGATGTTCCCGACGAGGGTATCTTGATTCTGGATGTGGTTTCTGGCTCCCCGGCGGATGATGCCGGCATGCGTGGGGGCAACCGGGCTATCGTGTTGGGCAACCAGCGGTTCCCCGCAGGGGGCGATGTGATTGTCGCGATCAACGGCGATCCAATCCCCAGTTGGGAGGACCTTAATATTTATCTGGAGCTGAACACGCGCGTCGGAGAAACGGTCGATGTGACCGTCGTGCGCGATGGCCAGGAATTGAGCGTGCCGGTGGTCCTGGGGGAGCTCCCGTAGGGTCTGTGAGTTCGTTCCCGTTCGCTGCGCTCAGGGCTGGCTAGTTCTCTCACTGCGTTCGAGACAGGCTGTTCGGGATGACGGGGTATGAGCGTGTTCTGGCGCGACGCCCCCGAGACGGTGGCTGGCAGCTTTTAAGGGAGGTTATTTTGAGGGTGGCCCTGTTTGACAGGACCACCCTTGTTTTTTATGCCTGGGTGGTTTCTTCCGTGGGGAGATTTAACTGCGCAAGCCACGGTTCCAGGTCTTTTAATGCCTGGTCTGCGCGGGCCTGCGCGCGGGCGCGTTTGCCACGTATACGTTCTTTCAGCGCCGGCATGATCCCGAAGTTGGCTTTCATGGGCTGAAACGTCTCCGGGTCCGCCTGGGTGATGTAGTGCATCAGCGCACCTATCATGGTGGTGGGTGGGGGAACGACCGGATCGCCACCCCTTGCAACTCTGGCCACGTTGATGCCTGCCAGCCATCCTCCCGCGATGTTGCCTGCGTAGCCTTCCAATCCGGCAATCTGCCCGGCGAAGAAGATCTGGGGATGGTCACGGAGCTGCAGGGTAGGATTAAGGTGCTGGGGAGCATTGATGTAGGTGTTGCGGTGCATCGATCCATGCCGCACAAAGGTGGCTTTTTCAAGGCCCGGAATCAGCCGGAGCACACGGTCTTGCTCTCCGTACTTGAGGTTTGTCTGAAACCCAACCAGGTTGTAGAGTGTTCCGGCGGCGTTGTCCTGCCGCAACTGCACGACTGCATAAGGTCGCCTGCCGGTGCGCGGATCTCTCAACCCCACGGGGCGCAGAGGCCCGAAGGCCAGGGCGTTGTGACCACGCGTGCCCAAGACTTCGACCGGGAGGCAGGCTTCAAAGAAGTGTGGATCGTCCCGCTCAAATGCGTGCAGGGAGATGCGCTCTGCGCTCAGCAGCGCTTCCATAAAGCGGTCATATTCTTCCTGGTTCATGGGGCAGTTGATGTAGTCGCCTTTTTCGCCCTCCCCTTTGTCGTAGCGGGACGCACGAAATGCTTTTGTGAAATCAATCGAGGCGATGTCCACGATGGGCGCGATCGCGTCATAGAAGTAAAGGGTATCGCTGCCCAGCAGCGCCTGAATCGCCCCTGCAAGGGCGGGGGAGGTCAGGGGACCGCTGGCGATGATCGTGAGTTCCTCCCGGGGAATCTCGGTCGCCTCTTCGCGCACGAGTGTGATGTAGGGAGATGCTTCTATCTGGCGCGTCATCTCGTCCGCGAATCCATCCCGGTCCACCGCTAACGCGCTTCCGGCCGGGACGCTGTGGGCGTCGGCGGCGGCTATGACGCATGAGCCTGCGCGGCGCAGTTCTTCTTTGAGCAGCCCGGAGGCACGATTGATGAAGTTTGAACCTAATGAATTGGAACAGACTAATTCGGCCAGGCGGTCTGTGGTGTGGGCCGGTGTCTGTCCGTGGGGTCGCATTTCGTAGAGACGCACGGGCACACCCATGCGTGCTAATTGACAGGCAGCTTCACTGCCTGCAAGACCGCCTCCAATGATATTAACGATTGCTCTCCTCCTCGTTTGTGTCGATGTCGGGGGGGACGGAGAAGACCTCACCCCTGGGGGGCTCCGCGTTGAGCAGATCCTCGGCCTCGTCACCCCATTCATTGGGCACCATCACGCGCACCTGTCCGATATTGCCTATGGTGATGCCGTAGGTTGGGCCAACTGATTCATAGCTGAGCATGACCGGAATGCCGGCGCTTTCCAGTACGCCGCGTATGACCATGGCGTGGAGCATCCCTGATGCAGTATAGACGGTTGTCAGGCCTACATTTTGTTCCGTATGGACGCTCATTGCTTACCTCCTCATCGTATTGTTTATAGTTTCCTTCATTTTTTCTTATTTGTCAATCCTTTTTATTGCTGGTATAATTTGGGCATCTCTTTGAACACTATCATAGATTCACCTAAAGTTAGGATGTAAGTGTGGAACTTTCTGCGAAAAATGACCAATATTGGGCAAATTTTACCGTTTTGCCTACAGATTTAGAATATCTCATAAATTTCTTATTAGAAGGTGAGGAGCCAAAGTCGCTTGATGCCTTGACTACTGTGCTGATCCGGTACCGGTGCCAGCAGTTGGAGACCCTGGCGCAGCAGTCTCTGTCCAAGGGGCGTGTTTACAGGCCCGCGGACGTTTATGAAGTTGGGGAAGCTGTTATCTTTCCTCATCTGGGCAACTTGCTCGGCGAAGTCGTTGCTGTCCGAGATGGGCACAACCCCGAACATGAGCCATTCTCGGTGATTCAGGTGCGTATGGAGGAAGATGGCCGGGTGCAGGAATTTGCAGCGGCGCTGACCACCGGGCATGCCCTTGATGAGGCCAGCTATCTTCCGTCCGATGACGTCAGCCCGGAAGAGCTCCACACGCGCTATGGTTCTCAGGTAAAGGCGATGCTGAAGGAGGCCTTGGAGCGTGACTCTCACTTTGTGACGGTCGCGGGCACCTGGTTTGTGCGCGAGCTTTTGATGGAGGTCTCGCCCGTCCAGCTCAATATTGCTGAGGCGATGTTGGATATGGCCAGCGGCGGGCCGCTGTCTACAGACGCTCTCCTTGCGGAGATGGATTTGCCTGCGGAGATCTCGGAACCTTTACAGCTTTTTTCGCTGGAGTACGCTTTGGAGCGCGAGGGGCGTTTTGACGAAGTTGGGCCAGCCGGTCAGGCGCTCTGGTATCTGCGCCGCATGGAGCCGCAGCAAGTCTTGGAGATTCCGACGCACCTCCGCTATGTGCCGATCCCTTACAACCGCGGTTTCTTGGATGAGAGCGTGCTCTCGTTGGAGACGTTGGTCGATGACGAATGGTCCGATGCCTCTTTTGATGGGGATGTGACGGCTGAGGACACCTTGACGGTGACGCTTTCCTACCCGCATTGGCGGAGCGGCACGCTTCCGCTGACGGCTAAACTGGCCCATCTTTTCCCGACGGCGCGGCTCACCGACCATATTCAATTTACTTTTGTGGATGGAGAGACCGGCGACGAATTCCCGGGTTGGGTTGTGCGGAGCGGGCGCTACGTCTACGGCCTGGAAGCTTTTTACGCATCGTACAATCTGGAGCCCGGTTCTTACATCGACCTGGCTTATGGTGAGGATCCCGGGAAGGTCTTGGTGAGCGTGCGGCCCTTCCGTTCCCGCCGCGGCGAATGGCTGCGCACGGTCTCGGTCGACAGCGATGGGTTCTCCTTTGAGGTCACGCGGTATCCTGTCTTCTGTGAGTTTGATGAACTGTCTGCGGTCGGGGTCCCTGATCCCGAAGCCGTGGATGCCTTGGCCGAAAGGCTGCGGCAGGTGTCGTTGGAGTCCCTGGTCAAGCAAGTTTTTCAGGGAATCGCAGTTTTGAGCTTACAGCGCGCTGTGCACGCGGAGACGCTCTACAGTGTGCTGAACCTTTTGAGACGTGTCCCCCCAGCTCCTATGCTGGCGGTATTGGCAGCGGAACGTCAGTATTATGTATCACTGGGGGATCATTATTGGGCATATAAAGGAGAGGATTAATGGCTACACTTCCCCCAGATCCTGCACTAGTCGGATTCATAAAGCCAACACTGGATACGCCTTTCCATATAGATGTGGTATGGTGGGAGAAAAAGGGACTTGATTTTAACGTGGAGTTGCTTTCTCATCTTTGTGCGGAGCACCGCGAGGCTTACGGCGGGCGGCTCCCCATGGATAAGATCGATTGGATTGACAAGCTGACCGGTGAGGTGCAGCAGGTTGACGGCTTGCAGTATATCATCCAGATGCACTGCAGCAAGCAGCCGGATTACTTTACGCAGGCGACCACGCTGGTAGAGGCGGTTTTCCGCGTCTTCTTGGGCAACGGCAATGAGCCGCTGACGCCGCGGCAGCTTTCACCCTTGGTAGGGTACCCTGCCAAGCAGGTTTTACGGGTGCTTTCGGCACGCCAGGTTCGCAAAGGGCTGAGGCCGGTGCTGCCCGATTGATTAAGAACAGGATATGCCCCCGTAGCGCAATTGGATAGCGCGGCGGACTTCTAATCCGTTGGTTGTGAGTTCAAATCTCACCGGGGGTGCCATTGGCTTTCAGGACTTCCGAAGGTGCACTGCCTTCGGAAGTTTTTTTTGTATATTCAAGTTGTTATCAAATTGCAACGTTTTATCTTTTGATTTTTTCCCCGGCGGGCCATCTTTATGATACAATAAAAGTGTTACGTCGACTGTAGAAGGAGTCACCGTTATGGAAAATGGCTTGGATTCTCAATCAACGGCACACCCGGAGGGGGCTGCGCGGCAGGTAGCCCAGCTCGAGCGCATGGTCCAGATCAGCCGCTTGCTGAGCTCAACCCTGGACCTGGATCAATTGCTGCAGCTTATTATCCATACGGCTGCCGATATGGTGGGGAGCGAGGCGGCCTCGATTTTGCTGGAGGACCGGCGGACCGGGGGACTCTCTTTTGTGGCGGCGACCAACTGCAGCGCGGAGGACCTGCGCTGCATCGAGGTCCCTGTGGATTACAGCATCGCCGGCACGGTCTACAAGACCGGCGAGCCGGTGATTGTGGACAACGCGAGTGTGGACCCACGGCATTACGGCGAGGTCGACTCACACATTAAGTTCCAGACGCACTCGGTCCTGGGGGTGCCTCTGCAGGTGCGCAGCCGCAATATTGGCGTCCTGGAGGCGGTCAATAAGTGCGAGGGCGCCTGCTTTTCCCCGGACGATGTGGAGATTCTGCTGACGCTGGCTTCGCAGGCTGCTGTGGCGATTCAGAACGCCAAGCTGGTCTCGGAGCTGCGAGAGGCCAACGCCCGCCTGGCACAGGTAGACAAGATCAAGTCCGATTTCTTGAGCATTGCCTCCCATGAACTCCGCACACCCCTGAATATCGTGATGGGATACGCGGCGATGCTGCGTGAAGATGCCGCGGGTTCCCTGAGCGAGGAGGTGGAGGGCGTGCTGCGCGGCGCGACGCGCTTGCAGGGCATTATCAAGTCCATGACGAACCTGACCTACCTGGAGTCGGGCGTGCCGCAACTGCGGCTGGAGCGCTATCTCCTTCAGGCCCTGGTCGAGGAAGCGTGCAAAGAGTGGCGCCCTTTGGCTGCGGGCAAACACCTCACGCTGCGGGAGTCGCTGCCTGAGATGCCCATCTATGTCAATGTGGATGTGGCCAAGGTCAATACGGTTTTGAATAACGTGCTGGATAACGCTGTGGCGTTCACGCCTCCCGATGGGTGTATCGAGGTCGCAATCCGGCCCCATACCGGCATGGTCGCCGTCTCGGTCGCGGACACCGGCATTGGTATCCCTGAGGTGGAGCTCGAGCGCATTTTCGAGCCTTTCTACCAGGTGGAAGATCACCTCACGCGCCAACATGAGGGCATCGGGCTGGGGCTTTCGGTTGCGAAAAGCATCGTGGAGCTGCATGGGGGGCGCATCTGGGCGGAAAGCGTGGAAGGGCACGGCAGCCGTTTTTCCTTTCTGCTGCCAGTCCGCTGGGGGGACCATGCGGATGGATAGGGTCGCCCTGTCTGGGTCTGGCCGCAGGCTGTCCTCCAGAAAGTGTATGTGCTGATGCGTCCTTCCTGGGCCTGGCTGTCTCTGTGGGGGGTGCTTATGGTATGGTTGTGTGTGAGCTGTGGACCTCAAACTCCTGCACCAGGAATGCCGGATGCGACGCCTTCCCCAAGTCCTTCTGTGCAGAGCCCGACGGAACCCCCTTCAGCTTCCCCTACGTCTATGCCCACACCCACGCCGACAGCAACACCGACGCCGGTGGCGGTGGGTGCTGCAGCCCCTGTGACTTTCACGATTCTCTATGATAACAACGCCGGCTTTCCGGATCTGCAGACGGCCTGGGGCTTTGCGTGTTTGGTGGAGTCCGGGGAGACTACGCTCTTGTTTGACACGGGCGGTGACAGCGCTGTCCTGCTATCCAATATGGCCTTGTTGGGCAAAGATCCCCGCGTTATTGATTTGATCGTTCTCTCCCATATCCACGGGGATCACACGGGGGGTCTCACTGGCTTGCTGGACCATGCCGATGCGCCGACCGTCTATGTCCCGGCTGCGTTTCCGGCTTCATTTAAGGCGGGCGTGCGGTCCAGGACGACGCTGGTGGAGGTGGCAGCACCGCTGCAGATTGCCCCCGGTATCATGAGCACCGGCCCTGTGGACGGCGGGATTGTCGAGCAGGCGCTGGCTGTGGAGACTGCTGAGGGATGGGCTGTGGTAACCGGCTGTGCTCATCCCGGGATTGTGTCGATGGTGCGGGAGGCACGCGCGTGCACGGACGGCGAGATCGCCTTGGTCATGGGCGGATTTCACCTGGGCCAGGCCAGCTCTGCGAAGCTTTCCGCAATCATCGCTGACTTCGAAGCGTTGGGTGTGCAGCGGGCTGCCCCAACACACTGCTCCGGGGACCGCGCTAGGGCAGCTTTTTCCGAGACGTTTCGCGGGCAGACCTTTTTGGTGGGTGCCGGCAGCGTGTTGGTTTTGGAGTGATGGTTGGTGTAAGCGCATTCTTGGAGGATGACATGGATCGTATTGCGTACAAGGGCTGGGAATCCTGCTACTATCTCTCGAACGGACTGGTGGAATTGGTCGTCACCGGTGATGTGGGGCCGCGAATTCTGCGTTTTGCTTTTGTGGACGGCGAGAATGTGTTCTGCGAGCTCGAGGAGTACGCCGGAATGACAGGTGGGGATGGTTGGCGGAACTATGGGGGGCACCGCCTGTGGCACGCGCCTGAATCGCAGCCCCGTACCTATGCCCCTGATAATGACCGCGTCGAGGTGGAGGAATACGAAGACTTTGTGCGGTTTGTCCAGCCGGTCGAGGCTTCGACCGGCATCGAGAAGGCTATGGATATCCGGCTGGCTCCGGATAGGGCGCAGGTGAGGGTCGTGCACCGGCTGCGCAACACGACGCTCTGGCCTGTTGAGCTCGCGCCCTGGGCTCTCTCCGTGATGGCTCCCGGCGGCGTCGGCATCCTGCCGCTGCCGCCGCGCGGATCGCACGACGATACCTTGCTGCCCACGGGCTCTCTGGTGCTTTGGGCCTACACGGATATGGCGGACCCGCGCTGGACCTGGGGAACCCAGTTTGTGCTGCTGCGCCAGGACCCGGCTGCTGTGAGCTCGCAGAAGGTGGGGGCCTCGGTTGTCGATGGCTGGGTGGCTTATGCCTGGAAAGAGCACCTTTTCGTCAAAACTTTTGAGTATGAGGCCGGCGCACGTTATCCCGACAGGGGATGCTCGGCAGAGCTCTATACCGATGCCCGCATTTTGGAGGTGGAGACGCTTGGGCCTCTCACGCGGCTGGCTCCCGGTGCGACGGTGCAGTATGCCGAGACCTGGTCGCTTTTCTCGGGTGTCCCGGTCCCGGCTGATGATCGGGATGTCTTTGAGACTGTGCTGCCGCATGTGAGATAAGCTTTTAAAGCGATCATTGGCTTTTATCTGGCGAACGCTGTATGTTCGCCAGATATTTTTTTAATGGATTCTTGTCGTGATTTTGGCTGCATGCTATAATTTGAGTGGTGCAAGGTTTCGGTCTGTGAATTGGCTTGTTCTTTGTAAAAGGTTTTGGGTTTATTTCATCGCTGTTTTATCTTAATTTTAAGAGGAGGGTGTAATGGAGTATAAAATTCATGGTACGGTGATGCAGACACTTGATGTGAATTTGGCGCGGGGCGATTCTCTTTATACGGAGTCGGGCGGCATGGCCTGGATGAGCGGCAACATCGACATGCAGACCAACACCAAGGGCGGGCTGATGGCCGGATTGGGCCGCAAGCTGGCCGGGGAATCCTTTTTCATGACCACCTATACCTGCAAGGGCGAACGTGGCTTGATTGTTTTTACCCCGGAAGCGCCGGGCAAGGTCGTGCCCTTCGAGCTCGAGGCAGGGCAGAGCTTGATCTGCCAGAAGGATGCTTTCATGTGCGCGCAGTCTTCGGTGCGCCTGGAGATGCATTTCCGCAAGAAGCTGGGGGCGGGCTTTTTCGGCGGCGAGGGTTTTATCCTTCAAAAGGTCACCGGTCCTGGGGCTGTCTTCCTGGAAGTCCCGGGAGATGTTCGAGAGTATGCATTGGAGGCCGGGCAGGTGCTCAAGGTCGATCCGGGGCATATCGCTATGTTTGAACCCACGGTCAGCTATGATGTCCAGATGATGAAGGGGGTCTCAAATATGCTGTTCTCCGGTGAAGGGCTCTTCCTGGCGACGCTTTCCGGGCCCGGTCGGGTCTGGCTGCAGAGCTTGCCGCTTTCCAATTTGGCGGGTAAATTGGCCAAGTATATGCCTATCAAGGGATAGCCGCTTATTCTCTCATCTGTTCAGCGTTATTGAGGACTACAAAATGGTGATTTTAGAAACAGGATGATGTTTCTGAAGTCACCTTTTTGTCCTTGTTTGGTTTGCTCTGTGATGTCACCTTCCCGGAAGCTTCTGCTGCTTCCGGGAAGGTGGTCTAGGGAATGCGATATAATAGAGATATATACCTTATTGCTAAGGAGTTACAGGCTATGGTTAAGATCATTGGCGATACCACATCAGCTTTGCCCGACGCAATAGCCGAGCATTATCAAATTCCTATCATCCCTCAGGTGATCAATTTCGGTGAGGATTCATATCTCGAAGGCCTCGAGATTGACCTCCCGACTTTTATGGAGAAGCTGCAGGCCTCAAAGCAACTGCCGCGCACGGCTGCACCACCGCCGGACCTCTTTGTAAAAGAATTTGCGCGTTTCGCGCCGCTGGGGGAACCTATTATCTGTGTTTTGCCCTCTGCTGTGGTCAGCGGCACGGTTCGTTCTGCCACGGTTGCCGCAAAAGAGTTCCGGGGGGCCGATATCCGCATTATTGACACAGGCTTTATCGCTGCTCCTGTCGCTACTTTGCTGGAGATGGCGGCTGAATGGGCGGCTGCGGGCCTTGACGCGGATACGATTGAGGACCGCATTTATAAGCTGCTGCCTCACTGTCATTATTATAATGTTGTGGATACGCTGACTTATCTTGCGAAAGGCGGACGTATTGGCGGGGCTGCGGCCCTTTTTGGAAGTATGCTCCAGGTGAAGCCTATTCTCACCCTTGCTGATGGACGGGTCGAGGTTTTTGAGAAGATCAGGACGCAAAAACGCGCGTTGGAGCGTATCAAGCAGTTGACGGTGGATACAATCGCGCCTGCGCCGGACGGGCACCTGGCTGTTATGCACGCCAGCGTCCCCGATCAAGCTCAGGTGTTTGCAGATGAACTTGGTGAGCTGCTGAACCTCCGGGATGTGCCGGTCTTCAATTTGCCGCCCGCCTTTGTGGTCCATGCTGGCCCTGGCGTGCTAGGTGTTTCTTTCTTTGATTCCGCGATTTAGGAGATGACTTTTATGCAACTTCGTAAACTTGACACGAACCGGGCTGCCGATGTGCGGCAATTCGTTGATTTCCCTTTCCAGCTTTATCAGGACTGCCCCCAGTGGGTTCCTTCTTTGGTTTCGGGTGTTAAGCTGGCGTTAAATCGCGGCAAGCATCCCTTTTACCGCCATTCGGACGCCGACTTTTTTGTGGTGGAGGAGGGTGATAAAACCTTGGGGCGCATCGCTGTGCTGGCAAACAGCCGCTACAATGAATATCATGGCAGTAAGACGGCATTTCTCTACTATTTTGACACGGTTGAGGATGTGCGTGTCTCGAACTTGCTCCTTGATGCCGCCTGTGCATGGGCCCAGGACCGGGGTATGGATACGATCCTCGGCCCTAAGGGGTTGATGCGGGCAGATCCGGCGGGTATCTTGATCGAGGGGTTTGAACACCGGGCGGCCCTGAGTGCCTCATATAATTACGCTTATTATCCGCGCTTGATAGAAGCGGCCGGGTTTGAGAAAGAATTGGACTATTCTTCCGGATATCTTGCCGGTGATTATAAATTGCCTGAGCGCTTCTATACCATCGCTGAGAAGGTCAAGGCACGCAGCGGCTTTTGGATCAAGTCTTTCCGCAATAAGCGGGAGCTGGGGGATTGGATCCCCAGGATACAGCGTGTGAACAATGAGGCTTTTGTCCATGTGTGGGGCTATTGCCCTATGGATGAGCTGGAGACAGAGATGGTCGCCAAACAGCTCCTGGCTATAGGTGATCCGCAGCTTATTAAGCTGGTGATGAAAGATGACGAAGTCGCGGGTTTTATCCTCACCTTCCCGGATGTCTCGGCTGCTCTGCAGAGAATCAAGGGACGGCTGTTCCCCTTTGGATGGATAGATGTGCTGCGTGAGCTTAAGACGACGCGCTGGATGCTGGTGAACGGTGTCGGATTGCTGCCCAAGTATCAAGGGTTGGGCGCTAACGCTGTGCTCTATACGGAGATGGTCAAGACCTTGGAGACACGGCCCGTGGAGCTTTGTGATGTCGCTTATGTTGCCGAGACGAATCAAAAGAGCATGCGCGATATGGAGGCGCTGGGCGTGAAGTGGTATAAGCGCTATCGGGTCTATCGAAAGTCTTTGTAGGTGGAGGTCGGGTATGGAATCCTCACCCTCTCATGTGGATAAGACTGACATTGTTGGCGGCAGCCGTTTGTCTCTTTTGACCAAGATTATTTACGGCACCGGGGACTGGGGCATGGCGTCCTTCAACACCATCCGCCAGTTCTTCTACGCGATCTTTTTGACGGATGTCGTGGGGCTTGACCCCCGGCTGGCCTCCATTGCGGCGTTCGTCGGCGTTATCTGGGATGCGATTAACGATCCGTTGGTGGGCATCTGGAGCGACAAGGTCAAGAGCCGCTGGGGACGCCGCCGGCCTTTCCTGCTTTTCTTCTCGATCCCTTATTGTCTGGCTTTTATCCTGCTCTGGTGGGCGCCGCCCTGGGAGAGCCAGATCTGGTTAATGGTTCATGTGACGCTGACTTATATGATCAGCGACACGTTCCAGACGCTGGTGATCGTGCCGTTCCTGGCTTTGACGCCGGATATCACGGAGGATTACGATGAACGCACCTCTCTCACGGCTTACCGGATGTTCTTCAATCTGGTCGCGTCGCTCTTGTCGGGTGGGCTGGCGCCGGTGCTTGTTGATGCTGCCCTGGCCAGGGGCGGGACGCTCCAGCAGGGGTATATGCTGGTCGCGACGGTCTTTGGTGTCTCCTCGGTCATTCCTTTCCTGGCTATCTTTTTTGTCGTTCGCGAGCGCTCGAATCGCGAACAGTCGACCGAGGTTGTTTCCCTGGGTGAGACATTTCACGCGACCTGGCAGAATATCCCGTTTCGCTATGCTTCAGGGCTCTATATGCTGAACTGGGCAGCTTTTGATCTCCTGAGCATCATGCTTCCTTATTTCCTGACTTACTGGGTTGCCAGTGGTGATTTGCTGGCAAAGGTGCCGGGTGTGGGGCTGCCTCTGGAGTCCGTGGTCTTGGGGGCGGTCTTTGTCATCGCGCTGCTGGTGCTTCCTCTGTGGACATGGCTTTCCCGGCGTCTGGGCAAGCGCATCGCATATGTGGCCGGCATGAGCCTGGGAAACCTGCTTTTGATCGCGATGTTCGCGGTGCAACCTCAGCAGATTGCGCTGGGGTTGGGGATCAGCGTCTTGATCGGGATCAGCATTTCTGCCGCACACGTTTTGCCGGATGCGATCTTCCCGGATGTGGTCGATTGGGATGAGCTGCAGACCGGGACGCGCCATGAAGGTGTTTACTACGGCGCGAAGAATTTCCTCCGCAAATTGACCGGCGCGTTTTCGATTTTTCTGGCGCTGCAGGTCTTGGGGTGGTTGGGGTATCAGGCCCCGCCCGAAGGCGTCACGCAGATCACGCAGCCGCCTGCAGCTTTGTGGGGCATTCGCATCCTCACCTGTGGGGTGCCCGCTGTTATCTTGCTGGGAGCTAACCTGGTGGCCTGGCTCTATCCGCTGAACCGCAGGCGCTACAATCGTGTTCGCCGTTTGTTGGCCCGCCGTCAGAGACGCCGCGCTAAAGCTAATTTTTTGAAAGAGAGCATCTGATTTGAAATCTACGACATCTTCTTCGTTTGTACCACCTGCCCTGGTCCTGGCTATCGGCATCCTAGCGGTTTCGATGGCGAGCACCTTGATCCGCCTGGCGCAGGCTGATATTGATTCGCTGTCTGTGGCGGCCTGGCGGGTCACCCTGGCGTCGTTGATCCTCGCGCCCTTTGCGTTGACCCTGCGCCGTGAGGAGTTCCGCAGCTTTACCCGCCGGGAATGGACGTTGGCGATTGCTGCGGGTCTCTTTCTGGCGATCCACTTTGCTGCATGGATCAGCTCGCTGGCGTTGACCTCGGTGGTGGCTTCGCTGGCCTTGGTCTCTACCTCGCCGCTTTTTGTGGGGATCATCGGATATTTCTTCCTGGGTGAGCGTTTTTCCCGCTCTATGGTTCTGGGCATGCTGCTGGCAATGGTCGGATCGGTAGCTATCGGTGCCGGCGATGCCGGAGGCGGGACGCACCATCTGCTGGGCGATGGACTGGCGCTGCTGGGTGGGCTAGCGGCTGCTGGTTATTTTACGTTGGGCCAGCGCTTGCGCGAGCGGCTCTCGCTACTGGGATATGTTTTCCCTGTCTATGCGACGGCAGCGGTGGTGCTGATGGCTGTCTCGCTCGCGTCTTATCTGTTCGTTGAAGGCGGGACGCTGGCGGGGTTCGGGGCACGGCTCTCGGGCTATGCGCCTGTGACATGGCTGTGGCTGCTGCTGTTAGCGATCTTTCCCCAGATCATCGGACACTCCTCGTTGAACTGGGCCCTGCGACATCTTCCGGCGGCGTATATCTCGCTTTCGGTCTTGGCGGAGCCGGTGAGCTCAACGCTGATCGCGTGGGTGGTGCTGCAGGAATCCCCTACCTGGTCCGCGCTGCTGGGGGGTATCTTGATTTTGCTGGGCTTGTTTGTGGCGGGACGGTGACGTAATCTAGGTATAGGGGATCGTTCTATTTTCTACTTGCATGGTCAAGGAGAAAGTCAGGAGGACACTGTGGTGAACGTTCAAGCTTTAGGGCAGCAAATCGTTCAGAATATCGCGCGTGTGATTGTGGGGAAGAAGGAGACGCTCGAGCTGGTTGTCATTGGCTTGTTGAGCAAAGGCCACCTGCTTATTGAAGATGTGCCCGGTGTGGGCAAGACGATGTTGGCACGCTCCCTGGCACGTTCTGTGAGCTGTACATTTGGACGGCTGCAGTTTACACCGGATATGCTGCCCAGCGATGTGACCGGCGTTTCTATTTTCAACCAGGCTACCCGTGCATTTGAGTTCAAGGCAGGGCCAGTGATGTCGCAGATTTTGCTGGTCGATGAGATCAACCGCGCGACCCCTAAAACGCAGGCGGCTCTGCTGGAGGCCATGGAGGAGCGGCAGGTGACAGTCGATGGCGTGCGCCATCCTTTGCCTGATCCTTTCATGGTCCTGGCGACGCAGAACCCAATAGAGTATGAAGGCACGTTTCCCCTACCGGAAGCACAACTGGACCGTTTCCTGCTGCGCGTGAGCCTTGGCTACCCGGCGCTGTGGGACGAGATTGATGTGCTCAATCAGCAGCAGTTTCGGCATCCTGTGGAGACCCTGGAACCGGTGGTCACAGCGGAGGCGCTGCTGGAGGCACAAGAGGCGATCAAGGCGGTACATGTTTCCACCCCGGTCAAGGAATACCTGGTGCGCTTGGTGCACAGGACGCGCGACCATCCCGATGTCTATTTGGGGGCCAGTCCCCGCGGCAGCCTGACCCTTTACCGGGTGGGACAGGCGCGGGCAGCGCTGCAGGGGCGGGATTTTGTGCTGCCTGATGATATCAAGTCTCTGGCGGTCCCCGCGTTAGCGCATCGCATTATTCTGGCGCCTGGGGCGCGTCTCCGGGAGCAGAGCCCGGAGACGGTTGTGAGCGAGCTTCTGAATCAGACCCCCGTTCCCACCGTGGCGGCGGAGGCCTCGTAATGGGCATGTGACCGCTGCCGGTGGCGGCAAGCCGGTCCTAGTTGGATATCTATGAACATAAAGCTGCGCTGTCCAGGCTGTAAGCTAAAGAATTACTGGCTCCCCATCCTGGTGGGAGCGGTGTTCATCCTGCAGTTGATCTCGCCTTATCGCGGGTGGGTGATTCTGCTTGTTGGGATGGGCGGATTGCTGCTGCTCAGCACGGTATGGGTGCGTTCCCTGGCTGCGCACCTGCGCTTTACACGGGAGATGCGCTTCGGATGGGCACAGGTCGGGGATCGCCTGGTTGAGCGCTTTACGCTCGCCAACGGGGGGAAGCTACCGGCCTTGTGGGTGGAGATCGGGGATCAGTCGACGATGCCGGGCTACAATGCCAGCCGGGGAACCGGTGTTGGCGCGGAGAGTTCCATTCGCTGGCATAAGGAGTCCGTTTGTCTGCGGCGGGGTCTCTTTTATTTAGGCCCCACGTGCTTGAAGACGGGCGATCCTTTTGGCGTCTACGAGGTCACAAAGACCTACGCGGCTTCGCTGCCGCTGCTGGTGCTGCCTCCTATTGTCCCGCTTCCGGCTATCGAGGTTGCCCCCGGTGGGCGGATGGGCGAGGGCACACCGCGCTTGCATACTTTGGAACGCACGGTAAGCGCTTCCAGCGTGCGTCCCTATCTGCCGGGCGACAGCCAGCGTTGGATCCACTGGAAGACCTCCGCGCGGCGCGATGCTCTGTTCGTGCGTTCATTTGATGGGACACCGGCGGGGGATTGGTGGATCCTCCTGAATATGGACCGCCACGTGCAGTCCGGCACGGGTGAGGATTCAACTGCCGAAGTGGGTGTGATTTTGGCTGCCTCGCTGGCGGACCGCGGGCTGCGCGCGGGGAAGGCTGTGGGGCTGCTGGCGCATGGCAAGGAACTGGCCTGGCTGCCTCCCCGAGAAGGGGCCGGGCAGCGCTGGGAGATTCTGCGCTCTTTGGCATTGGTCTCTCAAGGGCCACGCTCTCTTTCAGACCTCCTGGATCGGATACGCCCCGTTTTGCGACAACGCGACAGTTTGGTTATTATCACGCCTTCCCAGGATCGAACCTGGGTCGAGGACCTGCTGACCTTGATGCGGCGCGGCGCTGTCCCTACTGTCCTGCAGGTCAAAGAGCCGCGGTCTGCTGACCCGGAGGGGCAGCGTATACAGCCCGATGAAGATGCCGGCTCGACGCTCGAAGATCTGTTGACACAGTGGGGCGTCGCGCACTACACGATGACACGGGATCTTCTGGACCGCCCCGAGGCGCGACCGGGTAAGCAGGGACAGTGGCAGTGGAAGGTGCTGGGGACGGGCAGGGTGGTGCCTGTGCATCAGCCCGCTGATGCATCCTGGAAGGCATTATGATCAAGCGCAGTGATCTTTCCCCCCGGGTTCTCTGGAATAAAGCTGTGGCCCGCATCGATGCGCGCTATCTTGTGACGCTGGCGCTCTTGCTCGTGGTGCTGTTGAGTGCCTCTTACGGCATTGCGGGGGTGGTGCAGGGCTTAGATGTCATGTTCCTGGGTGGCATCGGGGGATTGGCTTTCGTCATCACTGCTCTTTTTGCATGGTCTGCGGTTAGTGCTGTGCGTGCCTGGTTTTGGATCGTCGTCCTGGGGCTGACCGTGCTGCTGGTGCGGGTTGGGCGTCTGGGGATGCCGCTGTGGTCGGCCGGCAGGGAAGCTGTTATTTTCATCGGCGCGGGTGTGCGCTATCTGTTCGAAACCGCGCGATTCCTCTTGCGCGTCACCGATGTGCAGGCTGCGGTGCCGCCAGCTTACCAGCCATTTTTTGAGGCCTGCGGGGCTTTGGGCGGTGCGGCCTTTACACTTTTGGCCCGCACCTGGGCCTGGGGCATCGCATTGCTGCAGGCGGAGCCGCTCTATGACCCGGTCGCTATCTCGCTTGTCTGGGGGCTGCTGTTTTGGGCGGTGGTGGCCTGGGCTGTTTGGCTGGTTTTCCGCCGGCACAGCCCGCTTATCGCGGTTGTACCAACCGGTATGGTCCTGGCCTGGACGTTATCGTATGCTTGGGGGAAACCCTATACCCTCTGGATCTTGATGGGGGCGGCGATGATGTTGATGGCGCTTATTCACCACGATGCGCGTGAGCTGCGTTGGGAGGCGTCAAACATCGATTTCTCCCAGGATATCAGAGTGGAGCTTTTGGGAATCGTCGCGCTGATCACAGCTTGTTTGATGACTTTGTCGGTCATCGCACCCTCCCTGTCCGTCGAAAATATCGCGGATGTCGTTCGCAGGTTGACAGAACCTCGCAGGGGCGATACCGAGTCCATGGCAGAATCGCTGGGTTTGGAGCAGCGCCCCGGTGCCGCGCGGTCGGATGGCATCGAACAGGCGCGCACGGGAGGACTGCCCCGGCGGCATTTGATCGGCACCGGGCCCGAGCTGGAACGAAACGTGGTGATGGTGATCGAGACGGGAGAGCTCCCGCCTATGCCTGATGCGGTCTTGGCTGAAGTACCTCCAAACCATTATTGGCGCAGTACCGCGTATGATATTTATTCGGGCAGGGGATGGTATGTGGGCGGGGCCGCAACCGAGGAGTACGGGCCCGGGGAACCCTGCCGTACGCCGTCCGCTTCTTTCCATCGCCCCCTGCGGCAGACCGTCACGTCGGTCGGGGAGACCGGCAATTTGGTCTATGTGTCCGGTATCCTGGTCACGACGGATCAGGATTATAAGGTGGCCTGGCGCACGTCCGGTGACTTTTTTGCGGCAACCCTTGAGGCGGATGTCTATCGTGCAGATTCATTGGTGCCGGTTGTGAGCGAGACCATGCTGCGGGAGGCAGGAGGATCTTATCCGCCCTGGATTCAAAAACGCTATCTGGACTTGCCGGACGTGGTTCCGGAGCGGGTTTTTGCGCTTGCGCGGGACCTCACGGCGACGGAGCCAACGCCTTATGACCGCGCGGTCGCACTCGAGCGTTATCTGCGGGATACTTATACCTATACGTTGGATGTCTCCATGCCGCCCTATGATCGTGACCTTGCCGATTACTTTCTCTTTGACTTAAAAGAAGGGTATTGTGATTATTACGCGACTGCCATGGCGGTGTTAGCCCGCGCTGCTGGCCTGCCTGCACGGTTGGTCGTTGGCTATGCCACGGGCACGTATGATGCGCAGCAGGCGCGTTATGTTGTCACCGAGGCCGATGCCCATGCCTGGGTGGAGATTTATTTTCCGGCTTATGGCTGGATCACGTTTGAGCCGACCGTTGGCCAGCCGGCCTTGGACCGGGACACCAGCCTCGAGTCCATCATCTGGCCTGAGCCGGAGGCCTCACTCCGTCCACCACGGACCAGCGCTGGCAAGATTGTCCTGGCTTGGGGCAGAGTCTTCCTGGGTGCGGTGGCTGTGGGGGGGCTTGTGATTTTAGCTGCAGCTCAGATAGATCTTCTCTGCCTGCGCACCCAGCCACCAGCGGCGGTTGTGACCTTGCTCTATAAGCGAGCTTTCGACAGGCTCGAGACGGTGGGCGTCGGGCTTCATCCTGGCGACACACCATATGAGTGCGCGCAGGCTTTTTCCGCGTGGATGAAGGCTAATTCGCCGGGACACCGGGGACGGCACTGGGGGCTTCCTGCAGTCACGGAGCTGCGGGCTTTGGTGGACGTCTATGTGCAGGCTTGCTATGCCGGTGTTGCCCTGAACGCCGATGACCGTGCGGAAGTTCTGCGGCAATGGCGCCGGCTGCGTTGGCGCTTCTGGCTGCTGTGGTTCTGGTCGCCCGCCGATAATTTGCAAAGAAGCGCTTTGGGCAAACTTTGGCGCGCGCGGGTATCAGGGCGTAGAAAGAGAAGACGCGCCACATCAAATGATTGGGCGCGTCCTAAGCGTGCATCCGAATTGCCCTCGCCGCCCCCGAGATTTTGAGGGTAGGGCAGGGTTGTCCTTGATTTTATCCGATTTTTGTCGGCTGTGCGCGGACTCCTGGATTTGAAGACAGCCGGTCCTTCAGCAGACGACTTGATCCGCGATGGTGCTGCCCTCTGGAATATCCACTTCGCGCAACAACACCGCGTTTCGGAGCGTGACCCCGTCGCCGATATGGCAGTCGCGTTCAATGTAAACGTTGGGGCCGATCACGCAGTCTTTCCCGATATAGGCACCTTCTTCGATGCGCAGTGGGGTGATCAATTGTGTGTTTGGACCCACGGTGTAAGGGGCTAACTGGGGCTGGCCATCTCCCTGTATCAGATAGCGCCGGTTGATGTTCAGCAAGTCGGCTGCATTGGTCAAGGTAAGCCGTCCGGTGATCACAACGCCGCCGACGTGCCCGTCGCGCTCGATCAGCATTTGGATGGCGTCCTGGATTTCGTATTCTCCCCTCGGCGATAGGGGCACCTCGGGTAAGTAGTCCAAGATGTGATGTGAGAAGCAGTAAAGCGGCAAGCTGGAGATATCGGAGGGGGCATCCTCGGGTTTTGGCTTCTCGACAATGCGCTTGACCCAGGGCCCTTCCATCTCCACAAGCCCGACACTGCCAAGCCGTTCCGGTTCAACCGGCATAAGGGTGAGCAGCCCATTGGGGCGGGGATCTGTATTCCAGGCCTTGATCAGCCGATCGACGTCGTCTTCGAGAATCAGGTTGTCACAGGCTGAGAGCACGAAGTCATCCGTGATCAAGGGAGCTGCGCACGAGAGTGCATTTGCCATGCCCTTGCGCTCGAGCTGGTAAACGAAGCGTATATCGGCTTCAATATGCGACTCCCGCTGAAAATAGCGCACAATGTCGCGGTCGCCGGGGCTGATCACGATGACAAAGTCATCGATATCGTAGCGTATCAGCATCTCCATGACGCGCTCGACGATTGGCTTGCCCAGGATGGGCAGCATGGCTTTGGAGCGTTTGAGTGTGATTGGCTGCAGGCGGGACCCTTTGCCCGCTGCCAGAATGACCCCTTGCATGTTATGCCTCCTCTATGACAAGGCCGTGGTGCGAGATACGGGGGCGATAGATACGCGCCGCCGTAAGGTTGGCTTCCTGGGCAGTCTTTCTCCAAATATCCATCAGCTTGTCTTCCTCTCCGGGCTTGGTCAGCGCGAAGACGGACCCACCACCGCCGGCACCGGTCAGTTTGGCGCCGAGCGCACCGTTTTTCATAGCGGTATCGATGAGTAAGTTGTTGGCCCAGCCGGCGCCTTCTTCAAAGCAGCAGTAGGACATCATATCGTTGACCAGCTTATGATTTTTGGTCATAAGCTCACCAAAGGCCTGCAGATCGCCGTTGAGCAGTGCAATCTTGCCTTGCCACGCGGTATCCCATGCTCCGTGCATAAACTGGACCATAGGGGGCTCTTGGCCTCCCACGTGGTCCCATTTCGCGTTTTCTTCCAAGTAGCGGGGCCTCATTTGCCCGTGGACATCTCCTGAGTCACGCACGATGCCGGTGGAGATAGCGACCAGCGGCAGGTCGTCTACCCAGGTGTCGAGCCGCTCATAGGTGACGAATGGCTCCTCCCCAAGATTGGCATGCTGCAGCTTACCCCGGTAATCCAGGTAGGCGACGCCGCCGAAGAGGGGAACATAACGATCGGCAAAGCCGCAGGTGATGCCAAGCTCCTTCGCTTCGACGCGCTGCGTTATCTCTGCCAGGACGTAGTCGTTGTGTATCCGGCGGTCCAGATGGTAGAACTCGCGCAAGCCTGCCAGGGCAAGCAAGACGAAGAGCGATGATCCGCCCAGACCACTCTGACGGGGCACATCGGTCCAGGTTGAAATGCGGATGCCCTGGTGCGTGAGTTTTTCGCGGAGTTCGGGGCTGAACTGTACGAGGCGGTTGATGGCTCCTTTGACCAGGTCGAGCTGCCCGTCGTAGGGCAGGGGGATCTCAGATGGGTTGAAGCTCAGTTGCTGCCTGACTTCAAAATCTTCGCTGGCCCGGCACAGACGCTCCAGGACCAGGTTTTCTGCTGGTTCAATGAACGCACCTGCGTAGACATCGACAGCGGCGGAGATGGTGGCGAAGTCTCCTTCATTACCATCGGAAGGGTTTCCTAAAACATTAATACGAGCGGGAATCGTTAACTTGTAGCGCACAGCCTTCTTCTCTCCTGTTAACCTAAATGTACGTTGCATTATGCCGAAAAACCAGCTTTTTTCAAGTAACATTTTTCCTTACTTTGTTAACTTTATTTCGTGTGTGATCGATTATACCTATCCCCGTGCGGTGTGCATTTCTCGTATAGGGTTGCTTCCCTGTCTATTATTTGTTATAATATATATGTTTATATTTTAATTTCTGCGCAATGGAGGGGTTCATGTCAAAACAATCCGTGGCACTGCCGATAGATGGTATGAGCTGTGCTTCCTGTGTCGCGCATGTCCAGAAAGCATTGAGCGGGGTAGATGGGGTCGCTGAAGCAAACGTCAATCTGGCTACAGAACGTGCCACGCTTACCTTTAACGCCGAGGTCCCTACGGATGTCTTGGTCGCTGCGGTGCGCGATACCGGCTATGAGGTCAAGACGGAGTCGGTGACTTTGTCGATTGGTGGTATGACGTGCGCGGCATGTGTCGCGCACGTTCAGAAGGCGCTGGGCAAGGTGCCCGGCGTGCTGGAGGCGAATGTCAATCTGGCGACCGAAAAGGCTGCGGTTATCTTTATTCCGGGGGTGGCTGCGCGCTCGGATTTCAACGCGGCCGTTGCGGACGCGGGCTATGAGGTATTGGCAGATTCCGAGGCGGGGGTGCCTGCCGCCGGTGTGCAAGAAGATGAGGCTGAATCCAAGATGGCGGCAGCGCGGCAGCGGATGCAGGTGGCCTGGATCTTCACGACCGTCATCATGGTGTGGATGATTCCGGAGATGTTCTTCGGCATCATGTGGCCGAGCAAGTTAGTCTTTAATCTGGGCATGATCGTCCTGGCGCTGCCGGTGCTTTTTGGTGTGGGCCGCAAGACCTACAGCAGCGGCATCCGCGCAGCACTTCATGGCTATGCCAATATGGACACGTTGATCACATTGGGAACGGGCGCTTCTTTGCTGACGGGCCCTGCTTCCTTTCTTGCCCCGGTCGCGAATTACGCGGGCGTTTCCGCGATGATTATGGCCTTTCATCTGACTGGGCGGTACATAGAAGAGACGGCAAAAGGGCGTGCCTCACAGGCTATTCGCAAGCTGCTGGAGCTGGGCGCCAAGACCGCGCATGTCATCCGCGATGGTCATGAGGTGGCGGTGCCCATCGAGCAGGTCGTGGTGGGTGATGTGATGGTTGTGCGGCCTGGTGAGAAGATTCCGACCGATGGCGCTGTCGTGGAAGGTGAGAGCGCCATCGATGAGTCCATGGCGACGGGAGAATCGATGCCGGTGAACAAAGGCCCCGGCGATGAGGTCATCGGGGCAACGGTGAATCAGGAAGGCTTGCTAAAGGTAGCGGCGACGCGGATCGGCAAGGATACCTTCCTGGCGCAGGTGGTCAAGCTGGTGGAAGATGCGCAGGGCACCAAGGTGCCGATCCAGGCTTTTGCCGACAAAGTGACGGCGGTCTTTGTCCCTATCGTGATCGCCCTCGCGCTTTTGA
>Ga0272441_10002911_pt1 | contig 33790 bp, 28 predicted proteins | sample SSMProp6N_FD_193582 | JGI IMG/M metagenome (GOLD analysis project Ga0272441, IMG submission 193582) | Marine sediment archaeal communities from Little Sippewissett salt marsh, Falmouth, MA, United States - SSM-Prop-6N | ecosystem: Environmental > Aquatic > Marine > Wetlands > Sediment ... | reverse complement strand
TACATTTTTCGCAGACCTTTCCTTGGAGCTGTTCCTCAGGAAAGACCCTCCCACAACTAACGCAACGAGGGAGAGAAGAAACCCCAGCCGGGTGTTGGACCTCTAACGAGGCTCCTTTTTTAGCCCAGCAAAGGACTGACTCTGCCCCCGACTTTCCGGGCAAATCGTACACATACTTTTCAGGGTTCGACAACCCTAACGCAGCTGCAATACGAAGGGTGTCAGAAACCAAGGGATACCTCCGGCCACTCACAGAGAAGTCGTCTACGTTCAAGACCAACCAACCCCCGGGCTTCAGAGCTTCCAAAGAAGACCCCAAAACCTTCTCCCAAAACTCTCTTAACCACTCTTTGTACGTAGTGTACCGAACGCTAGACTGCGTTTCCTCTTCAGAATAGACCTCCCGTTTCCAGTAAGGAGGAGACGTGAGGACTACATCCACCCCACTAACAAAGGTAGCCTGCTCTGCTGGTTCATGATGAAGGAACACCTTGGAAGCCTTCTCGGGAAGGTAGGAGCAAACCCAACCGTGAAGTCGTCGCAACCCCTCGAAAGCCTGAGTAGAGGGTTCGTAAGCCACGTAAGTAGGTTGAGCTTTGGACAGCAAGGAACCTAGCAACCTCCCACCATACCCTCCACAAGGGTCAAGTACGGTTCCCTCAAAAGGGCAAAACCGGTCAACCAAAACCTTAGCCGCTGAGGGCCTGAAGTTATAGACCCCTGTATGACCTTTGAACCTCAGGGCTCCTCTAAGCCTAGAAGCGTTGGGAAGAGTGCCCGTTTGAAGACAGAACTCAATGGCCTTACGTAGTCGAGAAGGGTCTCTGAAAACTTCTTCTGGACTGGCTCCTCCAAAAGATCTACCTGACCAAATGCCTTTACAAATCCCCTGACACACCGACTGCCCCACCTGACGAGACTTGATGTGACCATCCTGAATCACCTGAGACTGTTCCAAGTTCAAAAGAACACCTAGTTCCTCGGGACGAGGGGTGTGGTAAGGGAACCCTACGGACCTCCAAAAGTCAGTGAACTCATCAACCGTCTGCTGTTTAACCGAATCACTTTCGTTGGACCAGCCCCTAGCCTTCGAAACCAGGTGGCGAGGCAGAAGCACAGGATCTTTAGTCCGGGTAGGAAACAGTAAGGGAACACCTTGAGGACGGTGCTTAGGAGGTAGCTTGTAAACCATGTCCTCCGACACAAATCCCCGAATGAGCTTGAAGAAAGAGTCCGCTGTGATCGCCCTGAATTTAAGAATCCAGACTCCAGCATAAAGCTTAGGATAGAGGGAAAGGGAAAACCTCTTCCCCACCACATCACTAATTTCCTGAGCCTGACGCTCAGAGATCGACTTGTCCGAGCCAAGAGCTATAGAGGGTAGCCCATCCAGGTGTCCGTCATCAAAATACCAGTAGGCCAAAGATCGGGGGGTCAGAACAGAGAGCACCGAAGGAGGAAACACCTTCTCACCCTCAGGATAGAAGGTAGCGTACAAAGAACGTAGCCACTCATGAGGCTCTGTAAGAAACCCAAAAGCTAAGGCCAACCTACCGTTATCCATCTCCTTCTCTTCGTAGTAGATGGGTTTGGAGATAGGACGAAGCTCCTGATGCAAGCTTCTCAAGTACCCCAACTGCTCTTGATAATGGGCTACCTTGAAACTCCCCTTCTCCAGCAAGTGTCCATCCCCCAACAGACTACCGATGAGTACCTCTCGTTGCACATCAGTAAGAGCCCAGCAACTGGTTGCCCTCTCGCTTTTAGATATGGAAGTTATCCCAAAAAGCTTCCTCTTGTTACGAACGGTAGGAGGACTGACGTTGTAAAGAGCGGCAATGCCTCGATCTCCCATAGACGAGTAAAGGGTTGCCAGTTCAACAGGAGTAATCCCCTCCCAACCTAACGACTTCTTCCCAAATTGAAGACGCTCAAGGGGAGACTTGGTCCGTATACCCCACCTTTTACGAAAGTACGAAACAGCGGCATCACTCACACCATAAAGGCCAGCAATCTCAGAGTCTGACTTGTTGCAGTGGACGTACAGTTCCTCAAGCTTCTCTGGAGTAACACCAAGCTCTCTGAAAGCGTTTCTTCTAGACATATAGAAATCACATCTAACACGCTCCTAAAGACTTTTCAATCGGTTTCGCAACCTCCTCCAAGACTCAGAAGACAAAATGAACCGAGCCCCCGGTTAGCTATTGCCAACCAGGGGCCCAGTAAAACTCGCTAAGTAGCCGAAACTACTACAGTCGAGTGACCACGATGCGGACCAACCCACGGGGGTTGAAGGCACCGATTCCGACGTTCTGGAAGCAGCTGAACCCGATGGTTCGAGCCTTCGGATCGTCTGCCGACAGCACGGTGAGTTCCGTACGTACCGGGAAACGTCCGAAGTTCTCTGGCTCTGCACATACGTACACGTACCCGGCCGGAACCAGGCGGCTCGTGATGATCTGAGCGCCCCAGAGGGTTGCCTGCAGACCCGTCTTCAGCAGGGTGGCCTGGCTCTCGATGTCCAGGATGTCCCGACCGAACTTGCGGATGTCGGCGTAGTCCACCGCATTCATGTAGATGCGAGCGACCCGAAGGTCGTGCCTCTCCACTTCAGCGAAGGCGTCAGCCAGCACCGACGGGCTGATCGGAGCAACGACGTTCACATCCGGGTTTGTTCCACCCGGAAGCGTGTCGAAGCCCGATACGGCGATGGAGTCCAGAACGGCGAAGACCCGCTCGTCCTCGGCCGCCTGAATCTGAGCCTTGGCCAGGTCTTGGGATCGTTCGATCAGATCGAAACGACGCTCCTTGATCTGGGTCAAGGGGATCTCGGGATTCGAGGCAATCTCGAACAACGGGAAGATCACACGACGTGGCTTCTGGATGGCGACGATGTTCTCGCCTTCCTCGCCCACGACGTACGCTGTGACCTCGGGGTCCTTGTCGTAGATGGGGAGTGCGCCATCAGGCAGCTCTTCGACCAAGAAGGTCTTGCGGCCGACGGCGGTGTAGTCTCTGCGGAGACGCAGAGGTTGGGTCATCGAGGCGGCCAGCTTGGCACGACCAGCTGCCGTCTTGATGTACTCGCTGATGATCTGCTGCTTGACAGCGTTGGAAACCTGATTCATGTCACCTTTCCTCCGCTTAGACTCGCAGGTCGAGGACCATCAGAGTGTTGCTTGCATCAGGAGCGATCTTGACGACACCCATGATTGTCACGAAATCCGGGTCGTTCTGACCGGACACGTTGTACTCATAAGCGTCCTCAATCCTGTTCGTGAGCAGGCCGTTCACACTGGCGTACAGCTTGTCACCAGCAGCGTAGGTCAGGGCCGTGTTGGCACCGATCTGGATCTGGGTCTCCCAGAGAGATACGGCACAGGTACCTTGACCTGAGAGGTACGGACCACGCTCGGAGGCGGGACCCGGTGTGTTTTCGTAGGCATTGCCGAGCGAATCGTTGATGAAGATGCCGAGGGGCTTCTGAGCTGCCACATAGGCAGCACCCACCTGCACCGGGCCACCGATTCGGGCATTGCCGATATCGGGCCTGGTGAAGGCGATGGAAGCACCCAAGACACCCAACTTCGAGATGCCCGACAATGTCGTGCTGACGTTGGCTGCCGTGGTGACGATGGGGGGATTCGCCTGCGTGAACGCATCCGCCGTCAGAATGCCCACAGAGTTGCGGACTCCTGCATGGAGGATTTGTACCCTACCGGAGGTCTCCCGGAAGTCACCCGAGCCTTGTCCGATGCTGAGAGGCATTAATTGCTCCTAGATCTTCTCATTGACTGGGGTGGATGGGCCTATCTACATCTTCATCTGAATGGGCCTCGGGCCCCGACGATCAGCGGAAAACATCCTTGACGTCAGGAGCCGAGTTCCAGAGAGCTGAAAGCTTGTCCGTATCCTGGGAGCCGGAGTCAGCAGCAGCAGCACCTCCCAATTGGGAGACCCCACCTGTCGGCTGAGTGCCAACAGTTCGCAGGGACGGATTGACCGAAGCAGTGCGAGTCATTGGAGCTGAGGGAGCCTGAGGCACCCCGGTCTCCAGAGCCTGAGCCTGCCTGGCCTGCTGAACTTCCGGATTGGAAGCGAAGAGCTGTCCGAGAGTCTCTGCATCCTGCTGGTCCAGAGCGATCTCACCGACATCCATCGAGGGGCTTTCCATCTCGATGGTCTCTTCCATCAGGTCATCCTGACCGGGCTCCTGCTGCAACTGCTGGAGGAGCTCGTCCTCCATCGACTGTTGCGGCTGCGGCTGCTGGGCTTGCTGCATCATCTGCTGAGCCTGCTCCATCATCTGCTGAGCCTGCTGCATCTGCTGCTGAGCCTGCTGCTGTTGCTGCGACATCGGAGTCGAGCAAGCCTGCTGCTGCTGTTGGGCCAACTGTTGCTGAACCAGCGATAGCAACTGCTGAGCCTGAGCCTGGAACGGTTGCTGCTGAGCCAAAAGGGTCAGAGCCTCGGAAGCCTGCTTGAGAGCCTCGGCTTCCTTGCCTTGCTCCTGGTCGCCTTCCTGGCCTTCACCCTGCTGCTGCTGCTGCTGCTTCTGCTGAGCGGCTTCCTTGCCTTCTTGACCTTCCTGGTCTTCGGCTTGGTCCTGCTGCTGCTTCTGCTGGGCAGCTTCCTTGCCTTCTTGACCTTCCTGGTCTTCGGCTTGGTCCTGCTGCTGCTTCTGCTGGGCAGCTTCCTTGCCTTCTTGACCTTCCTGGTCTTCGGCTTGGTCCTGCTGCTGCTTCTGCTGGGCAGCTTCCTTGTCTTGCTCTTGACCCTTGTCGTCGCCCTTGTCGTCGCCCTTGTTCTTCAAGAACTGGGGAGGAACCTGACCCTTGGCTTCGAGTACACGAGCGTACATCGACAGAAGAGTGGCATCGGAGAGGTCCATCAACTCGACAGCCTGATCTTCGACAGCGGCCTCTGTGGCCTCGCCAAGGATCAAAGAGGCCACCTTCGAACAGACCTCAGACTTCTTGAGCAGATGCTCCTCGTCCAAGGCGCCTTGCTTGAAGGTGTCCGAGTCGAACTGGGGAAGTCCGATCTCATCCCTCTTCGTCTCGCCAGCAGCCTGCTCGTCCTTCCAGTTGGGAGGAGTCACATCCTCTGCGAAGTCGCTGGGCCCACCGATCTCGTACTGGTCTGCCGACGGTTGCTGAGAATGGTGGTCTTGATTCATTGCCCGAGGATCGTCAGCGGTACGCTCCTGCTCCGCTGCAGTCCTGGCGGCAATAGCTTCTAGGCTCCAAGTGGTTCTCTCACGCATGGCAGGATGACTCCTTCTTGCCCCAGGAGGGCTATAAAGAGATTCACGACCCTAAGTCGTAAAGTTTCCCTTTTGAGACGAGAGCAGCCTTCTCAGCTCCCGTCAGGTCACGGTTTATGATGCGCCGACAAACGGCCAAATAGCTGTTTACATCTGGATAGGGGGTCATACCGCCAACAGCTAAAACCGTGCGGTAAATGCGATTTTCCCCAGCCATGGAAACCCTATGACTGAGTTGATCAGCGAATTGGGAGATAGCTAGAATCTCTCTCCCAGAGAACTCCCTAGACTGTCGTACAGCCTCCCACCCAGCTTTCTTGTAGAGAACGAGACCCCGGAGGATTTTCCTAGCCAAAACGGGATCTTGTACCCGCTTCAGGACCATCCTGGCTACTTTCAACCAGGCAGGCTGCCGAAGCATCAGATTCTTCAGGGCCGCCTCTTTGATTAGGGTGTTATTGAGATCTTCATCCCTGTCAGCGGGCAAATCTGCCAATCCACCACCACTGAGTTCTTGCTTGACCTTTTGTTTGGCCAGATCTCGAATCTTGTCGGCCACCTCATCTACTAGAGTTTCGAGAGGATCCTTCTCTTCCTTATTGGTACTCTCCCCCTCACCCTCGAAAGACTCCTCATCTTCGAAGTTGAACCCCTTGAGGTTGAATGCCGCTCTCTGCATCAGAGAGGCATCGGCAGTTCGAGCAGGTTGAGAGAAAGCCACTTGAATTCGATTCGAATAGGCTTCCGCTTCCTGAGGAGTGAGGATATTGCGAAGTACAGCTCCCTTGAAAGCCGGGTTTCCTACCCAAGAGGCTTCGACGAATTTGACACTCCCAGGCTCAGCGTTGAAGTGCCCACATAGTTCAGCCGTCTTGCGAGTCTGCCCCAAAGCATCCTGGAAAGTGTTCCCCTTTCCATATCGAATATGAGGACAGAGTTGAGTCTCATCAATGGCAATGTTTCCACATCGACTACAGATCGTGAAACGTACCGAACACCCCATCGAAAGGGTTTGAAGCTGTTGGCTCTCAATGGCAGCGACTAGAGGCTTGTGCTTCTTGTCCGTCGCAACCAGGATGTCCACGTAGATGGAATCCCCAATGTCCCGAGCCACCGCATCTACAATCTTCCCTTTGCTAAGCTCAGGAATTTGAAGATGCTCAACGTAGTTCTCTCCACCAATGAAGGTGTGGAAAGCCGAAAGTAGTAGTTTACGTTCCCAGCTGTCGTTGTTGTTGTTGACGTACTGGGTAGTGCCGGGGGTGATGTAGTAATCCCCGTACTGACGGTCAACCTGGAAACCATCTACCAACTGCCGACCAAGGGGCCCCGGGCCCTCTTCAGTGTCTACCGAAGCGATTATCGTACAATGCGAAAGCATGTACTTGTTGGGGCTGAACTGATTGAAAGCCTTGGCCGCCTGTCGCTCATTGAAGACGTTTCCTGAAGTCACCGATTGATGACGCACGTCATCCCACCCAGCCAGGTTAATGACTGGCTTGACTACGGCGGCATTAGCGTACTTCAGAAAGGCCATCTGTTCACCACGCTACGGCTTCCCCACCCGGCCCCAGGATGTTGTCCTGCTTGATCAGGAACAGACAACTAGGGCAAGCAAACAGCCGTGCTCTTCGTCCCTCATCCATCTTGTAGATGGTCTTACGGAAAGGCGTTCCACACTTCGGACAATTGGGCTTACGAGCATCCATTTCAGATCTCGTGGCCCGGTGCTGCCGTCCCTGAGAAGACCAGTAGGTAGCTGTCCGAGCATGTTGCTCCAACAGCAACCCTGCCGAGTTGTAAGCAAAGCGATAGAACTTTGCCACTTCATCCCGAAGGGCCTCGTCGTTGGAACCAGCTGCAAAACGATGCCAGAGCTCATCGTAAGCAGCCACCTCTCCAAACTTCTTGTTCCAGAGGGAAGCCAAAGCTTTGTGGAAACCTGGAGGGACTTCCTTGTCCCTCCAGATCCCCTTCTTCGCTGCTTGGCGTGTGTCCCACCCTGGATAGTAGGAAGCATCCAACGTTGGAGGCAGGTACGCAGAAAAGGCAGGATTTACCCTGACCACCTCTTCTGGTGAGACCCTCTCATTCCCGAATGGCCACTGGACATCTAGGAAACCGATGCCTTTGAGAATCGCCGTCACCCTTCCTGCAAAGGGAGCCAACGCTCCTCCACGACCCGGCATGTACTTCTGGACGATGTCCCCGACCGAGAAGTCCTTCACGAGTTTCCAGTAGTCAATCATGGAACTTCAAGGCTCAGTTGTTGGGAGTCAGTTCCTTGCCATCCTGGGACTTGCCATCGTCCACGGCCACGCTCTGGTCGTCCACGAAGGCATCCATGTAGGGTTCGTCGGAATCGGTCTGAACGGGAGCCATTGGAGCGTTGAACGTGTCCATGTAGGGCTCGTCTTGATCTCGCTGGAGCACCTCGGCCTGCCGACGATGCAGCGACTCCTCACCGAAGGCTTCCTTCTCGATCTCGTCCGCTACTCGATCCAACTCATTCACGAGACCCTTGGCAGTGTCGAAGCCCATGCCCATTTTCTCGTGATTGTTCTGGATGTTGTCGGCGAGCCGATCGAGACGACCCAGAATGCCATTGGCCGCTTGCTTGTTCATGCTGTCCTCACCTTTGCTGGATTGCGCCCTTCGGGTTTTTGATCCCGGCATTTTCCGAAAGCTCGGCTTGTATCCGGGTTTGGCCTTTTCGACCTGGAGCTTATGTTTGCGACAAGCCGCCTGCACAGCCTTGAAGGCTTCAGCAGCGGCTCCTTTGGGATAAGAGATGTTGAGAGAGCCTTCAGGCACGAAGCCTTGCAGTTCCTGCATCCGGGGAAGGGCTCGTCCGTACTTCACATCATCGACATGAGCGTACCCATCATCCCGGACATTCCCTTCCTCGTCCCGGTACTGAAAGTACTGCCCTTCAATGGCTCGAATCACATCGATGTTGAAAGGACCCTTTCCATAAACAACTAGGCTCATCTTCTCGACGACGTAGCTGCTTCCAGCAGTCCTCACCAACACTGTGGCCGAACGAAGTGTTTGCCCCAGGAACTCCTCAGGAGGGGTGTTGGCCAACCGAGCCAACAAGATGTTGTAGGTCTGAGGATTGATGGCTCGATTGTAGGGGCTGCTCTGAATAGCCAAATCCAAGGCCGCCCGAAGCTGCATGTCAGGCAGGTAACCGTCGATGTCCTTGGAAAGAACAGGACTTTTCATCCACTCCCGAGCACTCTGCAGGATGATGTCATAGTCGGACTCTCCCAAATCCCTCTGGTGAGCTTGCTGCCAGCCGGCATACCCTTCTGGAGGGTAGTTGTCCGCAGGCTCTACCCCATGGTAGGCACCTGTCCTAGAATTCGAGTCCATCGGTACAGAGCAGGGATAAAAGGATTTGAGATATCGAGAAGCTACCTTCTGGCCCATGCGCCGAAACTGCTCCTCCCAAACCCGAGGACGCTTCCCTCGAACCAAATCATACCGAAGAGGCTTCTTCGGGGGCTCAGGGGGAGCCTCTGTAAACTCTCCAGGATGCCCTTCAGGAAGGCTCTTCCAGTCTGTGATCAGATGAGCGTTGTCGTACTCTCTGACCTTCTGCTGGTGCTTTTTCTTCTTTACTTCCCAGGCTTTACGCGCCTTTCGCCACTTACCTTCAGCAATGTCGTACTCATCTGCAGCAATGGAATCCAAACGCTTTCGGACTTCTCCGTACTTGCGCTGATCCAGTTCCTTCAGACGAGTTCGAATCTGGCTCTGCAGCAGCTTCCCCGCATGCTGGTCATTCCCCCCAGGATACAACTTGGATCTCTTCTGAAAGTAACTGTCCAAGTCTCGGAAACCACTAACAATATCCCCCGGGCTCTGATGCTCAGAAATCTCCCCAGAGTCGAGAAATTTCTCCCGAGCTACCAGATAGTCATTGGCCTGCAAGAACCCTGAAGCGATCTGCTGAGCTTCCTTCGGCAAGGACCCCAAAAGCTTCTTGACTACGCCATCCTTGATGTTCTCTGCTTCGCCTTTTTCCCTAGTAATCTTGAAGGTTTGGGAGGCGAGCTTCTTAGCCTGATCCTCCCGACCCTTTCCCTCTGGAGACAGCATGAAGTCAGCTAGGGTACCGGCCAATTCCTCAGGAATCTGAGCTTTCCCCGAGCGAGTTCTTTGAGTTAGGGCCTCCGTAAGCTGGTCTTTGGCTGCCAGACTCATGGCCACCGTCTGCATCTGGTGCTGACGCATAGCCTCCGACTGCTCTTTGGGACTCAACTCCTCAAAGGGGACCTCACGCCCTTCCTTCTCCCAGGTCTTGGGAGGCTTCACCTTGCTGGGGTCAATTTGGTAGATCTTCCCAACCTTGGCAGCGAAGTCCTTCAAATCTCCCTTGGGAATGGGAGAAACCTTGGCAGCCTCATAGGAAGCCGCCATGCTCTGAAGATCTGAGGGATGGTACCCTTTGGCAATGATGTCGGCAGCGATGTCTGGAGGGAAGGTGTCCACCACCATCTCCATCGCTTCCATTCGTTCCGCTTCAGTAGGCTCAGGCCGTTGAGGATCTTTGATCCCAGCCTTTTCAGCCTCTGATTTGGCTGCCTCAGCCTCGGCCTCTGCCTGCTCCTTCTCGGCCTTTTGTTGCGCCAAATCTTGTTTGGCCTGAGCTCTGTCCACTCTAGACTGGACAGCCTCCATGTAGGAATTCAGCTCATCCTGACCAGAATTGAGCTCATCAACTAGAGCCTTCTTTCGCTCAGCAGCTTCGGGGCTGCTATCCTTCTCCAGGCCCTCCAACTCCTTGAGAATGCCCTCTGATTTCTGAGCGTAGGCATTAGCCTTTTCCTGCACCGACAAGAGGGCTTTTTGGAATGAAGGGTCCTGCTCGATCAGCTTGTCGATTTCAGCCTCAGCGGCCGACGGCTCCTCTTCAGGAGACTCTCCCTCGGCAGGCTTCTCTCCCCCTTTTCCAGGCCCCTCAGGGCCCCCTTCAGCAGGCTTCTCCTCTTTCTCGGGTTGGGCCCCCTCCTCAACGGGAGGCTTCTCAGAAGGCTTCTGGGGCTCCTTACCAGGCTTCTCAGGAGGCCCTTTTTCCTTCCAAGGAGGCTCTGTATCGGTCTCCCCCGGCTGGGCTCCCTTGCCCCCCCAAGGAGGATCCTCCTTTGGTTTGACCAGTTCGTATTTACTGCCTTCTTCCCTGAGCTTCTCCTTGGTGACGTAGACAACGGTACCCGTGTCCTTACGCCGGACCTTGATACGGTCTTTTTTGGCAACAAACCTAAAGGCCACCCGCTCCGATACGGAGCCCCCCACGTCCTTGTAGTTTAGGCTCAGATCCGGATCATTCTTCAGGTCCGGATCCCCCTGCGTATCAAGGTCTCGATCAGGGTTCACCCGTTCCCGTCGCCGGTCTCGACGAGGGGGTTTTTTCTTAGGAGCTTCTCGAACGAGACGTTCAGTTTCCTCGTTCTCCGACTCCAAATCGTTTTTGGTGGCCCAGATCGGCTGCACGCTTTAGGGAAAGCATCGACAGAAATTCAATACCTACCCCCGCCACCTTCGTCCTCACCACCCTTGGTCATGTCCAATTTGAGGTAAGCAGCGATCTTCTCTACCAAATCCGTCTTCTCGGCCAAAGCACGGCCCACCTCAGAGTAGACGCTACGCATGACCTCGTTGAAGAGGGCATCGTTGACCGTGAACAAGTCTTTTTCAATCTTGGCCCGGGTATCTTCAGGATCGATATTCAACATCTCCAGAATGAGGTCAATACTGATCGAACCCTTCTGGTAGAGGTTGAAGAGGGCATCAAAAGTATCCTGGCTGTCTCGAAGGGGTAGTCGGGTGAAGCTGAGACGGGGGAAAAGAACTACCTCTTGGCCCCACTCATCAGTCTCAACGAACCCCATACGTCGAGCCACCGGCTTGAACAAGGACTCTTCCACGAAGTCCTGCAGAACCTCTCTAAGGTACAGGTAGCGTTGGTTGATGACTTCTAGCTTGAGGCGATCCCCGGAGTAAAGAGACTCCCCACTCATCAGACTCTCGGTCACACCCAAGCCAGAGATCAACAGACGCTGGGTGTTCTCATACTCCGAGGAAAGATCCAGAAGGCGGTCCCGAGCCCCCATCTCTTCCCAACGAATCTCGTAGTTCGCAACGATGCTGTAGTCAGGATCCACCAGAGCCAGGTCCACCTGCTCCCGAAGATCGTCTGTATCAGCGTCAGAAAGCCCTTCCGCCCACACAATACGCTTGGGGGTCATCGCCCGAGAAGCAATGCTAGTCTGAGCCTGGCGAAGCTTTTCTCGGAAGTAGAGAGTCCGTAAGCAACGGTCAAGAATGCTCCGACCCAGGTGGGGCTCGGCGCTCTTGTCCGCCGTGACCATGACTGCAAAACTACCCTCGTCAGGATTCGTACCAAGAGGAATCAGGTTCCCGTTCTCGATGTGACTCCGCACCTCTTCAGGGATGTCCCGGACCATCTGCTCAGCCTCAGGATTACCCATCTGAGCATCCTGCACCAGCTTTCTAGTCCGATTGCTAGGAATGAGCTCAATCCTAACCTTCTCTGTGAAGTCTGCCGTAGTGACCTTCACTCGATCCAATGGAATCACAATGAGCTTAGCCCAACCACTGTAGTGTCTCTGGTAGTAGGCTAGCTCTTGTTCTTCCTTGTCTGCTCGGGCTACCAAAGTCTTTTTAGGAACCTCAAGAGCCTCCCCTGACTCTGTGAGAACAGCTTGCTTTACCACAGTCTCATCAAAACCAACGTTATCAGGGATAGGAACAGCACTGTCCTCCGCAAACACCACGGCGCCCCCATCCAACCAATAGTGGTGAACTACTGTGACGAGGCGCTGAAAGAGCTTCGTCCTCTTACACATCCTTTCGAATCTAGACAGGATGTAGCGACTGTAGTCGTGAGGATCCTTGAACCCTTCAGGAGCCGTTCGAGCTTTGGGAGGAGCCAACCGAACCTTGCTCAACGGAAGTTCCGTATGCAAGTCAATGGCCTGTCCCACTAGTTCATCAGAGTTGTAGAAATGGCGGTAGATCTCCCGCTTCTCTCGAAGTGTCTGTGGAAGCTCTAGAAAGTCAGTCGAAAGCTGGACCGAGAAGAAGTTGTCCGACCCCGACATGATGGTGTTGCCGAAACCACCAGCAGCTCCCCCTGAGTAACCCATCCCTCCAACAGCTCCCCCAAAAGAACCACAACTAGCCAGTTTCTGCTGCTCACGAGCCAAACGCTCACGGGCCGTCAGCTGAGTGTGGTATCCCCCTGAAACGTACGGACGAGTAGTTCGTACCGACGTCCTCGCGATATAGGAAGGTTCTGGAGTGTTGGAAAAGTAGTCAGGCATCAGACTAGCTCTCCGTAGATAGATTCAAAGTCGTCTTCCTGAGGAATCTGAAGACGCTCTACAGCCTTTTGACGAACCCGGGCCTCCTGATACTGACGCTCCCTAGCATCCCGTCGTTGAGCGTCTTCCTGGTCTGCTTTGGCTGCTGTCAAAAGCCGGTCCGTTGACACTGTTCGGCGTACTGCCTGAAAGACAGCCCCAGCCAATCGAAGGTGGGCGTTGTTGAACGTTGTGTAGTGACGAATGCCTTCCAAGTCAGCCGCATTGCGGATTTCCGAACGAAGCCGAGTTGCCAACTCTTGCAAACGAGCGGCCTTCTCTTCCAGCTCTCCCCGAGTTGCCTGAATCTGGAAGATCACGTCTTCTACCGACTTCCCTTGATGCCGAGCTGCCTCAGCCGCTCTGGATCGTTCAGCCTCAATACGCTGTAACTCCTCTTGGAGCAAAGCCTCTTGTTTAGCAGTCAGTTCAGGCATTCGAATCTAGGGGGATTAGAAGTTGTTTCTCAAAAAGGCTTTTTCTGCCGACAGGGCATCTTACCCCAGGCAACAACGATATTGGTCAACAATCGACTGTGAATGATATCCCCCAAAGCTACCTTAAGCCACCGGCCTCCACCATTCCGAAATGCGATTCGGATAGTCAGGTAGTCCCCATTGGTCACTATGTAGTCGTCCCCCACCACGTGATCAATCAGCTGCTGAATCACCTTATTGGCAAAAACCAGCGGTGTTTTGGGAAAATCGTCCATAACTACCTAACCCCAAAGCGCTGCCGAACCCTGCCAGGCATCCTGCTTGGAACTCCATGCTTTCTCATTCGCATAGCCTGATACCGCTGGGAAGTCATGCTACTGGCCACATGGGGACGGTAGACGCCCCCGTGGGCCGTATGCTTCTGATTGAGCATTTGCTCCACAGATAGCCAAACACTGCGTACAAAGGCGTCACTCAGGTCGTCATGGGCGCCCCGTTTCACAGGGGCTTCCACCAACACCAAATTCTTGGAAATCTGCCGAGCCTGCAAAGCCAGAAGCTCCGCTATGAGCCCTGAATGCTTTACAGCCCCCTGCTCTGGTATCGGCCAGTCATAGAGTACCAGGCGCTCATCCAACATCAACATCTTGGCCGTCTGGTAGATCTTGCTGGTCGTGTCCCGAGTGAAGAACTCAGCCTTGAACTGCTTGAAGCCCCGCTTGTGGAGAGTCTGCTCAAGAGGGATGCCATTCCAACGGTCAAACAACCCCTGCACAATGTGGAAGCGTTTGGACAAAGCCACTATCCAGTTGGCGATCTCATCGAAGTCCAAACGCTCAAGATCCCCAAGGACCTTTGCATAGTCGGTAGAGTAAAGGTTGCCTAAATGAGGGTTGCTTTCTCGCCAATCCACCCCCGCATACCAAACCTCGTGGTAGTCCAACACGACTTTGTCGTCTTCTATGTGCGTGATGACGATACCCGTTCCGTCCCCTACCAATCCAACGTCAATGCCCATCTGGTGAGGCATCTTGGGACGAGCTTGCTGCTGGGGACGAAGCTCTGAACGAATACAGTCCTGGATATCCCCCTCACGCTCGATCCAACCCTTGGTTTGATCCGAAAACTGAGCTCCGTGCTCGACCGAGAAAACCTGAGGGTCAGCGTGATACTTCTCCTTGTAGTAGGAGGTCGGGATTGTTGGGTTGATCTCCCAAGTGGGCGCTTGAATCGCCAACAGGTTCTCAGAGCCTTCACCCCCGTGCATGGCTAGATCGAATAGCTCAAAGAACTTCCCTGACCTACCCAACGGAGAGGAGATGAGGATAACTCTAGCCTCAACAGGAGCCTTGTCTCCCGATTCAGGGTCCACTGCAGGTAGCCCCGTCTCCGGATCCTTTCGGGAAAAGGCAGCGGTCGAAGGAGTCACCGCATCGTAGATCTCTTTTGCCGAGCTGTTGCCTTTGTCCTGGAAGTGGGCGATCTCATCCAAGATCACAACCACGTTTCCGGAACCTCTGAGACCCTTGGCGATACAGCTCTTGAAGGTCACACGAAGCGTAGCCTTGCCTTGCTGAGAAACGAAGCGACCGTTCTCGTGCCAGGTGTTGACGCCAAACTTCTCGATGTCATAGGGTGTCCGGAAGTCCACCCGAGACTGCGTGAAGTTGCTCATGTAGGGCTTGAAGTACTCGCACTTGGCCAGATGCGTGCTCACCTCGTTGTAGAGCAGCCCCGCCTGATCCTTGTCCGTAGCTACCGAGATGATCTGGATTCGGTTGCCGTTGGGAAGCCCGTAGTACTCCTGCGGGTTGTAGAGATTGAGCAGCCGGTAAACCTCGTAACTAGCGAAAATACCAGAAAGCGTGGTCTTCCCCGCCCTTCTCCCTATGGCAAGGATCAACTCCCTACGATCATGCTCTAGGTCTTGTTTCCCAACGTTGCAGCGCCCCTCATTAAACAGGTAGCTCAAATACTGACGCTCGCTGAACTCGTAGAGGATCCGAGTAGCAAACATGTCCGGGATCTGAATACGAGACTCAGGACGCTCAGGCAGCGCTGTGTCCAAAGGGATGTTGTAGTAGAGCTTGACCAAGAACCTTTGCGCTGGAAACAACCTCATGTTGAGGCCCCAGGGCTGTTCGATGTAGTCCAGAACACTGAAGGTGCGGCTACGACCGTCTCTCTCGGTCTGAACAACATCCTTCTGATTGCGTTTCACCTCTCGATTCGCCTGGCGAATCATAGAGGCTACGCCTTTGTTGCTGGGAGAAGCCAAAGTACTTCTTACCGGAGAACCTCAGATGCCTTTTCCTCCCAGTCGCTCATCAGATTCTCCAGCCGATTGAAGAACAGATCGGACTGTTCGGGAGGAAGAGGAGAGGCAGCTTCCTTGATGAACTCGATCCACAACTGGAAGAGCTTCTGGACTTTCTCACTATGCAAGTCCAGAACATTGGTCCCCAACTTCTTGATCTCCAACTCGATGTCCGCAACGAGCTTGAGGGCGTTGAGACGTCGAGTAGAAATCTGAGCCGTTTCTTTGCCGTACTTCTCTTGTTCCAGCCGAGTGAACTGCAAAGCCGCCGCTTCCCGTGCCATTTGCAACTGAAGGCTTCGAAGACGCTCTAGAGTGTCCTTTCCATCCTTACAGTCCTGCACCACAGCGTCGAGATCCACAAACCTCTCACGCTCCTGAGCCATCTCAGCATGGTACTCTAGGTCCTCCCGAGAAGGCTTGAGGACTACCTTCTTCGGGCGACCTTTACCCCGCTTTACGGTTGGCCTCTCAGTGGCTGTGGCTGAGTGGATGGGCACAATCTGGGCCCCAGGTTTCTCAGTTTTCTCGTCAGACATACTAGCTCTCTTTCTAGAGCTTCACTTCGGACGTACCCAACTCTACGGACACCTCCACCGAAGGAGCTTCGGGGTTCAGATCAACGTCGCCGGACTGTTGCAGTTGGTACTCTTGCAACATGCTCAACCCACTGTTGACCAGGTTGCCAAGAGGTACATCTATAGCAGATCCAGAACTCAAGATGGCTTTCTGCTCTGCCGCCTTGTCTACGTACGGGGGCTCCACCACGAGCTGCTTGTGGATGACAGAACAGAAGCCCGGACTAGTTTGATGGACACAAGAATTGCACTTGCTACCCACCTTGAGATACTGCACCGCCGTCTTGGTACGGAACTTTCGAGCAGCAACTTTGCAGCCTTTACCGTAGTCGTCGTAGACCGTAGGATCGACGAACTTGTAGCCCTGCAACCCTTGTTCTGCCAAGACCTGCTTCAGTTCGGGAACGGATGCCTGAATGTCTCGCTCTTCGAATCGAGACTTGAGCACAGCCAACAGTTCTCGGCCATACAAACCTTCGTTCATGTACTGACAAGCTGTCTTCACCACTTCCCTGACGGTCATAGGGCTCGTCTTGTGCTGACGGGTGGCTCCTGTGAAAGCCCGCTCGACGGTACTCCGAAGATTGAGTGCAGCAGAAGGCTTGGGAGACATGGCCGCCTCATGAATAGCCTTCAGATTCTCTTCCAACGTCTCCCCGGTAGGTTGGAAGTCGTGGGGCAGACGACCAGAGAGCTTATGCTCGTCCAACAAAGCCTGAACCATCTCTGCTGTGATGAGATCTCCCTCCTTAGCCACTAGTCGGCGGCCATACATCATGCAGCGACCGACCTGGCTGAAGATGCAAGAGCCGCACTTGTCGCCAGCTACAATTCCCTTCACCGAGGAAGCGTGCTTGGCCAAGAAGTCTGCTCCCTCAGGACAGGTTGGGAACGAATCCTGACTAGAGTATACCACCCCGTAAAGCCCTACCTTACGGAACAGAGGCTCCCAATGCTCCCGAGTAGCCTGCAGATCTCGGACATCAAAAGACATCTTCAGAGCCTTCAGAATGTCCGAGGCCGAACGCCCCTTGAGCATTTCCCGACGGAGCAGAGCCACAACTGGAGCAGCCTTCTCAGCCGCAACCTTCCACTGCTGCTTCTTGGATTCGTCGGTAGCCGTTTTGGACACGGCCTCCAAGCCCTGCTGCACCTGCTCCTTGGATGAAGCTTCCTTCTTGGCCACCGTCTGACGCTGCCCTGAGAACTCCCCCGGGGCTTTGGTGGCCGCCTGCTTCTGGTGTTGACGAAACGACGCCACTACCTGCTTAAGCACAGGATGAGCTGCCTGCAGGGAGGTCTGATCAAACGCACTAGCAAGCAGCTTGACCATGGCGGGCACGCTGGAAGACTCGTTCAAAGCCTTCACAGCAACCCTGGCAATCTCCTTGACAGTGGCCATTTTGGGGCCCCTTCGACCAACATCGAGCATGGTCAAAGACTCCCCAGTGTTAGGCTCCAAATTGCCATGGAGAGGAGCGTCCCCGTGGCTCCATGCCTCCTCCAAGTCGGGAAGAATGTCCAAGTTCTGTTTGGGCAACCGATCCAGAGCTTGGTAAGCCCTCTCATCGACTTTCAACCAATCCAGGTTGGGCACCGAACCTTCGATGAACTTGCTGATATCGCCTAGATCAGACATCACGCATCCTTTTGCGGCCAGTCATGGAACGGATCGTCTCGGTACCCACTGAAGGAGTCTTCGAAACGCACGTAAGGGGTTTCTACATCTTCCGACTTATACGATGTATCGAGAAGCCCGGTATCGAAGTCCTCTACCGGAGTTGCTTCTGAAGGCAGCCCTGACTCTGACAGAGTGGGACCCCCGCCAGGACCATAATAGTAGTCCGATCGGGCAACAGGAGGCTGACCGTCTCCTGGTAAGGTGGATTCAAGACGAGGGCAGTTGGAGGGGTCCCGTTTACGCATACGCTGGCGTTGTCCCTGACCAACACCTTGACCTTGACCTGGCCCTTCCTCTGTACAGCCAGGTCCTTGGCCCCTTCCAGGACCTTGTCCACGACCGTAACCCCCTTGCCCACGACCTTGCCCACGACGCTCATTCAGAGACACATCTACGGCATCCCCCCCAGAACCCCATTCAGGCGCTGCAGACGAAGGGAGCTCGGATTGAGGTCCCGGAACTTCCATCTCCAAGACGCCTTGTCCGCGGGCACCATACCCCAACCCATAGTCCCAAGCTTCAGTAGGCGTAGAGTCTTCCGGCATCACCGACTGAGAAAACCTGATAGGGCTAACGTCCACTCCAAACTGTTCCTTGATCTCGGCCAGGGTGCTAGGTCCTTCAGAAGCTTGCACCTCTACCACACCGGCCAATTGACCAAGACGCTCCTGAACTTCAGTCAAAGGCACAGAGTTGGAGGGCACACCAGAAGGAAGATCCGTAGGGTCTACAGGAGTGCCGTCATTGAGATAGACCAGCATCCCTGCCATCCGCAGGTCATTTTCCCACTCAGAAGGGTAGTCATAGTCATCATCGAACCGCCCTCCCTGTTGCTGCCCCCACTCGTCAGAAACAAGAGGCTCGTCTTTGTTGAAGGAACCGAAAGGCCCTTGTCCCTCACCAGGATCCCTGTTGTCTACACGAGGTACAGAATCATCCTCGCTCCACGCCAAAAGCTGCTCCATGGTGACCAGAGCGCCCTTCTTGGAAAACCCTTGATGTTCATCCAGATAGGCTACAAGCTTTGGGACCCCTCGGAGGCGGGCCTCCTTCTCCTGCGGAGCCATTTCAGCAGAAAGCGACGAGTCCTGCCCCGCTTCCGGCAACTGAGAAGACTTTTCCTTAGAAGTCCCAGAGCTACCGTCGTTCTCCTCCTCGATCTCCTTGATCTTGTCCTCAGCACCCTCTTCAGGGTTCTCCAGCACTTGCTGAGACTCTTCGACGAAGCGCTCCACATCCTCAGCCGTATTCTCGTCGAGTTGAGCCAAACGGGGCTTCCAGTGCGGGGCAGAAATCTCGTCATACAGCGTATCCGAGAGGTTGCTCAGGGCTTCACATGCCTCGTAGAGCTTCCGGCGCATCTCGGACACGGGCATCACGTACCCCCGCCCTCCCAACAGGCCGTCCGGACTGATCGTGGCACTCTTGAGACGTGACAGATACCGGTAGGCCGTGAGTGCGTGCCCAAGACCCACACTAGAGGCCCATAAAGCCTTGCTGAGAGGCTTTAGAGATCGGGGGTCGAAGGGGTGGTCCTTGGGGATATCCCTCTTCTGGTTGCCCGCAGGAGAGCCGGAGGGGCCATCCTGCTTCTGAAAGGGGAAAGATGCCGTTCTGACCGTTCCTTCTGAATCGGTTGAACCTTTTGTGGAGCTCAAGTCAGCCCCTTCCAGCCCTTGAGCAGCCAACAAGTATCGACACCGCACCCTTTGGGCAATGTCGGACAGATTCGAAGTCTTGCGGCTCATACCCTTAACCCTTGAGAGGGGACCCTTTTTCATCGAACAGACGCTCGATGAAGAACTCCCCATTCTGGCTTTTACGGAGAGCCCATAAATCCTGAGTGGATTTGTTCACCAAGGTCTCGGCAGACACCCGCTGGAAGGGCTGAAGCTGCTGCAGAGAACCCACCCGCATCATGCTAGAGGTCTTGGGCTTGACGGCTCCTACAGGAGATACCACCTGCGGCTCGTTCTCGAAAAAAGCATCGAGACCAGCATTGCTACTCTGCACAGAACCTAAATCAAAGTCTTTCATGATCGCCTCAGGTGATGGTCAAGGTCACTTCCAAATCCACATAGGAGTTGGAACTGTACCCACTCACACGCAAAGTCTCCGTGTAGACCCCCGCCGTCAAGTTGGAATCAGGAGCTACGTTGACAGTGACAATATCAGTCTCGGCAGAACCAAGAGTACCGCTGACAGGAGAGAAACTGGTCAACCAAGTATGTGAAGCTGTGCCAACCCTCTGTACCTGGTAGTCCAGCACAGAACCAGAAGGCCCAATGTTCTCGATCGTGAAGTCCTGGGAGGGAATCGGAGGGAACACACCCGTGAGAGGCTTCACCACCGAGAAACTCAATGAAGGCACAGACAGATCAATGACAGCCTTGGGTCGCACGATGATATTCACCGGCAACAGTTGGGGACTGTTGGTGGCGTGAACATCCTGGACCGTGACGCTACCAACGTAAGGACTGGACGCCGCCAACAAGTCTGTGGAGTCCACAGACACATCAAAGGCCCCAGACTCATTGAAGGACAGGTTCCCCACCGTCTCGGGGTCCACCAGGATGTAAGAAGCCGAAGCTACAAGAGTGGTGCCCAGCAACGACCCGTAAACCCCAGTGTTGGTCAACACCACGTTCTGGGACGGGCTGAAACCCCGGCCCTCGTCCACTGTAAAGGTGAGAGACGTAGGAGGCCCCAGCAAGATGGTCGGTGGGAACTGCTGCTGGATCTCGGCAATGGAATCACTCATCGCCGTGATGACCTCTCCCGGAATGGGGATCGTGTCTCGAAGGATTCCGTAGGGAGAGACGATGTTCGTGATTCGGTAGACGGGAGACGCCAAAGTCACATCTACCTGGGTAGTCCAGACCCACCGGCCTTCGGCAACCTGGTACCCATACTGGTAACTTTGAGTTCGGAGATTGGCGGCTAGAGTCACGATAGTCTCTCCCGAGGAAGAGACTACATAAAAGAAAACCCGGCCTTAGGGGCCTTCACCCCCCCAGCCTCCGGGCCTACTGCAACTCCAGTGAAACTCACAAGCACTCGTCACCACCCCGATTTGACCACTGCGGGAGCTTCACTTCTCGGAGTATGTTGAAGCGTTTACTGCTGATTTTGGAGAAAATCTGACTGTAAGGCTTTAACCTCTCATTCTGCTCGGACGCCTCCTGCAACACCCGGACAGCTTTGAAGAACCGGTGGCGCACCCGGCCCTGTGTTAACCGGAGTTGAGAGGCTACTTCCGATTGGCAGGTTGTCTTCCACATACCCACCAAGATATCGATATCCATCGAGTCCGGGAACACTTCAGGGAGGTCAGCCCGAAGGTCGTCTTCCGTCACTTGAGGGATGTCCAAGAGGAACTTGATTCGCTTTATACCCCGGTCCAATCGATAGGAGATAGCCGCCTGTGTCACTCCAAAAATGGTGGCTATATCCGCTTGTCGTTTGTGTTGGATGAAGTAGAGATAGATCAGGTCTGCTTCACGCTCGGGAATACGATCCAAAAAAGGGGCTATCTGGCTCTCGTAGTCAATGGTGGCTACCAAAGCAGCCATTTCCTCTTCATCGACTTCAGAAAAACCATCCTCCTCTTCGTCATCGTCTTCGTCTTCGAACGTATTCTCTTCGTCGTACCAAGGATCGTGGGTGGGAACCCTACTTGCAAGCTCGTGAGGATTTACAGGGATCACATACCCAGAAGCAGCCATATCACACTCCTACAATCCAAACGCTTTAAGGATGGGTTGGGGTTTGATCCCCACTTCCTCCATCAACTGCTGAGCAACACTGCTGTTTACATCTGGATACGTGAGAGAGACTTCGACGTCAACTAACGCCATCAGTTCTAGGTTAATTCTCACCTGAGGTTCGGCGGAACGCAAGCGATCATATTGATTTCTTGTCAAACCAGCCAATCCAGATTTGTATATGCCATCCACCGAACCATGGGCCTGAATCAATGCTCGCAATACCTTCTTTGGAACTCTAGGCACCCCAGGAATGTTGTCACTAGGGTCCCCACACAGAGCCCTAAACTCCACCATTTTTCCAGGTGGAACCCCCATATATTCTTCAACGATTTCGGGACCTTCGAACAAAATTTCCTTTCTACTTCCGATGGCCGGGATCAACAGGAAAGTGTCGTGTGTAACCAACTGTAGGAGATCTTTGTCAGAGGAAAAGATCACGTTCTTCTGGGAAACCAAGTCCCCCTTCACCAAAGCCCCAATCACGTCATCCGCTTCTTCTTCTGGGTTGAAGGCTTGAGTCACCCCTAAATACACAATAACTTTGCGTACATAAGCCATTTGGTCAAACCCAGACTCATCGGCCTCCCTAACTGGACGATTTGCCTTGTAGTCAGCAAATGACGACTTGCGCCTTTGAGAAGAGCCGTCCCAAGTAACCCAAAAGCGGGCCGTGGGGTATTTCTTGCGGAGAGCCCCCAGGCTACGAAGGAACCCCACAATAAGCCCCGTAGGACGTCCCTGACTATCAGACAGCCTGGACATTCCAGGGGCATACATGCAACGAAAAGCCAAGTTGTGCCCATCAATCAACACGTTCTGAACCATTTTACGCTTCTCGTTCCTATGGGTTAACCTACGATTCAGTACATTGTAGCTACGATGGAGCTCCTGAACTCGACGCATCACGTCATCCAGCCACGCCAAATCCATCAGTTTGTTCTGAAGAGACTCCAAATCACGGGGTCCCGCCCACCCCCTAGAAAAGGCTATCAGATTACAGATCCTACTGGCCTTTCTAGCCGCTGCCTTTACACGAGACAAACGTTGCAGTCTCCGCTGCAAATCCCGATAAGAATGGTCCAAAATGCCTTTGGACCCTAGGAAGGAGTAGAGAAGCCTCCCTTTGTTGGACCACTGGTGCAGTCGATGGTACCGGTCATACGCCGCTTGGACCTGGCTCCAATCGCCTTCCTCCCACTCCAAGAGGGCCGTGGCCATCGTGGACCAGGCCCTTAGGGAAGCCATCCGATTGTAGACCGGGGAAAGAGGGGCCCTCTTAACTACCCTCAAGAAGCCTCGTGGCAACGTTACCAGAGACTGCTTGGAGCGCAGCTTCACGTGCACCTGGACCATCCCCTCTTCTGCGATGTCCTCGACTACCGTAGCCTCTATATTCCGATAGGGACCAGAGGTGATTGTGACGGTGTCTCCAACGCTGATCCCCTGATCTGAAATAGCCTTCACCTGTCGCCGAAACCTGTCTATGTCCTCTTCTGATACAGTAGACAACCGACGACTCCCCCCTGAACCCCGAGGCTCCGTCAAAACAGACTCTACGTAACGGCTGTTCTCCAATCTCAAATAAGTGGAATCAGGGCTGTCTCGACGAACGAAGGCATACCCCTCCAAGAGATATGAGTAGACAACATCGTCCCCTATCTCTGTGACGGCCGCAGGAACGAACACCTCAGAGGTTTTGACCAAGCGCGTCAAAGCCTCCTGAAGGACTCTAGGGTCCTCCCCCTCACACCGAGAGGACAGCTCTATAACTAACCATTCACCCACGATTTTGACTCAAGTAGAGCTTCTGAAAAGCCTGTCGCCATTCCGCCGGAGTCAAAAGGTCATTGGCACGATCACTGGTCCCTTTGGGGATCACCAAAGGCTCCTCAGGACAACTACCTCGGGGCATGTCAGGAGATATTGCCTTGTGATCCAAACTAGTCAACGTTCTAGTGACAGGAGCAGGGACTTTTTCTGGTTTCAAGGTCTCAGAACCAGACACAGCAGCAACGGCTGAGGTTGGCTCAGAAACAGGATTGGAGGCAGTAGGAGCAGTAGGGGCCTCTGGTAAAGAAACCGAAACAGGGGCGCTCTGAGGGGCGTTCACGACCACCTGAGAAGTGCTCTCAGCTACCGCAGAAGGGACCCCTCCGGCACACAAGACCACATCACACAACAACCCTGGAGCCGTTACCTTACGATCCCTCAGGAAATACCTAGCTAACTGAACCACAGCATCCCCGTAGACCTCGTAAACCTTCACTGCCAGTTTTCGATCGGCATACACGAAGTCAGAATGCATCTTGTGAGCCAGCCGATAGGAGCTCATAGCAGCTTCGGCCAAACCAGAGGTCACCTGATCCGCCCCCACTCGATCCACAGCCTGATCTACTAACCGCAAAGAGACAGCAGGGTCCCCCAGAGACAACAAGATCTCATAGTAAAGCGAGACCACAGACAGGTTCAGATACTCTCGAACAGACTCCTGGGTGATCTCCCCAAGCTGTCCCATCATCTCCAGCCGGTTGAGCACATCCCGTACATGTCCCCCTGAATAGTCGATGACGATGTTCACAGCGTCTTCATCGTAGGTGACCCCCTCTTGTTCTAAGACCCTCTTCATTCGAGCCAGGATGTCCTCCCGAGTGATTGGCCTTAGCGTGAACTCCTCACACCTGGACTGAATAGTAGCTCGGATCTTGGTAGGTTCAGTAGTGCAGAAGATGCCCACCAAACGCTTGTCTTCGATAGGCTTCAGCAACACGTCTTGGCTATCCCGAGACATGCGATGCATCTCATCGAAGAGGATGATCCTCTTGGCAGCCCCTTGCACAGCAAAGGGCAGAGACTCGACCATCGAACGTACGTTGTCTATGGTCCCCGAGCTGGCAGCATCCAGCTCCTGAAACGCATGAGAGGTCTCGCTCAAGATGTCTCGACAGTTGTCACACTGATTGCAGGGCTCTCCCTCAGGCTGAAGATCATGACAAAGCAAAGCCCTGGCCAAAATCCTGGACAGGGTGGTTTTGCCGATCCCATGACCCCCGGAAAAAATGTACGAAGTGTCTAGAGCAGTGCCGTTCTTCAGCCTAGCCTTCAACACCTGTACGATGCCGGGTTGGCCCAGCACGTCAGAGAACTTCTTTGGACGATACTTAACGTCCCACATGAAAGGAGCCTACCTACCAGGAGGCCCCGGGTGGAGACCGAAGTCCCCACCGACCCCTGGGTTCGTCAAGTTGGTCTAGTCGTCATCGAAATCGAAATCTTCGTCTTCGTCGTCGTCCGCCGACTCAGAAACGACAACGTTCTCCCTCTCCCCTTCTTCGCCCTGGACTTCCACTTCTTCCTCGACGATCTCGTCCACGGAAATCAACTGAGCCACGGAAACGAACCCAGAAAGGTCCGAATGCCACACGCCCCGACGCTGCAGAATCGAAGCGAACTCCTGAACATCAGGTTCACGCACCTTCCAGCGCATCTCACCCGTGCTTTCGTCCTCCTCACCGGTGCACCGTTCTAGCAAGTGGTCAACCAAAGCCAACCGCTGGCCTTCGTTGAGCTCGTTCCACTTGTCCAGAGCAATGACGATCAAGAAGTCCTTCTCTAGAAGGTACTCGTGAACGCCACCGATTTTTTTGGTGACTCCCATCACCTCTTTGCCGGCTTTCTTGCCCGCTCGATCGACGAAGACATACGCCATTCGAGCAGAGGTTAGTTCAGGGTGGTACTGAGGAATCAAGCCATTGGCCACCGACTCAATAGCATCCCCGGAATCGTAGGTCCTCGCCATCTTCATATCTCCTGTGAGTATGGTTGCATCTTTCGATTGAGAAAGTCTCTCAGACCTTCATCCCCCCAGGCTTCCCAAAGGTTACCAGGGTCCTTGGCTCTCTTGCCATCGGCCAACAGTACCTCAGGGTAGCGCACCACTTGCACGTCAAATTCACGGCCGTGTTCTTTGGCAAAACCGTAAGCGTGCTTTCGGCCCACGGGGTCATTGTCGTACCCCATCCACACCTGGTCCACCAGTCTTCTCAACAAGGGGACCAAGCTCTCGGACACCCCAGCCTTCAGGGTGGCGATGGTGTACGGCAACACCCTCTGAATCGGGAACAAATCGAAGCACCCTTCGACAATGAAGATCTTGCGAGTCTCCCAAATCGAGGGGATCGCTTGAGCTAGCCCGAAGTAAACGGGCTCCTCTTCGGTCAGGAAGTAGTCCGAGTAGACCGACTTGCCTTGCCTAACCACCCGGAACTGGAATCCCTTAACCTCCCCCAAGGTATTCGTCAAGGGGAACATCAGAGCCTTATAGAGGCCCTTCTTCCGGGCCCATTCCAAAAACCCCTGATCGACCTCCAGGCTATCCGGAATCTCCTCCAGATACCCTACCTGGAACTGCTCGATCTGAGAGTCAGAGACTCCTCTACCCCACAGGGTAAGACGCTCTTCGTCTACCGACTCATGAGCTAGAGACACCAAATCACTCACCCAGGACATCCCCCACCAGTACAATTGACCGGTTAGCCTGCCTGATCAAGACCCCCAACCTGTCGTCCACTCGGACACAGGTCCCCACCAACGCAGGAGCAGTGGACAAGACAGCAGACCCCGAAGACAAAACCGTGCTTGTGATCACTCTCAACCCTTCTACTTCTGCAACGCATCCCTGAGCCAGCATGAGATTCTCTGCCTCTTCCAGACTGACGTCAACACCAACTTCACGAAGCATAGAGTAAGGCACCACCAGCATCTTAGGCTCAAGACCCTGGCCAACCATGAAGGCTTGAGCTCCTCGAACACTAGTACACCGATTCCCCCATCCTCCATCCACAGAAATTCGGTGCAGATCTTCTAGAAAACGACGGAAAGCAGCTTCCTCTTCCTCCGTAACACAGCTGAAGAAAGCCAGCCGGGTATCCCCTTCCCTAGATCTACGGCCTAGCAAAAACCTACCTTTCATGTTGCTGACCAGAAAGGGGCTCTCTTCCGGCCCAACAGGCCACTGCAACATCACAGGCACAGAGAAACCCCCAGACAAAGCAGCCTGACGACGTAGCCTCTCCACACACAGGATTCGTTCAAGAACCGGCAGTCTCATCAGATCCTGAGCTTGGCAACTGCAGCAACGAGTCCGAGACGAAGCTAGCACGAGGTTCTGGTTCAACCCTAAGAAGCCAGAACCACATTCTCTTCCACCACGGAAGAGCGGGAGGAGTAGAATGGTCCAACACCCAAAGCAAAGCGAAGAGCTCGGGCATAGTCTTCTTCACCCAGCCCGTGTCCCCCAAGTCTAGTTTCAACTGCTTCCAGATCTTCTCCTTGCTAAGCAACGGTTTGAAGAGAGGGCAGCGCTGAGCGTCAATGGTATCCTCACAAATGGTGCCCTTCCAGTCTTCCGGATTATCAGCCCCCACCATACACAAGCCAATCGTCTGCTCTGTGTCGCTGATCCGATTGTAATGGGGGTTAGGTTCCCCTTCCACCAGCCTCCTAGGGTCTAACGGCTGACGATGGTTGAACTTGCAGTTGACAGGAACCCTAGCCTGAGCCATCGCCACTCGACGATCAAGCTCGTCAACCAACAACTGACGGATTCGGTTTTCGATCTCTCGTGATGTCTTCATGTCGAAGGCCCTTGAGCATCAAGTACCGTACACTACCCTCTACCCCTTCAGAGCTACGATACGCCTGGTTAGCATGATCTAGATAGGCCGCCTTGTGCGTCACCAACAGAATATCGATCCCCGTTTCGTCAGCCAGCTTGTTCAGGAACATGCCCGTACGTTCCGTGTACTCGTCAGATACCGCCCCTAAAGCCTCGTCCAACACCAGCAACGGATAGCGCTTGAGCTTCAGCAATGTGATGATACGCAACACCAAAGAGGCCACACTAGAAGGGCCTCCTCCAAACGAGTCCAAGGGCTTCCCTCGATGTGAGAGAGGATCGTCTGGTTGCCCGTGCCGAATGAAGAAGTCGATCCAAACCCGGTTGTGCTTGGACAGGATGTCCGCCTCGAAGGACAAATCAAGGTCGTAGAAAATGGCTTGAAAGCCTTTAGAAATGAGACTCTTGACTGCCTGGACCTGCTCATGAACCAACAGATCCATCAACTTGCGAAACAACTCCCCTACCTTGGTGAGCTTGTCAATCGTGCTCCCCAAGATCTCCACCTCTGTCTCTTTGGCCTTCAAGTCTTCGACCAGACGATCACGCAAAGCAACCAATCTGGCCGAAGACTCTCCAAGAGCCTGAACCCTAGAGACTAGGCTTGGGTCGTTGCAAATCGTGTCACGCTGCACAAGTAGGTCCCATCTACCTCAGCCACAACTCTCCCTTTGTCGTCCAAACGGAACTCATCGATGGTCCGGAAGAACGCTTTCTTGCCAGCGGCACTCACTCTCAAGTTCACCTCGTGAGCTTTGGAAGTCTCCACCAACGAAATGAGATGGTTGACGTTTGCGTTGAGGCTAAAGTCTTCTGAGTCTCCAGCAGAACCCCCTCCAGCCTCATCCTCGTCTTTCACAGGAGTGACTGCCACCGGGACACTCTGCACCTTGTTCGAACCGCCCCTACCACGGAACTGCAGGATCTTCTCTTCGTGAGAATACCGCATGTTGATCCTGCTCTGTTGAGACCCCATCTCCGCTTGCATGTGTCGAAGAGCGTTCAAGAGACTCTCCAAAGACATTCGCAGAACGAACTGGTCTTTCTTCAGAGCAGGGTAGCGAAAGTGATCGTGATTACTCTGGCAACGACTCCAACCAAAGACCTGGTTATCGTCGTTGACAAGGTAAGTCATCGACTCCCCTACAAGAACCCGGGTTTTGACCCCACACCTAGACAAAAAAGCCCCCACGAACGGCAGGTGTTGGCCATGAACCGATAGCCCCTTTCCTTCCAACTCACTGCACTGGAAGAAAAAAGCCGTGCTGCCCTTGTTGTCGGCTGCGTAAACGACCCCGTTGCCGGCGGCCCAGGCTTCGTTCGAATCGTCGAACAAGCACACCGTAGCAAAAGCACTGTCCGGATCCGAACTATTAGCTACGTAAGGCTTGGCCATTTGCAAGGAAGTCCTCAACACAGAAGTGACAACCTCGAACCCTTCCCCGGCCCTCTGTAGAGCATCGTCGAAGGTAGAGAACCGCCTCGGGTCGTAAGTGGACTTCTCCGATTTGGCCTGGCCCACCTGGTATTTGACGAAGTAACGGTCTCCGGTCTCCTCGTGACCAGCCTCCATCGTGATCTCCGAATCTTGGTCCAAGAATCGCAGAGGAGCGCTGGCCTTGACATCCCCGGGATACACGAAGGATCCCGTGCCTTCTACCTCCGTCACAGGAAACTCTGACCGAACTACCCGAGACCCATCAGAAGAGTAGACCAGACACCTGTCCTCTTTGAGCACGAACAAGTAGCCAGAATCTCTCTTGTCAGCCCCCGGATACTTGGGAGGCACCACAGAAACGACATCCAAGGATGCCACCAAATCCTTCACCAATGCGTTGAACTTCATCTCCATCCTCATCTGTTTTTGTAGGCTTCTAGGGCCTCTTCCACACTCTTGAGCTTGGACTCGTACTCATCCATGAGAGCGACCAGCTCTTTCTCAGCATCGTCCACGGCTTCCTTCAGCTTCTTGGGATCGAAACCAGCTGCCTTGATCTCTTCTACAAGATCAGTCAACTCCTTCTTCTTCATCTCCAGCTGGGCTTCCAGCTTGGCCTTGTTCCCAGAAGCCTTGTGGTACCGTTGAGAAAGATCCTCAAATCTCTTCTGTAGTCGATCGAGAGACATTGCTGTTCCTTAGTCAGATTGATGGGTCAAAGAGAACCCTTCGGGACAAATCTTGCGGACGGCGTAAGGGCAGAAACGACAAGCCGACTGGCTCGGACGGTCTCTGAAAATCTTCCTGACAGACGACAGAGAAGGTCTGCTCTCTAACCGAGCAAGGCGAGATTCTACACTATTCGCAACGGTTAGCACACGTTCAAAAAGCTCTGACAGGTCGTCTTCGCAAAAAGCCAGCCAATCGATGCTCTCTACCGGTCCGGCTCTCCAAAACAGAAAACCAAGTTTGTCAGGAAGTCTCTTGAACTTGTGCCGGTAGAGCATTCCGTACCAACGCAACTGGTCAGGGTCCACGTACTTCCGATTGTGAGGTTTGGACCCTTTGCCATCTAACAAGACTAGATCCTCATCAGGAGGGATCCGAGTCATTAGCAAGTCTGCTCGGCCAGCAATCCGATGGCTATGGAAGGTACCATCCAGCTTCACCTCGGCCCTTGCGTCTTTCCCAATTAGCCTGTGAAACCGTATGCTGGCCAACCCAGACCGAATACCCTGACGCAAGTCCCTCAACAACTCATCCTTGGACTTGTAGGTAGCTAAAGGGTCCTCGTCCTTCCACTGGATGACCTGTCCCTTTCGCTTCTTATCCTTAACTACCTGCAGCAGCTTATCCTTTGTCCGACTATCCAAGAACTCTTCGGAAGAGAGGCCGTTCCGTCGATTCTTGCGCCAGTACCCCCCATTGTAAAAGTCCTCGAAGAGTTCCCCCAACACCGACCCAAACAAGGAGTTGACCATGTTGTCCACACCCTCGATGGGTAACCGAGCAACGTAAGCCAGCCAATAGGCAAACTCGCAGTCGCTCAGTTTCTTCCAGCCAGAGTAAGACAGATACATCAGCTTTGGGCCCTAGCTCGTTCAAGATACTCCAAAGCCGCATCCCTCACATCACGAGCAAAGTCAAGGGATCGAACGGTTTCCTCTACCGAAGAGGAAGCCTCCAACTGAACGTCTTGTCGAATCCTGTCCACGAATTGCTCGATGGACTCATTCTCCCGTTCTTGACGAGCTTTACGCTCTAGGTCAAAGACCTCCCGAGCTGGGGCCACCTTGAGAGGAGCAGCTGAGATAGAAACCCCCTCCTCCGAACACTCGATGAGAACCACCTTCGGAATTCGATTGAGGTTCTCCTTGATCAAAGCTCCCCGGCTGATAGCTCCAGGATTGACGAAGTAGCGACCATCAATAACCTCAACTCCCTGGTCCCGATGCCAATGTCCAAAGCAGACTACGTCAGGGCCCCCTTCGTGAACCAGGTCACTGTACCGGAAAACAGACTCTCCGAAAAACTCGTTCACGTTGGGAGGGGGGTCTTTCGACGCTAGAGCATGCACCACCATGATCAGGTGGGTATCACCGGGCTCCTTCTTGATGGCCAGAAGATCTTCCAGCTTCAGAAGAGGATCAAAGGGAACCCCCACCACCCTCACCTTAAGGGAGCCTTCTCGGAAAACCTCATTCCTCAACTTATGAAACACCCCCGAGGCAAAAAGTACACCCAGAGGTTGCCTATCCAAGGTGTCCAGAGAGCGATAGGCAATGTCATGGTTGCCCTCAATGGCCCACACCGGACAAGAGTACTCCGACAGATGCAAAGAAGCCGTCTTGGCCACGATGGCATGAGAGTTACGGGTAGCAGCTTTGACGTGGAAGTAGTCTCCCCCATCCAACACCGCTTGTACCTGGTACTTCCTGGCCAGCTCCCCGATCTGCCGAAGGGACTCCCAGAGCTCAGCAGGGTAGTCTCCCTTCCATGAAGCGGGGGATCGATCCGCCATGTGTACGTCTGTCCGGTAGAGAAATCGAATAGCCATCAGGAGTGCCCCAGCATGTGTTCAGGACTAAGACGCTGAGAACAAGTGGGACACGCCCCGAGCTCATTGAACTCCTGTCGCAACCCTTTTTCATCCTCTACAGCCCTCTCAAGACTCTCTTCCAGATCCCCCACCTGGCCCACAAGAGTCTCATACCTTTGGGAAAAGGCCGCCAAACGAACAACCTTCTCCAAAGGCTTCGAGCAAGCATCAGGAGCTGCCAACGACTGCTGAAGCTTTTCGGATCCTTTCAACAGCCCAACAAGCCCACGAACACGAGACGCCCACTCTCCCAACAACACAGTCCGGTTCAAAGCTTTCTGAACAGGCGCCTCGTCCATAAGGGAGGTGCCTTGCACCACCAAAAGAGCCTTGATCTGTTTACGAACTACGACAAGACGTCCCGCAAAGACTTCCAACTCTTTTGCCTTGCTATGAGACGCCTCCAGCGAACTGTGGTCAGGTAGATCCGGGGCTAGAGCTTCCCGCATGCACTTGACCAGTCCTCGAAGCTGAACCGAACGACGGGCCAACTTCTCCAGCTGACTCGCCTTCGTGTACTGGGAGCTCAATACGTCACGATCAGGTAGGTCTGGCTCCGTAGCGGCCTTCAGAAGCTTTGCGGCTGTCACCTGGTCCCTTAGAGACTGCCGATAGGCAACGAGCTCCTGAAGCCGTTTAGAGGCTGCCAAAACGCCCTCGTACTCCTCCTGTACCCTGCGAGCCCGAGCCACCGTAGAATCCAAACCGTCATAGGCCGAAAGTTCGTCACGTATGGCCTTCAGATCCTTCTCTCTAACCTTCCGAGTAGAGACCGCCTCCCTACGATCTTTCTCGGCCAACCGCATGGCCTCGTTGATGCTATCCAGTTTTGCTACATCACTGAGGACATCCGCTACGGTAGCCCCTGATTGGTCCAACAAGAAGATAGGATCAAACTGCTCAGAAACCTGAACCAGATCCTTGGAGTCCCCAACTTTGACCAAAGAAAACTCAGGGCTCAGAAACTCAGGGGTCCCCCGCTCTACCTTGGTGTAGACCTGTTCCACCCCATCTTTGACAACCGTGTACTTGTTGACGGCATCCCCCTTCTCCCAAAGCAAGGAAATGCCGTTCATCTTGAGACGCACAGAGGTGAAGCATTTACACTTCTTGTTCCCCTTGAGCAGACGAGCACACGTCTCTGGATCGTGTCGAACGAACTCGGTACCAGCAGCTCCTGTCAGAGCACAGCGGATCGCCCTAACAATAGCTGACTTGCCAATGTTAGAACGACCCACTAGGGCTGTGAACCGGTCAATCCGAAGGGATACCTTTCGAATCGACTGGAAGTTCTGAATGGTGACTTCGATCATTCAGACTAGTCCTCCCCCGACCCCTCCTCTGAGGAGTCCTCCCCCTCTTCAGAGGAATCCTCCTCTTCCGAGGAATCTTCCTCAAGGACCTCTCCCTCGTACTCTTCGTTCACAGCAGCTGCCAAATCGAAGTCCTCCCCTTCAAACGCCGACTCCATCTGACTGATCAGATCGTCATCTTCCTCCAGCTCCACCGGAGGCTCGGTTTCTACTACGGCCGCCAGCACAGCTGCCCGAAGCTTCTTGAAGATCTTCGGATTGTCTACAAGGTACTGACGGAACTTGTCTTTACCCCGAATCCGCTGTCCTTCGTATTCGTAGTAACCTCCCCCTCCTGTCTTGACGAGACGATTGGACAACGCCCCCTGAAGGATGCTGTGGTAATCGTCGATGCCTTGACCGTAGCGAATGAAGATGTCACAGGAATGGCCCTGCTTAGCATCGATCTTCGACTTCACCACCTTGACTGTGACGTGGTTACCATAGGGGTATGTCCGTTCTTTGCCGGTGAAACGATCCTTCCGCTTGATGGTGTCGTGCCCCTTTTTCACCATCATCAGCCGCACGTAGGCATAGAACTTGAGCGCCTTCCCTCCTGAGGTATTGACGGTTCCCTCCCGGGCCTTCGGACCTCCCTTACCCCCCGACGTCTGAATGAAAGCCCGTTCCTGGTTCAAGAAAATAATGGCCGTTCCTTGAGGGTTGATTTTCAGAGCAGCCTCACTGTGGAGCCAGTTGATCAGCTTGGGAAGCATGATCGAAAAGGAAGCTGCCTGGGCCCCTACCTTTGCCGCCTCATCGGGCTTCTTCTCCATCTCAGACTTGGGCACCATGCTAGATACGGAATCCACCACCACAAGATCCACTCCCGTATGGATGGCAGTCCAAATCATTTTGAAACCCTGTTCAAGAGTCTCAGGGGCATAGAGAAGCAACCTGTCCTTATGAAAATCCACCCCAACGGCGCTTGCATAACCATGGTGAAGAGCGTGCTCAAAGTCCAGAAACATGGCTACCCCGCCATTCTTCTGAACACGGACAACGGTTTCCAAAGCCAACGTGGTCTTTCCACTTGACTCAGGACCAAACACTTCCGAGACATGCTTTCTAGGGAAGCCAGGACAGACAGGGCCGCTGCCGTCCTTGGACGGAGTGCCTCCAATCAGGTTGTCGATGCTAGAGCTCCCCGTAGAGAGGTGGGGAAGCTGCGAAACATTCATAGCCACAGGATCTTGCTTCAGATACTTGTGAATGGCATTTCTAGCTGCTGCAGCTGACTTGGCAGAACGATTGGCGTTGGCGTTCTTTACTGACTTCTTACCTGGT
>Ga0272441_10002910_pt1 | contig 33809 bp, 23 predicted proteins | sample SSMProp6N_FD_193582 | JGI IMG/M metagenome (GOLD analysis project Ga0272441, IMG submission 193582) | Marine sediment archaeal communities from Little Sippewissett salt marsh, Falmouth, MA, United States - SSM-Prop-6N | ecosystem: Environmental > Aquatic > Marine > Wetlands > Sediment ... | reverse complement strand
CGTACAATTTCGACATCCGAAAAGGCCCGATCCAGATCGAGTGGTTCCGTGGCGCAAAGACGAACATCACGGTGAACTGTCTGGACCGGCACCTGGACACCAGGGGAGACCAGATTGCCCTCATCTGGGAAGGCAACCAGCCCGATGAGGACAGGACCATCACCTATCGACAGCTGTACGAAGAGGTCAACCGCTTCGGCAATGTGCTTCGCGCTCACGGCGTGAAGAAGGGCGATCGGGTCTCCATCTACATGCCTATGGTGCCCGAGTTGGCCATCGCCATGCTCGCCTGCGCGCGCGTCGGTGCCATCCATAGCATCGTCTTCGGTGGCTTCTCCGCCGAGGCCTTGGCGGATCGCATCGTGGACTCGACCTGCGACGTGCTGGTCACCACCGACGGGTCCTATCGTGGCAAGAAGGCCGTCCCGTTGAAGGGCAACGCCGACTACGCGATGCAGTCGTGCGAAAAGGAGCACGACCACAAGGTGAAGCACTGCTTCGTGGTTCAGCGGACCGGGCAGGACGTGCCGATGCTCGAGGGGCGCGACCAGTGGTGGCATGAGGCGATGGCCAGTGCCCAGACCGAATGTGAGCCCGAGATGATGGACGCCGAGGACCCCCTGTTCATCCTCTACACTTCGGGCTCCACCGGGAAGCCGAAGGGGGTGCAGCACAACGTCGGCGGCTACATGGTCTACACCGGCTCGTCCTTCAAGTACATCTTCGACTACCATGACGGCGACATCTGGTGGTGCACCGCCGACATCGGTTGGGTCACCGGGCACAGCTACATTGTCTACGGGCCGCTCTCGCAGGGCGCGACGTCCGTGATGTTCGAGGGGGTGCCAACCTTCCCCGATCCGGGCCGCTTTTGGGCGGTCGTGGAGAAATGGAAGATCACCCAGTTCTACACCGCGCCGACAGCGATCCGCGCCCTCATGAAAGAGGGCGAGTCGTGGGTGGAGAAGCACGATCTGTCCTCTCTGAAGGTGCTGGGATCGGTGGGGGAACCCATCAATCCTGAGGCTTGGCAGTGGTACTTCAAAAACGTGGGCAAGGAGCAGGTGCCCATCGTCGACACCTGGTGGCAGACCGAGACCGGCGGTATCCTAATCAGTCCGCTCCCCTTTGCCATAGACCAGAAACCCGGAAGTGCCACGCTGCCTTTCTTCGGTGTGGTCCCAGCCGTTCTCAACGAGCGGGGCGAGGAGATTGACGGCGTCGCCACCGGGACGCTCGTCATCAAGGAGCCATGGCCCGGCCAGATGCGCACCGTGTATGGCGATCACAAGCGATTCGAGGAGACCTACTTCCAGCTCTACCCCGACTACTTTTTGTCAGGCGACGGCTGCCGCCGCGATGAAGATGGTTACTACTGGATCACGGGCCGCGTCGATGACGTGATCAACGTCTCTGGCCATCGCATGGGAACTGCAGAGGTAGAGAGCGCGCTGGTGTCCCACAAGTCGGTGGCCGAGGCCGCCGTGGTGGGCTTTCCCCACGACATCAAAGGCCAGGGCATCTATGCGTACGTCACGTTGATCTCGGGGATCGAGGGCTCCGAGGCCCTGAGCAAGGAGCTGACCGCGCATGTGCGGAGCGAGATCGGGCCCATCGCCACGCCCGACAAGTTGCACTTCACACCCAACCTTCCCAAGACACGGTCGGGCAAGATCATGCGGCGCATCCTGCGCAAGATCGCGGCCATGGAGTTCGATGACCTGGGAGACATCTCCACCTTGGCTGAGCCCTCGGTCGTGAGTGACCTGATCGAGAACCGCAAGGAAATGGGCTGACCGGAACAACGATGCAGGCTCCCAAGCGGTCATCCCCGCTTGGGGGTGGTCTCCTTTGGGCCGTCCCCCACGGCACTCGGGATGACTGTGGGCAACGCGCGAAAAGCGATCCAGCGTGGAGTGAAACATGAGGCCCAGATCAGCCCTACGAGCCGCGTGGGCGACCGTCCTGCTGTTGGGGGTGACGCTGACGGCAACACGGGCGTCTGCCGCCGGCTTCAGAATCGGAAACGACGACAAGCACCTGCGTGTGTCAATGCTGCTGCAAGGCTGGGGCAGCTTGACTCCCGAAGGGGCGCCGGACGGCAAGAGCCTGAGCACCGAGCTGTATCTGCGCCGTATGCGCCTGCTGTTCTTCGGCCGCGTCACGAAGTGGGTGCACTTCTTCGTCGAGACCGACAGCCCCAACTTCGGCAAGAATGGCGACACCGACGTGAACATGTTCATCCAGGACGCCTGGGTGGAGATCAACATCCACCCGGCGTTCCAGATCGACATAGGCATGGTCCTGGCGCCATTCTCGCACCATGGCATGCAAGGCGCGGTCTCGCTGCACTCGCTGGACTACCACAGCGCCCTGATCAAGTACCCTCGGGGCAGCCACAAGGTTTGGCGCGACTGGGGGGTGATGGTGCGAGGCCTGGTGCTCAAACGCCATATCGGCTATCGGTTGGCGTTGCTCAATGGCGTGCATGGCGGTGCCGCCGATCCCCGGAACCATCAGGATTGGCCCCGCCTCACGGCCCGGATTACGCTCAACGTTTTCGAGTCCGAAAGCGGTCCGGGGACCGGCGGTTTCTTCTGGGATGGGCTCTACCTGAAGAAGACCCGGCGCGGGATGATCTCACCTCGTCGGGTCTTGTCGTTTGGGGTTTCTGCGGACTGGCAACGGGACTTGAACGTCACGCGCCGGTTGGGAGAGAGCGATCCGAGCCTGGACACCTTCGTGGACTTCCGTCAGGACTACTTCGCCTTGGCCGCCGACGCATTCTTCGACCTTCCGCTTACGCCCAGTCGCTTGTTCGGGCTCTCCGGACAGGTGAACTTCTACTACTACGACCACGGAAACCGACGCCCCCTCGCCGACGGCGACTCGCGGTCCTTCTACGGGCTCGGCCCCGGCGGAGGCGAGTACACCGGCTACGGTTTGTCCAGCGAGGTCGGATTCCGCTATGACCAATGGGCTTGTGTCGTGAGCGTGGACTGGTTCGAAGCAACCAAAATCGACGGCCCCGACGGAGACCACCTGGCCGTCTATGGTGGCTTCAACTGGTGGTGGCGAGGACACGCGACGACCTTCAAGCTCCAGGCAGGCGCGGCGCGCACCGCCGGTGGCAACTTCACGCCCTTGGTGATCCTCCAGGCCCAGCTCTTGCTGTAGCGCCCCCCGGCCCGACCTCGGTGGTCCCTTGCCGACGAGGTGAGCGACATGGGCCCCGACGGTGATGAGGCCGTGGACGACGTAGGCGTTGCGACACGACCGGCGGGCTGCTACTCGACCGAGTTGTCCACGGTGACCGGCGCGTGGCGAGGTCGGGCCCTTGGGGGAGCCGCCCGGGGTCGACGGCCCCGGGCGTACCGCTTCGCGGCCCGGTAGTAGGTGGCGCTGCGGTACCCCTGTGCCTCTGATCCGCTGAAGAGGTAGTTCGTGTTGTGCCGGCGCTTGTCGGTGCGCATTCGGCGGGCCTTGCTCAGCTTGGCCAAAAACTGCTTCACGTCCCCGGCGCTGGCGTAGCGGCGCCTCTTGGGCTTCTTCGCGATCAGCGCCTCGGTGGCGGCGGTGTTGAGAAGAACCATGCGGAAGCGACGGTACACTCCATGATCGCAGAACCAGCGCACGCTGGTGAGCTTGCCCGCCACGGCGAAGGCCAGCCCGACGACCCTCTTTTTGAGCCGGAGCCGGTCCAGGTACCGAATTGCCCTGGCAGTGAGCTTTTTGCGACGCTTCTTGATTTTTTTGTCGTTGACGCTCACGAGCAGGGAGCCGGTTCGCGAGCGCTTGCCCGCCTTGCGGTTGTACTTGGCCACGTTGCGCCACACCGCGGATTGGCTGCTCCGGTATTGGCCGGCGTTGCGCACGGTCCGTGAGGCCAGCACCTCGAGCACGGTGAACTTGCCCCGGGTGGCCTTGCCCCCCCGCTGTTCGCTCCAGCGCCCTTTCTCCACACAGAAGACCTTCACCCGGGTCTTGCTGCGGGCGCCGACGATGGTGTCCTCTCCGATCTGTCGGTCCTGCTTGCCGCCGAGAATCACCGTCCCGCCGAGGATCAATATCGGATCGCTGCCCCGGTTGATGACCAGGATCGTGCTCACGCGGGCCCTCGCCGTCCCGAGCTCGCTCACGGCGGCCTTGTTGCGGGCCACCGCCTCACGCAGGGTGACGAACTTGCCCACCTTGCGCTGCTTGCGCGCATACACGGGGAAGACCGCCAGCCGGCCCATCCGGTGGGGCTTGCCCACAAGGTGGTTCTTGTCGATGGCCACGCCCGGCAGTTTGGGGCGTCGGCGGCCCCGGGCGTCGGCCACTGACGATCCTGCGATTAGCGTTGCGATCCCGAAGACCAGCATCGAATGCACCGGGACGCGAGCCCCCGGGATGAAGAGCCGCCTGGTGTGACACATGGGAATGCCTCCTTCCCGTCTGAGACGGAGCAGATACGACCGCTGCCTGGACAACAGTGTGGGTACGCGCGAGTCCTCGGGTGGGTCTACAATACGAGCAGATGGCGGAAAGCGCGGCGTGGTCCCGGGCGGCGCGTTCCCGGCGGGGTGCCTGCCGAGCGGGGTGCCTGCCGCGCGGTGGCGTGTTAAGAACATGGGTGCCATGGAGTTGATGTCACCTGCGGGTTCACCCCTTTGCGGTCGCGCGGTCCTTCAGGCCGGCGCCGACGCCGTGTACCTGGGTCTGCGGGACCTGAGTCATCAGCGGGACCAGTGCCGGAACTTCGATGCCGGGGAGCTCGACGCCCTCTGCACCCAGGCCGGCGCCCGGGGTGTCGGGGTCTATGTGACCTTCAACTCGTCCTACAATCGGTCCGACTACGCGGAGATCCTACGGCGAATCGACGAGCTGGCCGAGCGCGAGGTGGCCGGGGTCATCCTGGCCGACATCGGGTTGATTCGGGACGTGCACCGCCGACATCCAACGATGGAGATCGAGCTCAGCGTCCAGGGACAGTGCGCCAACCGGCGGTCCGCGGCTCTGTTGGCGGAGTTGGGCGTGTCCCGGGTGGTGTTGGACCGCAACATATCCATCGCCGAGGCCCGGGCCATCAAGGAGGCCAGCGGCCTCGCCGTGGACCTGTTTGCCTTTGGTTTTCAGTGCTATTCCCAGGACTCCATTTGCTACATGGGCGACTACTGGTCCGGCATGCCTTGCAAGGTGCACTGCACCGGGCGGGTGCGCTTCGATGACGCCCCAGGAGCCTCGGCGCGCCACCTGTTCATGAAGTACTACTCCGGGCTGCGGTATCTCGACCGAATGGCCGACGCGGGCGTGGATCGCATCAAGCTCGAGGGTCGCCACCGATCCTCGGCCTACGCCCGACGGGTGACGGCGGTGTTCCGGGCGGCCCTGGACCACCTGGCGCGGTGCCGGGTCGAGGGGCGCGACTACCGCGTGGCGCCGGCCTGGGAGGCCGCTCTGCGCACGGCCGCCATGGGCTTCGAGGTCACTGACGGCTTCTTCGTGGACGGCGACTACCGCCGCCGCGTGGACACCCACCCGCCCCTCGAGTCGGCGGCGCACTTTGTCTTCGACACGGTGCGGGTGCTGGTGGAGTCGGGCAACCTCGAGACCTTCCGTACGGAGATGCGCGCGGGGTGGGACCGTTTCTGGAGTCGCTCGGATGATCGCCCCGACCCCGATCGTGGCTCCTCCGACGGCTCCTTCGGTGGGCTGGAGTGAGGGTTTTGTACCAGCAGCTCGGCCTCGACCCCGACCGGGTCGTTGCCGTGGTGGAGCGCCTCGAGGGCACCGCCGCCGCGGACCGCCCGGCGCTGACAGCGGTGGTGGTGGGGGACTTCTCTTGCGCGCAGCGCGTCCGGTGGTTGCTCGAACAGCGCGGCCGACGGGAGGTGCGGGGCTTGCGGCTCTTTCTGGTGGAGCGGGGGGGGCTGCTGTTACTCCAACTGCCGCTGGTGATCAAGCAGAGCGAGCTCGCCGACATCGAGAAGCTCGTGTCCTACTGGGAGGATTGCTTCGACGGCTTCGTCACCGGTGACCTCGGCTTGCTCGCCTGGTTGAACGACCGGTACGACTCGGGCGGGGCGCCCATGCGGCTCATCTACACCTCCAATGTCGTCAACCCCGAGGTGTCGGCGTGGTTGCACGAGCGCTTCGACCTGTGGCGCATCCGACCCCTGATGCACAAGCGCACGTTCATCGAGGAGCCCGTGGGTCACGCCAAGGACGTGGTGGTCTACGGCAACATGATGCTCAACTGCTCCACCTTCTGCGTGCAATCTGGGGACCTGCCCACCCGCTGCCGCCTGAGCTGTGGTGAGCCTCGCGCCCTGACCATGGAGGGGGAGGGCGAAAGGGTGTACCTGTTGGGCCGCAGCCTCATCACGGACCGTCGCCTGGACCTGCGCCCCCGGCTGGATCACATCGCCGACCTGCGGAGCGTGACCCTCCAGGATCTCAACCTCGGCCTCGACGAGATCGCCCGGGTCTACCAGACGCTGGCGGCTCGTCCGTGAGGTCAGGGCCCGACCAGTAATAAATCGGTCAGTTCAGGGCGTCGAGGCGCCCGGCTGGCGAGGCGCCAGAAGGGCGCATATCGGGAATATACAACCGCCTGGCAACAAAGCCAGTCGGGATGGTTCGGCGGCCTGAGCGATCGATTTGTTTCTGATCGGGCCCTGAGGGTCTGGTCAGCGGTCCCTCAGCGCCGGTGAGGCCGCAGGGTCCGCAAGGTCCGCGTGACCAGCGCTCCGGTGGGGGTGCGACGCAGGGCCCTGGCCGCGGTCTGGAGCGGGGTGTTCCGGGCCTCGAAGTAGCAGTCGTAGTAGCAGTTGCACCCGGGGCGCACCGTGGCTCTGACCCGGCGCCGCATGTCCTCGTAGTCGGTGAAGGTCTGGGCGTCCTGGTCCGAGGCCGGGGTGTCGTGGCAGGCCTTGATCCGGCCGTCCACGTCGACGGTGAAGAAGTCGTCCGCCGCCGGGCAGTCCATCTGGAAGTCGCCCCGCACATAGTCGACCATGTGTGCCAGAAAGTCGTCGCTCTCGGCGATGGCGATCCCCTGACGCTTGAGCGCCGCGAGCCTGTCGACCAGCGCCGCGAGCGCCTGCCTGGACTGCGCGGTCCGGAAGGTGAGCTCGGGCACGTCGCCGCGGAAATCCCAGGTCTGATCCCCGGAGTGGATCAGCGACAGCAGGGTGGACACGCCCTGGGCGTGGAGCGCCTGCACGATGGGCTCGATGTCGTCGAGGTTGGCCGCGGTGACCGTGACGATGGCCGACGGGGTGATGGCGTAGCGGCGACACTGGTCCACCAACATCGGCAGCAGGTCCGTGGGGTTCTTGGTGAGCCCGTTGCCGCCCCTGCCGCCGTCGGCGGCGTCGCCCAGGGTGTCCCAGGAGAAGGTCAGGTAGTCCAGCCGCCGCAGCCTCCGGAAGGCTTCGGCGTCCAAGAGGGTGGCGTTGGTGATGAGGCTGGTGAGGGCGCGTCCGGCGGTGTGGTCGACGACCCGATGGAGCCCGTCGTACAGGAGCGGCTCGCCGCCGGTGAAGATGAAGTGCAGCCGGCCGGTCGCCACGAATCGATCCACGATGCGCATCCACGCCTCGGGCGGCAGCTCCCGGGCCCGGGACGCCTGGGGCGAGGTGATGATGCGACAGTAGGAGCAGCGTAGGTTGCAGCGCCGGGTGAGGATGAGCCCCACGCCGTGCAGCGAGCCCCCGAGCAGATGACGGGCTCCGAATCGGACCAGGCGCGCGACCCGGTTCAGCCTGGCGAGAACCATGCCGGCCATTGTAGCGACTTGTGCGACTCCCATCCAGGAGGTGGCATTTCTGTGAGCTCGCGGGCTACGAATGGTGCCGCGCGATGTGACTCCCGCTGTAGCCGAAGGCGCCTGTGACGACGTGCAGGTCGTGGTCTGACATGGTCTCCGTTCTGAAGGTTCACAATCTTTTGAAAGAAGCAGGCAAACAAAAAGTGGCTCTCCCCATCAGGTCGTCTCGTCCAGGCCGAGCATCTTCGTGACGAGCTGCAGCAGGGTGTGGCTGCGACGCTCGTCGGACAGGGCGTGAGACATCACCCGGTCCATGATGGTCAGCAGCTCGCCCATCTGCTCGAGCCGCGCCCTGACCATACTGTCGGAGGAGCCGGCGTTGTCCAGGGCCTGGTGAACAGCGGTGATGGCGGGATCGAACTCCCGCCGCTTGCGCTCGTCGGCGATGCGGAAGAACATGGACCACACGTCCCGCTCGGTGACGTAGAAGTCCCGGCGATCGCCCGGCACGTGCACCCGTTGGATCACCCTCCAGCTGCGCAGCTCCTTGAGGCTCATCGAGGCGTTGCCCCGGCTGATCTGCAGCTCCTGGCAGATGTCGTCCAGGGTGAGGGGCTCCTCGGTGGCAATGAGCAGGGCGTGGATCCGCGCCATGGAGCGGTTGATGCCCCACAGCATCCCCATGGAGCCCCAGGACTCGACGAACTGCTCTTTGGTGCGCGCGTTCATGTTTTAAAGTTTCAGTAACTAGTGAATATGTGCATCGTGACTCGTCATTTGTCAAGTGGCCTTGGTGCGACGGATCAGGGGCCGGTTGAACTAAGTCTGCGGCTCCTCTACACTGGAAGTGGTGTAGCCTCATACTAGGGCAAGCGAGGTATGGTCATGCGTGGAAGGATCGGTCTGGTGGTGGCTCTCATCGCGAGCTGGGCGCTGGCGGCGGGGAGCTGTGGCAAGAATCCCACGGGAGGGCCGGGAACGGACGGCGGGGACGGGGACTCGACGGTCGTGGACACCGACGGGGTGGTCACCGACGGCTCCACCGGTGACTCCGGGCCAATCACCTGCGTCGGGGGCACCGACCTCGACGGCGATGGCTATGGTCCGGGCTGCCCGGCCGGCGCCGACTGCGACGACACCAACCCGCAGATTCATCCGGGGGCCACAGAGATCTGCAACGGCGTGGATGACAACTGCAACGCCGAAACCGACGAGGGCGTGCTCACTGCCTGCGGCAACTGCTCGACGACCTGCTCGACGGACTCCATCGGCTCGGGCCCCTTCCCCATGCCGGAGGACTCGGTCGATGTGGACGCCGACGGCGTGGGCCTCGATGCCAACGGAGACCTCGTGCTGGACCAGAGCTCGGCTGACGGCAACTACATCTGGATCGCCAACGAGAACGACTGGGGCCGGGGCAGCGTCTCCAAGGTGGACAGCGCCTCCATGATGGAGACGGCCCGGTACTGGACAGTGACCTGCGACTCCAACCCGGCCACGCCTGAGTGCGACGACGTCGACGACGTGGACCCGGGCTTTGGCGCGACCTACAACATTCCCTTTGGTTCCACTCCCATCAACCCGTCCCAGAACAACCGCCCGTCGCGGACGGCCATGGACTACAACGGCGACGTGTGGGTGGCCAACCGGGCCTTCGGTCTCCAGGCCTCGGTGACCAAGATCGCCAACGACGAGACGGACTGCATCGACCGCAACGGCAATGGCCTCATCGACACCTCCCGGGACCTGGACGGAAACGGGTACATCACCACCGACTGCAACTCCGACGGCGTAGCGGACGACATCAACACCGTGTGTACCAACGGCCTGACCGAGCCCGAGTTCCTCGGCTTGGACGACGAGTGCGTTCTTTTTACCACCAACGTGGGGGTGGTAAACGACGTGGCGCGCGCCATCACCCTCGACGGAGGCGATCCGTACGCGGGTGGCGCCGGCAACGCCTGGGTACCGCTGCACACGCGGACCACCGGCAACATCCTGCTCAAGGTCGACGGCGCCTCGGGGGAGATCTCCGCGGGTTGGCAGATGCCCCCCGAGATGAACGCCTACGGCGCGGCCGTGGACGGGCACGGCATTCTGTGGATAACCGACTATCCCTGGGACGCGGTGTACCTGCTGTACTTCGACACCAACACCGAGACCATGGGGACGGTGATCCCCAACGGGTTCTGGGACGATCCGCTGTGCCAGGACGTGAACAACAGTGGCAACAGGCGAGCCAACCATTATGGCATAGGCCTGGACTCGGAGAACAACATCTGGCTGGGCGGCTGGAACTGCGGGGCGGTGTTCCGCTACCGGCCGGACCGCACGACCTTCGCGTCGTTGGCCCAGGGGGCCTGGACCCGCGTGCGCTTCGGCATGGGATACATGCGCGGCATCGCCGCGGACAAGCGCGAGGTGGGCGGCGTGCAGCACCACAACTTCATCTGGTCGGCCATCCACTCCTACGGTGGGCTGGGCTACGTGGCCCGGATACCCCAGTGGATCCTCGACGGGGACTACCACTACACCGACATCGCCGAGGCAGCGACTTTCCCGCTCACGGGCAACGGCGTCATCGGCTGCGGCGTGGCCTTCGACGGCAACATCTGGGGCATCAGCCACTCGGAGCACCACGCCACCCGCCTGGTGGTGGACGCCAACGGGGATGTGCAAAACGACCCGCCCTGGCGCAACACCACCGACATCTACGACCTCACCGACGACGCCGTTCAGGTGGGCACCAACCCCTACACCTACAGCGACTTCACCGGGTTCGGGCTCAAGACCTTCACCCGGCCCCGGGGCACGTACCGGTACATCCTGCGGGGCTGCGACGCCCCCAACGAGTCCAACTGGCGGTTCATCACGTGGAACAGCACCGAGCCGTCGGGCACGTCCATCCTGGTGCGGGCGCGCACCAGCGAGAACGGCGTCACCTGGGGCGACTGGTACGGCCCCTGGGACCAAAGCCCGGCGACCCTCTTCGAGCCGCCGGGGCCCCTTGTCCTGAACCCGGCGCTGTACCTGCAGGTGGAGTTCGAGCTCTCCACCGCAGACAGCGCCGAGACCCCCATCCTGCACGACTTCGACATCATCTGGCAGTGTGACGCGCCGGTGGGCTGACGGGCTGGCGCGCTCCGCGGCCCGAGACCCGGATCGGACCCCATGAGGATCTTCGAAACCTGTACGCGCGTCCGGTACGCCGAGACGGACGCCACGGCCATCGTCTACTACGGCAACTACTTCGTGTACTTCGAGCTGGGGCGCGTCGAGATGTTCAGGGAGGTCGGGTTGCCGTACGATCGGCGGCTGCCCATCGTGGAGACCCACTGCCGTTACCACGCCTCCGCGGCCTTTGACGAGCACTTGCGCATCGAGACCTTCGTACAGGAGGCGCGCCGGACCAGCTTCCGCCTCGGATCCCGGGTCTATCGGTTGGCGCCAGACGACGCCGAGCCGCCGCTTCTGCTGGTGGAGGGCTGGGCTACCATGGTGACCGTCGATGACGACAACCGGCCCGTCCCGCTCCCGGCGGCCTTCCGCGAAGCCTTCGACGGGCTCGTCGTCGGGTGACCTGGCTGTCTTGGGGGTCCTTTCGGTCTGGGCGTTGTTATGCTAGTAGACGTAGGTCGGTGGAGTCTCACAATCGGCCGCGGGTGGCCACGGCACCCCACGGAGTGTTCAATGCCCCGCTATTTCGCATTCGTAGCCTTTGCTTTTCTACTCGTTTGGGGGGGGACGACACCGGCACGGGCGGTGGAGTTCCACTCCATTCGCAGCACCAGGACCTACAGCGGAGATGCCCTGGAGGTAGCGCGGGCCTTTCTCCAGGAACGGGCTGGCCGGTACGACCTGCAGAGGGTGGACCTGGTCCACCGTACCACCCTGGCGCGGGGCGACTACCGCACCGTGCGTTTCGACCAGCAGTACGCGGGGTTGCCCGTGATCGGCGCGGCGGCCGTGGTGCGCGTCTCCCCCGCGGCGCGGGTGACCGTGGCGGCTTTCCGGGTGTCGAGGGACCTGACCGTGTCCGCGACGCCGTACGTCAGTCGCACCGAGGTGCGCACGCTGTTGCACTCGCTGGTGGGGCCGTGGGCGGCCAGCGGACCGCTCACCTTTCGGCTGGCCGTTGTGGCCGAGGCACGGGGCCCCGGGCACCTGGTGTGGCAGGTGGACGTGCCCACCGGCCTGGGCGGCCTGCGCTACCTTGTGGACGCCCATCGTGGGGTGGTGCTGCACATGCGTCCGCTCGCCATCGAGACCCTCGGGCGGGTCTACCCCATCAGCAGCGTGGTCACGCCGAACGCCACGGACCTGGAGCTCGTGGATCTGGACGACGCCTCACCCCTGGTGCTTACCGGGTGGGGCGGTCAGTTCGTGGTCACCAACTACGTATCCGGCGGCGGGCAGCTGGACCTCGCGGTGGAGCAGACCCTGCACCCCTCTGACGGCACGGACTTCATCTACGACCCGCCCGCTGATCCCACCGATCCCACTGACGGCTTCGCCCAGGTGGGGCTTTACTACCACCTCACGCGCGTGCGGGACTTTTTCGCCGGCGACCTCGGGGTGGACTTTAGCCACCCGGCCTACAGCCTCACGGCGGTGGCCAACATGATGGAGGACGGCCAGCCCATGGACAACGCCTACTTCTCCGAGCAGGGCATGGGCGCCCCGTGGAACACCAACAACCTCATCGCCATTGGCCAGGGTACGACCCTCGACTTCGCCGACGACTCCGACGTGTTCCTGCACGAGTTCACCCACTACGTCAGCCATGTGGCCGTCGGTTACAACATGGGGCAGATTGCGGCCAACGAATACGGTATCTCGCCGTACTCGAGTTCCATCGACGAAGGTCTCGCGGACTACTTCGCCTGCACGGTCAACGGCGATCCCCTGCTGGGGGAGGCCGCCCTGGTGCCCTTCGGCAGTGGCAGGGATCTCACCGACACCTCGAAGGTGTGCCCCGACGACGTCTATGGCGAGGTGCACATGGACGGCGAGCTCATCGGCAGCGTCTCCTGGACCCTGCGCGAGTCCTTTGGCAAGGCCGCCGCGGACCAGCTGGTCTGGGGCGCCCTGACGTTGCTGCTGCCCTACGCCACCTTTGGTGACTTTGCCCAGGCACTGGTGCAGACGGCGGGCGAGATGGTCATCGGCGGGGACCTCGTGGCCGCCGACGTACAGACCTTGCAGGACGCCCTGGACGCCCGGGGTCTGAGCGACTGCTTCCAGGACCTGCCCATCGCCCCCGCCGCCCCACGGATGATCAACATGTTCGGACTGGATCTCTTCGGCGGAATGATGGGCGGCACCTGCCAGGACGTGCGTAACTACGGTGTCCAACTCAGCAGCATGTTCCACTTCCGGGCCACGCCTGCGGACGGCGACGAGGGCATCCGGCTGTCGGTGCAGCTCACGCCCGAGGGTGGCAACGACCTGATCTGGAAGATCTTCGGCCGGGCCGGTGACCACGTGACCTTCGGCGGCGGGGGCTATTTGCCCGAGGTGACGGTTTATGACTACCAGAGCAACTGGCTCGATGGCACCGCTGGCGAGCTCGTCATCGACGCCAGCTCCGATCCGTCCTTCGATCCCGGTCAGACCTACCACTTCGTCCTGGTGCACCAGAACTGCCCGAGCTCCCAGGCCGTCATCACGGTGGAGCCGATCCAGTCCTCGGTGGACCCGGACGGCGGCGTGGACGGTGACGCCTCGGTGTCGGCGGACGCCTCGGTTCCCGGCGACGACCCGAAGAAGGGCTGTGCCTGCCGCGCGTCCGGCGGCGGGGGCGGTGGGCTGCCCCTGGTCTTGCTCGCCCTCGTCCTGATCTGGCGTCGCCGTCGCCAGCGCTGATTCCCCGTCCCGCCGCGGCCTCCGGTGACTACATCTGGAAGAAGTTCTTGATGCGGGACATGAGCGTCTTTTGCGCGTCGGGCTTGAGCTCCTCGGGGCTGGACTCGGACTCCTCGCGGGCCTTCTTCAGCTCCTGGGTGCGGGCCAGCAGCCGCTGGCTGATGGCCTCCACCAGGGCATCGTTGCCCTTGATGATGTCGCCGAAGGCGCTCTTGTCGATGACGCAGAGCTCGGAGTCCCGCGCGGCGCGCACGGTGGCGGAACGCTGCTCGCCGGTCATCAGGGACATCTCGCCGAAGAAGTTGTGGGTCTCCAGCGTGGTGACCTTTCGCTCCGGACCGCCGTCCCGTTCGCGAATGTGCACGTCCACCTCGCCGTCGGTGATGATGTAGAAGGAGGAGCCGGGCTGCCCCTGGTGGATGACCGACTCGCCCTCGCCGTAGAATTCCGTGCGCAGGCGGCGGGCCAGGATGGTCAGCTCCTCGTCCGACAGGGGCTCGAGGAAGGGCACCTTCCGCAGGAGGGAGACATTTTCGGCCAGCCGGCGGTGACCCTCCTTTTCGTCGTCCTCGGCGGTGACCTGCCGCATGTTGATGTCTTGAATGGGGAACGGGACGCTGAGCCCGTCGCGGCGCAGCTGGTACCAGATCCGGGTCATGACCCGGTCCGCGATCCTCTCCCGTTCGGGCATGTCCTTGATGAAAAAATAGACCACATAGTTGATGGAGAAGTCCGCGTACTCCACCAACTGCACGTAGGGATGCGGGTCCGCGAGCACTCCCTCGACGCTGCGCACGGCCTTGAGCAGGGACGCGCGCGCGCGATTGGGGGCGGCCTCGTAGCGCAGACCGATCTTCACCTTCCGTCGGTGGATGCGGGTGGGCGCGGTGAAGTTGATGATGGCCGACTTGGTGGCCACGCTGTTGGGGATGATCACGATGTCGTGGTGGAGGGTGAAGACCTTGGTGGATCGCCAGTTGATCTCCAGGACCCGGCCCTCTTGATCGTTGAACTTGACGTAGTCGCCCACCTTGAAGGGGCGCTCGATCTCGATGGCCAGGCCGCTGATGATGTTCGACAGCAGATCCTGCAGGGCGAAGCCGATGACCGCGGTGAGCACTGCCGACGTGGTGACGATGGAGGTGACGTCCACGCCGTGCTGGCCGATGATGATCACGATCACCACGATGTAGGTGACCAGCATCACCACGTCCCGCAGGATCGCCGGCACGGCGATCTCACGGACCCGGCCCATGAACATGTCGAAGAAGGCCACGCTGACGGCCAGCAGCACCGCCAGCGCCAGGACGAACAGCGACAGCAGGTACACGAATCGGTAGCCGGGCAGCCAGTAGAGCTTGGCCAAGACGGTCAGGGCGACCAGCATCACGTAGACGTAGAAGATGACGCCGGGCCGCTTCAGACGGTCCACCAGGGCGTCGCCCCGATACCGGATGCGCAGGACGATGATGCCGACGATGAAGATCGCCGCCACGATGATGCCGGGGAGCAGCGGCCCCACGGCTGCCTCTAGCTGCTCGAATACGGTCACTGGGTCTCGGGTCCCTTACCCGGCCAACAATGCGACAACCACGGGTGATTTGTAAAGAGCGGGTGTGTTAGCATCAGACAGGGAGGTACCCATGATGACCTGCAAAGCCCTTGCGTTGGCCAGCTCATTGGTTGTGATGGCCGGGTGTGGGTCCGTGTCGCCGGACGATCCGACGGACGTGGGGGTCGATTCCAGGGTCTGGCTCGACGCCGGACCGGACGCGGCGCCTGACGCCGCGGACGCGGGGATCACCAGCTGCGCCTGCCTGCCGGGTCCCCACGGGGACCTCGTCTACGTCCTCTCCCACCACGCCGAGCTCTACAGCTTCGACCCGGTGACCGACCAGTTCGCCTTCGTGGCCAACGTGAGCTGCGACGGCCAGACCGACCCCTACACCCTGGCGGTTGATCACGAGGGCACCTTCTGGATGCTCTTCGTGGGCACCCGGGATCTGCGCACCATCGCTCCAGGTGAGCCCGGCGCCTGCGGGGACCCGGGGTTCGTGTCCAACCTCACTGACTTCCCACTGTTCGGCATGTCCTTCGTCGGGGACGAGAACCCGGGGACCTGCCCCGAGCTCTTTGCCCACAGCTACAGCGGCTCCGGCCCCTTCGACGAGGGGCCGTCCATCGGCGCCCTGGGGCGGTACGACGCCGCCGCGGAGACGATCACCTCCCTGGCGTCCATCGACTACGACGGCGGGGAGCTGGCGGGCACCGGGGACGGGCGCCTCTTTGCCTTTGCCGGCGTGAGCCCTGCCAAGCTCGTGGAGTACGACCGCGCCACCGGCGCCGTGGTGGAGACGATCCCCCTGGACGGCCTCCACAAGACCGGCGCGTCGGCCTTCGCCTTTTTTGGCGGAGACCTGTACTTCTTCACCGAGGCGCCGCCTCCGGGCTGTGACACGTGTCTGGACGCGAGCTGCGCCCAGGCCCACACCGACTGCCTGGCCGATCCGGTCTGCGCCGAGCACCTGGGCTGCTTGCTCGCCTCGGGCGTCTTCACCGACGAGTGCGGTGGCGAGATCTTCGCGCCCCTGCTGACCTGCCTGAACGGCCCCTGCGCCGCGGACTGCTTCCCCGAGCACGAGGACCGACTCAGCCAGGTGGTGCGCTTCGACCTCGACGACTCCGAAGGCAACGGCCAGGTCCTCGAGGTGGTCGTACCCGAAGGCCCCATCCGCGTCGTCGGCGCGGGCACGTCCCCCTGCGTGCCTTACGTACCGCTGTAGGACAGGATCGTCCGCCGATCAGCGGATCCATCCACCGGGGACCAGGATCCGGAAGGGGCCGCGACGGATCCAGCGGGCCGGACGCCAGCGGGCCTGCGCGCGGGGCGGGATGCGCCAGGCGCCGTGGACCCAGACGAAGGCGCGTCCGGTCCAGTGCCAGTAGCCCGGCGCCCAGACGGCCTGGGGTGAGGGGCGCGTCGGCCGCCGCAGGCCCTTGCGCAGGGGCGGTGGTCGGCGCCGCGAGCGGGTGGTCAGGCCCTGCCTCACGTCCGCTGTGGGCACCCGCCACCACCCGGCGATCCAGCCCCAGCGGCCCGCGGCGGAGCCTCCCTTGATGCGGACCCAGTACCCGGGGACCCACCGCGCGTTGCGGCTGGGCTTGGGCGAACGCTTCTCGGCCCGGGGCGACGGGGGGGGTTGGTTCAGGTGCTTGCGGCGCAGCTGCTCGCGTTTCGACCTCTCGGCGCGCAGTCGCTCCCGGCGTTGTCTCTCGGCGCGGTGCCGGCGCGCGAAGGCGGCGTACCCGTCGGCGCCCCAACACCCGCGATCGGTCAGGTCGTGGGCGCAGCGACAGGGTTTGGTGACAAAGGCCTTGTACACCACCTTGTCGCCCTGCTTTACGGAGACCTGCACCTCGCAGGTGTGCTTGCCGATCTCCTTGCGAAACCGGGCCAGGTAGCCGGCATAGCCGCCGGCGCCCCAGCACCGGGTGGACTCGTTGTCCGTCCGACAGGAGCAGTCCATGCGCCTGGTGGCCTTGTAGTAGTAGACCTTGCCGTCGAAGGGCGCCACGAGCATCTGGCAGCGCTGCCGGGTCGGCCGGGCGCTCCGCTTCTTCTCTCGTCGTCGCCGGTTCCGCGCCACGCGCCTGGCCTTCTTCAGGCAGGTCGCCTGCTCGGCGTTGAGGTGCGCGATGAACTTCGCCTCGGACACCGACGGTGTGTAGATGTTCTGCCGGACCTCGAACCAGGCGCCCTCCATGTCATTGGGCGTCTCCGACCAGAGGCGGATCCGGATCCGGGTCTTCTTGGCGATTTCGTTTTTTCGGCTCGGGCGGCAGTAGGGGTACTCGGGAATCTCCACCTTGCCGAGGTCCAGGTCGAGCAGGTCGTAGCGGAGGTAGCTCCTGCGCTGGTACCGCCTGGTCTGGTGCTCGGCCGCGGACAGGGGCTTGAAGAGGATCACCTTTCGCGCCGGTGGGGCGGACGTGGCTCGCGGTGCAGGCCCGGGCTTGCGGGGGGCGGTTTCTGTGGCGTTACCGCTGCCTGGGGGCGAGGCCGCCGCGGTCGGTTGGGTCCCTGCCGCGGCCACGCATCGGCGGTTGTCGGGCGCCTCGGCGCTGTGGAGGCGCCAGCCGGGGATCGACTGCTGTTGCGTGGCCGGCTCGTAGCGATGGTAGCTTTTCCCAAAGGTGCCGCGCGTCACCACCTGGCCTCCCACGGAGACGTCGTAACGGCCCTGGATGACGCGATTGGACCAGGCCTGGATGACGATGTGCTCGCCCCACCGCGCTCCGCTGGCGGGCAAGTCGATGACGAAGGGGCCCTGGCTACAGGCCCGGGTAGAGCGGTAGGCGTAGACCTTGCCGGGTCGGGAGCGCAGGGTTGGACCGCAGGCGGCGGTCGAGGCCGAAGCGACGATGAGAAGGAGCGCCCGTGCGCGGACCTGCTGACGATATCCGATTTTTTTCATGGTGATTTCCGAACAGGACTGTGGCCGCGCTTGTTGTTCTACGCCCGGTGGTGCGATTCCTACCCCCTGCGCCTACGGCAGGGGGCCCGGAGCGCGCCGAGCGGCTACATGCGGGTGCGGACGCCCGCTCCCCACCAGGAGATGGGATCGGTGTTGATGACCAGGCTGGTCGTGTTGACGAGGTCCACGAGGGTGATCTGACCGGACGCGTCAAAGGCGAAGACCTGGTCGGCCCAGCCCGCGAGCCCGAAGGTCGAGGTGCCGTCGAGCACGATGATCTCGCTGATGGCGGCGCCCGTGGCCGGGTCCACGGAGAGGAGGACGTCGTTGGTCTCGCCCGTCTTGTTCACCGCCGCGTAGGTGCCGACGGTCAGGATCGAGAAGGCGTCTCCACTCGAGGTGTAGGTGCCCCCGTAGGCGCCGAGGTACGTGGTCGTGACGGCCCCTCCGAAGACCTCCAGGAGATACCAATCACCATCGGTGGAGATACCCACCAGGGCGTCGCGGTCCGGGTAGATGACGGGCGCGGGAATCAGCGTGAGCCCGTTGAAGGACGAGGGCAGGGTGGCCAAGGTGGTGCAGCCCAGGCTCGTGGGATTGCAGACATACAGGCGATCGAAGGTCACTCCGTAGAGCACGCCCCACTCGTCGATGGCGATGTCGGTCATCTGGTGGCCACCGCCGTCGGACGGGAAGACGAAGGCGCCGAGATTGGACAGGGTGTAGCTGCTGACGTCCAGGGTGTACAGCGTCGACGAGGTGTGCGCGTACACCATGTTCGTGGTCGTGTGGCCGGGCTCGGTGGGGTCGTTGGGAAACAGGTCGTACAGATCGGGCACGCCGTCGGCGTCGCTGTCCAGGAGGGACTCGCAGTCCTGCCCGGTGTACCCGGTGGGACACGCGCACTGATAGGAGCCTGGGAGGTTGGTGCAGACCCCACCGTTTTGGCACGGGTTCACCGGGTTGCACTCGTCGACGTCCGTCTCACAGTGTTCGTCCGTGTACCCCGGGGGACAGTCGCAGGTGTAGCCGTCCACCGCGCCGACGCAGGTGCCGCCGTTCAGGCAGGGATTTGGCTCGCAGGCGTCGATCTCGCATTGGGTGCCCGAGAAGCCGTCGGGGCATTCGCAGACGTACCCCGTTCCATCTGCGGCGCAGGTGCCGCCGTTCTGGCAGGGGTTGGGGTTGCAGGCCCAGACCTCGCATTGGGTGCCCGAGAAGCCGTCGGGGCATTCGCAGACGTACCCCGTCCCCTCTTCGGTGCAGGTGCCGCCGTTCTGGCAGGGGTTGGGCTCGCAGCCCTGTTGGCTCCCTCCATCGGTGCTCGCGTCCGTGGTCGAGCCATCCCCGTCGCCCACGTTGCTGCTGGGCCCACACCCTGCAAGCAAACACCCCAGACACACCAGCAGCGCCGCAGGCGCCAGGTTCCCCAAGTCTTCCCGGAAACACGGATATTTCGTCATGTTGCCGATATTATGAAACGACCGCGTGCGGTGTCAAGGAGCGGACGCGGGCGCTTTTTCTAGCCAGGTCCACCCAGGCAGTGGAAGACCACCTGGAAGTCGTGGAGGATCGGGGTGTCGGTCTGATCGATGCTGGTCAGCTCGAACTGTACCTGGAGGTACTGGGCGGGGTTCGGGGCGATGGGGCCCTGGGGTGGCTGGTCGACCAGCGCGGGGGGCGTGTCCCAGGCGTCCGAGTACACACCGAAGGCGGTGGGGTCATCGGCCGTGCGGACGCGTACTTCGATGGCCGTGCCCACGGGCTCGGTGGAGCTCCATTCGATGCGATCCCACCGCGTGTCCTCGGGGTGGGCGCAGCCCTCCACGAGGTAGGTGTAGGTGCCCTGGGGCCGGGTGAAGTTGCGCAGGCCGAAGCCGGTGAAGTCTGAGTAGGTGTAGGGGTTGGTGCCTACGGGGACGGAGTCCACCTGGCCGGTGGGATCTCCGTTTGCGTCCACCTCGATCCGCGCGCAGGAGCCGGTGCCCAGACCGGTCCCCGTGTCGTTGATGCCCCAGATGTGGCCGGTGAAGTCCACGCCCACGCCGACGGTGCCCGTGCCGTTGGTGTAAAACAGCGGGTACCCGGCGGCTTCCCCGTCGTGGCTTCCATCGGGGAGGGTTTGGGGCAGGCGGGAGATGTAGCCGTCGGTGTGGGCGATCCAGACGTATCCCCGCAGGTCGATGGCGATGCCGCGGGAATGGATGCCCCGGGTGAGCGTGATCTGGGTCCAGGACCCCTGCGACAGGGTGGAGGGCGTGGTGCGATCCGGGCGGTAGCGGTAGGCCCCCTTGTCCCGGCTGCAGGCCGCCAGCCAGATGTTCTGCTCGCCGTCCACGGCGATGCCGTAGTGGGTGCACCAGGCGGGCGGCAGGTAGGGGTTGGTGAGCTGGCCGCCGTAGGTGCCGTCGGTGAACGCCCAGGCCAGGTAGCCCCGGTAGTCCGTGGCCCACACCACACCGTGGCCATCCACGGCGAGGCCGTAGACGCAGGCGAAGGGCGCCGGGATGGGGATCCCCTGGATGCCCGGGGTGGCGGGATCCAGGTCCACGAGCAGGCCCGTGGTGCCGTCCACCTGGTAGATCTCGTTGTTGCCGGCCGATTCCCGGCAGGTGCCCACCCAGGCGTTGCCTGCCCCACCGGCGTAGGGGTCCCCGGCATCCAGGGCCACCGATCGGCCCAGGGAGTTGGACGTGCCGTAGTTGGCGGTGAAGAGGACGCACTCGTCGTCCAACCCGAAAAACTCTGGCTGGACCATTCCATTGGTGCAGTTGGTCTGGGCGGTGTCCGGCACACCGTCGGCGTCGCAGTCCGTGGTGATGGAGCCGTCGCCGTTGACATCCGAGCTGGTCTGGATCACGCCATCGCCGTTGCGATCGACGCAGTCCGCCAGGCTGTTGGCGATCTTGGTGGTGGAGGCCTGGCCCCCAAAGGCGCGGTTGGCCACCCACACGTCGAAGTTGTAGTCCACCGCGGTGCGGCTCGGGCTGTTGGCCGTGAGCTGTATGGGATTGCCTGCCGTGTCCAGGCACTGGCCGTTCTGGTAGGCCGGGTTGCCAAAGCAGGTCACGCTGTAGTACCGCCCCACCTCGGTCAGGGCCATGGTGTCGACCTTGCTCACGGTGCCCGGCCCCAGGTCCGACGTGTTGGAGATCCACAGGTAGTTGAAGTTCACCGATCCCGAGTCCAATATGATGTCCCCATTGGGATCCAACCCCACACCGTCGTTCTCGACGTGATCGGGGTCGTCTGGGTGCAGCGGAAACGGATCCGTGCCCTGCCCGTCGACGTTGCACCCCGCGCTGCAGTCTCCACAGGCGTTGAGAACGCCCTCGTCCACCTCCCCGTCGCAGTCGTCGTCCAGCTCGTTGCAGAACTCGGTCGCCCCCGGGTATCGGTCCGGGTTCGCGTCGTCGCAGTCCTCCACTGCGCAGTCGGCCCCCGACGGCCACCCGTCCCCGTCCAGGTCCTCACAGGCCACGCCGGCGCAGCCGTCGTCCACCGTCTGGTTGCAGTTGTTGTCCACACCATCCCCGCACACCTCTGGTGCGCCGAAGTGCACCGACGGATCCGTTTCGTCGCAGTCCGGGCCGGCCGCGCAGCCGATCCCGTAGCCGTCCCCGTCCAGGTCCGTGGCCCCGCACTCGGGTATGGATCCATCCCCGGTGACCGTCCCGTCGGTCTGTCCGTTGGTGTTCCCATTGCCCCCGGCGTCTCCATCCCCACCCGTCGGATTGCCACCGCAGGCTACCGCCAGCCCCAGCGCCACCGCCGTCGTCAGGGCCAGCGCGCACCACCGTCCGCCCATCATCCGTCCAGCGCCCGTCGTCATGGTTCCACGCTCCTCGGCCAGGCCCTACCAACCGCCCGGCTCGTCAGGGTATTGTTATTACACCCAATCTTACTGCGTTAGCGACCGGGTCACAATCCTCGCGTTGCGGCGCGGATTGCACTACTGTAGCTGAGCGACGCTTTGGACCGAAAAAGCGATCGTATCTGGGAGGCTCGGAAGATGAGAAGAATCGTCGTGATTGTGTTCGGCTCCATGTGTCTGATCGGGTCCGTGGCCCTGTTCGCCTGCGCTGGAGGAACGGGGAGCGGTGATCCCGCATGTGGCGACGGGCTGGTCGACATCTTCGAGATGTGTGATGACGGCAATACGGTCGGGGGCGATGGCTGCTCGGCGGACTGCCGCTCGAACGAGTCGTGCGGCAATGGGATCGTGGATGTGACGGTGGGAGAGGCCTGCGATGACGGCAACAACGTGGACGGAGACGGCTGCAGCGCTACCTGCGCGCTGCCCTTCTGTGGAGATGGCGTCGTGGACGCGGTGACGGGGGAGGCATGCGATGACGGCAACAACGTGGACGGAGACGGCTGCAACGCAACCTGTACGTCGAACGAGAGCTGCGGCAACGGCATCGTCGACGTGGGCGTGGGTGAAAGCTGTGATGACGGCAACACCGTCAGCGGGGACGGTTGCAGCGACCAGTGCGAAGACGAGCAGTGCGGCAACGGGGTCACGGACTCGGGGGAGGTGTGCGACGACGGCAACGTGGTTTCGGGCGACGGCTGCTCGTCGGACTGCCAGTCGGACGAGACCTGCGGCAACGGGATCGTGGACACGGCGGCGGGGGAGACCTGCGACGATGGCGACGTGGTCTCGGGCGACGGCTGCTCCAGCATCTGCGGGCTCGAGTACTGCGGCAACACCGTGGTGGATGCGTCGGAGGTGTGCGACGACGGCAACAACACCAGCGGCGACGGCTGCTCTGGCGATTGCCAGTCGAACGAGACCTGTGGGAACGGCTACGTCGACGTCATCGTGGGCGAAGCTTGCGATGATGGCAACCTGATCGGCGGGGACGGCTGCAGCGCCACCTGCGCGGCGGAGGTCTGCGGCAACTTCATCCTGGACGTCGGCGAGCAGTGCGACGACGGGAACCTGATCCCGGGCGACGGCTGTGATGAAAACTGCGCTCTCGAGGCTCCCATCGGCAGCTACGCCTTGGACGATGCCCCCTTCTGGACGACCGATCCTCCGACCTACACCTGCCTGGAGGCGTGTGCGTTGGTGTTTGGCGGGGTGGACACCGACTACCGCTGCTCCATCAGCAGCAGCACCATCACGGACACCGCCTGGTATTCCGGCTATGCGGACTCGCAGTACTGTGAGCCCGGGGGAAACCCGCGACCCGCCGATTGGAAGGTAGGCACCAACTACGACTGCGGCGTCTTCGCCTGCTCCTACTCTGCCTACGTGGATGACAACTGCAACTCGGGGACGTCCATCAACTACTGCTGGTCGAGCTGATCGGCGCTCTAGCCGCGACGCTTGAGGTTCACCGAGGGGAACAGGGTGATCTCGATACGTCGATTCCGGGCGCGACCCGCGCGGGAGGCGTTGCTTCGCACCGGATCGAACTGCCCGTATCCGGCTGCGCTCAGGCGACCACCCGGCACTCCGGCCTTCCTCAGCAATCGTACCACCACGATGGCGCGCACGGCACTGAGGGCCCAGTTGTCCTTGAAGCCCACTCCCCGGGTAGGAATGCTGTCAGTGTGCCCGGCCACCTGGAAGCGGCGGTTGATGTACCGCAGCACCCGACCGAGGCTACGGATGGCCTTCTTGCCTTCCTTGGTCAGCTTGGCCTTGCCCGAGTCGAAGAGCACTTTGGACCGCATCTGGATCACCAGGCGCCCGTTTCGGTTGACCAGCTTGAGCTTCCCGGCGGAGATCATCTTGGCAAAGGAGCGCCGCAGCTTGGCATTCAGGGCCTTCTGCCGCCTCATCTCCGCCTTGATCCTGGCCAAGTCGCGAAGGGCACTGCGGCTCCGCTTGAGCTCTGCCAGCTTGGCCGCGAGCTCCGCCGCCTTCTTGTTGAGCAGCTTCTGCTTGGTCGAAAGCGCCCCTCCCAGGGTGGACTTGACGGTCTTGAGCTTGACCCCCGCGTTCTTCAACGCGGTCTTCATTTTGGCGATGTCCGCCTCCAGAGCGTCGAGCTTCACCTTACGTTCGGCCGCCAGCCTCTCGGCCTTGTCCAGCATCGTCTTTAGCCGAATCGCGGTGCTCGACAGCTCATCGTACTTGGCCTGCGTCACGCAACCCGCGGCGAGCGCTCCGCAGATCGGAATCGCAAGAGCCAGCATTTTCGTGCTTTTAGTGTTCATCCTGGAGCTCCTTTCGCAGCCCAAATGGCGCGAACTCGGGATCGAAGTCATGGAGTCATGGGGACGTCGTCGACCTGTTCACTTGTTGGCCGTGGAAACGCAAGTCTAACACAGTGTTCCAGATGGTTTCACCGAACCCAATCCCTTGGGATTCCGGCCTCTGGTACATGGATCGCTTCGCCGCGGGAAGAAACGGTGACCTTCAAGCGCGAACGGGCTTCCCTCGGGTAGGAGACCTTCTTGGGGGCCGCGAATGCACTACTCGATCGATGCTGGCCGCCGAGGCGCATACTTTTTGATATGCAATGAGAAGCAACGAAGCGAGCCGGGATGGATCGGCGTTCTGGGCGATCTAGTTGTTTTGCGGCGGACGCTTAGGGGCTGGATTGGTCGGCTGCGCTGGCTTTCTTGGCTCTGCGGCGGGCCTTGTGCTCGGCGTGGCGCTTGGCGGCTCCCTCGTAGCGCTCGTGGTCCTCGTCGGTTTCGAGCCGGAGCGGCGGTACGGGGGCGGTGCGGAGGTCGTCGTCCAGGTGCACGAAGACCAGGAGGGCCTCGACGCACAGGGTCAGGGTGCGGGTGTCGGCGTCCTCGCGCTCGAGGGTGACCTCGATCTCCATGGAGCTGCCGAAGGCGGCGTTGATCCGGCCGGTGAGCTTGACCAGGTCGCCCACCCGGATGGGGCTGAGGAACTCCAGGTCGTCCACGAAGGCCGTGACCGCCACGTGGCCGCAGTGGCGGCGGGCCACCACGGCGGCGCAGATGTCGATCCAGGACATGGCCGTGCCGCCGAAGGCCGTGCCCATGGAGTTGGTGTGCTGGGGCATCACCACCTCGGTCATCTCGGTGACGGAGTCGCGCGGAGACCGGGGCGCGAGCTGGGCTTCGTTCATGTTCGCCTCCTGGGCAGCGCGCGGCTGGCGCGGGCGGTCGGTGGACTGAGCAACAGATGCAGGGATCGTGAGATCCTACCGCCATGGAGCCCAGCAGCATTGCGGATCCATTGCAGTCGGCAGGTCTGGCGTCAAGCCCTTTGCGATCTGTGGGCTCCTGGCGAGGTGGCGCTGGCGACCTGGCGCTGGCGGTCTTGACTCGGATGGACTGCGGTCCGATACTCATCACCAGAGGCTGGGCGGATTCGCATCGTAAGGTCAGCGTCATGCGTGTGCTCAAACAGGTCGTCAATAGCCCGGGAGATTTGAAGAGGTACTTCCCGGCGGAGCTGTCGGCGGAGCAGGTGTTTCTGCCGGACGTCTCCGATTTGTCGGTGGGTGAGAGCCTTTGCATCTGGTTTCAGCTTCCGCGTCACCACGCCGACGTCTATCTGCAGGGGCTCGTTGTCTGGAAGCGACCGCGGGCTTCCCGGGCGCTGGCCGCGGGCACCGGCGTGGCGGTGAGCTCCGGGCAGATGGCCGAGCTTTCCTTCCTGGACCGCGTCTTGAACCGTAGCGTGCCGCCCTTGCCCGAGCGGCGCCACCAGCGTACTCCCATCCTGACGCCCTGGACCTGCAAGGTCGTTGTGCCGGACATCCAGATGTGGAGCCCGGCCAGAGTGACCGACATCAGCCCCGGCGGCGCCCGGATCCATGCCGACATGATGCCCGTGCACCAGGGGGCCCTGGTGCAGGTGGGGCTCAGTTGGCACTCGGGCAGCACCCACGATCTCGAGCTCGTCTGGTTCCAGGTGGCCGACGGCGAGGTGCGCCTGGGGCTGAATCGCCTGCCCAAGGCCACCATCCACGAAAACGAGTGGCATTCCCTGGTGGAGCGGGCCATCCAGGCCTTCAAGGCCGACTCCGGCGGCGCCTGAACCGGCGGGCGCGTGTCAGGCGGGCGCGTGTCAGGCGGGCGCGTTGCCGGGCGCGTGCTCCTGTGTGATAGTGCTGCAACCTGGCCGCGCGGTTGGCCTGTCAATCTACTGCGAGGGAACCATGCCGCTTTGGGACGGCCGCTTCGAGGGTGGCCCGGATCGTGAGATGCAGCTGTTTTCCGAGAGCCTCGGGGTGGACCTGCGGCTCTACGAGGAGGACATCGCCGGGTCGGTGGCCCACAGCACCATGCTGGCCGAGGTGGGGCTCATCACCGAGGCCGAGGCTCGCGTCTTGGTGGAGGGGCTCCTCGAGGTGCGCGAGGAGCTGCGCCGGGGCACCTTCCAGCCGGACGTGGACCTGGAGGACGTGCACATGGCCGTGGAGTCGCGCCTGACGGAGCTCGTCGGCGACGTGGGCGGCAAGCTCCACACGGCGCGGTCACGCAACGATCAGGTGGCCACGGACGTGCGACTCTGGCTGAAGCCGCGGCTGGCGGGGCTACAGGAGCAGCTCGTGCGGCTCATGGGAGTGCTACTCGACCGTGTGGAGTCCGATGGCCGGACCCTCATGCCCGGCTTCACCCACCTGCAGCACGGCCAGCCCATCTGGCTGGGCCACCACCTGCTCGCCTACGCGTGGATGCTCGCGAGGGACCGGGAGCGGCTGGCCGGAGCCGCGGCGCGGGTGGACCGCTGCCCCCTGGGCGCTGGTGCCATGGCCGGCACGCCCCATCCCATCGACCGCCGACGGACCGCCGAGCTGTTGGGCTTTGCGGGTCTGGTGGAGAACGCCATGGACGCCGTGGCCGCCCGGGACCACCTGCAGGAGGTCGTGTCGGTCTGCGCCATCTGCATGACGCATCTGTCGCGCATGGCCGAAGAGCTGGTGCTCTGGTCCAGCCCGGGCTTCGGGTTTGTGCGCATCGATGACGCTTTCACCACGGGATCATCCATTATGCCCCAGAAGCGCAACCCGGACGCCGCTGAGCTCGTCCGGGGCAAGGCGGGGCGCATATACGGTGACCTCATGGCGCTGCTCACCATGGCCAAGGGGCTGCCCCTCGCCTACAACCGCGACCTGCAGGAGGACAAGGAGCCGCTGCTCGACGCGGTGCTCACCACCCGGGCCTGCGTCTCGATGGTGGCCTCGGTGTGGTCGACCCTGACCGTGCAGCGAGATCGCTACGACGAGGACCTCGCCCACGACTTTCTGTTGGCCACCGAGCTGGCCGACTACCTCGTCGGCAAGGGCGTGCCCTTTCGGGAGGCGCACCACGCGGCCGGCCGTCTCGTCAGGTGGTGCGAGGAGCGGGGCGTTGATTTCGCCGCACTGACCCCGGACGTGCTGGCGGCCCATCACCGTGCCTTCGAGACCGACGCCCTCGGCTGGCTCGATCCGGTCGCTGCTGCGGAACGCCGCCGTTCCCGGGGCGGGACGGCCTGGGTCGAGGTCCAGCGTCAGGTGGTGATGTTACGGGAGACGCTCGGAGATCCAGCTTGACGCGCGGGGGGAGATCGGTTCCAAATCGGCCTTCGGAATCCAAGGAGGACAATCATGGCAAGAGGCGCTGGGAACAACGGATCCGCATGTCACAAGGTGGGCATCCTCACCAGCGGCGGGGATGCGCCAGGCATGAACGCGGCCGTACGAGCGGCGGCGAAGATCCTGATCACCGAGGGAGTGGATGTGGTGGCCATCCGGCATGGCTATCGGGGGCTGCTCACGGGGGAGTTCCGGCCCCTCGGCGCTGCTGACGTCAACGACATCATCCGGGATGGAGGGACGGTGCTGGGCTCGGCGCGGTGCCTGGATTTTCTCGAGCGCGCTGGGCGGGACGAGGCTCGGCGGCAGGCGCAACGGGCCGGCATAGACGGCATCCTGGCCATCGGGGGCAACGGCAGCCTTGCCGGCGCCGCGGCCCTGTCCAGCCCCGAAGAGCTGGGCGACCAGGACCTCAAGGTCGTGGGCCTGCCAGCCTCCATCGACAACGACATCGGGCTCACCGGAATGGCCATCGGCGCGGACACGGCCATGAACACCATCGTGGAGGCCTGCGACAAGATCAGCGACACCGCGTCGGCCCACGACCGCATCTTCCTGGTGGAGGTCATGGGACGGGACTGTGGCTACCTCGCCATGACCAGCTCCATCGCCGCTGCGGCTGACGCGGTGCTCTTCCCCGAGCTGGACCGCAGCGAGGCCGAGCTGGTGCAGGTGGTGGTGCGAACCGTCCAGCGGGCTCGCAAGAGGCCCCAGTATGGCAAACGTGTGCTCATCATCGTGGCGGAGGGCATGGAGCTGTCCACCCAGACGCTCAAGGAGCGCCTGGAGCTCGCCCTCAACGACAGCTCCGCCGATCACGACGTCCTGGTGGAGACCCGGGTCACCGTGCTCGGTCACGTGGTGCGTGGCGGCCGCCCCACGGCCTTCGACCGCCTGCTCGGCAGCCGACTCGCCCACGTGGGTGTGCGCGCCCTGCTCGCCGGCGAGTCTCGCAAGATGATCGGCTGGATCCTGCCGGCCCCGCTCCCAGCCGAGGTCTCCCACCCCAGCGAGTTCGACCCCTACTGCAACGTCATCGACCTCGACGCCGTGCTCGCCGAGACCTCGCGCATGAACGACGGCACCAGCCCCCTGGTCCAGTGGCGCCGCCGGGTCTTCGAGCAGGTCGAGGAGGTGCTGTCGCTGTAGCTTGTCAACAAGACCGATCGGATATTGACGGATGCCCGAACTTGTGAGCGAAGTACAGGGGGCGGCGCAGAGGGCGCTTACGAGCCGGGGGTTGTTGTGACTCGAGATGATTCCGCCGGCGATTCAGGGGGCTTGGGACGCGAGAAGGACGGACGGCGGCGTGCAGGCCGGGACCGGGCCGTGGGCGACGAGCTGCGCAGCGCCCTCCTCGAGGCGCATCCCGACGCGGTCGTCGTCATTGACCCGTCGCGCGACGTGATCCTCGATGCGAACACCTCGGCGGCCCGGCTGCTGCAGCTTTGCGACGACGAGGTCCGCGCGGGTCGGGCGTCGCGGTTCTTTTCCGCGTCCATCCTCTCCATCACAGCCCAGACGCTCTGTGAGCACACGGTGACGCGGCCGGATGGGGGAACCGTGGTGCTGGAGATAGACGCGCGCCCTGTTCATCGCGGCGGCGAGCCCGTCATCCTGGCGATCCTTCGTGACGTCGCCGACCGCGCCCGTGTCGAGTCTGGCCAGGTCTCGGGGGAGGATCTGTTCAGGAGCCTGTTCGACAACGCCGGTGACGCGATTTTTATCCACGACCGCGAAGGGTACATTATCGAGGCAAACCGCCCCGCCTGTGAACGGCTGGGGTACTCCCGCGAGGAGCTGCTGACCATGCACCCCCGCGACTTCAATACGCCGGAGCAGGCGGCCCAGGTGGCCGAGCGGCTGGAGGTGCTCCGTCGGGAGGGCGTCGTCACCTTCGAGACGACCCACGTGGCCAGGGACGGGACCCTGATTCCCACCGAGGTGAACAGTCGGTTTTTCGAGTACAGGGGAGTGCCGACCTTGTTGAGCACCGCGCGGGATCACACCCAGCGCAAGCGCTCCGAGGAGCAGCGAAGTCAGCTGGAGGAGCAGCTGCGTCTGGCCCAGAAGATGGAGGCCATGGGAACCCTCTCGGGGGGTATCGCGCACGATTTTCGCAACCTGCTCCAGGTGATCCAGGCCCACGCCGAGCTTCTGTCGGGCGACAACATTGACGAGGAGCGGCGCCAGAGGGGGCTGCAGCGGATCGTTCGCGCGACCCAGCGGGGCGCGGATCTGACCTTCCAGCTGCTTGCGTACAGTCGCAAGGTGGAAAGTGACTTCAGCCCCATGGAGCTCAACCGGGAGGTCGTTGAGGTCCAGAGATTCCTCAAGCGGTCACTCCCGAAGATGATCGACGTCGAGATCCAGCTCAATCCCAGGGTCGGGCTGATCAACGGCGACCCGGCGCAGATCGAGCAGGTGCTGCTGAACCTCGCGCTCAACGCCGGTGACGCCATGCCCACGGGGGGGAGGCTTCTCCTACAGACCGACGTTGCCAGCGCAGCGGAATCGGGCTACTCCGACCATCCAGACGGAGACGCGGGAGAATACGCGGTGCTGCGGGTCTCCGACACGGGCTGTGGGATGGACGAGGAGACGATGCAGCACATCTTCGACCCGTTCTTCAGCATGAAGCCGGTCGGCCAGGGGACTGGACTCGGTTTGTCGACGGCCTATGGCATCATCGAAAAGCACAAGGGCCATGTCACGGTGAAGAGCACGGTGGGTGTGGGAACGTCGTTTACGGTCTATTTCCCACTTCTTCCCTCCGACGCCGCGCACCCCTCGGAGGATGACGCCCCCGCGCTGTTGGTGGCTGCGGCCGGGCAGGGCACCGTCCTGCTCGTGGACGACGAAAAGGCGCTGGTCGAGCCGGCCGAAGAATATTTGTCTTACTGCGGCTACAACGTTCTTACGGCGAGCACCGGGGAGGAGGCGCTCAAGGTGTTTGTTCGCCCCGGAGAGCGAGTCGACCTGGTTGTTCTGGACCTGGGGATGCCGGGCATGGGGGGGCACGCCTGCCTGGAAAAACTGATCGAGCTCGATTCGGCGGTTCCCGTGATCGTCGCGAGCGGGAACGCCGATCTGATCGGAACGCCCGATCGCATCCTTGAGGCCGGTGCCAAGTTGTTCATTCCCAAGCCGTACCTTCTGGCCGACATGGAGCTAGCGATACGGCACCTTCTGGCGTGACCCTGTCTGGGTCACGGCTCTTTGTCGGAGCCGTCGAGCACCTCGCGGATCTTCTGCGTGAGCGCATCGGGTGTAAATGGTTTGGCCAAAAAGGCCGTGCCGGGCTCGAGAACGCCGTGATGTACGATGGCGTTGTCGGTGTAGCCGGACATGTAGAGCACCTTGATCTCTGGATGGTCCCCAGCGACTCCTCTGGCGACCGCGTCGCCGCTCTTCCCAGGAAGGACCACATCGGTGAGCAGCAGGTCGATGGCTCCTGCGTGGTTGCGCGAGTTGTCGATGGCCTCGTCGAAGTCGGTCGCCTCGCGGACCGAGTATCCGGCGGCCACGAGGACGTCGACCACGGATTGGCGGACCTCGGCATCGTCCTCCACCACCAGGATGGTCTCCATGGAGCCATTGGCGACGGCGAGGGGCTGTCTGTCCGCAGGCTCCGCCGGAGCATCAGCTGAAGGCAGGTTACTGTCGTGACATCGCGGAAAGTAGATCTTGAAGGTGGTGCCCTTGCCGACCTCGCTGTAGACCCAAACGCGCCCGCCGCTTTGCCGGACGATGCCGTAGACCGTAGAGAGGCCCAGGCCGGTTCCTTTTCCGAGGTCCTTGGTTGTGAAGAAAGGCTCGAAAATGCGAGCTCGTGTCTCTTCGCTCATTCCTTCCCCGGTGTCGGATATGCAGAGCGAGACATAGTCGCCGGGCCTCACGTTCGGGTGGCGGTCGCAGTAGTCCTCTTCGAGCGCAGTGTTGACGGTTTCGATGGTCAGCGCGCCCCCCTTGGGCATGGCATCGCGGGCATTGATGGTCAGGTTCAGGATCACCTGCTGCAGCTGACCGGGATCCACCCTGACCGGCCAGAGGGTCGGTGACATGTCGAGGATGAGCTGGACGGTCTCGCCGAGCGAGCGCTCGAGGATCTGGCTCACCTCATCGACCACGGAGTTGATGTTCAGCACCTGGGGCTGCAGAACCTGACGTCGGCCGAAGGCCAACAGCTGGGAGGTGAGCTCGGTCGCCCGGTCGGCCGAGCGCTGGATCATCCCGACGGAGTCGAAGCGAGGCGGGTTGTCGGCGAGCTCCTTAGCCAGCAAGTCACAATGGACGCGTACGATGGTCAACAGGTTGTTGAAGTCGTGCGCAACCCCACCGGCGAGCAGTCCGACGGCTTCCATTTTTTGCGCCTGGAGGAGCTGGGCCTCCACGAAGGACTTCTGCCGCTCCATTTCATCCCGTGCCTCCATGGCACGGAACGCGCGGTCACGTGCCACGCGGAGGAGATCGACCTGTCGGAGCAGGAGAAAGGTCATCAGGCTCAATCCCAGCGCAAGGGCGACACCGAGCAGTAGCACGTGGAGGTGCGCGCGAGAATCTCCGCTGGCGACGGCATTTCTGGGGACCATGGTTAGCTGCCACCGGTGTCCGACCACGTCGAACCGACGCGATGTGAGGAAGGCTTTGCGTCTCCCGTGGGGGTGAGCCGACCGATTGGGGCCAAACAGTCTGATTCCGTTGGCGTCAATCCAGAAGTCGAACTCTGAACGGATCCGATCGTGAAAGCACTCACCGATCAGTACGTCCGCCAGAATGTCAACGACGAGATATCCAAGCAGCTCGTCTTGTCGGCGCAGTGCCATGACCGCGATGAAGCCAGAACGCCCGCCATGAATCCGCGTGGGCTTGGAGATCACGATCCGCCTGGAGTGGCTGGCCAGCGCGAGGGCCTTGCGGTACACAGCGCTGGCTAGCCCCTCGGGGGGCTGGGGACCTCGGGGCACGGTCCACCTGACGTGAAGGTCCGGCGTCACGAAGTGGATGCGATGGTACCCGGGGAGGGCGGAGCGGAGCTCGGCGGCGAAGTTGCGAAATCGCTGTTGTGAATAGTCCCGTCGCTCATGACGCGACCAGCGGCGTGCGAAGACCTCCGCCGGCTTGAGACGTGAGTTGACGAAGGTCTGCAGGCGCCGGACGGCCTGATCGCTCACGTCCGCGGTGTGCATGCGGATATGGTTGTTCTCGTGCGCCACCTCGTGCTGCCAGACCAGATAGACACATGAGGCGAGGGTCAGAAACAGGGCGGTCGTGACCAGCCAGGTTCTTCGTGGATGACGGAAGCGGGATTGAGCGTCCGCAGGCTTGTCCTTCACCGTCGAGCCGCCGCTGTCTGATATCCAGCGTCCTGCTGACATCGCTGCCTCTGGCAGAAACCCGCGCGCAGCTGCTCCGTCGACCACACGGCATGGGCCTAATCATTCTCGCAGGATATCCCAGGTCCAGACAGTCCCGGGGAGTGGGATTCTGCCCTCCCAACGATTGCTAGCAAGCATAGCGGTTTCCGCTAGCGCTCGGTGGTTGTTCTAGGCGCCGAACAGGGAGCGGAGACGCTTGGCCATGTCGTCCTGGGCGTCTCCCTCGGCGGACATATGGCAGCCGACTCGCATGGAGAAGGTGGTGCCGCTGTCCCAGGGCCACCATGCCGAGAAGAGCAGCGGGGACTCGGCGGCGTCGAAGGTGTACAGCAGCTGTCCGGGCCGCATCCCGCCCCAAGCTGCTGCTATTTCGCGTACGACTTTCGGCGTCTCGGCGATGGTCTGGTGATCCCAGCTGTGGGGAAAGCAGTCGTCGAGCAGCGCCAACACGGCGAGGTGCTCGGGGTCACTCACCCGCCCCACGGCCGTGCGGAACCGCCGGTCCCAGTCCCAGAAGAGGTCTCGCGTGGAGTCGACCAGCCGCCCCAGCGTGGCGCCGATATCGACCATGACTTCGTCTGTGCTTCGCGTCACTGCTCGACCTCGTTGCAAGCAAGCCAGAAGAACGCATGATACTGGATCGCAGCAAAAGCGGAAGCGGGATCGTCTTCGCCGGGTTGAGCCTTAGGGGCCGCGAATGGGTAAGTCGGTCGATTCAGGGCGTCAAGGCGCCCGGCTCGCGAGGCGCCAGAAGGGAGCATATCGGGAATATTCGACCGCCTGGCAACAAAGCGAGACGGGATGCATCGGCGGCCTG
>Ga0272441_10002909_pt1 | contig 33812 bp, 26 predicted proteins | sample SSMProp6N_FD_193582 | JGI IMG/M metagenome (GOLD analysis project Ga0272441, IMG submission 193582) | Marine sediment archaeal communities from Little Sippewissett salt marsh, Falmouth, MA, United States - SSM-Prop-6N | ecosystem: Environmental > Aquatic > Marine > Wetlands > Sediment ... | reverse complement strand
CCTCGCGCATGTCCCGCCGCCAGCGTCGGACGCCGCGCGCGTCGCGCGGATCGTCTCGTATTCGGGTGGCGGCTACACCGTCCAGCCGGTGCGGCGCGAGGGCGGGACGTTCGTCGACGACGGCGACCCCGTCTCCGACGTGCCGAACGTCGGCGAACTCTGGCCAGACGAGGCCGGCTACCTGGCCGGCCCCAGCGCGTACGACCGGTACCTCCCGCTGACGGCGACGGCGTCGGGGTGGATCATCGTCCTGCACCCGCCGCGCATGGTCTGACCGCCGCCCGTGATCCGAAGGAGCCGACCGATGCCCTGGAGCCCCGACCGCTGGCCACCGCAGCCCGCCGACCCGCTCGACGCCGAGGCCGTCTTCGGCGAGATGCGGGCGGCGCTGGCGGAGCGCAACGGCCTGGTGCCCGCCGGTTTCGTGCCGGGGCCGCCGGCGCGCTGGGACCCGATCCTCGGCACGCCCGCGGGCGGCGAGGGCGCGCCGCGGTCGACCGTCGCGAACTTCCAATACCAGATCCACGAAATGCTCACGCTCGTCTGGCCGCTGCGATGGTGGGACCCGAACCGCGAAGCCCTCTACACGCTGACGACGCTCTGCGAGGACGCCTTCGGCGCCGCGGGCTGGACGTGGGACCTGACGGCCGGGGGCGGCGGGGGCGAGCCCGCCAATGCCTGGGCGCCGGCATGCGCGGTCATCTTCACGGAACTCTACCATGCCACGAATCACCTCGACCGGGTCCGCATCCTGCCGACCGCCAGCCAGAGCCAGCGCCACGACAGCGTGTACCGGCTGACGCTGGGCATCGACGAGTGGGCCGACGCCCGGGCCGCCTCGTTCGCCCTGTTCGACGGGCAGGACGACGGCGTCTCGACCGGCCTCGCCTACGACGTGGGAATGGGAGGCGAGGTGTACGACGACGGCTTCAGCCAGCAGTGGTTCCTGGAGTCGCGCCGGCTGGCGATGACGTTCGCCACGTCGGCGCTGGCCGGTTACACGGTGCGGCAGGGGTGGCTCGATTTCGCGACCGAGGCGCCCGACGGGTCGGCGGACTACTCCGATACGTTCCCGGCCGAGGTGGTCGACGCGGGCGGGGCGACGCTCGGCACGTTCGCCTCCGACTCTTGCGGAGCGAAGCGGATCGCCGTCCCCGCCGGCAGCATCCGCACGGACGGCGACACGGTGCTCTCCGTCCGCTCGGCGCGGCCGGACGCCGAGGACCGCCCGGCCTGGTCGCCGCCGGGCCCGAACTACACGAGCACGTACCGGGAGGGGCTGGCCCTGGCCGGTCCCGTCCGCCTGATCGTGGAGATCGACTTTGACTACGAAACGTAATTCCGCGGCCGGCCCGGCCGAGGCGCCGTCCTCCCCGCGTCCTTCGGCATACGTGGAGCGCGAGGCCTGCGACGCCTTCCGGGCCGAACAGCGGGAGGCCCACGCCCGGACGTGGCAGGAACTGCGTTCGCTCCGGCGTCTGGTGATCCTGCTGGTGGTCGGCGGGCAACTGTTCGCGGGCGGGGTGAACGTGGCCGGCTTCGGCTACTGGCTGGACCGTCACGCCGCCCAGCCGCACCCGTCCACGCTCCGGCTGATCGCCGAGGCGCGGAGCGAGACGCGGCAGGACCTGCGGGACCTCCGCCGGGAGGTCCACGACCTGCTCGTCACTGTCGTCAGGCACACGGAGGACCGGCCCGATCGGCCGGCCCCGGAGAAAGGAGACTCGCCATGCCCCGCCCCGTGACCCTTGCCCCCGTCGTCCTCGCCGCCGCACTGCTTCTGCCCGCCGCGGGCTGCGGCGTGCCGGATGCCATCCAGCGGAGCCAGTCGCTCCAACTGGCCGCCATCGAGCAGTACCGCGACGAGATGGCAGCCTACCACGCCAAGGTGCGGGAGCACCTGTCGTCGGAGAAGCGAGCCCAACTCGACGCGGCGCTGACGGCGTCGCTCCGCCAGGCCGCCGGCAACGACGGCCGGGTGGCCGTGGAGACGGCCATCGAGAAGACGGCGAAACGGCTCGCCCTGGAAGACGCGTTCCGGTCGGAACTGGCACGTCTGGACGGCGAGTTCGCCCAGCGCCAGGCCGCCATCGGCCGGGCCATCGACCTGGCCGAGGAGACGCTCGACCTGGTGGCGTCCTACGGCCGCCTGGCCACGCTCGTCCGCAACCTGTTCGTCCGCGACGCCGAAGCGCGCGGCCGTCTCGCCGAGTACGAAAGCGAAAGGAGCCCCTCCGATGCAGGAAGCCGAAGCCAACCTTAAACGGACCGCTCTGGAGTTCCTCGAGGCCGCCGAAGCGGTGGCCGGCAGCGCCGCCCGCCAGGCCGACGGGCCGCTCGGCCCCGATCCCCTGGACGCCGTCTCGAGCGACCTGTTCGAACTGGGCGACCTGGACCCCGTCATCGACCCGCAGGATCTGGCGGCCTTGCAGGACCGCCTCCGCCGCGAGCGGCTCGTGCCCGACACCGTCGTGGAACTGGTCGCCCTGGCGCGCCAGGTGGCGGGGGCGCTGGCGGGGTTCTGACAGCATCGCGACGCGAAACAGCCATGTCAGGCGGACGTGCCCGGCTGCTTCCGCAGCCGGCTCGAAAAGCAGCGCGAGACACGCCGTCGCGGTCGCGTGCGGCAGGTCGGGAGACCCGCCGCGCGGGAAGCGCGAACGACGGCACACACACAATCAACCAGAGGAGAAAGCCATGTCGAACCTGACCCACGTTCTGTCCAGCAAGAAGATGATCCTGAGCCTGGTGGGCATTGCGGCCGTCGTCGGCCTGCTCGCCGTCGGTCACGACCTGGAAACCGTCAAGTGGGTGGGCGGGTTCATCGCGGGCATCGTGGCCAGCCTGAACCTGGGGCAGGGCCTGGCGGACGGCCTTTCCGACGGCCGAACGAGCCTCCGCGACGAAAACCCGCCCACCGGCACTTGACTTCCCCCCAAAGCGCGGGTAAGGTTTTCAGCGCACATCGGCCACCGGGAGCACCGCCGGGGGTACCACCGGGGGAACACACGCGGTTTGCGTTTTTGCGGCGGCGGCCGCCCGCAATTGCCGTATAACTCGAAGGGAGCCGCCGGCGACATCGCGTCCGGCGGCTGGGCCGCCGCACCTCGCAGATCCACAGGCAGAGGCTTCATGCCCACGCTTATCATTATCCAGGGGCCCGATCACGGCAAGACGATCGACGTGGAAGGGGCGACCCTGACCGTCGGCCGGGGCGCCGACTGCGACGTCGTGCTGCGCGATCCCGGCGTCAGCCGGCAGCACACCCGCTTCGAGTTCCGGAACGGTCAGTGTGTGCTGCACGACCTGGACTCCTCCAACGGAACGTTCGTCAACGGCATGCGGGTCCGGAACACCGAGATCCACGTCGGCGACCAGATTCACCTCGGCAACACGCTGCTGGCGCTCGGCGAGCCGCCCAGGCAGGGGGCGCTGGTGGACCGGCGCGGCATGCCGATCCAGGTCGACACGGAGGGGCGGGTCGACAGTTCGATCATCACGACGGCCCGGGCCTCGCACGACCCGCACACCGCCTTCGCGGTCGGCGAGGACATGGCCGACATGCGGACCAGCATCATCGGCCTGCGAGCGCTGTACCAGATCGCCGACATGCTGGCCCACGATTACGACATCAGCCGGCTCCTGAACCGCGTGATGGATATGGTCTTCGACGTGGTCGACGCCGACCGCGGCTTCATCCTGCTGCGCGAGGCCGGCAAGGGGCCCATGGTGCCGCGCGCCGTCCGGTACCGGGAGGAACTGCTCGAGCAGATCCGCCGCGAGCGGTCCGCCGCCCGCAGCCCGGGCGACACCCAGTGGGCGGAGCCGGCCGACGAGGACAATCCCCCCAAGCCGCCCATCTGCGTCTCGAAAACGATTATCAATTACGTGATGCGTCGCGGCGACGGGGTGCTTACGACCAACGCCATGCAGGACCAGCGGTTCGAGGAGGGCGAAAGCGTCCAGGACTTCGGCATCCGCAGCGCCATCTGCGTGCCGATCCAGACCCGCGACGCCATCCTCGGCATCATCCACGTCGACACGCACGTGAGCCAAGGCCAGTTTTCCCCGGACGACCTGAAACTCATGACCGCCATCGGATGCCAGACGGGCCTGGCAGTCGAGAACGCGCTGCTGATGGCCGGCCAGGTCCAGCAGGAGCGGCTGGCGGCCGTCGGCCAGGCCGTGGCGAGCCTGTCGCACTATATCAAGAACATCCTCCAGGGCATCCAGGGGGGCAGCCACGCCGTCGAGAGCGGCCTGAAGCGCGAGGAGGTCGACACGGTCCGCCAGGGATGGGACGTGGTCCGGCGGAACATGCGGCGGATCAACGCCCTGGTGCTCGACATGCTCTCCTACAGTCGGCAGTCGCCGCCCAACCTCCAGCAGATGTCCGCCAACGCGGTCGTCCGCGAGGTGGTCGAACTCCTCCAGGGGCGCGCCAAAGAGAAACAGGTCGAGTTGACCACGAAACTCGATACGTCGCTGCCCGAGATCCGGATCGACCCGGACGGCCTGCACCAGGCGTGCCTGAACATCCTCTCCAACGCCGTCGAGGCCGTGCCCGCCATCCGCGGGCGGGTGGAAGTGGCCACGCGTCCCTCCCCCCACGGCAGCGAGGTCTGGATCACCGTGGCCGACAACGGGCCCGGCATCCCCCGCGAGGCCCAGCCCCACATCTTCAACGCCTTCTACTCCACCAAGGGGCACGGGGGCACGGGCCTGGGGCTGGCGGCCGCCCAGAAACTCATCCAGGACCACGGGGGATTCATCTCCCTGAACTCCGAGCCCGGCCAGGGCACCGCCTTTGTGATCCACCTGCCCCGCAAGACGGCGTCCGAGCCCGCCGACGGCGACGCATAACGTTACCCTCCTGACCGCCCAACCCGAAGGAGCCGCCGATGACCCGCCCCGTCCCCTTGGCCGCGTGCCTCGCCCTGCTGCCGGCCCTGATGCTTCTTTCACCCGGTCCGATCCTCGGCGGCGCCGCGCCGGAGGGCTGGCGATACGTGCCGGCCCCCGCCGACTGGAGCCGCGCGGCCGACGACCTCGGCCAGTATGACGGCTTCGCGTGGTACCGCGCGTTCGTCCATGTGCCGGAGGCGTGGAAGGGGCGCGACCTCGCCCTCGACCTCGGCGGCATCGACGACTGCGACGAGACGTTCGTCAACGGGACGAAGGTGGGCGCGACCGGCTCCCTGCCGCCAAAGACGCAGGTCGCCTGGCAGGCGAAGCGCGGCTACCGCGTGCCGGCCGGGGCCGTCCGCTTCGGCGGGTGGAACCTCGTGGCCGTCCGCGTCTTCGACAACGGCGGGGGCGGAGGCATTACAAACGGTCCGCTCGGCCTGACGTGCGAGGCGGGCGGCATCGACCTGGCGGGGCAGTGGCAGTTCCGCACCGGCGACGATCCCGCCTGGGCCCGCTGGCCCGCCGATCCGGGCTCGGCGGAGGCTGTCCGAACCGCCGAGACCGCCGCCCGGCACCACGGCTTTGCCGCGCGCAAGGGCACCACCCCCGCCGGGCCGCCCGAGGGCGACCTCGTCCTCTGGTACACGAAGCCCGCCGTCAAGTGGACCGAGGCCCTGGCGGTCGGCAGCGGGCGGCTCGGGGCGATGGTCTTCGGCAAGCCGGCCAAGGAGCGGATCCAACTCAACGTCGACTCGCTCTGGACCGGTCACCCCGTCGATCGCGCCAACCCCGAGGCCCGCGAGGCCCTGCCCGAGGCTCGCCGCCTCCTCTTCGAGGGCAAGTACGTCGAGGCGGAGCGGCTCGTCGCCCGGAAGATCATGGGCCGGCGCCTGCCCACCGGCACGCACACGTACCAGACACTGGGCGACTTGGCGCTGCACCTCTCAGGCATCGGGCAGGCGGCCGATTATCGCCGGAGCCTCGACCTCGACTCGGGTATCGCCCGGACGCAGTACGCCGACCGCGGCGCGCGGTTCGTCCGCGAGGTCTTCGCCAGCGCCGCCGACCGCGTCATTGTCGTCCGCGTCGCGTGCGACACGGGCGGCCGGGTGACCTTCGACGCCGGCCTCTCGCGGCCGGCGGACGCGACGGTCGAGACCGCCGGTCCCGACCGCCTCGTCATGAAAGGCCGGGCCGCCAACGAGGGCGTGCGGTTCGAGGCGCAGATGAAAGTGATGCCCGAGGGCGGGCGGGTCCGCGCGGGCGACGGCACGATACACGTCGCCGGCGCCGATGCCGCCACCCTCCTCATCGCCGCCGCCACGGACTACGACGGCGACGACCCGCACAAGACGTGCGAGGCGGACCTCTCGGCCGCCGCCGCGACGTCCTACGAGACGCTGCGGAAGGCGCACCTGGCCGAGCACCGGCGCCTCTTCCGCCGGTGCACGCTGGACCTCGGGCCGGCGGACCCGGAGGCGGCGCGGCTGCCGACCGATGCGCGCCTGGCGCGCGTCAAGGACGGCGCGTTCGATGCCGACCTCATCGCGACGTACTTCCAGTTCGGGCGGTACCTGCTGATGTCGTCCTCGCGACCGGGGTGCATGCCGGCGAATCTCCAGGGCCTGTGGGCCGAGAAGATGAAGCCGCCCTGGAACGCCGACTACCACATCAACATCAACATCCAGATGAATTACTGGCCGGCCGAGGTCACAAACCTCTCGGAGTGCCACGAGCCCTTCTTCCGCCTCGTCGAGAACCTCCGTCCGCGGGGCAGCAAGGTCGCGAAGGAGACGTACGGCTGCCGCGGCTTCACCGCCCATCACACCACCGACGCCTGGTGGTACGGCGACGTCATCGGCAGGCCCGTCTACGGCATGTGGCCGATGGGCGCCGCCTGGTCCGCCCGGCACCTGTGGGAGCACTACCTCTACGGCGGCGACCGGACGTTCCTGGCCGAGCGAGGCTACCCGGTGCTGAAGGACGCGGCCCTCTTTTGCCTGGACTGGCTCGTCCAGAATCCGAAGACGGGCCGCCTCGTGAGCGGGCCGTCCACGTCGCCGGAGAACGCCTTCCGCACGCCGGACGGCAAGACGGCTCACCTCACGATGGGTCCGACGATGGACCAGCAGATCATCCGCGACGTCTTCACGGCGTGCATCGAGGCGAGCCGCATCCTGAAGACCGACGAGGCGCTGCGGAAGGAACTCGAGTCGGCCCTTGCGCGCCTCGCCCCCACCCCCATCGGCCCCGACGGCCGCATCATGGAATGGCCCGAACCGTTCGCGGAACCCGAGCCGGGCCACCGCCACGTCTCGCACCTGTACGGGCTGCACCCGGCGAAGATCATCTCGGTGACCGAGACGCCGGACCTGGCGGCCGCGGCCCGCAAGACCCTGGAGTACCGCCTCTCCCACGGCGGGGGGCACACGGGCTGGAGCCGGGCGTGGATCATCAACCACTGGGCCCGCCTCCGCGACGGCGAGAAGGTCGGCGAGAACCTCCAGGCCCTGCTCGCCAAGAGCACGCATCCGAACCTCTTCGACAACCATCCGCCGTTCCAGATTGACGGCAACTTTGGCGGGTGCGCGGGGGTGGCCGAGGCGCTTCTGCAAAGCCACGCCGGCGAGATCCATCTGCTGCCGGCCCGGCCGCCCGCGTGGAAGTCCGGCCGCATCAAGGGTTTACGCGCCCGCGGCGGGTTCGAGGTGGACGTGGCGTGGGAGGACGGCCGGCTGACCGAGGCGACGATCCGCTCGGGTCTAGGCCGGCCCGTCCGCCTCCGCACGCCGGTGCCGATGGCCGTCACCTCGGGCGGCAAGACCGTCGAGGTCCAGCGGCCCGAGCCGACCGTTGCCGCGTTTAACACCCGGAAGGGGACCGCGTATACCCTGACGCCCGAACCCTGAATCCCGGAAGGAATCGCGCCCGTGAAACGCTCTGGCATCGTCCTCGCCGCTGTGCTGCTCGTCTCGTGGGGATGGACAGCCGCCGATGCGGCCGCCGGCAGCGCGCCGCCCGGCCCGCCGCTGGAGCCCGTCCGCCTCCGCCATCTCACGGTCCGCGGCTTCTGGCGGGACCAGGTCAAGCGACTCACCGAGCACTGGGTTCCCCACTGCATCGCCCAGATGGAAGAGGGCGGCCGGGGGCAGGAACTCCTGAACCTCGTCCACGCCGCCAGGGTCCTGAAGGGCCGGCCCGCCGCCAAGTACACCGGCGCCCCGTGGAGCGACGCCTACGTCTACAACACGATCGAGGCGGCCTGCTACGCCGTGGCGTTCGACCCGGCGGGCGACCGCGACCTCGCCGACGCCCAGGCCTTCCTGCGAAAGAAACTCGATGCATGGATTCCCATCGTCCTCGCCGCCCAGGCGGACGACGGCTACATCCACTCGTTCCACACGGTGAACGGGCGGCCGCGGTATAGCAACACCGGGCACCACGAGTTCTACGTGCAGGGGTACTTTTTGGAGGCGGGCGTCGCGCACTACCGCGGGACGGGCGGCAAGGACCGCCGCCTCTACGACGCCGCCGTCCGCTGCGCCGATCATCTATGCGCCACGTTCGGGCCGCCGCCCCGGCGGACCTGGATCTACGGGCACGCGGGCATGGGCCTGGCGCTGGGGCGCCTGGCGCGCCTCGTGGACGAGGTGGAAGGCCCCGGCAAGGGACGCAAGTACGTCGACCTGGCCAAGTACCTCTTCGACCACCGCCACACCGACCCGAAGCACCACAACCCGTACAACCAGACGCACCGGCCGGTGGTGGAGATGGCCCACGCCGTCGGCCACGCCGTCCGGGCCACGTACTTCAACGGGGCCGTGGCGGATCTGGCGATGCTGACGGGCGACGCCGCCTACCGCGCCGCCGCCGACCGCCTCTGGACCAGCGCCACCGACCGCCGCATGTACGTCACGGGCGGCGTTGGCTCGACCGGTCACGGCGAGGCGTTCGGCGCCGACTACGACCTGCCCAACGAGACCGCCTACTGCGAATCCTGCGCCGGGTGCGGCCTGGCGTTCTGGGCCGACCGCATGAACCGCATGCGCCACGACGCCGCCTGCATCGACGTGGCCGAACGCGTCCTCTACAACAACGTCCTCGGCGCGGTGGAACTTACGGGGGAGAACTTCTTCTATCAGAACCCCCTCGCCGGCGAGCAGAAACGCTACCCCTGGCACGGATGTCCGTGCTGCGTCGGCAACATCCCGCGGGCCCTGCTCGCGATCAAGGACCGCATCTACGCCACCAGCGCCGACCGCAAGGCCCTGTTCGTCAACCACTTCGTGGCCGGCGAGGCGACCGTCCCGGACCTCGGCGGCGCGGCGGTCCGCCTCGTCCAGGAGACCGAGTACCCGTGGAAGGGCGAGGTCGTCCTTCGGCTCCATCCGGAAACACCGGCGGCGTTCGCCGTGCACCTGCGCATCCCGGACCGCGGCACGAGCGCGCTGTATACGCCGGCGCCGGCCCTGGCGGGCCGGTTCACGCTCGAGGTCAACGGCGAGGCCCAGCAGGCGGAGGTCGTCCGCGGCTACGCCCGTGTGCAGCGGACGTGGCGGGCAGGCGACCGCATCGCCCTCGCCCTACCCATCGAGGTCCAGCGCGTCCGGGCCGACGAGCGGGTCGAGGCCGACCGCGGACGGGTGGCCCTCCAGTACGGGCCGCTCGTCTACGGCATCGAGGACGTCGACCACGACGGGCACTGCCGGTCGGTCGTCCTCGCGCCGGAGGCGCCGCTGCGGGCGGCGTGGAAGCCGGACCTGCTGGGCGGCGTCATGGCCGTCGAGCAGCCCGGCGGGCGGCTCGTGGCGATTCCGAACTTCGTCCGCCTGAACCGCGGCGGGTGGGCGCAGGTCTGGATCCCCGAGGACCCGGCCCTCGCCGAGGCCCGCCCCGAACCCACCCTCGCCTCCACCAGCACGGTGACCACCTCATTCCGCACGCACGAGTCGCGGTTCAGCACCCGGGCCATCCAGGACCAGAAGGAACCCAAGCGGTCGGACGAGCGCGGCACGCCGCTCCTGCACTGGTGGCCGCACCAGGGCACCCGCGAGTGGGTCCAGTACGATTTCGCCGAGCCCGCCAAGGCAAGCGCCGTCGAGGTCTACTGGTACGACGACCGGGCCTGGGGCAACTGCCGCGAGCCCGAGTCCTGGCGCGTCCTCTACCGCGACGGCGGGGCGTGGAAGCCGGTGACCGGGGCGTCGGCCTACGGCACGGCGCGCGATCGCTGGCACCGCGTCACGTTCGACCCGGTCACGACGGACGGTCTGCGGCTGGAGGTGCAACTCCGGAAGGGGTTCGCGGCGGGCATCCTGGAATGGCGGGTGGAGTAGGCCTGCGGCTGCGACACGAGGCACGGCCTGGGGTCCGGTGGGTTCAGCTGCGCACGCGCCCGGGACATGACAAACCGCCACAGGAGATCTTCCATGAGCCGATCCCGTTTCGGCCTTGCAATGGTCCTGGTTTTCGGCACCGTCGCCGCCGCGGACGCGGTGGCCGGCCCCGCGGTCCTGAGACCGGACGACTACCGGCATTACGTCGAGGCGTTCAACGCCGCGGACGAGGCACTCTACGTCCAGCACGTCGACAACGCCTCGGCCTGGGATTTCCTGAAAGGGAACGTCCCCCTCTTCGCGTGCCCGGACGCGGGCCTCGAGAAGACCTACTACTTCCGCTGGTGGACGTTCCGCAAGCATATCAAAGAGACGCCGGACGGTTTCGTGATCACCGAGTTTCTGCCGAAGGTCGGCTGGGCGGGCAAGCACAACACGATTTCGTGTCCCGCCGGCCACCATTTCCGCGAGGGGCGGTGGCTCCGCGATCCGAAATACCTCGACGATTACGCCGTCTTCTGGTTCCGCAAGGGGGGCGCCCCCCGGCGGTACAGTTTCTGGGCGGCCGACGCCCTATACCATCGCGCCCTTGCCACCGGTGATTTCGCCCGGGCCGTGGACCTCCTGCCGGACCTCATCGTCAACTACGAGGCCTGGGAGAAATCTCGCCTCGAGCCCGACGGCCTCTTCTGGCAGATCGACGACCGCGACGGCATGGAGTGCTCCATCGGCGGAAGCGGCCACCGCGGCCAAGGCAAGCGGGCCACGATCAACTCCTACATGTACGGCGACGCGCGGGCCATTGCGGCCATCGCGGACCTGGCCGGCAAGCCCGAGATCGCACGCGAGTACCGCGCGAAGGCCGAGCGGATCCGCCGGCTCGTCCTGGAGAAACTCTGGGACGAGAAGGCCGGATTCTTCAAGGTGCTCCCCCGCGGCGAGAACGCCGAGGTGGTCGACGTCCGCGAACTCCACGGCTACACGCCGTGGTACTTCCACCTGCCGCCCGAGGGCAAGGGCTACGAGGTCGCGTGGAAGCAGTTGACGGACCCGAAAGGCTTCCACGCCCCCTTCGGCCCGACGACGGCCGAACAGCGGCACCCAAAGTTTGCCGTCTCCTACAAAGGCCACGAGTGCCAGTGGAACGGGCCCAGTTGGCCCTTCGCCACGAGCGTGACGCTGACCGCCCTGGCGAACGTCCTGAACGACTACCCGCAGGACGCCGTCACCAAGGCCGACTACGTCGAGACACTGAAGATCTACGCCAAGAGCCACAGGCTCAAACGCGACAACGGTTCGGTGGTCGCGTGGATCGACGAGAACCTCAACCCCCACACCGGCGACTGGATCGCCCGCACGCGTCTCAAGGCGTGGAAGAACGGAACGTGGGACCCAGGCAAGGGCGGCGTGGAGCGCGGCAAGGACTACAACCACTCCACGTTCTGCGACCTCGTGATCGCGGGCCTCGTGGGCCTGCGGCCGCGGGCGGACGAGACGGTCGTCGTCCATCCGCTCGTGCCCGACGGCACGTGGGACTGGTTCTGCCTGGACAACGTCCTCTACCACGGCCGCAACCTCACCATCCTGTGGGACAGGACGGGCGATAAGTACGGCAAGGGCAAGGGTTTGCGCGTCCTGGCCGACGGCCGACCGATTGCCCACAGCGAGACCCTTGGGCGCGTGACGGGCCGTCTCCCGCCGGTTGCCGCCGACGCCTCCCCAGCGCCCGACCGAGCCGGCCCGACGGCCGGCGGATGGGTCAAGCATCCCGCCAACCCCGTCCTCGGGGGGAAGGACTACGGCACGATTTTCGACGTCTCCGTCGCCGAAAGGGAGGGCGAGTACGGGATGTACGTGTCGTGGCGCCCGAAGAAGTCCATCGCCCTCTCCAAAAGCAAGGACGGCGTCCATTGGAGCGAGCCCCGGATCGTGCTCGGACCGGCCGAGACCGGCTGGGAGGACCAGGTCAACCGCCCAGGCGTCGTCGCCAGGGACGGCGTATTCCATCTATGGTATACCGGGCAGGCCAAAGGCAAGTCGCGAATCGGTTATGCCACGAGTGAGGACGGCGTGCACTTCACCCGCCGGGCCGAGCCGGTGCTGACGGCGGAACTCGAATGGGAAAAACCGTCGGTCATGTGCCCGCACGTGCTCTGGGACGAGGCGGCGAAGCAGTTTCGCATGTGGTACTCCGGCGGCGACGACTACGAGCCCGACGCCATCGGCTACGCCACCAGCCCCGACGGCGTTCGTTGGCGAAAACACGCCGCCAATCCGATCTTCAAGGCCAATCCCAACCGGGAATGGGAGAAAGCCAAGGTGACGGCGTGCCAGGTCGTCCCCCGCGGCGACTGGCACCTGATGTTCTACATCGGGTTCGAGCACAAGCGCCTCGCCCGCATCGGTCTGGCCCGCTCGCGGGACGGCATCACGGGTTGGGAGCGTCACCCCGCCAACCCGACCCTTTCGCCCACGCCCGGCGCATGGGACGGCGCGTCCTGCTACAAGCCGTTCGCCGTCTTCGAGAAGGCGCGCAACCGCTGGCTGCTCTGGTACAACGGCCGCAGCCGAGGCGAAATGATCGGCCTTGCAACCCACAACGGGGCAGACCTGGGATTCTGAGGCGCGGCGCGGGGGCGATCCGCGATGGCCGCTGGGGCGGGCACGCCGGCCGCGCGCTTTTTCTGCGGCGCCTCCCGCCCCGTCCGGGTAGAATGGGGGCAATTCGCGGGACGCCCGCAGGCGCGAGGCCGTCCCTCCCCATCAGCGCGAAAGGCCCTCCCATGCGACACCTCCCCCGCTGCGTGCCGGTCCTCCTGACGGTCGCCCTCATCCTCGCCGGCGCCGGCTGCGCCGAACTACGGCGGACGCTCGGCATCGACACGCCGTCGGCCAAGGTGGTCGGCATGAACCTGAAGGACATCGGCGTGGAGGCGGCGACGATGGTCTTCGACGTCGAGGTCACGAACCCGCTGGCGGCGCCGCTGCCGCTGGCGAATCTCGATTACGCGCTGGCGAGCGGCGGGCAGGGGTTCCTCTCCGGCAAGGCGCCGCTGGAGGGCACCGTGCCGGCGGGCAGCGCCCGCACCCTGCAACTGCCCGTCGAGATCCGGTACAGCGATCTCGTGAAGGCCCTCGGCGGCGTGCGGCCGGGCACCGTCGTGCCGTACGAGGCGGAGGTCGGCCTGTCGGTCGAGCCGCCGGTCGGCGGGCCGCTGCGGCTGCCGCTCAAGAAGGAGGGCCAGGTGCCCGTGCCGGCGCCGCCGGCGGTCGAGGTCCAGGAGGTGACGTGGTCGGACCTCTCGCTCGAGAAGGCCGCCGGACGCGTGAGGCTGGCCGTCACCAACCCGAACCAGTTCCCGGTGGACCTGTCGACGTTGGCGTACCGGCTGTCGCTGGGGGGCGTGGAGGTGGCCGACACGTCGATCGCCCGGCCGGTCCACTTCGCCGCCGACGGCGGGGCGGCCACGATCGAGTTGCCGCTCTCCCTGTCGCCCAAGCAACTCGGGCTGGCGGCCTGGCAGGTCCTGACGGGCAAGGGCGCCGGCTACGACCTGAAGGGGACGATGGACCTGGCCACCCCCTACGGCCCGATGGCCCTGCCGGTGAAACGGATCGGGGAGACGGTGTTCAAGAAGTAGATGGGGCGAGGGGGCGAGCAACCCGGTCGCGCAGCACGGGCGTGCCTACGGAGGCGGCGGTTTCCGTCTCAGTTCCAACCACCGGATCGCGAGACCCCTGTGCGGTCGAGCGGGCCTCAGCGTCAGCGTCTGCTTCCCCTCCTGAAGGACGAGGTCCGCGTCGGGGGTCGTTCCCCACAGCCCATGGGTGTTGGGGACCTCGACGTCCCCTGCTCTCCCGCCGCCGGTGTAAACTTCCATCGTCTGCCGCCGCGGCGTGGCGATTCTCAGCACCAGGGCATAGACACCCGTCTCCGGCACGTCGACGGCGTAGTCGGCGCTTGGATCCTTCCCCCAGTTCGTGCCGATCGAGGGGAAGTAGGCCTGCTTGCCGCCCGTGAAGCAGTCATGCACGGTTCCGCCCGACATGTTCGAGAACGCTTCCGCCTCGACGTGCACGACGCCGGGGGCGACCGGCAACGGCTCTTCGGGTTTGGGTTTCGATACCGGCAGAGGAGCGCGCTGCGGTTCCGCGTCGACGGCGGCTTGTTGAATCCTGTCGGCCAGTTCCCTGACGGCGTCGGCCTGTTCGTCTGACGTCAAGGCGGCCGCAAGCCAGCGCAGATGTTCGCCCTGCCAGAACGGCTTCTCGTGCAACCGCATCTTCATTTCCTGGAGAAACTCGGGACCGGGCATTCCCGCCACCCTCGAACGGGGCCAGCCCCCGCCGTAGACCACCTTCCAGCGGTTTCCCGGCTGGGGTCCCAGTTCCAGACGGGGCGCCTTGTACGCGGCGCAGACGTGACCCGGCTGACGCACCCCGACCACGGGGATGCCGAAGGCCTGGCAGATGAAGACGGCCCAGGAGGATCGGGGCCCGCATTTTCCCCCGCCGGTCAGGACGTTCTTGAACGTGTGGCCGTAGGGAATCGGCGAGTTCCTGTACTGTACTTCGCTTGTGGACTTGACGACCTGCTCGTCGGCTCTCAAGTCGGGCCGCCACGTGTTAATCATCTTCCTGGCCCAGACCAAGTCGGCATTGGAGGCATTGGACGAGACGATCTGGCGGTATTCCCATACGCTATGTGTCGCGAAACTGGGAAACAGTTCCCCGTTCCTGTAGGCCGCCTTGAAGTGGTTGTAACGGTCGAGCGGCTCCGCCGCCGCCTCAGCCTGGCCGGCGCCCTGATTGCCGGTGCCGGGCGGATTCAGGCCGGTGGCGATAGCCAGTTCCAGACAGACACCGCTCCTGGACTCCGGGTCGGCGTGGTAGAGCCCGGCCCATATCGCCAGGGACGAGGCGGGAATCCTCCAATCGCCTTGCTTCCGCCGGTCGGTTTGTACGGGCGTCGCCCCCTCCAGACAAAGCGTCACCGGCTCGGTGTGATGCAGGAGCCAGGCGAGGAAGGCCCGGTGCGCTCGGCTGCCCCGGGCAAAGGCCCCCATCTCCTCGACGCCGACTTTCGACAGGAACTGACGCCGCGCCAGGACCTTCGCGAAGGCCGGCTCCTCCAGAAGGGCCTTCAAGGCCGACGCCGAGACCCCGCCGGCGCCGGCGGGTACCTTTGCGTCCAGCCACACGGTGAGGTCCCGATGGTAATCGGCAAACCCGGCCGCGTTGATGGCGGCATCCAACGTTCCGGCGTCGGGCTCCGAGGCGCCTGCGCCCACCCAGGGAGACAAGGCAACGACACAAACCATGAGCACCGTTACGAACCGCTTCCCGCGCATGTGGCCGGCGTTCCTTTCGGCCCGTTCCTGCAAACCCCCGCCGACCCCCGCGGTCTCCGTCCCCTCGTTACGGCGTCACTCGTCCTTCTTCGCCAGACTCGTGATAATCTCGTCGGCGATGCCGTACTCGACGGCCTCTTCGGCGGACATGAAGCGGTCGCGGTCGACGTCTTTCTCGATCTGCTCGACCGGCTGGCCGGTGTGATCGGCGAGAATCTGGTTGAGGCGGGTCCGGAGGCGCAGGATTTCCTCGGCCTGGATGCTGATGTCCGTGGCCGGACCGCGGGCGCCGCCGATCGGCTGGTGGATGAGGATGCGGCTGTTGGGCAGGACGTACCGTTTGCCCTTCGTGCCGGCGGCCAGGAGCACGGCCCCCATGCTGGCGGCCTGGCCGAGGCAATAGGTCCGCACGTCGCAGCCGACGAACTGCATGGTGTCGTAGATGGCCATGCCGGCCGTGATCAGCCCGCCGGGGGAGTTCACGTACACCGAGATGTCGGCGTCGGCGTTCTCGTTCTGGAGGAACAGGAGTTGGGCGATGACGAGGTTGGCGGTATCGTCCTCGATGCCGCCGCCCAGGAAGATGATGCGGTCCTTCAGCAGGCGGGAATAGATGTCGTAGGCCCGCTCGCCGCGGCCGGTTTCCTCGATGACGTGGGGAATGAGTTGGTTGCGGGAGGTCACGGTCGGCCCTCGGATTCTGCTGCGCGGCGGGTCCGGAGTACCCGCCGCACTCGACGCCACGAATCGGTTAAGCGAGGCGGGTGCGGAGACCCGCCGCGCACGAGATCGTACTGCCGTCCTACGCCTTCTTCTCCTCCGCCTCCTCGTGTTCGAGCACCTCGTCCACGAGGCCGTATTCCTTGGCCTCGGCGGCGGAGAAGTAGCGGTCGCGTTCGGTCTCCTCGCGAATCTTCTCGGGCGGCTGGCCGGTGTGTTTGGCGAAGAGGCCGATGAGGGTCTCCTTATCGCGGAGGACCTCCTTGGCGGCGATTTCGATGTCGGCGGCCTGCCCGCCCACCTCGCCCGCCGGCTGATGGAGCATGACCTTGGCGTGCGGCAGGGCGTAGCGTTTCTCCTTCGTCCCGCCCGCCAGGAGCAGGGCCGCGCCGCTCGCGCACAGGCCGATGGCGTACGTGGCGACCGGGGCGTCCAGGAACTGGATCGTGTCGTAGATGGCCATCGTGCTCGAGACGTACCCGCCCGGCGAGTTGATGTACAGGCTGATCTCCTGGTTCTTCTTCTCGCTCTGCAGGTACAGCAGTTTCATCACGATGTTGTTCGAGACGGCGTCCGTGATGACCCCTTCCAGGAAGACGATGCGGTTCTCGAGCAGCAGGTCCGAGAGCGTCAGGAACCGCTGCTGCTGGTACGGGGGCATCCGGGCGTCGATGGTCCGGGCCAGCCGGCCCGACGGGTCGAACGGATGGGGCATGGCGCTCTGTGTCCTTCCTGGGGCGTCCCGTGCGGGACGCGGTCCGGTCGGCGGGTCAGGTGGACTCGGGCGCCTCGTCGGCGTCGGCGTCCTCGGCCGGCTCGTCCTCGGCCGCGTTGTCGGATTCGTCGGCGGCCGCGTCGGTCTCAGCCGCTTCGTCGGCGGCGTCCGTCTCGGCGGCCGCCTCGCCCTTGGCTTCCTCGTCCTCGGCGGCTTCGGCCTGGGCGGAATCGGCTTCGGCCGCTTCCTCTTCGCCGGAGGCGGTGGCGCGGTCGAGGAGCGTGCGGATGACCTTGTCCTCCAGGATCTGGGCCCGGAGCGAATCGAGCCCACCGGACGCCTCCATCTCCTCCCGCAGGCGGTCGGCCTTCCGGCCGTACTGGACCGCCATGAACCGCACGCGGGCATCGACCTCGGCGTCGGTCACCTCGAGGTCCTCCTGTTTGGCGATGGCATCGAGGATGAAGTGCAGCCGCAGGTCGCGGGCGGCCTGCTCGCCGCTCGCGCCGGCGATCTCGTCCATGTGCTGTTCGAGTTCGTCGGCCGGCACGCCGCGATACTGCATGCTCGTCAGGCGACGCTGGAGCAGACGGTTGGCGTGGCGGCTGACCAGGTCCTCGGGCAGGTCGAACTCGACCGCTTGGAGGAGCCATTGGCGGACGGCCTCTTCGCGAGCCTCGCGGAAGTCGGCGTCGCTCCGCGCCTCCTGCCGCCGGCGGATGGTCGCCCGCAGGCCGTCCATGTCCTCCTGGCCGGTGGCCTCCAGCAGATCCTCGTCGCTCGGCAGGCGGAGACGGTGGACCTCGTTGACCTTGACCGTCAGGTCGGCCTCCTGGCCGCGCACGTCCTCGTTGTCGGCCTCCTCGCCGATGGTGATCTTGGTTTCCTTCGTCTCGCCGGCCGTGGCGCCGGTGAGGAGGTCGGGGAGCTGGGCGAGGCGGATGCCCTCGATGGCCACCTCCCGCACGGGCAGCCGGACGTTCTGCCGGTCAACGACCATCACGTCGCCGGCCTGGATCGTCAGGTCAGCCACGACGAGGTCGCGCTCCTGGGCGCCCTCGTCCTCGCCGACGGGCTCCAGCGCCCCCTGCTGCTCGCGGAGGCGCTCCAGGGCCCCCCCGACGGTTTCGTCGGTCACCTCCGGCCGCTCGACCTCGTCGACGGGAATCTGGGAGTAATCGTCCGGCAGATCGAACTCGGGGCGGACCTCCAGGTCCACCGAGAACGTCATCGGCCCGTCGTCGGGCAGTTCGATCTTCTCGGGGTCGATGTCCGGCTCGCCGACGATGTCCAGGTCCTGTTCCTCGAGCAATTTCTCGAACGCCTCGGAAACGAGTTTGGCCCGGACCTCCTCGGTGACGGCGTCCTTGAAGCGGCGTTCGATGAGGCGGCGCGGGGCGTGCCCCGGGCGGAACCCCGGCACGAACGCCTCGTGCTCCAGTTCGGAGTACCGCTCGTTGAACTTGGCCTCGATCTCCTCCCGGGGGATGGTGATCGACAGGCGTTTCTTGCAGGTCGCTATTGTCTCGACGTTCACGTCCATGCGTGCAGCGCTCCTCGCTCTTGCCCGTCGCGGCCGGTCTCGCCGGTCCGCCGTCTCCCGCACCCCGGCGGGGTGCCATAAAAAAAGCGGGCTCCTGCGGACCCAAACCGCGGGCGTCGCCGAGCCGCTATCGCAGCCATCCGGATGGAGCGGGCGATGGGATTTGAACCCACGACATCAACGTTGGCAACGTTGCGCTCTACCCCTGAGCTACGCCCGCTCGCTGCCTTGGCGAGGCCGGGACCACCCTTGCGGGCCCACCGACCACCTCAGGCTTCCAAGTATACCGACCGGGCAGGGCGATGCAACCCAAATCCCAGGCCGGGCCGGGCCCGCCGGCCGTGTCATCCCGAGCGAGCGCAGCGAGCCGAGGGATCTCGCCGCGGTCGTCGTCGCCGTTGCCTGTGGCCGAATGCCTGCTGCCTATGGCCTGCCGTTCGAGGCGAGATCTCGCCGCTCAGACGCCGCCCTCGCCCCGCCGAGGCCGGCGCCTCGGTCAAGATGACACCGAGAGGCGTCACCCCGGCTCGACCGGCCCCAGGTACGCCGCCAGGATGCGGGCAAGGATCTGCTTGCCCCGCGTGTTCGCGTGGACCTCGTCCCGCTGGTACCACGCCCGCGGGCGGGGCGAGCCGGTCAGGTACGCCTCCCACGCCCCCCTGAGGTCCAGGTACTCGACGCCCTCCTCGGCGCACATCGTCTCGAGCGGCTCGGGCCAGTCGCGGAAGACCTCCGCCACGACCGCCGGCGGCAGGCCCGTCCGGGACTCCATGTCGCGCTGCATCCACCCGAGCGACGCGACCACCCCGGACGTCACCCACACGTCGGCGTCGCCGGCGGCCCGAATCTGCCGGACGCAGTCGCGGACGGCCTCGGCGTCGCACCCGTGGCTGATGCCCGCGACGAGCACCAGATCCGGCGCGAACCGCAGGGCATACTCGCGCAGGCGGTCGCCCTCGCGATACCACTCGCACCCCGTCCCGCTGCGAACGCTCGTCACGACCTCCAGCCGCGCGCCCGGCCAGGCGCGGGCCACGAGCACCTCGAACAGGCTGTCCGAAAGGTCGTTGGCGATCGAATCGCCCAGCACGACGACCCGCGCCGTCTCGCCGGCCGCCAGGGCGGTCATCGTCCGAGGCAGGTACCGGTGCCGGTCCGCGGGCGGCTCATAGTCAAGCGCCGGGAGCATGGCGTAGACCGCGTCGGCCCAGGCGGTCACCTCGCCTGAATCGACTGGCGCGAGGCGGACGTCGTCGACGGCCACGGGAGCGCCGGCCGCCTGGAACCGCAGGTGCATGCGGGCCGCCTCGGCATGGGCGCGGAGGCAGACGGTCGTCTCGTCCCAGCGGGTCGGGGCGTAGAGGCTGTCGTAGCAGGCCGCCGCCAGAGGGTTGCCGGGGAGATCGGTGAAGGCGACCGCCCAGACGCCCTCTTCGGACGCCTGCGACCGGAACCGCAGACGGTAGTACGCCAGCGGCTCCACGGGCACGGCCGGCGCGGCGCACCACCCCGTCCGGACCCGCAGGCACCGCGACCCGTCCGCCCCGCCGTCCGCCCACTCGCTGTCCGCCTCGGTACCGAGCGGGGCGCCCTGGATCCATCCCGCGGCAAGAGGGTCGGACTCGAAGTCGACCTCCAGTAGCGGCGGCGGGGCGAACCAGTCGCAGCCCCCGGCGACGACCGGGAGCACCAGGGCCAAAATGAGGAGCGTGCGCCGCATTCTCGTCCCTGCCCTCCCGCCTGTCATCTCGACCGAAACGCCGGGCTCGCGCCGGCGAGCGCCGCCAGCATACCACATGCCGCCGGGCCCGCAAGGCACCTTGCCCGCGACGCCGGGGGCCGCTAGAATCCTCGGACGAGGCGGGTGGCATGGCAGCGGTGCAGCCGCGGCCATGTTCTGCAAACGCGGCGCATGGTCACGCCGGCGTGACCATGCCACCCGGCAAGCGTAAGGCAAGGGGGGCGCACCATGGCCGGCCTGTTCGGATTCCTCCGGCGAGACGCCGGCGACGACCGGCAGACCGCCCGCCAGCGGACCGGACGCCGCGGCGAACGGGCCGCCGAGCGGTACCTCCGACGCCGCGGGTACCGCATCCTGGCCCGGAACGTCACGTACCGCCAGGGCGAGGTGGACCTGGTGGCCCGCGAGAAGGCGACCGGCACGGTCTGTTTCGTCGAGGTCCGCAGCCGGCGCCTCGCGGAAAACGAAACCGCCGTCGTCGAACCCGAGGCCACGGTGACCCAGCGGAAACGCCGGCGCATCACCTCGGCCGCCAAGACGTTCCTGGCCGAGCGGCGGGCCACGGGCGAGGCCGTCCGCTTCGACGTCATCACGGTCCGCTTTGCCGACGACGGCCGCCGCCGGACGGACGTGCGGCACTATCCGGGGGCGTTCGACGCGAGTGGGAATTTGCTTTCGTGAAGCCAGGAGCCGCCGCGGCGGCACACGCGCGGGGCAAGCCCCGCGGCTAACTGTTGAACCTTGAACATTGAACGGTCACCATGCCATCCCCCGCCATCGACAGTCACGCCCACCTGACGGACGCCCGTCTCGCCGACGACCTGGCCGCCGTCCTGGACCGCGCCCGCGCCGCCGCCCTCGATGCGGTGATCACCGTCGCGACGGAGCCGGGCGACGTGGGGCGGGTGGCGGAACTGGCGCGGCGCGAGCCGATGGTCCATGCCGTCGTCGGGTTCCATCCGCACGTGGCCGCCGCCGTCAAGGCCGTCGACTGGCCCGTCCTGGAGGAGTTGGCCGACCGGCCGGAGGTCGTCGGCCTGGGCGAATTCGGCCTGGATTACCATTACGAGCACTCGCCGCGGCCGGCCCAGCGGGAGGTGTTCGCGGCGGGGGTGCGGATGGCGGCCGAGCGGGACCTGCCCCTGGTCATCCATTCGCGCGAGGCCGACGCCGACACCCTGGCCGTCCTCGACGCCGCCGACCGGCTCCCGCGCGGCGTGTTTCACTGTTTCACGGGGTCACCGGCGCTGGCGGAGGAGGCGCTGGCGCGGGGGTTTTACGTCTCGTTCAGCGGCATCGCGACGTTCCCGAAATCCGAGACCGTCCGCGAGGCCGCCCGCCGCGTGCCGCTCGAGCGCCTGCTCGTCGAGACCGACGCCCCGTACTGCGCCCCCGTGCCGATGCGCGGCAAGACGAACGAGCCGGCCCTCGTGGTGCACGTCATCCGGTGCCTGGCCGAGGTGCGGGGCCTGTCGGAGAACGACGTGCGTCGGATCACGCGGCGAAACGCCTCCCGCCTCTTCGGCCTGCCCCTGGCCGAGGGCGAGGCGACCCTCGTCTACCCCATCCGCCGGAGCCTGTACGTGAACCTGACGAACCGGTGCACGAGCGCGTGCACGTTCTGCCCGCGGGCCGACGCGGAGGCGGACCTGGTGGTCAAGGGCCACGACCTGCGCCTCGACCAGGAGCCGGAGGTCCACGAGATCCTCCAGGCCCTGGAGGCCGCCCCCCCCGAGAACTACACGGAGGTCGTCTTCTGCGGCTTCGGCGAACCGACGCTGCGGCTCGACGTGCTGAAGCGCGTGGCCGCCGAGGTCAAACGGCGGTGGGGCCTCGCGGTGCGGCTCGACACGAACGGGCACGGCTCCGCGATCGCCGGCCGCGACATCACCGACGACCTCGTGGACCTCGTGGATACGGTCAGCGTCAGCCTGAACGCCGCCGACGCCGCTACGTACGAGCGGCTGTGCCGGCCGACGATTCCGGACGCCTTCGAGGCCGTCTGCGCGTTTCTCCGGGCCTCGAAGGGGAAGATTCCCGAGGTCCGCGCGACGGCCGTGGCGGTGCCGGGCCTGGACACCGAGCCCGTCCGCCGGCTGGCGGTGGAGGTGTTGGGGGTCCGGTTTCGCGTGCGGGAGTACAACGAGGTGGGGTGACCCACCCATTTGCTTTCGCCCGAAAACGGCGCATAATAACACAGGCGGGCGGTCTTTCGCGGCGGCGACCGCGGGGCCGTCCGATGCGGGGAATGGAACCGACGCCCGCCCGGTCCCTGGAGGGGGACCCGGGCCGAGGAGCCGTCCATGACCCCGCCCCGCCTCTCCATCCTCCTGGCCGTCAGCGCCCTCGCCCTCGTCCTGGCGTCGCCGGCCATCCTCGCCCAATCGACGAACGTCGAGATCATCGTCGAGAACGACCTGTACAACTCGGGCGACATCGGCGCCGGCCTCGCCCAATACCTAGCCGACGTCACCGCCCAGGGGTACACGCCCACCGTCACGCCGTGGGTCCTCGATACGTCCGACTCGGACGCCCCGGCGTACCTTCGGGCCCACCTAGCCGACCGGTACACCACGGACGGCCTGGCGGGGACGGTCCTCATCGGTCACCTGCCCGCCCCCACGGTCTACACCGACGAAGGCGGCGACGTCGACGGCCAGTTCCATCCCTGCGACCTCTACTACGGGGACCTCGACGGCTCCTGGACCTCCTCGGGCGCCCACGGCTACCTGCCGGACACGCACACCGCCGGCACCGGCGACCTGGGCCCGGAAATCTGGACCGGCCGCCTCACCGCCTGGAACCTGACCAGCCTGCACTCGGGGCGGACGGAGGCCGGGCTCCTGAACGCCTACTTCGCCAAGAATCACGCCTACCGGACACTCGCCCTCTCCACGCCGCGCACCGGCCTCGTCTACACCGAGGACGACTGGTACCCCGGCGACCGTCCGGGCGCCCTGGCCCTGGCCGCCGAGGGCGCCGTCACGAGCATCTGGAACGATCCGGACACGCCCGGCGACGAGACCACCGCCGCCAACTACGAGTCGCGGCTGGCGAGCGAGTCGTACGAGCACGTCCTGCTTTCGAGCCACTCCTCTGCCACGGCCCACGCGATGAGCGGCGGGTCCGTCCAAAGCAGCGAACTGGCGGCCCTGGACCCGGCCAACCTCTTCTACAACCTCTTCTGCTGCTCGGCCGCCAAGTACACCGACTTCGGGTACATCGGCGGCGAGTACATTTTCGGCGAGGGCAAGGGGCTGGTCGTCGTCGGCTCCGCCAAGACCGGGTCCATGCAGTCGCACATCATGGACGACTACTTCGGGCCCCTCGGCGAGGGCGAGACGTTCGGCGAGGCGCTCCTGGACTGGTGGAACGTAGCCGTCGACCCCGACGGCCATACCGCCATCGAACGGGCCTGGTCGTACGGCATGACGCTGCTGGGCGACCCGATGCTCGTGACCCAGCCGTTCATCCCCGAGCCCGCGACGCTCACACTCCTGGCGGCGGGGACGGCCCTGCTTGCCGCCCGCCGGCGGAAAAAGTGAATCGCACTATCGATTTGTGATTGGTGATTTTCAATCGGCGCGGTGGGGGGCTGGGGACGCGATGTCGGATTTCGCGTGTCCGCTTTCCGATGTCGCCTCCGTCCCTGTGTCTCTCGCCGTGCGTTTGTCCTTCGTCCGTTGTCATGTGTCCTTTGTGTGGCGCGGCTGTGGCTGCACGCCGGCGGCGGCGCGCTTGCCCGCCTCTTTCCGCAGCGGACGGAGCAGTTCGGCCTTGCCCGAGAGCATCCGCAGCCGGTAACGCTTGAGCAGCGTATTGCCGTAGGCCTCCCCGAAGCCGACCCGCTTCGGCTCGTGGAGATTCCAGGAGTTCGAGACGGCCGTCACGGGCCCCTGCCAGTGGAGGTGCGGCTTGCCGTCGAACAGGACGGTGATGTCGGCCAGGCTGCCGCGGACGCGAACGGTGATGTCGGCCGTATGCTCCTGCTTCGGCAGGACGAGGCCAGGCTGACCCTTCTCCGGCTTGGGCTTGACACCGCCTATGTTGCCGCCGTGCTCGTTGTTGGTCCAACTGACGTCGGCCGGCTTCGGTCCGACCGGCAGGTAGACACTGATGGATGAAATGTCCCTCCCGCTCGGCCGCATGAACGTGATCTGCAACTGGTAATCGCCGTGGGGGATACACGGCATCGCCACCTTGACGAAGTCGCTTCCTTGGATCCAGAGGCCGTCGTCGCGCCACCGGCACTTCTGGTTCTTCTTGTTCAGGTCATCTTCGATTTTCACGAGCGGCAACAGGTCGACCCAGCGCCCGGGGCCGACGACGCGGGTCTCGGTGACGGCGGCAAGCCCGGCGAGGTCCGCCTCCACCTTCTTGAGGGCGAGCGCGGCCTGACTGCGGGCCAGGTCCTCCGTCTCGTGGAGGGCGAGGAACCGCTCGTAATACGCCTTCGCCCGGCGGAGGAGCGGGGCCTTGGCGGCATCGGACGCCCCGTCCGCCAGGCCGCGGTACCACTCGCCGAGGTCCATGCACGCCAGTTCCGGTGCCGCCGCCACGCCCTTCGCCGCCGCCGGGACGTATTTCCTGAGGTCGTCCTCGCAGGCGTCGGTCAGGTGCTTGAGGGCCCGTTCGGGGTCGTCGAGTTCGCCGACGCACAGGCGGACCAGGGCGTTGCGCGTGGCCGTATCGTCCGGCGCGGCTTCGAGTTTCTTCTCCTGCGCCTCGGCCTGCCGCTCCGCCTTGAGGCGGGCCGTCGCCCGGTCCATCCGGGCCTGGATCTCGTCCTGGCGGTCCGAGCGGATCGAGCGCGCCAGGCGCGACGCCTTCCGCATGAGGCCGAGCGCTTCGTTCGCCTCGCCGCCGTCCAGACGGGCATCGGCGGCCATGAGGAACGTTTCGATGAGCGTCTCGGCCGCCCCGATCTTCTCCAGGCCCTTCGCCGCCCGGTGCTGCTGCTCGCGGAGGTCGAGGAGGTGGTCGTACGCCTCGGCGGACCGCTCCGGGGCGACGTCGATCATCAGGTCGGCCGCGTCAACGGCCGTCGCGTACCCGTCCGGATGGGCGGCGCCGAGGGTGACGGCGTGCTCGGCCAGCACGGCCGCGAGGGCGGGCTGCACGTCCTCGCCGCGGGCGGTTTCGAGCAGACGGGCCGCCAGGGCCACGTCGTCCGCCTTCTCGCGGGTCCGCGTGACCGCCTCGGCGTCGCTGCCGTAGAGCGACTCGAACATCGCCTCGGCGGCCGCCTGCTCGCCGCCCGGCCCTTCCTCGGCCGCGGCCGCGCCGGCGACCGCCGCCAGGACCATCGTACTGCACACTACCCGCAGAAAGACGACGTTCAGGCGCATCCAATGGCCTCCTTGCCGGTTCGGTCCGCATTGAGGCTGCACCCATCCGGAAGGCAGGGGTAGTGTAACGGGGCGAGAGGACGGGTCAAGGCGATTCGCGAGCGGCGCAGCCACCCATAGCGGCCTCCGACCGTGCGGGGCGCGGGGCGTCCTTTGCGTGCGAGTTGCAGGCGGGGATCGATATTTTAAGAAAACGCCGTTTCGCGCACCCCCCGAAATCGCGCGTTTTCAAGACCCGAATCGCCGATTCTGACGCCCCAGGGACGATTTGGGGCCCAAATGTTAAAATGGGTAAGGCAAAACGCGCGACTTTTTGATCGCTTTTGATCGAAATGCGCGCCGGCGCGCGAAAACACGTCAGGAATTGTCGGCTTTTTTCAGCCCATCCACGAACGGCCATATGAATTAAAAGCGCGGTAAAGACAGGCACTCGGCAACAGGCAACAGGCAACGGGCGAACGGCAAAAGCGGCCACGGCCTCGGCTCCGAGGGTGCCAGGGGGCGCCCCTGATGGGGAACCCCCGCTTGCGTTGGGCCCCAGCCGAGGGGGTCTGGGGGAGATGGAATCTCCCCCAGGGGGCACCGCGGTCTCGGTGGCGGTCGGCCGGAATACCCCGAGGCCGACGGGGGCGCTTAACGTCTTGTCCAGCCCGACGTTATGCGTGGCAGCACCCCGATCCCCACCAACTTTTGGGGAGGAGAGCCAGTCCACTTTGCACGAACCGGACATTATCACGTTGCTGCGACACGGCGGGCACAGCCTTGTCGCGCGGGGCGGGATTGCCTTATACTAGGCGATTCCCTCGTGAGGAGTGCCATGCCCGAGCCCTTGCGTATCGCGACGGTGCCGTATCTGAACGGCCGGCCCCTGGTCCACGGCCTGGCCGAGCGGGACGACGTGAGCCTCTCGGCCGCGCCCCCGAGCCACTTGGGCGACCTGCTCCGGCGGGGCGAGGCCGACGCGGCCCTGCTGCCGTCCATCGAGTACTTCCGCCTGACGGCCGGCGGCGGCGAGCGGCTGCGCGGCCGGGCGCCGGCCGGGGTCGTCGCGCTGCCGGTGGCGGCCATCGGGTCGCGCGGGCCGGTCGGGTCCGTCCGCGTGTTCGGGTACACCGAGCCGAAACGGGTCCGGCGGGTGCGGCTGGATCCCGAGAGCCGGACCTCCAACGTCCTGGCCCGTCTGCTGCTGGGCCGGGTGATGCACCTCTCGCCGCACTTCGCCATGCCGGGCGAGGGCGGCCCGGACGCCCGGCCGCCGGACGCCGAGGTGATGATCGGCGACCGGGCCCTGGCGGCCGCCCCGGACGGCGCCGAGTGGGTCATGGACCTCGGCGAGGCGTGGGACCACCTGGCCCGCCTGCCGTTCGTGTACGCCTTCTGGACCGCCCGGACGGACGCGAACCTGGCCCACCTCGTGGCGGTGCTCTCCGAGGCGCGGGACGCCGGGCTCGCGGCCCGGCCGGCGATTGCGGAGACGGCGGCCGGCGAACTCGGCCTGCCGGCCGAGAGGCTTCAAACGTATCTCGAACACATGGTGCGTTACGATTTCGGCCGACGCGAGCAGAAGGGCCTGGTGGGGTTCTACCGGATGGCCGTCAAGGACGGCCTGGCCCCGGCGGGATCGCGCCTGAACCTGGCGCGGATGGCGTAGGGGGTGGCACGCTTTCGCGGCGCCTTTGCGAAAGCGTGTGTTTCACGGCGCCGCAGGCGCGTGCTTTCGCGACAGCGCGAAAGCATGGCACCCGGCGACTGAACTTGGCACGCGCGGCGCAAGCGCCGTTCGGCATGCGCAGCGCACTGGCGGACAAGCCGCCAGTGGCACCTGGCGCGGCGAACACGGGCGCCCTTCGGCGCGCGAGGCTCGACGCGACGGTTTGAGAGGCGCCGACGCGCGCGAGGCGGTTTGTGTTCGCCGCCCCGCTTGCGGGGCGCGCGCCGTTCGGCATGCGCGGCGCACTGGCGGACAAGCCGCCAGTGGCACCCGGCGCGGCGAACACGGGCGCCCTTGCTGAGATAAGGCTCGCACGACGATGACCGAGACCTCTCCCATCGACCGCATCGGGGCCGACGAGGCCCTGCACCTGCTCGCGGAGGCCGACCTGCTCGAGGTCGGCCGGCGCGCGGGCGCCGTCTGCCGGCGGCTCCACCCGGAACCGACCCGCACGTTCGCCATCGACCGGAACGTCAACTTCTCGAACCTGTGCGAGTGCCGGTGCCGGTTCTGCGCCTTCTGGCGGAGCGAGGGGGACCCGGAGGCGTACGTCCTCTCGGAGTCGGCGATCGCCGCGAAAATCGAGGAGGCCGTCGCGCTCGGGGCGACGCACATCCTCGGGCAAGGCGGCCTGTCGCGCCGGACGGACCTGGCGTACTACGAGGCCCTCCTGCCGCGCCTTCGCGCGCGGTTCCCCGGGGTGCGGCTGCACTGTTTCAGCCCGCCGGAGGTGCACGACATGGCCCGCCGGGCCGGGCTCGGGTATCGGGAGGTGCTGGAGCGGCTGCGGGCGGCCGGGCTCGACAGTCTGCCGGGCGGCGGGGCGGAAATCCTCGTCGACCGCGTCCGCCGACGCGTCAGTCCCAGGAAGTGCACCACCGACGAGTGGCTCGGCGTCATGCGGGCGGCCCACGACCTCGGCATGACGACGAGCGCGACGATGGTCTTCGGTCACGTCGAGACGCCGGCCGAGCGGATCGAGCATCTCCTGCGGGTGCGGGCGCTCCAGGATGAAACGGGCGGGTTTCTCTCCTTCATCGCCTGGCCCTTCCAGGCCCCGCACACGGAACTCGCCGAATCGGGCGGCCTGCCGGACGGGTGGCGGCCGGTGAGCGGGGCCGAGTACCTGCGGACGGTGGCGGTTGCGCGGCTGGTGCTCGACAACGTGCCGAACGTCCAGGCCTCGTGGGTGACGATGGGGCCGCGCATCGGGCAGACGGCCCTGCATTTCGGGGCGAACGACCTCGGGTCCACGATGATCGAGGAGAACGTCGTCTCGGCCACGGGGTGCCGGCACCGGGCGACGCCGGCGACGCTGCGTCGGCTGATCGAGGGGGCGGGCTTCGCCGCGCGGCAGCGGGATTCTCGTTATCAGACCGTCGGGGCCTGACCGATATAGGTCAAGGTAGACGGTGCACGAGAGGCCCGCGCGGCGCAAGTTTACCCGCCGTCTTTGGCGGGCGCCGCGGCGAACACGGGCGCCCTCGTGCAGGCGAGGCGCCTGGGAACGGTCGCAAGGTCCGCGCCCCGCTTTCGGGGCGCGCGCCGTGGGCCGCACGCACGATGGTCGCGGGAAAGGATTCGACGTGCCGGAACTCGAACCGCTCATCGAGGAAGCGCGGGGCATGCTGGTCACGTCCTCGCCGCTGGGGCGGGAGGACCGGTTCCTCTTCGACCATTCGCTCCGCGTGATGCAGGTCGCCGAACGCCTCTCGCACTGCCGGGAGGTCAAGGACTGGCGGGTCGACCGGTTCGCCCTCCAGGCGGCGGCGCTGTTTCACCAGGCGGCGACGGTGCGGCTGGACGAGGAACGCCGGACGTCCACGGTGTACGCGGCCGCCACGATGAGCGCCGAAGACATCAAGGAATACAGCGCCGAACTCGCGGGCGACCGGCTCGGCGGACGGGTGCCCCAACGGCAACTGTCGCGGATCCAGGAAATCATCCGCCGGGCCCACGACGCCAGCATCGACCTGGCCGAGGCCAAACTCCTCTCCGACGCCGACAGCCTCGACGACATCGGGGCCCTCGGCGTGTGGCGCGACATGCGCCGCAACATCCTCGAAGGCCGGGCCGTCGACGACACCGTCCGGGCCTGGGAGCGGCGGGAGGAGTACGGGTACTGGGAGGCCCGCCTCCGCGAGGCGTTCAACCTGGAGACCAGCCGCCGGCTGGCGGAGCGCCGGCTGGCGGCCGCCCGACGGTTCAAGGAGCAACTCGCCGTCGAACGCGAGGCCCTCGACCTCGCGGACGAGGACGAGGAGGAGGGCGGCTCGTGACGGCCGGCCGGGCGCCGCGGACGGGCCTCATCGTCGGCAGCGGGGCCTGGCACGTGCTCCGCCGCGCGGACGGCTTCGCCCTCGCCGACGGCGCCCCGCACGACACCCCCTTCGGACCTTCCCGCCCCATCTTCGAGGCCCGTCTGCCCGGCGGGCGCGACGTCCTCCTGCTCACCCGCCACGGCGAGACGGGGTATGACCTGGGCGCCTGGGCCGTCCCGTACCGGGCGAACCTGTGGGCCCTGAAGGACCGGGGCGTCGACACGGTCCTGGCGACCTGCGCGTGCGGGGGCATCGACCCGTCGCTGGCCGTCGGGGAGTTCGTCGTGCCCCACGACGTACTCGACCGCACCACGGGCCGGGCGAAGACGTTCTTCGAGCGCTGTGGCCTGGGCGTGCTGCGGCACGCGGAGCCGTTCTGCCCGTCGTGCCGGGCGGCGCTGGTGGCGGCGCTGGCCGAGGCCCCCCTGCCGCACACGGCCGAGGGCGTCTGCGCCGTCACCGACGGGCCGCGCCTGGAGACGCCGGCGGAGATCCGGGCCCTCGCCGCCGCCGGGGCGACCGTGGTCGGGATGACGCTGGCGCCGGAGTTCGCGCTGGCGCGGGAACTCCAGATGTGTTACGCCCCGCTGCTGTGGGTGGTGAACCCGGCCGAAGGGGTGGCGGACCGGCCGTACCGTCCGGACGTCCTCTTCGAGGGGATGGCGACGGAGGCGGAGCAGGCGGCCGCCGACGCCGCCGCCGAGCGCGTGCCGGGCGTGCTGGAGGCGGCTCTCGGACGGCTCGAGGGCGAGCGGGCGTGTTACTGCCGCCGGGCGATGCAGCGGTACCGCGACGAGGGCGTCATCGGCGACGATTGGCGGACGTGGATGGCGCCGCCCCAGCCGCGCTCGTAAGGCACGCGCCCCGCAAGCGGGGCGGCGAACACGGGCCTTCTCGCGCGGGTGAGCGCCGACAGACGCTCGTAAGGCACGCGCCCCGCAAGCGGGGCGGCGAACACGAGCCTTCTCGCGCGGGTGAGCGCCGACAGACGCTCGTAAGGCACGCGCCCCGCAAGCGGGGCGGCGAACACGGGCGCCCTCATGCAGGCGAGGCGACTGGGAACGGTCGAGGGAGCGCCGTTTTCGGGCGAACGGGTTCATGTTCGCCGCGGCGCTGGCGCCGCGCGTGTTGTTACGACGCGCCGAACGGCCTGACGAACGCCCATCGCTGCGGGGCGAGGCCTTCCTTCCCGGGATTGGCCTCCACGTACGCGGCGGCCCGACGGAGGTCTTTCGGCGTATCCAGAAAGACCGTCCACCCCTTGCCGCCCCACGGCCGGTGACCGTCCGCCGGCCACAACCCTTCAGCCTTGAGGCGTTGGGTGGCCCGGGCCTTCAGGTGGCCGACGACCTGCCCCATCCCCCGGTCGTGGCGCCCGACGACCAGGTGCACGTGTTCGGGCAAGATGGAGCATGCGTAGATGCGATAATCGGCCTCGGCCGCCGCTTGGGCGAAGCCGCGCCCGACGGCCCGGGCCTGTCGGCCCGTCAGGACGACGGGCGGATGCTTCAGGGCCTGCTTGGCCCGCCGCCGAGTCAAAGCGTCGTGCGGCACGTGGGCCACCGAGCGGGGCGTGTCGACTTTCGTCGCCTTGCCGAAACGGACCAGTTCCCAAGAGGCGACGAAGACCGACCACGAGCCCCGGGGGTCGTTCGGCAGCCAGAAACCGTACATGCCGCAGATGACGTGGTGCGCGATCACGTCGCCCCCCCCCCCTTCTCGACAACGGCCCGCGCCCCGCAAGCGGGGCGGCGAACACGGGCGCCCTCCTGCAGGCGAGGCGCCTGGGAACGGTCGCAAGGCCCGCGCCCCGCAAGCGGGGCGGCGAACACGGGCGCCCTTGCGCGGGCGAGGCGCCTGACGAGCGTTCACGGGGCGCCGTTTTCGGGCGAACGGGTTCATGTTCGCCGCGGCGCTTGCGCCGCGCGTGTGGTTCGGTGCGCGACGCGCACTGGCGGACAAGCCGCCAGTGGCACCCGGCTGCGCTACTTCTCTTTCTCGCCTTCGCGGCGGAGGGTGACGGTGGCGCCGGCGTCGCGGGCGGCGGCCAGGATCTCGGCGACGGTGCTGTGCGATGCGTCGGCGTCGACCCGGAGGTCCACGCGTGCCGCCTTTCCGATGAGGGCGGGCGCCTCCTTGCGGAAGGCCTCGGCGGTCATCGTCTTCCCGGCCACCGTCAGGCGGCCGTCGGCGGCGAGGCGGACAACGAGCGGCGGGGGTTGCTCGGCCGCCTCGGTCCCGGTCGTCGGTTCATACAGCGTCATATGGACGTGCATGAGGGCGTCGCGGAGCATCCGGTGGACCTTCATGACGCGGCCGAACCGTTCCTCCGGGTCCACGCGGAGCACGGTCGTCCGGATGCGGGCGGGCAGCCCCCGGACCGTGGCCGAAAGCGCCTCGAAATCCATCGCCTTGCCGTCCAGCCGCGGCGGCTGGCCTTTCTCCAGGATGACCTCCACCTGGACCTTCTTCGGCTGGAGGCGGCGGTCGGTGGGGCGGATGACGATCGTGACGGGCGTGCCGGGCTTCGGCACGGTGTCGGGGTTCACCTCGTAGATGAGGGCGGCGTTGTCGGCGGTGGACTCGAACGGGACGTCGATGACGGCCTCGGGGAAGTTGGAGAGGCAGATGACGGTGCCCTCGCGGTCGGCGGCGCGGAGGGCGTCGGCTTCCGGTCGGGCGACGGCCATCCACTGGAGTCGGCGGTCGAGGGCCGTCTCGGTCCCCGCGAGGCGGAGGAAGGCGTGGGCCGGCACCTCGTGCGGCTTGCCGTCGGCGCCCTTGAAGCGGCAGGTGACCTCCAACACTTGGCCGGCGGGCGGGCTGAAGGCACCGGCCTCCGTGGTGAAGCCGGGTTTGCCCGGCTCGATGCCGAGCAGCGTCAGGGCGAACGTGACGTGCGACGGGCGGGCCCGGACGGCCAGGATGCTCTCGTGTTCCCGGGTGCCCTCGCTGCACGCGAAGAGTTCGAGGGCCCCGGTCTGGAGGACGACTTCGCTGGCGAGGCGGACCTCGCGGGCCTTCGTGTCCACCTCGATGCCGGGCAGCGTCTTGACGACGAGGTCGCCCGCGTCGCCGGCGGCCGCGGCGGGGGCCTCGGCGGCCAAGGCGACCGCGGGGGCCGACAGCAGCAGCGCGGCCGTGGCGAGCAGGGGCATGTGTGTGCGTCGATGCATGGGGGTTCTCCGTGTTGAGGCCGGTCGCACAGGTGCCAGACACCGTCTACCGGCAGTGCACCAGGGCCACCAGAGCGTAACTCGTCGGCACGGGGGGGTACCCCTCGAACCAGCGGTCGGCCTCGTTGACCCAGGACCCGTCCGGCCGCTGTCGGCGGAGGATCGAGAGGGTCAGTTCGGCCTTCCAGTCGTGCTCGCGGCGTCGGGCGTCGCGGATCGTCTTCTCGCCCCAGGCGTCGAGGGCCCTGGCGGCGGTCTGGTAATAATAGTACAGCCCCTGCTGGCCGAGTTCGGGGTTCTCCTCGAACGTCCAGTGCCCGCGGATCCAGTCCAGGGCCGCCTGCACGCGCGGGTCGTCGCGGTCCAGGTCGGCGTAGACGAAACTCTTGAACCCCGCGTAGGTCATCGAGCCGTACGCCTTCAGGCCCTTGCGTCCGCCGGGCAGGGTGACGCTGCCGGCCTTCGACTCGCCGCCATCGTGCGGGGAGTAGATCATCCCGCCCGAGTCCGTGCCCGCGAAGGCGCCGTCGTTCGATTCCGAGCGGTCCTGGGTCCGGCTGACGAACACCACGACCTTTTGCCACAGGGGATGGTCCTTCGGGACGCCGGCCTCGTGCATCGCCTCGACGAAGTACTGCGTGTTCGAGAGGTCCGGCCGCTCGTGCTTGCCGTACCCGTGCCCGCCGTACCAGGGATGGTTCTTGTCGATGGACTCGGGCTCGTCCCACTGGTGCCGGATGAGGAACGCCTTGGCCTTCTCCAGCGCGTCCTTGTGGGCGTCGGGGCCGGCCTTGGAGAGGATCATGGCCGCCAGGCTCGTGGTGTAGGTCTTGAGGCCGACGTCGTAGATCCCGCCGTCCTCCTGCTGGTGGCGGAGGATGACGTCGAGGGCCTTCGCCACGGGCGGGTCGTCGGCCGATTTGCCGGCGGCCATGAGGGCGT
>Ga0272441_10002908_pt1 | contig 33818 bp, 25 predicted proteins | sample SSMProp6N_FD_193582 | JGI IMG/M metagenome (GOLD analysis project Ga0272441, IMG submission 193582) | Marine sediment archaeal communities from Little Sippewissett salt marsh, Falmouth, MA, United States - SSM-Prop-6N | ecosystem: Environmental > Aquatic > Marine > Wetlands > Sediment ... | reverse complement strand
CATTGTCACCCTATGCGTTTTCTGGGGCCTTGGTCTGACCATGGTCCTTCTTTCCACAGTGCGCGCCGACCGCGGGCTCTCCCTCTATGTAGTGGTCGGCGCGCCACTCCTGATAACAAGCGCGGCCGGGCTCGGCTATGCCGTCGGGCGCCGGACGCGACACGGCATACTGGACCTGGCCCGGCGGCTCGACGCGATGGCCAGCTCGGGCGAGATCGCGGAGCTGGGCCAGACGGGCAGGGGCGAGATGGGCAGGCTCAAGGAGACCCTCGACGTGCTGCTGCGCCATGCGAGGGAGCAGGTCGAGGCCCGGACGGTCGCCCTCAGGGAAGAGCAGATTCGCACCCGCGTCCTCCAGGCCGACAAGCAGCACATGGAAGCGGTGCTGAACTCCATTGCCGACGCTGTCATGGTCACCAACGCGTTCGGCGACGTGACGTTGGCCAACGGCGCCGCCGAGAAGGCGCTGGGGTTCCACTTCGACCGGACCCGGCGCCACCCGCTCCAGGAAATCTGCGACGACGCGGTCCTGATGGCCGCCGTGGACCAGTTGCGGCGAAGCGACCATCACATTCCCCGGAAGGTCGTCGAGGTGGTGCGCGGCGACAACGGCGACCCGCGCACGTACAAGGCCACCATCAACGCCGTCCGGTGCACCGTCGGCAACGAGGATGAACTGACCGGCCTGGTCACCGTCCTGCACGACGTCACCCGGGAGCGCGAGATCGCCAAGATGAAGAGCGACTTCGTTTCCAAGGTGACGCACGAGCTGAAGACGCCGCTGTCGAGCATCCGGGCCTACGTCGAGATGCTGGTCGACGGCGAGGCCGAAGACCCCGAGACGCAGCAGGAGTTCTACAAAATCATCGACAGCGAGAGCGAACGCCTGAACCGCATGATCGAGAACATCCTGAACATCAGCCGCATCGAGGCCGGCATCATCAAGGTTCAGAAGCAGGACATGGCCCTCACCGGGATCATCAAGGAAGTGGTCGAGTGCCTCCGCCCGCAGGCGGCCGAGAAGGACCAACTGCTCGAAGCGGAGCTGTCGCCCGTGTTCTACCAGGTGAACGCCGACCGCGACATGCTGCACCGCGCCATCCTGAACGTGACCAGCAATGCCATCAAGTACACCCCGCCGGGCGGCAGCATCAGTGTCACCAGCCAGTTGGAGAACGGCATGGCCGTGGTCCGCGTCACCGACACGGGCATGGGCATTCCCAAGGAGGACATGAAGCACCTGTTCGAGAAGTTCTATCGGGTGGCCGCCAACAAGAAGGCCGCCAAGGGCACCGGCCTGGGGCTGGCGTTGGTCAAGGAAATCATCGAGACCCTGCACCACGGGCAGGTCACCGTGGAATCGGAGGTGGGCAAAGGAACGACATTTGAATTGAGGCTTCCGGTCGCCGAGTGATCTCGCCGACAGATGCGCCGCAGTGCGCAAGGAGACGACTATGGAGGGTCGCAAAGTCCTGATCGCCGACGACGAAGCCCACATTCTGCACGTGGTCCAGATGAAGCTCCAGAACGGGGGGTTTCGCGTGGTGACGGCCATGGACGGGCAGGAGGCCTTGGACTTGGCCCCCTCCGTCAGGCCCTGCCTGCTGATCACCGACCTCCAGATGCCACGCCTCAGCGGACTGGAACTCGCCACGGCGCTCTACGGTGACGAGCAGACGCGTGACATCCCGGTCATCCTGCTGACGGCCAAGGGCTTCGAGATCGACGACGAGACCATCGCCGGGACGAACATCAAGATGGTCATGACCAAGCCGTTCAGCCCGAGAGATCTGCTGGCGCGTGTCGGCGAGGTCATCGGGGCCGCGGCCACCGTGTAGGGGAAACGTGCGTGCCGACGTTTAAGCTGCCACAAGAGCCTGTGTTCAAGACCGAGCGCGTGGACGCCCTGAGCCGCGAACTCACCGACATCACCGGGCTGGTGTTCGTCGTCTGGGAAGGCGAGGGCCGGTTTTGGATGCCTGTGGGGTTCTCGACCACCCTGACGGGCCTGGTCGCGGGGGCCGAGTCGCTGCGCTGCCTGATGCGCCGGCATGTGAACGAAGCGTTCAGTTCGGGCCAACCCTGTCGCGAGGAGGTGCTCGAAGGGCTTCAGTTCCTGGCGATCCCGGTTCGGCGGCGCCGCCGGACGATGTTCGTGCTGGCCGCGGCGGTGCTGACGGCCGACCCGCCGCCGGCGTCCCTGTGTGGCTGGCTCAGCCGCGAGGCCGCCGTGACCCCTGAGGAGGTGTCGCAGCGGCTGGCGGGCGAACGCGCCATCCCCGAGGCGGGCACCGACACGGTGGCCCGTCTGGCCGCACGCCTTGCGGACGAGACCATTCAGCGCCAGGACAGCCTCGAGGAGATCAACGAGGTCAGTCGCAAACTCTCACAGGGCTACGAGGAGATCACCCTTTATCAGCGCATCGCGTCGAAGGTTCGCGTGTCCGAACCGTCCGACGCGTTCTTCCTGGCCACATGCTCCGAGCTGCTGGAGTTCCTCGACGTGGACGCCCTGGCGGCGCTCTACCGCGAGAAGGGGGCCGACACCGACCTGCGGGTCGTCACGCTCGGCGACATGCCGCTTGAGGATCGCCGGCTCATCGGCCTCTACCAGCATGTCGAGCACGACCTGGCCGACGGGCGCGAGGCCGTCATTGCCAACGACTGCGCCGGCTCCGAGGAACTGCGCCACCTGGTCCCGGGGGTGAACAACATGATCCTGGTCCCCCTGCGCCAGGGGAAGAAGCTCTACGGCGTCATCGCCGCCTTCAACAAGCGAGGCGGCGTCGAGTTCTACTCGACCGACGTCAAGCTGGTGGCCTCCGTCTCGGGGACCATCGCCGTCTTCGTCGAGAACTCCCACCTGTACCACGACCTCCAGCAGTTGATGCTCGGGTCGATTCGGGCGCTCGTCTCGAGCATCGACGCGAAGGACCCGTACACGTGCGGCCACTCGGAGCGCGTGGCCATGATCGCCAAGCGCCTCGCCGGGCAGATGGGCCTGCCTCACGATGACGTCGACCGCATCTACCTGGCCGGCCTGCTGCACGACATCGGAAAGATCGGCGTGCCGGAGCGCATCCTGCTGAAGAACGGACGCCTGGACCCCGACGAGTTCGACCAGATGAAGCAGCACACCACGATCGGCGCCAGGATCCTTATGGGCGTCCGGGAACTCCAGGACGTCATTCCCGGCGTGCTCCATCATCACGAGCGCCTCGACGGACGGGGATACCCCAAGGGGCTCGACCAGGGGACCATGCCGCTGGACAGCCGGGTCATCGGCTTGGCCGACTCGCTCGATGCCATGACGTCCAACCGCATCTACCGGCAGGCCCTGACGGCCGAAAAGGCCGAGCAGGAAATCCGTCGGTGCACGGGTGCCCAGTTCGACGTCCGCTGCGTCGATGCCCTGATGGAAATCGGCATCGCCGCGCTGCTCCAGGACCTGCCTCAGAAGCACGAGAGCGGCGTGCTGATGGTCGAGGAAGCCAGCCTGAGGAGGAAATAGGCCATGGTGGCAGCCGCCGAGAAGTACGGCGACGTGGTCGTGATCAGCGTGGACGCCGAGCTTAGCGGCGACACCATCCAGCAGTTCCGCCGCGTCGTCGAGGAGCAGCTCAAGGGAGGCAACCTCTGGTTCGTGCTCGACTTCGAGAAGACCACGAGCATGGACTCGGTCGGGCTGGAGACGCTCCTGTGGTTCCGCGACCAGGTGGAGACCCACACCGGCATGGCCAAGGTCTGTGCCTTGGACGAGACCTGTGCCAAGATCTTCGAGCTGACGCGGTTCGACCGCAAGTTCGAGGTGTTCGAGACGGCGACCGACGCCGTCAAGTCGTACGAATAGGAGTCCGGACATGGCCATCGCTGTCGGCGAACGCACACGCCTCGGCGACGTCCTGATCGAGCAGGGGGTCATTACCTCCGAGCAGCTCGCCGACGCGCTGGCGTCGCAGAGAGAATCCGGCAACAAGAAGCTTGTCGGCGAAGTCCTGGTCCAGCTCGGGTACTGCACCGAGGACCAGATCGTCAGCGCGCTGGCCCGCAACTACGGCGTGCCCTACGCCAAGATCACGCCCAAGATCGTCGACGCCTCGGTCATCGACTCGCTGCCCCGCGAGTTTCTCGACCGGCACAAGGTGCTCCCCCTGTTCAAGGTCCGCGACATGCTGACCGTCGCGATGGCCGAGCCGTCCAACATGTTCCTCGTCGACGAGATGGCTCAGGTCTCCAAGTGCGAGATCCAGGTGGTCGCCGCCTCGGCCGAGGACATCGTCAGCACCCTCCAGTCGTACGTCAGCTCGGCCAACGTCTTCGTCATCGACGACATCATCGAGGACATCAAGGCCGACGACTTCGAGCTGATCGATGACCAGGTCGAGGACATCGCCAACCTGGAAACGGCGTCCCAACACGCGCCGGTCGTCAAGCTGGTCAACTACCTTGTTTTCGACGCCGTGCGGCAGAACGCCTCCGACATCCACATCGAGCCCGATGACAACGTGACGCGCGTCCGCTACCGCGTCGATGGGTCGCTCTTCGAGGCGTTCCGCCCTCCGCACCGCATGCACGCCGCCCTCGCCAGCCGAATCAAGATCATGAGCCAGCTCGACATCTCCGAACGCCGGCTGCCCCAGGACGGGGGCATCCACGTCATGATGCAGGGCCGGCCCATCGACCTGCGCGTCAGCACCCTCCCGGGCCCCTACGGCGAGAAGGTGGTCATCCGCGTCCTCGACAACCGGAGCGTCATGGTCAACCTCGAGAAGCTCGGTTTCGAATACGAGATGCTCGAAGGGTTCAAGCACCTGATCGCCAGTCCCAACGGCATCTTCCTCGTGACCGGGCCGACCGGCAGCGGAAAAAGCACCACCCTCTACAGCGTCCTCAACGAACTGAACAAGCCCGAGGTCAACATCTGCACCGTCGAGGACCCGATCGAGTTCAACCTGCGCGGCGTGAACCAGTTCCAGGTCAACGAGAAGATCGGGTTCACCTTCTCGGCGGCGCTGCGCAGCCTGCTGAGGCAGGACCCCGACATCATCATGGTCGGCGAGGTCCGCGACGAGGACACCGCCAGGATCGCCGTCCAGGCGGCGCTCACGGGCCACCTGGTCATCTCGACACTGCACACGAACGATGCGGCCGCGGCCGTCACGCGCCTGTTCAACATCGGCGTCGAGCCCTACCTGGTGGCCGCCACGGTCGTCGGCGTCCTGGCCCAGCGCCTGGTCAGGAAGATCTGCACCCACTGCAAGGAAACCTACAGCCCGCCGTTGCATCTGCGCCGCCTCGCGGGCAAGCGGATCGAGGACATCGACACGTTCTATCGCGGCAAGGGATGCTCCAAGTGCCGGAACACCGGCTACGATGGACGGATCGGCATCTTCGAACTCCTGTTCATGGCCGACGAGATCCGTGACAAGGTGGTCCACGGAGCGTCGCTCGACGAGATCCGGATGGCCGCCATGAGCGGCGGCATGGACACCCTCAGGTCCGACGGCATCAACAAAGTCAGGGCGGGGGTCACGACGCTTGAAGAGATCATCCAGGTCAGCGACGACCACTAGGCCGCCGATCCGACCCGGCTAAGGGAGAACAGCGATGACACAATTCGCCTACCGGGCCCGCGATCGTCGGGGCGCCATGGTCTCCGGCGTGATGACGGCCGAGAGCCGCGACGATCTCACCCAGCGCCTGCAAGTTCAGGGCATGAACGTCCTGTCGGTCGTGCGGCGATCCGGCGGCGGCGGGGGACTGCTCAACGTCCAGGTCTTCGCGCCGCGCATCACCCGGAAAGACATCGTTTTCTTCGCCAACCAGCTCGCCGTCATGGTGGATACCGGTGTGCCGCTCGCCGAGGCGCTCGACGCCATCGTCCAGCAGAGCAGCAACCCGACGTTCCAGCGCGTCCTCGCCCGAATCGCTGAGGACGTCGAAAGCGGAGAAACGTTCAGCGACGCGCTCGAGAAGCATCCCAAGCACTTCAATACCATGTTCGTCAGCCTCGCCCGGTCCGGCGAAGCCGCCGGCAACCTCGGCGAGATGCTGACCAACGTGGCCGAGCACCTTGTCGAGGCCCAGGACACGCGGCGGCAGGTCTTCGGCGCGCTGGCCTACCCGGCGTTCATGATCACCATGGCCGCCGTGGTCGTCGTTGTCCTTCTGACGGTCGTCCTGCCGAAGTTCACGACCATCTACGCGCACAAGAACGCGGTGCTGCCCGCGCCCACCCGGGTGCTCCTCGGCGTGAGCACGTTCTGCACCACCTACTGGATCCCGATCGTCGCCGTGCTGGTGGCGCTGGTTTCCGGCGCCGTCCTGTTCTTCCGCAGCACCACCGGCCGGCGCGTCGCCGACACCCTGAAGCTCCGGCTGCCCCTGCTAGGCCGCGTGATGCAGAAGTACTACATGGCCCGAAGCTTCCGCGCTCTGGGCACCATGGTGACCGCCGGCGTGCCGGTGATGACCGCGCTCGAGATCGCCCGCACCACCGCCACCAACTCGCACTTCGCCGACATCTTCGACCGCGCGGTCGAGAAGGTCAGCCAGGGCGAAATGCTGTCCGACCAGTTCTTCTGCGCCGAGTACATCCCGGTGACCACGGCGCAGATGGTCTTTGCCGGTGAGAAGGCCGGACGCCTCGGCGAGGTGCTCCTCAAGGTCAGCAGCTTCGCCAACCAGGATCTCAAGGGTGCCGTCAAGCAGATGACCACGCTGCTCGAGCCGGCGCTCATCGCAGTGATGGGCCTCTTCGTCGGCGGCGTCGCCATCAGCCTGCTGCTGCCGATGTTCACCATCAACAAGGTGATGAGATGACGCGCCGCCGGGTGCTTCAGGAGGGGTAGAGCACCTGCGGCCGGGGCAAGGGCGCCGGAGACGACCGGCGCGCTTCTGTGTTTCTGCATACGACAGTCACCGGCCCGCGGCGCAAGCAGCCGAGTGTCACGGCAGGGCGGCAACCAGATCCGAGACGTACGCTCCGATGGCGGCGACGATCCGGCCCCGGTCCTCGCCTGCCAGATCGCCGATGCGCCGGACGATGGCGCTGCCGACGATCGCGCCGTCGGCCACGGCCGTCACCTGCCGAACGTGCTCGGGCTTCGAGATGCCGAATCCCACGCAGATGGGCACCCGAGTCGCCTCGCGCAGCCTCGCCACGCGGTCCACGAGTTCCAGCGGCAGTTCGTTTCGCTCGCCGGTGATGCCCGTGACGCTGATGTAGTAGAGGAACCCCGTGGACCGTTCCGCGAGGCGCGCAGCACGCTCCCACGGGCTCGTCGGGGCCACCAGCATGACGTGGGCCAGATCGCGCTTGTCGGCGGCCGCGGCCACGTCGTCGTATTCCTCGAGCGACAGGTCGGGGATGATCACGCCGTCGATGCCGGCGTCGCGGGCGTCGTCCAGGAAGCGCGTCACCCCGCGGCGTGTCACCAGGCTGAAGCTGCCCATGGCCGTGATCGGCACGTCGCAGTCGGCGCGCAGCTCGCGGACCATCCGGAAAATGTCGTCGAGCCGGGCGCCGCCGCCGAGGGCCCGCGTGTACGAGGCCTGGATCGTCGGCCCGTCGGCCACCGGGTCGGAGTAGGGCAGCCCCAACTCGATGAGCGCCGCTCCGCGCGCCGCCAGATCGCGCACGAGGGCGGCAGTGGTCTGCAAGTCGGGGTCGCCCGCGGTGATGAAGGGCATCAGGGCCTTGCCGCCCGAAGAGCGGAGTGCAGCAAACGTTGCGTCGATACGGTTCGCCATGGGCTTAGAGCCTATCCGGTTCACCCCGTGGCCGCGACGGCCCGCCCTGCGGCGCAGGGCAAGGCGGGCCGACGACGCCGACTCAACCGGAGAGAGTCGGCGAGAAGGCCCAACGCCGCCATGTGACGCAGGGCGGACCGGCCCAAAGGGTTGCGGCGGGACGGCCCACACTGCGTCGTTGCTCCTCGTCGCCGTATCACTACCGGATACGCCTCCTCGTCGCGCCTTGCATTGCGGGCCGTCGCGCTCGCAACGCGGCTCACGCGGTGAACCGGATAGGCTCTTACCCCTGCTCCGTCGGGCCGCCGGTCACGCGGGCCACCTCCACGCAGTCCTTGTCGCCGCGCCCCGACAGGTTGACGACGATAATCCTGTCGGCCCCGAGCTGCGGGGCGAGCTTCTTCGCCTCGACCAGGGCGTGCGCCGACTCCAGCGCCGGGATGATCCCCTCCAGGCGGGACAGCTCGTAGAACATCTCCAGCGCTTCGGCGTCGGTGGCGATGGTGTAGCTGACCCGGCCGGAATCCTTCCAGTACGAATGCTCCGGCCCGACACCGGGATAGTCGAGCCCGGCCGAAACGCTGTGCACGGCCAGGGTCTGGCCGTCGTCGTCCTGGAGGACGTAGCTCATGCTGCCGTGGAGCACGCCGGGCTGGCCCACGGCGAGCGGGGCGGCGTGCTTGCCCTCGGCCAGGCCGAGGCCGCCGGCCTCGACACCCACGAGCCGAACCTCGGCGTCGGCGATGAACGGATAGAAGATGCCCGCGGCGTTGCTCCCGCCGCCCACGCAGGCCACGATGACGTCGGGCAGTCGGCCTTCGGCTTCCTCGATCTGCTCCCGCGTCTCGCGGCCGATCACCGACTGGAAATCGCGGACCATCATCGGGAACGGGTGCGGGCCGACCGTTGAGCCGATGCAATAGTGCGTGGTCTCGACGCTGGCCATCCAGTCGCGGAATGCCTCGTTGCAGGCGTCCTTCAGGGTCCGCTGGCCGGTCGTCACGGGGACCACCTGCGCGCCCATGGCCCGCATGCGGAAAACGTTGAGTTCCTGCCGGCGGATGTCCTCCTCGCCCATGTAGACGTCGCACTCGAGCCCCAGCAGGGCCGCCGCCGTGGCGGTCGCCACGCCGTGCTGCCCGGCGCCGGTCTCGGCGATGATGCGCGGCTTGCCCATGCGGACGCACAGCAGGCCCTGGCCCAGGGTGTTGTTGATCTTGTGGGCGCCTGTGTGGTTGAGGTCCTCGCGCTTCAGGTAGACCCGGGCCCCGCCCCAGGCGTCGGTAGCCCGGCGGGCCAGGTACAGCGGACTCGGCCGGCCCACGAACTGTCGCAGGTAGTACTGCAACTGGCGGTCGAACTCCGGGTCGCCCTGCGCCTCGGCGTAGGCCTCCGCCAGTTGCCGGATCGCGTGCATCAGCGTTTCCGGCACGTACTGGCCCCCGTAGGGGCCGAACCGTCCGCGGGTGTCGGGAACGTTACTGGACACAGCAGGGGCTCCTTCCGCACCTTAGAGCCTATCCGGTTTACCCCGTGGCCGCGACGGCCCGCCCGGCGGCGCAGGGCAAGGCGGGCCGACGAAGGCGACTCGGGCCGAGAGAGTCGGTGAGGAGGCCCAACGCCGCCATGCGACGCAGGGCGGGCCGTCCCAAAGGGTTGCGGCGGGACGGCCCACACTGCGTCGTTGCTCCTCGTCGCCGTATCGCCATCGGATACGCCTCCTCGTCGCGCCTTGCATTGCGGGCCGTCGCGCTCGCAACGCGGCTCACGCGGTAAGCCGGATAGGCTCTTAGCGACGGGTCAAGGTAGGCTCCGGCCGGTTCCCGGTCAAGGAAAAAGCCCTTGGCGGGCCTTGGCGGCCTTGGGCGGGTGCACCCCGGCAAAACGGCGGTGGTTGTCATGGCCTGTCTACGGCCTTCTGGCACGATGACGAGTTGCACCCACTGGGGCTTGCATCCCCGGCGGGCTTTCTGTATACTGGTGCGTTCCTGTGGCGGATCATGGCGGACTGTGCGACGGCGAGGAGACTGTGGACATGGCGGGAACGCAAACCGAGTTCGAGGCGGTGATGGCACTGCGCAGAGAGGGAAAGGCCGATGAGGCCCTGAAGCTTCTGGAAAAGGTCTCGGCGTCCCGGAAAACGGCTCTGTACCATTACGTTCGGGGCAGGACGTTGGAAGACCTGGGCGACTACAAGGGGGCCCTGGAGGCGTACCGGGTCTCCGTAGCCGCCGCCCCCGGATGCCGCGCCGCCAGGTTCCGCACGGGGTATCTGAGCGACCTGCGCGGCGACGAGGACAAGGCCGTCGAGTGCTACGAGGCCTGTCTTGCCCTGGTGCCCAACGACACGGCGGCGCTGCTGAACCTCGGGACTATCTACGAGGGCAAGGGCTATCTCGACGGCGAGTACTACGAGAAGGCCATTCGTTGCTACGAGCAGGTCCTGGAAGCCAATCCGAACCATGCCCGCGCGCGACTCGCCCTGCGCGACGCCAAGGCTGCCCAGGTGATGTACTACGACGAGGAGCAGGAGCGGCGCAGGGACCGGCGGAACCAGGTGCTCGAAATCCCGGTCACCGATTTCGAGTTGTCGGTCCGCAGCCGCAATTGCCTGAAGAAAATGAACATCCGCACGCTGGGCGACCTCATCATGCATACCGACAAGGACCTGCTGTCGTACAAGAACTTCGGCGAGACCAGCCTCATGGAGATCAAGGAGATGCTGGCCTCGAAGGGGCTATATCTTGGCATGGGTCTCGAAGAGCAGGCGCAGAAGGGCTTTGCGCGGCCGGCGCCGTCTTTGCTGACCTCGTCGGCGACCGAACCGGCCCAGGACGCGACCAACGCGGCCATTCCGCTCGACAGCATCGAGTTCTCGGTCCGAAGCCGCAAGGCATTCTCCGTGCTCGGCGCGACCACGCTCGGCGAACTCGCCGCCAAGAGCGAACCCGACCTGCTGGAGATCAAGAACTTCGGTCAGACGTCGCTCAATGAGGTCAAGCAAAAACTGCGGCGCTACGGCCTCACCCTGGCGGACTGACCGCGGAACCATGTCGATTCTACTGCACGTCTGCTGTGCTGAATGCCTGCTCGGCCCGCTCGACGACCTGCAGCGGGGCGGCCTGGTCGGGTTCTTCTACAACCCCAACATCCATCCCCTGATCGAGTTCCGGCGCCGGCTCAAGGCCGTGAAGGTCCTGGCCGAGCAGCGCGGCGTCGAGATGCTCTGCGACGAGACCTACGGCCTGTGGGAGTTCCTCGCCGGCGTGGACTGGCGGCGCCGGGACGACGAAGGCCGCGGGGCGCGGTGCCGCGCGTGCTACCGGCTCCGGCTCCAGCGCGCCGCCGAAGTGGCCGCCGAACGGGGTCTCGACGCCTTCAGCACAACGCTCCTCGTGAGCCGCCACCAGATGCACGATGCCGTCCGGCAGGTCGGCGAGGAGGTCGCACGCGACACCGGCGTTCCGTTCGCCTACCACGACTGGCGGCACCTGGCCGAGCGCGGCCACGAGGAGGCCCGTCGGCGCAGCCTCTATCGCCAGCAGTACTGCGGCTGCGTCTTCAGCGAGTACGAGCGCTACCGCGACACCGGCCTGCACGTGTACCCGCCGCGGCGGCCGGGCGGCGCCGGCCCGGAAGGTTGACACCGCTTGCGCCCGCCGGTCTAATGGGCCGGTCGCCGCGAGAGAGGCTGTGGCGGGCGGCCGCCGGCGGCTGGGGGAGGAGGGCTCCATGCAACGGTTTTATCGGACTCACCTGCGCATCCGCCGGCGGGAAGCGTCTGCGTGGATCCTGTCAGCCCTGCTGCTGGTTGCCGCCGCCGGGTGCCAGCCCAAGCCGGCCCGACGCGCCATCGACGCCCAGATGCCGGCGCCGGTGGTCCGCGTCAAGCTGGGCGGCCAATCGCACCAGGCCGTGGTCACCGTGGCGGGCAGACTTCAGATTCGCGACGCCAATACCGGACAAAGCCTCAGGACCGCCGACGAACTGGCCGGCGGCGTGTTCACCGCCCGGGGCGGCGACCTGTCGCTCGACGGTCGGTCCCTCGGAGCGGCGGCCGTCGCCGTTGTCCCCCAGGCCGACGGCTCCATCGAGGTCGCGGGGAATCGCTACCGCGGCAACCTCAGAGTTCTCGCGGCGGGCGACGCCGTCATGATGGTCAATCACCTCGACCTGGAGGACTACCTGGCCGGTGTCCTCGGCGTCGAACTCTACGACCACTGGCACATCGAGTGCCTGAAGGCCCAGGCCGTGGCCGCACGCAGCTATACCCTCTACCAGATGAAGCGCGCGAGCCGGTCGCGGCAGTTCGACGTCTACGCCGACCCGGCGCGCAGCCAGGCCTACGTGGGCCTCGGCGGCGCCGCGCGCCGGGGTGAAACGCTGCCGACGCGCCAGGCCGTCGAGGCGACGCGCGGCATCTGTCTGGCGTGGGACGACCGCGGCACCGAACGACTCCTCGAGGCGGTTTATCACAGCACGTGCGGCGGGCGCACTGCGGCGTTCCACGACTACTGGACCGACGCCGAGCCCATCGGCCCGCTCATGGGCGTCGAGTGCGCCTGGTGCCGCCGGAGCCCCACCTATCGCTGGACGCTGACGTTGAGCGCGGCCGCCCTGCGCGACCGGCTTTGCGAGTCGGTGCCCCGGATGCGGAACCTGGGAAAGATCGATCGGATTGCCGTGCGGCCGGACGACGTCACCCCGGACCGCCGGGTCGGGCGAGTCACCCTCTGGACGGACCAGGGTGACTTCTGGACCGTCCCGCGCGAGACGTTCCAGGCGTGTTTCCCCCCGAAGCTGAAGTTTCCCTCCGACCGGTTCGCCGTTGCGATGTCGGGCGGCGACGTCGTCGTGGAGGGTCGCGGCCACGGCCACGGCGTCGGCATGTGCCAGTACGGCGCCCAGGCCCAGGCCGTCGCCGGCCGGAAGGCCGAGGGCATCCTCAGCACCTACTACCCCGGCAGCCGACTGGTCAGGGTCTACTAGGACTCCATTGCAGGGGGGTGGCATGGCGACACCGCAGGGGTTGCCATGAACCGCCCTGCTCATGGCGATCCGCGGACAGCAGCGTATCGCCATGCCACCCTCGAATGGCGACCAACGGGGACCGCACATCACGATGTTCGACTTCACGATCCATCATCGCGACGGGCACTCGCAGGCCCGCACGGGCGAATTCACGACGCCGCATGGGGCGTTTCGCACCCCGGCCTTCATGCCCGTCGGCACCCGCGGAACGGTCCGGGGACTGCTTCCGCGCGACCTCAGGGACCTGGGCTGCGAGGTCCTTCTGGCCAACACGTATCACCTGGCGCTGCGGCCGGGCACCGACGTCGTCCGCCGCCTCGGCGGGCTCCATCGCCTGATGGCCTGGGACGGGCCCGTGCTGACCGATTCCGGCGGCTACCAGGTCTTCAGCCTCGCGCGCCTTCGGCAGGTCACCGACGAGGGCGTCGTCTTCCAGAGCCACATCGACGGCTCGACGCTCGAGATGACCCCCGAGCGTTGCATGCGGATGCAGGCCGACCTCGGGGCGGACATCGTGATGGCGCTGGACGAGTGCCCGCCGGCCGGGGCAGGGCGGGACGAGGTCGAACGGGCCGCCGAGCGGACCGTGCTCTGGGCCTCCCGCTGTGCCGCGGCTCACGACGATCCCGACCGGCAGGCGCTCTTTCCCATCGTGCAGGGCGGCAGGTTCGACGACCTGCGTGCGGCCTCGGCCCGGCGGCTCGTGGCCGAGGTGCCGTCGCCGGGCTATGCCGTCGGCGGCGTCAGCGTCGGCGAGCCGCGCGACGAGATGATGCGGGCCGTCGAGGCGTCGGTCGCGCACCTGCCGGCCGACCGCCCTCGGTACCTCATGGGCGTCGGCGAGCCGCGTGACGTCCTGGGCGCCATCCGGCGCGGCGTCGACATGTTCGACTGCGTCCTGCCGACGCGCAACGGACGGAACGCCTCGGCGTTCACCTTCAGCGGAACGGTGCGCCTGCGGAACCTTCAGCACGACGTGGACACCGGGCCGATCGACGAGGGGTGCGACTGCCCGGCGTGCCGCGCGTTCTCGCGCGGGGCGCTGCGGCACTTCTTCCGCGTGGGCGAGATGCTCGGGCCCATTCTGGTGAGTCTGCACAACGTGCGGTTCTTCGCGCGGCTGTTCGCCCGGATTCGCGATGCCATTGCGGCCGGGCGGCTCGCGGACTGGGAAAAAGAGTTCCTGAAAAGCGTTGATTCCGGGGCTTGAAGCCCGTATAGTACGCGGTCTGCGTTTGTCGGGATGAGCCTCTCACGAAGGGAGAGTCCATGTATACGGCATTGGTTCTGGCCCAGGAAGGCGCCGCACCGGCGACGCCCGGCACACCGGCGGAAGGCGATGGGGGGAAAGGCAATCCGCTGGGCGGGCTCGGGATGATGATCCCGTTTCTGCTGATCCTGGTGCTGATGTACTTCATCATGCTTCGGCCGCAGCGGAAGCAGGAGAAGAAGCGCCAGGCCATGCTGGCCCAGATGCAGAAAAGCGATCACGTGGTCACCATCGGCGGCATCCACGGCGTCATTCATTCGGTTGACGACGCCGACGTGGTCCTGAAGATCGACGAGCGCAACGACGTTCGCGTACGGATGGCCAAATCGGCGATCGCCCGCATCCTGACCGACGACGACTAGGCCGCCGGCTAGCCGAGCGCCTCCTCCTTGGGACCCGACTCCGGCGGCACCAGGCCGCGCCGGCACGTCGCAGCTAGTGTCTGCAAGCCAGAAGGGAAGTCGCGACAACCATGAACCGAACGCTTCTGTGGTGCACGCTGCTGTTTGTCGCCTTCGTGATCGTCTTCCCGACGATTCAACTGGTCCTCGAACCCCGGCCCATCGACGACGCCGTCCGCGACTACTTCCGCCTGGGCATCGACCTCCAGGGCGGCACGCGGCTGGTCTACGCCGTGGACTACCAGAACACGACCGTCAGCGCCGACCAGATCAAGGACGTCCTCAAGAAGCGCATCGATCCCACGGGCACCAGGAACTATATCATCCAGCCGCGCATGGGCGGCAGGCGGCTCGAACTCCTCATGGCCGGGGCCGACGCCAGGGAAGTCAACACCGTCAAGAGTTTGGTGACCCGCAACGGGTACCTGACGTTCCGCATCTGCGCCGACCCGGCCGACGTGCCGAACTACGAGCGGATCGCCGAGGACCGCCTGAAGGGCGTCGAGCCGCCGCCCGACTACGCCTGGATTCCGCTCCAGTGGAACTCCAAGGCCAACTGGGACCGCGTCGAGGAGTTTCTGTTCTCCCGCGGCACGGCGGTCTCGCGCGAGGAGGCCCTCAAGGGGCACGCCGGCTTCGAGGTCATCTACGTCATCCATGAGACGGCGGGGGCCGGCTACGTGCAGGCCGGTACCAAGGTCATCGGCGCCGAAACCGAGTCGCCCGAATCGCCCGAGGCGGACACGCCCGAGGCGGCACCGGACGCCGCCGCGCCTCCCGAAGGTCGCGCCGGTGCCCGCGAGGTGGCCGACGTCGAGATCCTTGTGCTCGACAACGTGCCGATTGTCGACGGCAACGATTTCGCCGAGACGCGCAAGGACCAGGGCCAGCGGGGCGACCCCATCATCCTGTTCAGCATGAAGAAGGACGCCGACGCGCAGAACCGCCTGTTCGAGATCACCAGCAAGAACCCCAAGAAGCGCATGGGCATCGCGCTCGACGGGAAGATGCAGAGCGCCCCGACCATCCAGAGCGACCTGCGCGAGGGCGGACAGATCACCGGGTACCGCGCCGCGGAAGAACGCGACAAGGTCCTCGCCGTCCTCCAGTCGGGCACCCTCGACGTCCAGCTCCAACTCCTCTGGGAAGGCACCGTCGGGCCCGAGCTCGGGCAGGACAACATCAACCGCGGGCTCATGGCCTCGCTCGTCGCGCTCATCTGCGTCATCGTCTTCATGGCTGTCTATTACCTCTTCGCCGGCCTGATCGCCGACCTGGCGATGCTGCTGAACCTGCTCGTCATCATTCTGATCATGTACTGGATGCAGGGCACCTGGACGCTGCCCGGCATCGCCGGGCTGATCCTCACCGTCGGCATGTCGGTGGATGCCAACGTGCTCATCTTCGAACGCATCCGCGAGGAGATGGATCGGGGCAGCAGCATCCGGCTGGCCGTCCGCAACGGCTACGCCCGCGCCATGCCCGCCATCATCGACGGCAACCTGACCACGTTCTTCACCGCGGTCATCCTGGCCTGGGTCGGCAGCCCCGAGGTCCAGGGCTTCGCCATCGTTCTCATCATCGGTCTGGCCACCAGCATGTTCACGGCGCTGCTGTTCACCCGGTCGATCTTCGACCTCCTGATCCAGGCCGGGCTCTTGCGCCGGTTGACGATGCTCCGGTTCATCCGGTCGCCGAACATCCGCTTCAGCCGCATCATTCGCGTGGCCTTCCTTCTCAGCGTGATCCTCGTCATCGGGGGCATCGCCCTGAGCATCGGCGTCGGCGACGAGAAGTTCGCCATGGAGTTCCGCGGCGGGACCCAGGTGGAGTTCAACCTCAAGGACGCCCTGCCGATCGACGAGGTGCGCCGCCGCGTCGCCGAGCTCGACCAGGGAGCCTTGCTGGGGATCGAACTGCCCGAGGCGGTCGAGATCGATGCCGTTCGCGACAAGGTGGTCCAGGAAGGCCCAGCCTACGCCGATGCCATCGTCACGCCCGGCGGCGCGCCCGACAACCAGGGACTCTACCGCAGGGTCAGCGTCCAGGTGTTCAGTGTCCCCGGCGACGAGGCGGGCCGGGCGCTGGGCGCGCGCCTCGGCGCTGTCGGTGAGGTCAGTGTCCGCAAGGTCGCCGACCTGGGTCTCGGCTATGCCCGGGCGCTTGTCCAGCCGGTCTCCTACGCGGGCGAGACCGTCACGGGACGCCGGTACATCGTCCAGGTCCTGAGCCCCGACGACCAGTTGGTCAAGGGCAGCCTCATGGCCGCCTTCAAGGACGACATCCAGACTGGCGGCGAACTCGACGTCAAGGTCGAAAGCATCGTCATGTCGATCGACGACGTCCTGGCCATGCAGGGCGCGGCCGCGGCCGAGACGCCCGGCGACACCGACGCCGAGAAAAGCGACGAGCCCTCCGACGACGAGGAACCCAAGGAGGACGGGAAGCCCGACGACGAATTCGGCCGGGTCATTGTGCGGCCGATCCTCAAGGACTATGCAAAGTACCTGGGGGCCTACCGGGCGGCGGTCACCCTGGTGGGCGGCAGCGCGCAGCCGGCCGGCCTGGCCGACCGAATCGACAAGTACCTCGTGGTGCAGGAACCCGAGAAGGCCGGCATGGCGAGGGAAATCGTTCCCGAGCAGGCCGACCCGAAGCATCCCGGCCGGTTCACCTCGTTCGTCACCTACGTCTACGACCAGCGCATCAAGCAGGAGACCGAGAACGACGCCAGGGTCCGCAGGCTCCAGACCTCGTGGGACGCCGCCCTGCGGCGAGCGATCGCCGACCCGCCCCCGTTGAGTTCCAGCAAGGTCGACAAGCGCATCGGCGACGAGGCCTGGCAGCAGGCCCTCATCGCCATCGTCCTGTCGCTTGTGATCATTGTCCTCTACGTGTGGTTCCGGTTCGCGCGGATCAGCTATGGGCTCGCGGCCGTGATCGCCCTGGTCCACGACGTCTCCATCGCGCTGGGCCTCGTGATCCTCTTCTCGTGGATCGGCCGGAGCGTCCCGTTCATCGGCGAAATGAAAATCGACCTGCCCATGATCGGCGCGTTTCTCACGCTCATCGGGTACTCGCTCAACGACACCATTGTCGTTTTCGACCGAATCCGCGAGAACCGCGGCAAGTTCGGCGAGCTGTCCGAATCGGTCATCAATGGCTCCATCAACCAGACGCTGTCGCGCACGGTTCTGACCTCGTTCACCACGTGGGTCGTCGTCGTGCTGCTCTACTTCTTCGGCGGCGTCCAGTCGACGATTCACGGCTTCGCCTTTGTCCTGGCGGCCGGCGTCGTCATCGGGACCTATTCGTCGATCTGCATCGCCAGCCCGCTGCTGCTGTGGTTCAGGAAACGCCGGCGAGGCCCACAGGGGGCCGTCCTGACGAAGTAAGGTCGGCAGGGCTACGGCGAGGTCGTACTCAGCGTTCACCGGGCGGGCCGCGCGGCTCGCCCGCCTTCATGTCTGCACCGGTCCGCCGCTGCCGCCGTTGTCGCTGTTCCGTAGGGGCGGGCCTTGCCTGCCCTCGGCGCAGTCGGGGTGTCCGCCCCGTCGCCTGCCCTCCGTAGCTTCAGCGAAGGAGGGTTGCCGTTGAGGCACCCACCTGTACGGGAAGGTGCCACCCGGGCGCGTGCCGTAGGGGCACGGCCTGCCGTGCCCGCGCCGTCGCCGTTTTCCGTCTCTCGCCTATAGCAATCGCCGCGCGAGGCCGATAATATGGGGTGGAGGTTGCCGGTGTCTCGCCGGGCGCCGTTCGGGCAGGTTTACCGTGAACAGGCTCGTTCTCATCATCGCGCTGATTGTCCTGCTGCCGGTGCTCCTGGTGGCCGCGCACTTCGGCCGCAAACTCGCCTGGCCCGGCGAAGCCGGCGGAGGCAGCGCCGCGGACGGCACCGCCGCTGTTGATCCGCCCAAGCGGGTCGTCATCCCCGCGCCGGCCGTCCCGCCGCCGCGCGTCGACGGGGCCGTCCTCAAGCCCGACGTGCCCGACGGCACCCTTGTCACCGAGCCGCTCGTCGAGAAGCCCAGAACCGACCGCTACCGGATCCGCCCCGGCGACACACTGTTCGACATCGCCGTGAGCCGCTACGGCGACAGCACCTACGTGCAGGACATCCTCCGGAAGAACCCCGGCCTGAGGCCCGAGGCCCTGGGCGTCGGCGACGAGATCGTCCTGCCGCCGCGCCGAGGCGAGAGCCCCGGCCAGCCGGCCGAGGAGCCGCCCAGGTTCTACGTCGTGCGCCGCGGCGAGACGCTCATCGGCATCGCCCGCAGACTCTACGGCGACTCGGCCATGTACGTGAAGATCTTCGAGGCCAACCGCGACCAGCTCCGCAGCCCCGAGTCGGTCCGCGAAGGCATCCGCCTGCGCCTGCCCCCGCCGCCGGCATATGACTGACCCCGCAGAGCCCTGCTGCGCCCGCGCTGCATTCGGGCTTCCGCCCCGCGCGATCCTGTCTATAATGGATGTTGCCGCGCGACCTTCCACGGAGCGCCGCCATGGCCGACGAGCCCGCCCGCATCTTCGTCGGAACCTCCGGCTGGTCCTACGCCGACTGGCGGGGCATTGTCTATCCCGACCACCCAAAACCCGCCGACGAGCTGCGGTTCCTGGCGGGGTTCCTCGACGCCCTGGAGGTGAACTCGTCGTTCTACCGCACGCCGACGCCGAAGATGACCGCCTCATGGGTGCGGCGCACCGCCGACCTGGAGGACTTCCGCTTCGCCTTCAAGATGAACCGGCGGTTCACCCACGAGCGGACGCCGTGGTCGGCGCCCGAGGCGCAGGCGTTCCGCGACGGCGTGGCCCCCGTGGCGGAGGCCGGTCGGCTCGGGGCGGTGCTGCTTCAGTTCCCGTGGTCGTTCCGCGCCGGCGAGGAGAGCTACGACTGGCTGCACCGCCTGTCCGAGGCGTTCGGCGCGTGGCCCCTGGCGGTCGAGGTGCGGCACGACTCGTGGCTGGCCGACGAGGCCCTCTATGCGCTGAAACTGCTCAACCTCTCGATCGCCGACATCGACCAGCCGCAGCTCAACCGGTGCATCGCCCCGGGCACACTCGTCACCGGTCCGCTGGGCTACGTGCGACTGCATGGGCGCCGCCGCGACACGTGGTTCGCCTCGAACGTCGAGCCGCACGAGCGCTACAATTACCTCTATCGCGACGACGAGCTGGACGAGTGGATCGGCCGCCTGCGAGAGATCAGCCGCGAGTCGAAAGAGCTGTACGTCTTCACCAACAACCACTATCGCGGGCAGGCCCCGGCCAACGCGTTCCAGATCCTGTCGAAGCTGAAGCGCGACCGCGTGCCGGTCCCCGAGTCGATGTTCACACACTTCCCGTTTCTGGAGGGAATTGCCGCGCCGCCCGAGGCCGAAAGCGGCGCCCAGGGACGATTGTTCTAGGCTCTGTCTGACGAATCGCCGGTGCCGTTGTAGGGGCAGGCCTTGTGTCTGCCCGAACCTGCTCCCAAGGCGCTGAACGGGCGACCACAAGGGTCGCCCCTACATAACGGCCCCCGTTTGAGATTTGTCAGACAGAGCCTAGCGTGAGTCGTCGTCGGAGGCGAAGAGGCCCCCCGGCCCGTCGGCCGGGCGGCGCTTCGGGGCGTCGACGCCGAGGCACGCGTAGCCCCGGTCCAGCGCGACGCGGCCCTGTCGCGTGCGGCCGACCATGCCTTCCTTCAACAGGTACGGCTCGACCATGTCAACCAGGGTGTCCACTTCCTCGTTGAGGGTGGCGGCGAGGGCCTCGATGCCGACCGGCCCGCCGTGGTAGTAGTCGATGATGGTCTTGAGGAACCTCCGGTCCAGCTCGTCGAGGCCGTGCTCGTCGATGCCTTCCATCCGGAGGGCGTCGCGGACGACGTCGACATCGGCCCGGCCGTCGCCCTTGACCTGGGCGAAGTCGCGGACGCGCCGGACGAGCCGGTTGGCGATGCGCGGCGTGCCGCGCGACCGGCGGGTGATCTCCTGCAGGGCGTCGCCGGTGACCTCGACCTTGAGCAGGTGGGCGGCCCGGGCCGCGATCCGCGCCAGGTCCTCCTCGGGATAAAAGTCGAAATGGTGGAACAGGCCGAACCGCGACCGCAAGGGCGCCGACAGGAACCCCGCGCGCGTCGTCGCCCCGATGAGCGTGAAGGGCTCGAGGCTCAGATTGAACGCCCGGGCGAAGCTGCCGCGGTCCATCGTGATGTCGATCTTGAAGTCCTCCATCGCCGGGTAGATGTACTCCTCGACCACGGGACCCAGGCGGTGGATCTCGTCGATGAAGAGCACCTCGCCGCGCTGGAGATTGGTCAGGATGCCCACGAGGTCGGCCGGCCGGGTGAGCGCCGGACCGCTTGTCGTGCGGATGGCCGTGGCCATCTCGTTGGCCACGATGTGGGCGAGCGTGGTCTTGCCGAGGCCCGGCGGACCGTGAAAGAGGACGTGCTCCAGCGGTTCGCTGCGGCGCTTTGCCGCCTCGATGGCGATGCGGAGCTTCTCGACCAGCGCGCCCTGGCCGATGCACTCGTCGAGCCGCTCGGGGCGCAGCGACCAGTTGAACCGGTCCTCGCCCGGTCCCGACGACTCGGCGCTGACGATGCGTTCTCGGGGCATCCCGGCTCCCTATCGCATGGCGTGGCGGAAACAGTCCTGCACGAGTCTCTCGGCGGTGTCGGCCTTGCTGCCGGCGGCCAGGGTGCGGCCGACAAGGTCCTCGGCCTCCGAACGGCGGTAGCCGAGCTGCATCAGGGCCTCGACGGCCTCGGCCTGGAGGCCGGTGGCCACCGCCACCGCGGCCGGCTCGCCCCGACCGACGTGGAACTCCTGGAGCTTGCCGTTGAGTTCCGCGATGGCCTTCTCGGCCGTGCGGCGCCCGATGCCCGGCAACTGCGACAGGGCTGCCACGTTGCGGGCCTCGATCGCCGCGGCGATGTCGGCCGTCGGAATCGTGATGCTCTTCAGGCCCTTCGAGACGCCGATGCCCGGCACCGTGATGAATCGCAGGAAGAAGTCGCGCTCCGGCTCGGTCAGGAACCCCACCAGGCGCGGCACCATCTGGCCGAACGAGGCGTTGCCCTCGATGTACTCCAGCGTGAACAGCGTCACCCGCTGGCCGAGCCGCGCCTGGAGGTCCGGCAGGCTGACCGCCGGCACGAGCACCTCGTACGTCAGGTCGTCGACGTCCATCAAGACGCCGGTACGGCGGACTTCGCCGATGGTTCCGCGAATGCGGGCAATCATGGTGCAGCTCTTCCCCCTTTCGCGTTTCGCGCCGCTCGGCCGCCGTGACCGGCCATCCGCCAGTGGCACAGGGCAATGGCCAGGGCGTCGGCCACGTCCGGCGGATGCGGCGGCTTCGGCAGGCGGAACGCCGCCTGCACCGCCCGCTGCACCTGCCGCTTGTCGGCGTGACCGCTGTTGGTCACGGCCTGCTTGATCCGGTTCGGCGAGTAGCTCGCCACCGGCACGCCGGCCTCGGCGGCGGCCAGGAAGATGACGCCCCGCGCGTGGCCCATCAGGATGGCCGTCTTCGGGTGCGAGTAGGTGCTGAACAACTCCTCGACCGCGACGACGTCGGGCCGCAGTTCACGGATCGCGCTGCTGACACCATCATAGATTTCCGCGAGCCGCGCCTCCAGGCTTTTCCGGGCGTCGGCGCGGACCACCCCGGCCTCGACCAGGGCTGCGGCGCCGCCCGCGACGTCAATGAGGCCGTAGCCGGTCCGCTGCAAGCCAGGATCGATGCCGAGAATTCGCATGGGACCTCTTCGAAGGGTGACAGTGGCCTCAAGGGACAGTCCACGGTCGGCAGACGATTGCGGACCGTGGCGCTCAACGACCCAACGGCGCATGGCCACGCAAGCGTGGCCATGGCACCCATCAGGCTACTCGATCGTCCAGGTGGTGCCGTCGGGGCCGTCTTCGAGCTTGACGCCCATGGCCGTGAGCTTGTCGCGAATGGCGTCGGCCGCCTTGAAGTCCCCGGCCTTGCGGGCCTCCTGCCGCATCTCGAGCATCCCGGCGACGAGCTTGTCGACGACAGCCGTCGTCCCCGAGGCGTCGTCCTGGTAGGCATCCTTGATGATGCCGAGCACGTCGCCGCCGAGGCGCCGGAACGCCGCGTCCACCGCCTCGAGCGAGCCCCGGGTGGCCGACCTGTCGCGGGCCATCGTGTTGGCGTCGCCCGCGAGGTCAAAGAGTGCCGCCAGGGCGCCGGCGGAGTTGAAATCGTCGTCCATCGACGCGCGGAACCGCTCTTCCGTCTCGGCGAGGCGTTTGGCGACCACGTCCGACGGCGGGCCGTCCGGGGCGGCGGCGGCCGCCTTGCGGACCGCCTTCACCGCGCCCGTGAGCCGCTCGTACCCGGTCCGCGCCGCCACGAGCGAGTCCTCCGAATAGTCGAACGGGCGGCGGTAATGGCTCTGGAGAATCACCATCCGCAGGACCATCGGGTCGAACCGCGTGAACGCGTCGCGCAGGGTGACGAAGTTGCCCAGGCTCTTGCCCATCTTCTGCCCGCCCGCGGTGACCATGTTGTTGTGCAGCCAGTATTTGGCGAACGGCACGCCGTAGGCCGCCTCGTGCTGCGCGATCTCGTCCTCGTGGTGCGGGAACATGTTCTCCAGCCCGCCGCCGTGAATGTCGAACGTCTCGCCGAGGTACTTCACGCTCATGCACGAGCACTCGATGTGCCAGCCGGGGTAGCCCATGCCCCAGGGCGAGTCCCACTGGAGGACGTGACCGGGCTCGGCGCGTTTCCAGAGGGCGAAGTCGGCCGCGTGGCGCTTGTCGGTGCGCGCCTCGACGCGCGTGCCGCTCTCGGCCTCGTCGAGCCGGCGCCGCGACAGCTTGCCGTAGTCGGGCCAGCTCGCCACGTCGAAGTAGACGTTGCCCTCGACTTCGTACGCGTGGCCGCGCTCCACCAGCCGCCGGGCCAGCGCGATCTGCTCCGGGATGTGGCCCGAGGCGCGCGGCGAGATGTCGGGCCGCACGACCGCCAGGGCGTCCATGTCGTCGAAGTACCGCCGCGTGAACGTCTCGGCGAGCTGGAGCGGGTGGACCTTCTCCAGCGCCGCCCGCTTCTCGACCTTGTCCTCGCCCTGGTCGGCGTCGTCCGTGAGGTGGCCCACGTCGGTGATGTTCTGCACGTAGCGGACCGTGTAGCCGAGGAACCGCAGGTAGCGGACCATGAGGTCGAACGAGATGTAGCTCTTGGCGTGGCCGATGTGGGCGTCGCCGTAGACGGTAGGCCCGCAGACGTAGATGCCGACGAACGGGGGATTCAAGGGTTCGAACGGCTCGTGCTCACGCGTCAGGCTGTTGTAGACTCTCAGTGCCATGCGACTCCTCACACAGGCTTCGTCAGCGCGATTTGACTACGCGACGACGACGACGGCGTAGCAGGCAATGGCCTCTTGCCGGCCGACGGGCCCGAGCCCCTCGTGGGTGCGTGCCTTGACGGCGACGGCCTCGGGCGGCAGGTTCAGCAGGTCGGCCACGCTCTGGCGGATTTCCTCCTTGGCCGGCCCCAGCTTGGGCCGCTCGGCCAGGATGGTGATGTCGGCCGAGCGGACATGATAGCCCGCGGCGGCCGCCTCGTCGATGGCTGCGCGGACGATCTCGCGGCTGTCGAGACCCTCGGTGGCCGGGTCGCTGTCGGGAAAGTGCTCGCCGATGTCGCCGGAGCCGATGGCCCCGAACACCGCGTCGGCCAGGGCGTGGAGCACGGCGTCGCCGTCGCTGTGGCCCAGCAGGCCGCGGTCCGACTCGATGCGCGCCCCGCCCAGCACGAGAGGCCGGCCAGCTGTCAGCCTGTGAATGTCATAGCCGAACCCCACGCGCGGCATGGTCTTCATGGCGGCTCACTTCCGGGCCCCGTCCGGCGCGAACGTGTTTGGCGTGGACCGTCTGAACTCCCGTTCCGGGGGTGCCATGGCCACGCTTGCGTGGCCATGCTTGCTGTCCAGAAGTTCGCATGCTCACGCAAGCGTGAGCATGGCACCCACGCCAAACACGTGCCTCGGCGCTGCCTCAATCCGGCCCAGTCTATCCGCGGCGGGGCAGGGGTTCAAGGGGGTAGTTCCTCGCGGGCGGCACCGCGGCCCGCGCCGGGGCAACAGACGAGGCCGCGCCTGCCATGGAGCGCGGCCCCGCGGACTCTCTCTGTGATTGGCGGCTGGGCCGCGGCAGGAATCGCGGCGGCGCCTACGGCCTGGCGGACAACTCCTTCAGTCGCCGCATCGCCTCGTCGACGTGCTGCGTGTTCTGGCTCTCCTGGACGACCAGGTTGTAGAGCCTGACGGCCTTGTCGCGCATCATGAGTTTCTGATCGTAGAGGCGTGCCGCGTTGAACCGGGCCGGATGCTGCGTCCTCGGGTTCCACTGGAAGCACCGCTCGTAGCAGACCACGGCGCGGGCGTAGTCCTGGTGGTACCAGCCTTCGTAGATTTCGCCCATGCGGAAGGCCGCGTCGTCGATCTTGTCGCTCGTCGGATAGTCGGCGATGATGGTCCGGAACTTCTGGAGGGCCGTTTTCAGCTTGCCCCTCTTCTCCCGCGGGAAGGCGGGGTAGTCCTTGAACTCTATGCCTTCGCGGAAGAGCAGGTCGGCCGCCGAGACCGAGGCGATGGGCTTCAGGTCCGGGCCGGCCAGCTCAACTTCGCTCAGGTAATGGTACTTGTCGATGCCGATGAGTTCGGCCAGTTCCTTCTCGGCCCACTGGAGCTTGATCGTGTCGTGCGTGTCGACGTAGTGGCCCTTGAGGGCCTGAAGCGCCAGGCGGTAGGCCTCGCGGGCCACGGCAACGCGCTCCGCCAGCTCGACCTCGTTCATGGTGCTGGCCACGGGCCTGGCGGCTGGGGCCTGCATCTCGGCGGGCCTGTCGGCGTCGGGCGTCGCCTTGAGCGTGTCGACGTCCGGCGGCGCCACGGGCTCCTCTGCCGCCTGGAGGTCCTTCTCGACCAGTGTCTTCCCGGTCTCCATGTCGGGCGCGACCTCGACGGCCGTGACCGGCTCCTCGACCGGCTCGGCGGTGATCGCCGGCTTCTCCGGTTCCGCCGGCTCGGGCTCCGGCGCGACCGGCTCGGCGGTGATGGCGGGCTCCTCCGGCTCGGGCTTCGCGGGTTCCGGCTCCTCGGCCGTGACCTTGGGGCCCTGCTCGAGGACGTCGGCGCCGACATCGTGCTCTCGCGGCGGCGGCATGGGGACCGTATCGTCCTGGGCGAACACACTCGTCGGGACGACCAGGCAGACACCCAGCGCAGCGCAGAGGGTCAAGAGTCTCATCGCAGGCTCCTCTCGGATATGGGGCCACCGTCGCCGGTGACGGCGCTCAGCCGGCCACGTGGATGGCCTTGCCCCCCACCGGCGGACGGTACCATGGTAATTCGTCGCCTCCGCAAGCGTCAAGCGAAAACTCATCTGGGTTGGGCCGAAGGGTGTGCCGTGGAAAAGTGGCATGAGGGCGCCACGGTCAGGCCCCGACGTCGCAGCGCCGCGGCGCCGGGAATGACCGTGGCAGCGGCGGCACGGACAGTCGTCCCGATGGCATCGGGACGGCTTGCCCTGAGCGGAGTCGAAGGGCCTGTCCGTGGCACCCGTTATTAGAATGAGGTGCACCTGGGCCGAAACACGCCCGCGGCCCGGCGATGAGCGTGTCGCGGCGGGGGGAGGCCGTTGGCTTGCACGCATTTCCCCGGCCGCTGGGTCGGGCCGCTAGGATTTCCTTCTTCGCAGTATGAGCCCCGCCATCGCCACGGCGACTACACCAATCGTCGCGGGCTCAGGAACCAGCGTCATCTCGACCAATGTGCTGCTGATGAAGAACTGGTCCGGCGGGCTGAGCGCCTGACCATCGTTGCCCTCGATGTGCAGTCTTCGCATGTCAGGCCACGCCGCCAGGTCGGGCGCCGTCAGCGGCAGGGCGACGCTGTCAACTGCCGTGGCGCCATGGTCCTCCAATTGGATGCACATCCAACGCACGCCCGGACTGGTGAGGGGATCCTGCTGAAGCGAGTTGACTCCGTAGACGTCCATACCGTTGCGATTGTCGAGGACTGAGACCTGGAAGTAAGCCAAGTTCGTCAGGTCGGTAGTAAAGACCAACGTGCCGACGTGGACCGTCATGCCGTAAGGCGGCGTATCGTACCGATACTCGCCGAAGTCAGCCGCCACGGTGACGTCGGCGCACTCGGAGTCATAGGTGTACCGCCCGGAGATCAAGTCGTCCGCATCCACCGCCCCGCCGAGCAGATTGTCCTCGTCCAAAACGTAGTCTACCTTGGCGACGAACTCGACAACGATGAGGTCCGCTGTGGCTTGCTCCGGCATGTGCAGGAGCAGCATGACAGCAAACACAGTGGCCGACAACCACCCCTGGAACCCACCGCGCACGACAGTCGCAATCGCACTCATGCTCCACCTCCCTGCGAGTCTCATGAAGGGACGCAAGAACGGCTGGCCGCAGTGCTGCGGGATGCGACGGATCCCAGCCTGTCACACGGCGCCGGAGATGACGCGGACCCTTGAGCAGACTCCCTCAGCCCACATGGCAAAGGATATGTCAAACATCGTGGATTGTCAACAGAGAAATCAATGTGCCCGCCCCCGGGTGCGGTAGTGAAGCGTCGGCCTCGGCCGAGGGGCCGTTCGCGGATGGATGGCACCATACGCTCTACATTCGGCTGACCCGCAGGGCGACGTCGTCGCTGTAGGCCGGCAGTGCGAGCGCGGCCGCGCCGCCCGCGTGGTCGAGCGCCTCGGCAGCGTCCACTTCGCCCGTGGCGGTGTTGACCCACTCGGCCTCGTAGCGTCCGGGCGGGAGGACGGCGACCAGGCGCGACAGCCCGTCGCCACGGATGTAGAAGGCATAAGCCTTGCCGGGGACGGCCAGGGCCCGCAGGGTGACCCCCTCGGGCCGGTGCCCGATGAGTATCTCGTTGGCGGGCCGCATGGGGGTGAGATCGAACCCGTCGATGAACTCCTTGAGGATCGACAGTTGTCTGCGCAGCCGCGGACCGCCGCCGCTCGGGCTCGCTTTGAAGTCGTAGGTCCCGTCGGGGTGGCTCGCGGTGAACGAGTAGTCGAGGTGGCTGTACACCGCGCCGCCCGCGATGAGAAACTCCCATCCGTCGCAGCGGTAGGGCAGGTCGTCGCGGCCGCGGAAACCGGTCTCGTCGAAGGCCACCGGCCGCGCGAGGTCACGGTTCAGCACAAGGCTGTCGGGCGGATTCGAGTAGTGGAAGTTCAGCACCGACACCGCGGGATTCGGCCGCTCGATGCGGCACGACCCGTTGGCGATGTTCTGGGCGATGAGGTGCCGGGCCGGCAGGCGCGACTCGGTCTCCGCGATGGTCGCGGCGACGTGCTCCTGCCAGCCGTCGCTCACGGCGGAGGTCTTCGGGCTGATCGACTTGATGTACGGCTCGTTGCAGATCTCCCAGTAGAGGTTGTCGAACGCGTTGAGCTCGGTCACGATCTTGCGGACCATGGCGGTCTCGACGCCGGTGAGGTCGTCGTGTTCGAGCGTGTAGACGTGATCCATGTCGGTGCCGCCGACGCTGCTCGTGTTGTTGGCGGCGTTCATCGGGCAAACGTCCCAGTGCTCCGGGCCGTAGAACGGGCAGAAGAGAACCAGTTCGACGACGATGCCGCGCCGCCCGGCCTCGGCCACGAAATCCTTGAGCCGTGCGAAGTACGCCTCGTCCCAGCGCGACAGGTCGAACTTGTTGCCTCCGTCGGCGGCGCCGCTCTGGTCGCTGCGAGCCCAGGGGCAGAGGTGCCGCCCGGGAGCGGGGGCCAGCGGGTTCCGCTCGATCTTGAACGAGCCTTCGACCTCGCGGTAGACGCCGCTGAAGGTCCGCGTCAGGTTGAACCCGCACCGCTGGAGCTCGTCGAGGTAGCGGGAGAAGTCGATATCGGCGTTCAGAACCGCCCCGTAGTGCTCGCCGGAGGTGACGAGCACGGCCGCGCGGTCGCGCCAGAGGAAGTAGTGCGGATTCTCGGGATGTACCGTGATGGGCGCCATGGCGTTGTGCTCCTTACCGGGCCAGGAAGCGTTTCAGGTTTCCCGCGAAGACCTTGTCGGCGGCGGCGTCGCTCAGGCCGAGCGCTGCCATGATTCCCCGGTCGCGGTCGATCCACTCGCGGGCCCACCGGGCGTCGTAGCCCGGCGCGGTGCCGTCGGTGCCGAAGAAGACGTTGTCCTCGACGTCGTAACCGACCGTGAAGAGTTTCTCCAGGACCTCGCGGCGGTAGACCGGCGGCGTGCCCGGCGTGGTGTCGATGAACATCTCGACGCGGGCGTCCGGACGCGAGCGCCGCGCCATCTGAAACTTGCCGTACACCGCGATGAGTTCGTCGCACCACGGCCAGCCGACGTGGGCCAGGGCGAACCGCAGGCCGGGCACCTCCAGCAGCGCCTCGAACTCCACCGGGCGAGACCGGGCCGACGACGGGCAACCGTCCCAGAGTATGCCGCAATGAAACAGGATGGGCCGCCCTGCGCCGGCGATCTCTCGGTACGTCGCCATGGCGCGGGGATCGCCGACGGCGTGCCGGTTCGGGATGACCTTGAACCCCGCGGTGTCGCACTCGACCGCCCGGGCCACCTGGTCGGTGGCGTCGGGCTCCGTCGGGTCGATCCAGAAGAACGGGGCCAACCGGGGCAGGGCCCGCGTCCATTCCACCAGACCGTCCAGCCTCGCCGGGGCAGGCATGGGGTCGGAGTGCCTGCCGAACGACGCGGGCGGGCGCGAGATGAGCACGCCGCCCTCGACCCCGGCGTCATGCAGGGCCGATGCCAGCTCGTCCGGACGCCCTTCGCCCGGCACGAGGTGAATGTGACCGTCAAGGACCATCGCTGCGCTCCCAATAGCGTGCCGTGGGTCTGACAGGCTCTCGCACGGCGCGCGGGACGGTCCGTCACGGACGCGGCGCGCCATCGTGACATGTAACCCCTCGCCGGCATCACTGTAGCGGATATCCGGTCGGCGACCACGCCAAAACCGTGTCGCCCCGGTGGCGGTCGCGTGCTAGACTACGAGCGGTTTCCGTTCGGTGCGGCGAGCAACATCGGGAGGTGCGTTATGGGACCGACACGGTGCGTGGCGATGGTTGTGTTTGTTGTGAGCGTTCTTGCGTCCGTGGCTGTGGGCGCGATGCCCAGGCCGGTGCCCGACGATGCCCTGGCGAAGATCATTGCCGATGCGCCGCCGGTGCCGGTTGACCTCCGCCTGGGCCTCAAGATGCACCTGATCGACTTCATCGACTGCACCAACTCGGACGATCCGCACGACTTTCGCGACCAGGGCACGAGCAAGGTGATCGACGGTCCCGCGGGGAAGTATCGCGTCACGGCCTCGCACCGCCACGCGTTCTTCTCCTACGCGTATCGCACCGCCGGGCGCGACCAGCCGGTGGTCCTTGTGATCGAGTACCCCGACGACGGCGAGCGGGTCATCAGCTTCATGACCGACGACTCGACGCGATCGCCCACCCGGCAGGGGGCCTACGCCCAGGAGACGGGCGTCTACACGGGCAATCCGCTGCCGCTGACGAACCGGATGCAGCTCTTCACACTCTTCGCCTGGCCGCAGGACGATTGGTCGCCGCTCATGGTGTTCAACTTCGCCCGCTATGGTTCCTCGGGTGCCGCGAGCCGCATTTGGGTCTACGCGGTTGACGCGATGCCGCCGCTCGAGGTCGATGAGCCCGACCCGGCGAACCCGCGCGTCCTCGACGCCTTCTTCTGCTGCTCGTTCCTGGCCAAACGCGATAACTTCGGCTACAAGAGCCCGAAGTCCATCGAGCACATGTGCGACTACTTCAACCTCATCGGCGTCAACCGGGCCACCATGATGGTCTACATGAACCAGTCGTGGGGCGCCGCGTGCACCATTCCCGCCTGGGACGCCGACGACAAGGGCTACCTGGACGACATCCTGACGCAGATGGACCGCAAGGGCGGCGTGACATTCATCGCGGGCATCGTCGCCGACGGGATGTACGGCAAGGTCATCGCCGGCGGCAAGGAGGTCGCCAAGATGCCCCCCGACGAGGCACGGGCCGTCATCATCAAGGGCTTCGACCAGTTCATCGACCGTTACGGAAAGTACAAGGCTCTCAAAGGCGTGGCCCTGGGCAGCATGGAGACCATCGGCTTCTTCGACACGCTCCAGTCCAAAAGTATCGCCGACGACGTGGTGGCCCACATCCGCAAGCGACGGCCCGATTGGGAGGTGCTGACCTACGTGGGCAACGTGCGGCTCCAGACGCCGCAGTTCGACGGCAAGCAGGGCCCGGCGGCCTGGGACGTCGTCGCCGAGTGGGAGTCCGCCGGGAGCAAGCCCTGGTCGGCGTTCCTGGCCGGCAAGGTCCACGACAACTGGAAGAAGTGGAAACACGACCCCGCCGACCTGAAGGCCATCCCGGGCCTCAGCGTCTACGAGATGTTCCACCCCGACGACCACCGCCTGCACGATCTTTACCGCCAGGAGCCGCGCGCCATGATGTGCTACGACGTGGACCGCTCGCCGGAGCGGAGCCTCATCGCCGACACGCCGCAGGCGGCCATTTTCAGCACATTCTCCGAGGGCGAGGTCGGTCTGCACAAGGACGTGAACTTCTGGTACACGAACCCGTGGACGGCGCCGGACTTCAACGCCGCGGGCCCGTTCGCCCTGGCCCCGTTCGCGCGGGCGGTGGCGCACCGCGACCGGCAGGCCATCTCGGCCGGCACGTGGAGCATGAAGTACTTCGGTTTGGAGTCGCAGATGCGGCGGTTCGCGCGGGCGTTCCGCTCCCTGCCGCCGGTGGACATGCAGCCCATGAAGATGGCCATGCGCGAGGTCGCCGGGCCGCCGGACTCCACGGATGTGGCCGTCGGTCGCTGGGTCCGCTACAAGGGCAGGCGATACGTGGCCGTCCAGAGCCGGGTGCCGCTGCCGTGCAAGGTGCAGGTGGATTCGAAAACCTTGACGCTCGAACCGTATGGGCTGGCCGCGTGGTCGGATGACGCCGAGAGTGAACCGGCCCTGACCCTGGGCCACCACGCGGACTACGTGCGGTGGGTCGAGGACCGGATCGCGCGGTACGAGAAGCTGGTCGAGGAGGTCAAGGCGCTGAACCCGGAGGCGGTGCCGGCCGTCTACCTGGCGGCGGGTCGCCGGGCGCGCAGCCGCCTGGCCGAGGGCCATCCCTGGGCCGCCGACATCGAACTGGGCGCGGGGCTCGTCAATGAGATGACGCTGCGCAAGGAGATTCTCGATCCGCCGGCGCTGAGCGCACCCCGGGTCAAGGCCGCCCCGCCGATGACCGGCGACCTCGATGCCTGGCCCGCGGTCGCTTCGGACGTGACGGCCGAGGGCGGAGAGTTCCTGGCCGGCAACATCTACTCGCCCAACAGTTGGACCGGGCCGGACGACCTGTCGATGCACCTCAGGTTCGCGCACGACGGCGAGAGGCTGTACCTGGGCATCGAGGTCCGCGACAGTGTCCTGCACAAGGGCGACCAGTGCCAGGTGAAGGTCGCCCTGGGCGGCGGGTACCTCGACTGGCGCGGCGTGCAGCAGAAGATCGATCTCACGTGGGGCATCGACGCCCCGCTTGAGGGCGACCAGCTTAAGGGCACCGGCAAGGGCGGGTTCCAGTTCACCTGCCGCCGGACTGGCAAGGGGTATCTCGTCGAGGGCTCGGTCGCGCTGAACGAACTTGGCGTGAAGCCGGGCGAGACCGTCGGCTTCCTCGCGATGGTTAACGACCAGGACGGCACGCCGAACCTGGCCAAACAGAGTTGGGCACGCAAGCAGGAGATGCTCGTCCCGCACAGGCCGAGCTTTGCGTACTGGAGCGACGCGCGGAACTGCGGCAAGCTGGTGCTGGGGAGGTAGGGTGCGTGCTCGCACCCACGGGGACGAAACCCCCGCATTCCCGCGTGGCTGCCCTTCGACTTTTCTCAGGGCCCCAAGCCAGGTCGAGGGGCAAGAAGCCACTCTACGGGCTGGTTATGGGGAAGTAGGTGCACCCCCGTTGCGCCTAATGGGGGTTTGATGTAGAGCGGGGTCCGGTTCGCCGGTAAGATGGACGGTCACGTCCTTTGGGCCGGCGCGATGCGTCGCATGTGGCTCTAAATGCGGAGGCTGACGATGAAGCATGGTCTGATAGCGATGGCCGTTGCGGTAGTCCTCGTGACAAGTATCCCGGCCGTGGCGGGGCCGCCCAAGGCCCTGAGCGATGAGCGGTTGGCCGCGGTTGTGCGGACGGCCCCGGCGTGTCCGGGGGACCTCGACCTGGGTCTCAAGGTGCAGTTGATCGATTACATTGACTGCACCAACCCCGGCGACCCGCACGACTTCCGCGACCAGGGCACCAGCAAGGTGGTCACCGGCTCGGCGGGCAAGTACCGCGTGACGGCCGCGCACCGCCACGCGTTCTTCAGCTACGCGCACCGCTCGGCCGGCCGCGACAAGCCGGTCCTCGTGGTCATCGAGTACCCGGACGACGCGGACCGCGTCATTGGCTACACGAACCACGACTCGATGCGCCCGGCGAAGGCCCACGTCTCGTTCACGCAGGAGACGGGCGTGCTGACCGGCGGGGCGCTGCCGGTGTCGAACGGGATGAAGTATTTCACGCTGGTCTCGTGGCCGCAGGACGACTGGACGCCGCTCATCGTGCTCAACTACGGCCGCGCGGGTGGCGGGGGCGCCGCCGCACGCGTCTGGGTCTACCGCATCGACGCCTTCGAGCCGCTCGAGGTCGACGCCCCCGACCCGGCGAACCAGCGGACGCTCGACGCGTTCTTCTGCCTGGCGTTCCTGGCCAAGCGCGACAACTTCGGCTGGAAGAGCAAGCAGTCGATCGAGCACATGTGCGACTACATGAAGCTGATCGGCGTCAACCGCGTCACCATGGAATGCTACGCCAACCAGGGCTGGGGCGCCATGTGCACGGTCCCCGCGTGGGATATCGCCGACGACAAGGGCTACCTGGATGACATCCTGACGCAGATGGACCGCAAGGGCGGCGTGGACTTCCTGCTGGGGATCGTGGCCGACGGGATGTACGGCTCGGTCCTGGCCGGCGGCAAGAAGATCAGCGAGCTGCCGCGCGACCAGGCACGCGAGGTGCTCCTCAAGGGCTTCGACCAGTTGATCGACCGCTACGGCAAGTACAAGTCGATGAAGGGCTTCGCCCTGGGCAGCATGGAGACCATCGGGTTCTACGACACGCTGCTGAAGCACAACCTGGTGGACGAGGTGGTGGCCCACATCAAGCGGCGCCGGCCGGACTTCACGGTCATCACCTACGCTGGCAACGTGCGGCTCCAGACGCCGTATTTCTCCGGCAGGACGGGCTGCCCGATGACCACCTGGGACG
>Ga0272441_10002907_pt1 | contig 33824 bp, 26 predicted proteins | sample SSMProp6N_FD_193582 | JGI IMG/M metagenome (GOLD analysis project Ga0272441, IMG submission 193582) | Marine sediment archaeal communities from Little Sippewissett salt marsh, Falmouth, MA, United States - SSM-Prop-6N | ecosystem: Environmental > Aquatic > Marine > Wetlands > Sediment ... | reverse complement strand
TACGTTGTGGGGCACTGCTCATTCTCACAGATCTCTATAAATCCGTCATTCGCGTTTACCGTGACCATAGTTCCGTTATCTAACGAAAGTATGTCTTCTGCTACTTGGTCCACCAGAGGAATCTCACTGATGATTGCACCTACGGCCACTATGGCCTCAGATTTCAGATTGATCATTGCCGCTGGAGCAAGTCCTCTTTTTTTGAGTTGATATATCACGTAAGAGCCTACGGTGGAACCTTTTCCTTCCGGAAATATGAGTACCTTCCCTTTGATGTTCTGTCCATATAGCTCGTGGTTTGGATCCACTACCTCTCCGGAATTTGGGTCAACTGTACCCAAAAATGATATGGGATCCTCGGTGATCAAAGCAGGTCCTGTGGCAGAACCTCCTGACACTTTATGACAGTCAATTATCATTCAATCTCTCCTGGTGGCCATTTTGATGCAGTCTTCGGTGGTTCCGAAGGCTGCCTTTGTCTTGCACAGGCTGGGAACGTAGGCCAAAGCCTTGCCCGAGTTGACCATTATTTTGCGGCGGCTTTCGCTGGCTGGGGACACCACCATACAAGTGTCACAGAAAACTTTGGCTCCACTACTCTCTATTCGTTCCACCAATTTGGGGCATTGTTCAGCAATCCCGCGAGCAGTGCAAATCCAAAGATCGCGATTGATTTTTTTACCAGAAAGGAGGTCTGCCAACCGTTTTAGTTCACCTTTAGAGCAGTGAGGACAGCCCACTGCAACGGTATCTACGTCTTCGTCACCTGAATTTTTCTCGTAGATTTCTCGAATTTCTGCGGCTTCCACGGTTATCTCTTCTGCACATTCTTGGGAGAAATGAGCCCTTTCATCGAAGTAGTAAAGAGCAACAGATCCACTGGCAGCCATGGCAGCACCCAGGGTTTTCAGCTCATCTAATTTCGGCCCCTTTCTGAAATTGAATTTAGGAACTCCGCCACCTACCTTTCTTCCCACCAAGTACCCTAATGCTCCAAAGTCCGATCCCTTTAGGTCTGCATTTACCAATATTTTGTGGGTAGGTATACGATTCTCGTTTAGATGGTAGCCGTATTGGGGGGTTTTTCCCACTAGGGCTGCGGCTAATGCAGAAGGGCCACCTTCTCGATTGGTTTTGGCTCCAATCACCGAGTTGGCGAAGGAAACTGCTGAAGATTCGCTCCAGGCCAAATTATCACCCGGACGAGCAATTTGTGGATATATATTGTACGGTGTGCATGTACAGTCCGTGGAGATGCCCAGTTCTTTGTAGGCTTTTATTACTGCCATTTGTTTCTGAGCGAACTCTTCGTCAATTCCCATATCCTTCCAGCGCGTGAGGTCCATTCCCGCGGGGTTTAGGATGCTTGGAACTTTGACCTGGCCTTTTAGGTCGGATATCCATTCTAGACCTGCGTCTCCAATGTTTTTGTAGGAAACTCCGGCCACCTGGACGCTGGTTACAGGGATCAACTTGTCAGCACCGTAAATGTCGCCCAGCGCCACCAAAATTTCCATGGCCCGTCTGAGGGTCTCGCCCCGTTCTCCCTGGAGTATTTCCTCGTCCTCTCTGGAAAGGTGCATGATTTTCTCTTTGATACGGGAATATAAAAAGTCTCAGATCAGCTTGTTGATGGGGTGTTCCAAAGAGGGCCAAACCTCCAAGTCGTGGACTGCCTCAGATATTAAAATGTCTGTCATGGCTGCCACTGGGAATATGTTAGCGGCATTCTCGATTGGGCCATATAGCACGAAGTCTCCACCTGCTAATATCTGCAAGCCTGCTGAAGATGAATCACAGCAGGCGTTGGATATTTTGTCTTGTTTTCGGAGCCAGCTCCAAGAAGACACTGCGTTGTGTATCCCCGAGCCAACTGGCAAACCGAATTTGGATTTGATAACTACTGTGGTGCGAAAGGCCTTTCCTGCGCCATCGCCTATAGGCATAACCCCAGGGTCAATTAACAGATTGTTAATGCCCATATCTCTAGAACGATCGATTAGCCCACATTTTCCGTCTACACTTTTCTCCCCTAGAATTTTAAGCGTGCCATCCACGCTGGAATCCGCAGGATTGTAGGCCAATACGATGGCTGAGTCCACATCCGATTCTTTCAAGGCATTTTCCTCTGATTCGGTCATGCCCACACTTACGCTGTTGTAAATGGACTTGTCGGCATAACCTATTTCTGAAACTAATTTTGCCATTTTTGATCTGGTTTGGAAATCCGCTGAGTCCAGGATAAGTGGCCCCTTCCAAATTTCCTCTACGAAATCGAGGTATTTTTGGAAGGCCTTTCCAGTTTTGGCGTATATGTGAAGTATTGCCGGGTTTCCAGTCTCTTCGGACAGTGACGCTTGCCTGTTAATCAAATCTTCCGCTATTTTTCGATTGAATGTGCCATTGTCTTCGTTTTCCAATATCTTATGACCATGATAAAATATGGTTCCACAGAGCGTAGTGGGGTTTTCACCTGGTTGTCCCCCCATTTTCGCTCCCGCCACGTTAACCACAGTTTGTTCTCTGGCAAATCTGTACACCGGCTCACCACATATAATTCCCGGAATCCGGGCATCGTTAAACACTATACTTCGAATTTTCAATGATCTTCAGAGTTTTTTGTTTCAAATCCAAGACGTCTAAGTTAGAGGGCTCTAGTTTGAGGGCCATATCGAAATTTTCCAGAGCTTCTTGGTATCTGTGTAAAGCCAATAGAGATATCCCCTTAACAACCCTACCTGGCACGAAATCGGGATTTTCCCTCACAATTTCTTCTGCCAAGTCGATTACATCCTGGTATCTTCTCATCTTGGATAATGGGCCCAGCTTGTTGAACTTGTAGCTGAATTCATCCGGTTCTAGCTCCTGCATGAAGTTCAAGAAATCGACGGTCTCTTGTAACTCTCCTCTCTCATAACTGATTCCAGCCAAATCGTTCCAGTCTTCTGGATCGCGGAGTTGAGGTGCTTTTTTTGTTCCTCTCCGATAGCAATCCTTCGCTTCATTGACCCTGTCCAATTTGCGAAGCGTTGTGATTTTGGATATCCAAGCTCTGGTGTGTTCGGGGTTGATCTCGATGGCACGATCGAGGTAGTCTATAGCCTGTTCATCTTTTCCTAAAATTGATGATATGCTTCCTACGAGGTTTAGAGCTTCTAAATCTTGAGGTCTTCGTTCCAGTGCTTCTTCTGCGCTATTCAGGCCCTTTTCTAGTTTGCCAAATCCCACGTAGGCTACAGCTAGCTTCAACCAAGCAATGCCATCTGAAGCATCGTCGTCTGTTAATTTCCTGAAAAATTCGATGGCATCTTCGAACTTATCAGTATGCATTAAAAGAACGCCTTCTTCGTACTTGTCTTTCACCATCGTTTACTTCCCCTCAGAGCTAAATGCTGCAATTTGATCTTATCACACAGGATAGCTGGATATTATGAGATAAAAATGCTCCTTTCCTAACAACAAATAACTTGTATCTCTTTTGCTCATACGTCATCCTTCTGTGACCGTCCAAGCAGAAACGTCCAGAAAAACGTCAGATCCGAACAAAGCGTCACCTTGAACGGCCTTTAAAGTTACATGTGCGGGTCGTCTCTTCACTACGTCCAGGGGTGGTTCTGGATATGCTTCGGATCGGTGGCCGTATATTTTTATTAGTTTGTTTATATCTTCTACTTCGGTGACCCCTATCTTATCTATTATTTCCACCTGTTTTTGAAATCTAGATATAGCTTCAGGTGGCAAATTTTCTATGAAGGGTATGGCACCTTTTGCCCCTATGATGCGTCCTTTATCATCTATCCCATTTCTGTGAAGTGCCATTATGGCATCACCTGGTAGATGGCCTTTGGATTCTATCCCACATACCAGGAGAAAGCGAATGTTGGAGTTGGATATTATGTTGGCCACTACTTTTTCCACACCGAGGTTTTCTGTTTTACAGGGTCCACAGACAGAAGCTCCCTTCACTTGAAGGTGTCCGGCCAAGGTCATTACTGCCACGTTCGATTCAGGGTCGTTTATTAGATAATCCCCGCGTATGGGTGGCCACGTTTTTGGGTCGTAAGTTTGACATTCTAAATCAAAGGCGGAAAATTTTTTTGGTTCGTTCTCCATCAAAAGAGGATAAATCTCTTAATTTAAATCACTGCTGTTTCCTTCATGTTTGACAAGAAGGTTAAATAGGAATACAGAATAAGTAAATATTAATTTGGGAAGTAATTAACCAGTGTGTAATGGGGGGTGATTGCAGGGCATGCCATCTTACGAGGAACGTATACTAAAAGCCATTGAAAATTCAAAAGTGGGTTTGACCACAATGGATGTAGCTAGGCGTTCAGGTGTGAGCAAAACTACGGCTATTAAGTACTTATCTGTTCTCAAATCAGAGGGTAAGTGTGAGTTTGCGGAGGTTGGTCCATCAAAACTCTGGAGAAGTTGTAAACCCAAAAATGAAAAACTTGGGGAATTTGGAATTGATCAGATCGAGTTGAAATCTGGAACTGATAACGTTATTCCATTGCCATTGTCGTTCATAGCTCAGTTGAAGGACGTATCCGATGATGTGACAATTTCCATGTCTTTCAAAGTAGAGCCTGAAAAATTTGAAACATTCATGAATTTAATTAAAAAATATAGTCAACAAAAAGATCCATAACATTTCTATTCAATTAATAAATTACTTAACCAAAGTAATTTTGAAGGCTAACTTATATGTATTAATGCTACTAATTGGCATAGGAGGCATGTGATGCACAGTATGCGTATTCCATCTGAAATAAAAAAGTTTTTTGAAGTTGAGGAGGGGCAAACGCTACTGGTAAAGGGTTTACCTGGTACGGGAAAGACTACTTTGGCCTTTGAAATACTAAATACCGTTTGTAAAAAACATAATGGAATGTACATTTCTACCAGAGTGGATCCAAGGCGGGTTTATGCAATTTTTCCTTGGGTTAGAGACGTTATCCCTTCCCGTAACGTCGTCAATGCCACTCAGAAATTGCTTATTGATAGCTTAAAAAGCATAAACATTGAAGGTTCAAGCTACGAAGTAGTTTTGGATTTTTTTAAAACTTTATTTGAAGGCACCGAAGATATGAACGATCCCATGATCGTCATAGATAGTTGGGACGCGGTGGTCAACTACACATCATACTATTTGGGGGATTCTCAACACAGTCTTGAACAAAATATTTGCGAGTTTGCTCATGATATGGGCATTCACCTAATATTCGTGAGCGAATCGTCAAAGTTGATGCCCCTGGACTACATCGTGGATGGGGTAGTGACTTTGGAGCAGTTCCGGATAATGGGTCCTTTGAACTCTTCAGACGAGTCCCGGCCTAGGGGTATGATGACTCGCTACGCTCGAGAGATTCAACTGAACAAGCTCAGAGGGGTGGAGATTGGCCAAAAGGCCTACACTTGTACTTTACATTCTGGCAGATTCAGATACTTTGAGCCTTGTTTAGAACACATAAACGCCCAGATTATCAGTGATGCAGAGCGCATCCCCGACCCTGCAGCAGGTCGTATCTCCACCGGCATACCCGATCTGGACAAAATTACTGGTGGGTTGAGATACGGATCCTGTAACGTTTTGGAGATCGATCACGGGGTTGGCAAGAGATATTATCCAATTCTAACCGCTCTCGCATCTAACGCGGTGAAGAACGGTAGGGCTGTGCACATTGTGCCCAGCATAGGTTATCAGCTCAGCCCTACGGATATTTTCGTGCCTTCTAATGTCAAAGTCCTGGAACCCGGAGGCGATCGAGAAGAGTGGTGCGAGACTTTGTTTAGTCACTGGGATCAGTTGAGAGAGCTTACGGGATGTCCTATCCTCAACGTAATGGGGATGGATGCCATGGAGTTTGCTTTTGAATACGAAAAGCTGCTCAACATGAGCACCAAATTATTCCAAAAATGGAAAGTGACCAATGACATCAACGTGGTTGTGGTAAAAAGCGGGCAAGAGAGCATTAGAATGATGACCCACATTGCTGATATTTATATAGTCATCACTGAACTTTGCGGTGGCCTCTGCATTTATGGGTTGATTCCCCGAACTGAACCCTATTATTTATCTCAAGACTCTCATAAAAATATACACTTGATACCAATCGTCTAATATTTAACTTATAGTCGAAAACCAATTAGATGATACTAATTATTTTTCGCCATAATAGTGTTTAACGATACGAATAGGCCAAATCTCTAACCCTTGCGTGTTCGATATTAATCCGAACGGTATTGTTAAACACTATAATCGGAATACTACACCAACCACGTAATTTCTAAAAAGAAAAAGGAGGAGTGCGTCTTATTTAGACCGGACCTATACGCAACTCGTTATGAGCTGTCTGCATGATCTCAGAGCCTGGTCCTGAACGCCCCATGAAAGCTATTCCCTGATGGAAGTTGTTCCAGGCCATTTCTGGAGTCTCGATTCGGTTGTTTGCACTCTGATTCACAGGTCCGTTACCCCTGCCATCCACTATGCCGTAAGCGGCTATATCCTGAGCTACTGAATTATAAGAGCCCATTATGTAGGCTGAGTTGCTCATGGTCTGGACCGGGTCTGCCACCCTGATGGGATTTGTTCGGGCGTAGGCGAAGGTCCTCTGTATTAGTGTGTTGCCATCACCGTATACGTTTCCAGAGTTCCAACCGGTTTGGTATATCTCATCTCCATACGCCTGCTGGTCGACTTCTTGAGATACGTAGTTATCATCGCCTACTACCGCTATTGCGTTGGCACCACTCTGAGCGATGTGGTTTCCGGAAGCATCCTGATGCACTCCCTGATCCACTACGTTATTGTTGCCGACTATTGCTGCGGCATTGGCACCGCTCTGTGTTATGTAATTGCCCTGTGCGTTTTGAGAGATATCTTGGTTCAATTGGTTGTTGGAACCGACGACTACTGCAACGTTGGCTCCGTTCTGACTAACATAACCTCCCTCTCCATCCATGGAGATGCTCTGACTAACTTGATTGCCTTGTGCAAAGGCCAAAGTCGATACTGCCAAAAGGGCCATAAACGATGCTATGACCCATCTGGCTGACATTTTTTGTTTCATTTAAACTAACCCCCAATATTTTGGCATATATTTGCCAAAGGAGGAATATTTCCCTCCTTAATGACGGCTAGATGGAATTTAGGGCGAAATGAACGACGTAGTTTCTCTCGCCCTTTGCTTTTGCCGTCGAATCCACCACAGTAATGGTGCTTTAAATGATTATTTTTCATGTAGAGGTAATGTTGATTTGACGTATTCTCCGTGTTACCAACATTATATGGAATGGTATGATTTAGGGCAAACGATCCTTAAATTAATTTTAGCATTGAAATCCGCATGCATAACCACTCTACATGAAACCTCGCCAATCCCTCGAAATGCCTTATTAGAGAAAATTTCGGTCTTCTCGTTGTTCGCAATCATGCGCTTAAGTTATAGTCGAGAACCAATTAGATTAGGAGTTACGCAGTTGAGGTATCTACGCCCAGATAGTTGCAATTAAATGGTTAAATAGATGCCCATAAACCAAATATATGCCAATTAATGATAACTTTTTGGGGTTTGACCAACACAGATACGTCCAACTGCGTAACTCCTATAGATGATACTAATTGGTTTTCTCCAGAATAGTGTTTAACGATACGAATAGGCCAAATCTCTAACTCTTGTGAGTTCGAGATTTGTCCAAAAAGTATCGTTAAACACTATATTTAGTTGATACAGCTATGCTGGCAAGATCGTCAGCGTCGCCCTACACTACCCAAGCCAATCAAAATGATTAATAATTTAATATACAAATTTACTTTTGGAATTTGGTATATACCTTGTAAGCAGCCTTGTAAACATACTCCGAAAATGCTTAATTCAAAACTGTTTATCATAGATTAATATCTTATAACAGGTGGATAGTTTATCGGATATACTTGTTGTTTGATGGTTACAAAATACACAAGTTATATATGGAACCGACCAACGACACATGTTAAACCTAGTCATTTTGGAGAGAAATACATGAGCCGCTTTAGGGTTGGAGGACTTATCTGCCTGTTTCTGCTCATCATGGCAGTGGTTCTTTCAATAGGAGGGTTGGCACAGAATGGAGCACCCGTGGGAGACGCGCCTCCTTCAGACGCACCCCCTTCGGATACGTCAGCGAGAGATGCTACATCTTCGGATTCTGTTGGATCTGAATCATCTGCTGTAGGGTCTGTTCCGTCTGATACCGACGCCGACGATACATCCACATCGGACGTAACACCACCGGATGTCGTCGAGGAAACGCCTGCTGATGATGCAACTAGTGATGACATTCGAGAAACATTCGAGGTGGATGTACCCCCACCTTCAGACGTGCTCGCTTTGCTGGGTGACGCGCCGCGATCTGATGTTGCCTCGGAGGTGACAGAGGATAGCGAAATTGCCGAAGAAGACGACGTGGATTATGAGGACGAGGAAGATGAAGATCGAGAGCTTAAATCCACTGGCGACAGAATTTGGCGTGAGGGTTATTCCGAACTCGAATACACTTGGACACCTCAGTCTTTCTCGGGTTTCTTTTACGACATCGATGATGATGTAGGTACTGAAAACCTCACGGTCCGTTTGGAAGAAGGAGAAAGATCCATAGACGAGAAAAAACTCGAATATGTGACCGAGGCACAGGAAATTTCTTTTGAGTTCAACGATTGGGGCAGTTATCAGGTAATCGGCTTTTTGGCGGAGAAGTACTTTGCCGGTTATCACGAGGGCACCAACAAAGATGTAATTGACGATGAGATCAACCTCATAGACGAAGGTGAACTACGTAAGGTTTTGATCGATAGCGACGAAGAGTACACAGTTACGACTGGATCTGTTTTACCTCTAGAAAACGGCTACGAACTTCGTATCAAGGCCATTGACCTTGATGGAAACAAGGTTTGGCTTTCTTTAGCTGAAGACGGTGACGAGGTTGACAGTAAAGTAGTGGTTCCTGGTGACGTGGGCGATTCTACTTATACCTACGAGATCGACATTAGTGGTGAGGACATGCCTCTGGTCATGGCTCACGTATCTAACGTATTTTCCGGTGCCGAGACCAGTTTGGTGACTCTAGATGCTCTGTTTCAGATATCTGATGAGTACACCTCCGTTGAGGATGGTGACTCCTATGACAAGATGGAAGTAGATTCCGTATCTGGCAACAAGATCGTTATGAAGAACGACGACTCAATCAGCCTTCGAAAGGGTAAAGACGTAACCTTCATGGGGGACGTTTTATTCCAGGTTGGCGACTCGAATGAGCTTCGATTTGCTCCCTATGTGAAGAAAACAGGAAACTACGAAATCAGAGGAACAGTTGTCGATCCGGACAAGGTGGATGAGTTCACTTGGACTCCTTACAACTTCGAAGCTTTCTACTATGATATAGATGATGATGTGGGCACTGAGGAGCTATTTGCCGAGTTTACAGGGGACAAAATCGATGACGGTGATCTGGTTTATAAGACTCGGCCAGATACCATCGAGTTCGAATATGATGATTGGGGCAAATATCAGGTAGTAGGATTCCTGGCGGAGAAATACTTTGCAGGATATACTGACGACACCACATTCACGGATGAGTTCAGCGTCCTAAATGAAGAGCAGTTGCGGAAAGTGCTCATGGATGACGATGAATCCTACACCGTACGCAGTGGCACAACGTTTCCCTTAGAGGAAGGATACGAGCTTCGGATAAAGGAAGTCGATCTGGATGGTAACAAGGTCTGGTTGGCCATCACCAAGGATGGGGATGAGGTCGATAACAAGGTCGTAGATCCTGGAAGTTCTTTAAAAAGTTCCACTTTCATATATGAAGATGAGATCGGCAGCGATGACGTGCCAATCATTGCGATTCACATACAGAGCATCTTCCGTGGCAAAGAAGAAGATCTGGCGACCATTGAGGGCGTTTTCCAAGTTTCTGACGATCCCGCGGTCATCGAAGAAGGCGAGTTTTACGGCAAGATGAAGATCGAAAGCGTATCTGATAGAGGGATAATACTGGAGAGCGATTCTTCTATCAGTTTGGGTCGTGGTAAGACCGTCTCCTTCATGGAGAACATGAAGTTCAAGGTGGCCGACTCTTCTAAGAAAAAATTGGTAGCTCCTATTGTGGAGATCAAAGGTGAGATCAAGCCGTTGAATCTGTACATCTCAGATGCCGTTGTGGGTAGCCAAGTTAACATAGAGGCAACTTCGAGGGGAGACCCTGTTAGCGGTGTGCGCATTACGGTTGACGGTAATGAAATAGGCTCTACAGACGGTGGGGGAATTGCCATCTATGTGCCTAATGTTGCAGGTACGTTTGATTTAGAGGCCCTCAAATCAGGTTATTCTGATTTCAAGACTACCTTCGAGATAAAAGAGGTAAAAGAGGAACGAGTGCTTGCCATCAGCGCGCCACCTGAAGTTTTGAAGGGCGAGGATTTCGTGATAAAAGTATCCATCGGACTGGACCAGAGGCCTGTCGCTAGCGCTGACATTTTCTTCGACGGGATCGAAATTGGGTCAACCGATCCGCGTGGTATATTCTCTTATTCCTCCGATTCAGTTGGTGGTCATACCATCAAAGCCTCTAAGTCGGATTTCGAGGATGGTTCTAGGAATATCCTGGTGCTCAGTTCCATCGAGTCCATTGGATTGCAGATGGGCGAAACAGTGAGCGCTGGTAAGAAGGTCAAGATCACCGTTGATCTGGAGAATACAGGCACGGTCAGCGATATTAAATCGTTGGATCTGAAGGTCAACGGAAATTCCGTGGAGACCAAAGAGGTTACCGTGGAACCTGGTGAGATCAGTAGCGTGACCTTTGAGTACACTGCACCAGAAGAGCCTGGCATGTACACTGTAGAAGTGGAGGGCATCCAGAAGACTCTCACAGTAGAAGAGAAGAGCAATACTACGTTGTTGGTGGTTGCAGCTTTGATTTTGCTTCTCCTCATAGGCGGTGGCGCTTACCTTTACACGAGTGGTAAGGGCGCATCTCAGCTGGAGTCGATTAAGGGCGGTTTTAAAAAGTAACTGCTGCCCTTTATCCTTACTTTTTTTATCACTTTTTTTGTAACTCTTCACGAAAAGTTGGCCCTTGTGAGTTCTCGTTACAATTGGTCGTATGGTTCTCGATCTATTCAATTGCGAATAAGTTATTGTAAACGATTTTTGTTGATAATAATCGGAAACAGGTGACTTATTAATTATTGGATCTTGTAGTTTTATTCAGGGAATGATTGATATACCGTGACTGTATTTCTCATGGCTGAGATTAGCATATCGGTTCAGGCCGACTAAAATTTCAGGATCGTATGAACATGAACTTCTGGCAACCAAAGATAGAAACCATGGATAGATCCGCGCTTCAGGATTTGCAGTTGAGACGCCTGAAGAGTACTGTAGAAAAAGTTTACAAAAATGTGCCCTTTTATCATGATAAAATGAAGGCTTTGAGGATAACTCCACATGATTTAAAGAGCCTTGACGATGTAAGGCTTCTTCCCTCAACAAGAAAAACCGACCTGCGAGACAACTATCCTTTTGGTCTGTTTGCCCTTCCAAAAGAAGAAATGGTCCGGGTGCATGCCTCTTCGGGAACAACAGGAAAACCGACTGTTGTCGGTTACACTGCTCGGGACTTAGAGACTTGGTCTGACATGGTGGCTCGAGATTTGGTAATGGCGGGTTGCACCAAAAAAGATGTCATCCAAAATGCGGTGAACTACGGTTTTTTCACTGGTGGTTTGGGCATACATTACGGAATAGAACGTATGGGTGCCATGGCCGTTCCCAGTGCCACTGGTGACACCAAGCGTCAGTTGGAAATCATGATGGACTTTGGAGTTACAGTGCTTCATTGCACACCTTCTTACGCTTTATATTTGGCCGAAACTGCGACCGACATGGGCATAATTGATAAGCTCAAGCTCAGGGTCGGGTTGTTTGGTGCCGAGCCTTGGTCCGACGAAGCCCGGTTTGAACTAGAAGATATACTAAACGTCAAAGCCTACGATTCTTATGGTTTGTCTGAGATGTGTGGTCCTGGGGTGGCGTTTGAATGTCAGGAACAAAATGGTCTTCACATTTGGGAAGATAACTTTTTGGTGGAGATCTTGGATTCTGAAGGCGAACCTTGTGCGCCAGGCGAGCGTGGCGAGCTTGTTTTGACTTCCCTGACCAAAGAAGCCATGCCTTTAATCAGGTATCACACGGGGGATGTAACCTACTTAATTGACGACCCATGTTCATGTGGTCGGACCAGCGTTAAACTGCATCGCTTCTTGGGTCGGGCTGATGACATGTTGGTGGTTCGAGGAATCAATGTATTCCCAAGCCAGATCGAGGACGTTTTATTGAAGCTGCCCGAGATTGGAGATTATTTCCAGGTATTAGTGGACCGGGAACGGCATGGTCTCGATGAGATTAGCATAAAAGTTGAGCTTACCGATGAGGCCTTCACCGGTGAACTGAAGGATCTGGCCAAGATCCAGAGGAAGGTAGAAAACGAGCTCAAGTCTGTGATGAAGGTTCGATCCAAGGTCGAGTTGGTGGAGAAGGGCAGTTTGCCCAGGACTGCTGGTAAGGCCAAGAAGGTTGTCGATCTGAGGGATGTATACTCAAAAGATTAGGCAATTTGGGCGATATATAGTGTTTAATGATTCCGTTCGGATTAATATCGAACTCGCAAGAGTTAGATATTTGGCCTATTCATATCGTTAAACACTACTCTGACGAAAAATAATTAGTATCATCTAGTTGGTTTTCGACTATAATTTCGCTTCCTCCTTCTTTTTTCATTGCTTTTATGTTCTCCGGAGTGTTATTCAATGGTTGTTGACGAAGATTTAAAAAAGCGCATAGAGAATTTTGTTTTTCGGGAAAAACACGTTACCAGTGCCAAGTTGGCCTTCGAGTTTGGAAGAGATTCTCAGGCGGCCATGGTTCTGGATCACAATTTGGTCGCGTTTCCGGGTATTTCGGCCCAGGTGGGCGAAGCTTTGTCGTCGTTGATGGAAGAAAAGCGCCTTTATTGGTCGCCCATCTCTTTGACCGCCTATTATCTGGATGGGTTCGTTTTGGATTTGCCAGTGACTTACGTCAAAAAACCTTACGATATTTTACACTGGATGCCAACCGCCTTCAACACTCCGAAAACTCACCACCGGTTGGCCGATGCCATAAAGCAGATGGGTGTAATGGGAAATTATCCGAAAAGGCCTGAAGCCAGATGGGTAAACAAGCTATTAAAGATGCAGTCTTCTTTTGAGTGTGACATGTGCGGAAAGTGTTGCACAGTTGCCGATCCCATAACCTTGGAGCCTCAGGATGTAGAGAGGATCTCCGCCTTTTTGGGGATCAGCATAAGAAAAACGATACGAAAGTATGCCACCTCAATAGCGTCGAACGGAAATCAAGCCTGGATGATGAAAAATAGCAAGCCTTGTGCCTTTTACGATCCAAAGAGCCGTAGCTGTAAGATTCATTATGCTCGCCCTTTTGTCTGCAGAGCGTTTCCCTTTTTGTCCTTTTATGCGCTCGACGGTCATCTGGACGATAGGGGATTGGATTTGTGCCCCTCAGTCAGAGAGCATGCAAACGATTTTTTGAAGAAAAGTGAACTTTGAACCGGTTATGGTGAAAAACCGTAAGACAAATTCATAGTCATCGTGGCCTAATTTTAAAAGTTTCATTAACGATTTCTCTCAATATCGTTATGCGTTGTAATTTATTTCATGTAATGTAAATGCTATAAAGAGCCTATATACATGTTCAAAATATATGGTAACTTTACTTGAAATTAAGCTGAGGTCTACCTGAAAATCATCTTTATATTTCATCGATTGTTTTTAACATGCAAAGAGAAGTCTACGAACTATAGGGGGTGTATAAATATTGAAATTAAACGACAAAATTATCAAAGCTTTATCATCAGATAAGCGATTTCACATTCTTGCCCGACTTTGGTCTCATAATATGACTGTAACTGATCTGTCCAGAGATCTCAATCTGCCAAAATCAACGATTTACGATAACTTAATGGTGTTGGTGAATTCTGGGTTGGTTAAAAAGAATAAGCGAAATAAATGGGTTTACTATGAACTGACAAAATACGGTCATGAAATATTTCAAAATTTGGTTCCCAAATTTCTCTGTCATGCCTAGTCGACCGAATATGTAATTTTTAATTGCAGGCAGGACGAGCCACGCGTCCATATAGTTATATAACATAGTTACATAATATAACATAATAAAAAACTTAATTATATCTTAAAATTTTGGTTATTTCCATATATTGTTCGGAAAAACCGAACAATAATTACTTTTTGTTCGGAAAAACCGAACAATTTCTATACATTTACATATAATTTGAACACTAGTACATATTGTGCTCCTGATTGGAGCACCTCAAAAATGAGTGGGGGTAAAAGAACATGAGCGAATTTGAGGAAAATGACAAACATACAGACGTAAAGAAGGTGCCAGATACGGCACCTCCTGAAAATAGTGAGAACAAAGAGCCACTTCGAAAATCTGAATGTGGAGACGACGATGAAATGGGGAACTGCTCTTCTTCCAGTCCGGAGACGACCCTTCCCAACTACATCTACGCACTGGGGCGGGTTGTGCCCCGTTTCCCCTGCCTTGGGGTAGAAAAGGAATTCTCCCGAGCGGCAGGTGAGATGGATACAACAGGGCTCACAGATCGAGAGACCTTCCATGCCGTTTTGTCTAAGCGAGAGAACAGATATTTGGCACGCAAGATGTGCTGGGCATTGACCATCGAAGGCCTACCAGTCTACCTGTTGTTCCCTCGGCACAGAGGAGATTTGGAGTACTTGGTGGGTGCCATCCGACCAGTTCCTGCGCCTGCTGACGTTGACGTGATCGTAGGTGAAAAAGGGCCCATTGCTCCACCTGAGATGTGCAGCGGCCTCACAGTCCCCTTGGTGGCTTTCGACCACACGTTCTCCTTTGACCGAAATTCGATGATCAAGTCCATGCCTCGACCGGTTTTGATCCCTGAAAAGGACGATCAGAAGTTCAGGTCGGCCGCGGGAGAGCTGTTCGATCGGATCATGCAGATGGCAGACAACATGGGCTCAACAGACGGGCACAGAGCGTTGAACTATCTGGCAGTCCGCTATCCAGCAATCTACGCCAAAGCTGCCGAACAGTTCGAACGCAATTTCTCCCTAACAGGAGTGGTGGCGAGACCGTCACGCTTGAGCGGCGCACGCAGAATCGTCTCGGCCGTATTCTCTTACACCCATCGGGAAACCGATGTCAGTGAGAAGTATTTCGTGCGGGTAGACACAACCGAAGTCTTCCCTTTCATGGTCACCAAGATGGCGCCATACTACGACAGGTGAACAAACGTAAAAGGAGGTGAAAGGTAGATGACAGCATGTAAATGCTTCTGGTATACAAGTACTCCCAGCGATGGTTGTGTTGGACCAAAAGTGTGTAGCTGCGATTGGGGTGGTGCAGATTCAACAGCACTATCTAGATTTTGGTCACTATGTGGCCATATAACAGGATATAAACATATAGAAGACAAATCTTGGGTCGATTGTGCTGTATGTCCTTCTTATTCTGAGTGATGAAGGCATACGCATTTTTATTTTTTAATATTTTTAAAGTAAAATCTACAATAAATTCTTGTAATGAACAATCAATCATAAAATTAACCCCTCTAAAATCGATACGGTCGTTGTTCATTCTAGATGAACGCTCTCCATCTTGCTATAGGGTACGCCGCGTCTATTCGATCTTAAATACCACAAAGTAAGTTGGGAGCGTTCTTTGCTAAATATTGTTGCATTACACGTTGTTTCTCTAAATCTCTTTTACTTTTATCAGCCAGATATCCTCATTTCCAACTCCTTTGCCCGACGTTGTCAGCCCTGCGAGTATATATCCTCCATCACAGGTTTCTCTCAACGAAGATACAGAATCACTCCCCCCTCTAATTAAGCTCTTATTCCATTCTTCATTTCCTTCTGAGTCCGTCTTTATTAGCCAGACATCACTCATAACACGTCCGTCTGACTCTGTGTCCCCCGTGATTATATATCCACCATCTTTTGCCTGTAAGATTGATTGGCCCCATTCATTCTCAGACCCACCAAAAGTCCTATTCCACTGTTCTACGCCAGATGAATCTACTTTTATCAACCATATATCCTGACCGCCAGCGCCATACGATTGTGTATCACCTACAATAACGTATCCACCATCGCTTGTCTCTTGGATTGATCTGCCTGCATCATAGCCGTGCCCGCCGAATGTTTTGTTCCATACTTCGTTTCCTTCTGAATCGGTCTTTATCAGCCAAACATCTGTTGACTCTGCATCATGAGAATCTGTATCACCTATAATGATATATTCGTCATCGCACGTTTTCTGAATTGACCAGCCCATATCTCTACCAGCCCCTCCGAAAGTTTTGTCCCAAATTTTAGTGCCGTTAGAATCTGTCTTTATCAACCACACATCTTCGTTTCCTGAACCATAAGACCCCGTAGTGCCAACAACAACATATTCTCCGTCTTTTGTCTCTAGTAACGACTTACCCCAGTCAGTATTAGAACCTCCAAAAGTTTTGTCCCAAATTTTAGTGCCGTTAGAATCTGTCTTTATCAACCAAAGGTCACCACTTCCCGCACCATAAGACTTTGTATAACCTACGATTATATAGCCAAAGTCCTGTATTTCTTTGACAAAATCTCCCACGTCATAACTTATTCCGCCGAAAGTTTTATTCCACTCCTCGATTCCCTTTGAATTGGTTTTTATCAGAGAGAGATCTTCGTTCCCAACCCCTCTGTCAGACGTTGTGATACCTGTGAGGATATATCCACTATCAGTAGTCTTCTGAATGAAATTGCCTGCATCATAGCCTTGCCCTCCATATGTTCTGTCCCACTCTATTACCGGCTCATGTTGCCCAAATGCAACTACTGTTGTCAGCGTCAGCAACGCTAAGGCAAGCATCGCTAAAATAGTCGTTCTCATTTATTTGCCACCCACTCCTGTTTATTACACCTAGAGGCAAGTAGAGTTATTAGATGTCGGACAAACGACAGTTTTCAATTGAGGAACATGACTGAACTTTCTTTGTTCCACTCGGATACTAATAACGTCTTCACTAACCCCATGTCATGCTTATAATCGATTTCATATATAATATTGCTGGTCGATAAGTCCCACGGTCATATAGTACATTCTATATTATATCAGTTCTAATCTTTGGACCTATTATACACCGACAACATGGGCTCAACAGACGAGTATCGAGCTTTGAACTATCTGGCGGTCCGCTATCCTGCAATCTACGCCAAAGCTGTCGAACAGTTCGAACGCAACTTCTCCCTAACAGGTGTGGTGGCGAGACCGTCACACTTGAGCGGTGCACGCAGAATCGTCTCGGCCGTATTCTCTTACACCCATCGGGAAACCGATGTCACTGAGAAGTATTTCGTGCGGGTAGACACAACTGAAGTCTTCCCCTTCATGGTCACCAAGATGGCGCCATATTACGACAGGTGAACAAACGTAAAAGGAGGTGAAAAAGAATGACTACTTGGCATTGTGAGGTGTGGGACCCCAGTGATCCCAGTTGCTATGGCTACGAAACGGCTTCTTCTGAAGTTTTTGCGTGTAAATATGCTAGAAGAGAGGCCGGAAGTTGCCTTCCCTCATATCCTTACTATAGTCAGAGAACATGGACAACGTAGAGATTAGACTACCTTAATTAAATAGGGGGTGTAATTTGTTGGATATGTTATCTACACCACATCACCCCCATTTATTTTTAAACTTGTTTTTATCTTGTCAATTATATGTAATATCCCATGTCCCTTGCTTTGTTGAATGCCACATCTGCTTCATGATTTCTGTCTAATGCCTTAAGAGCCAAGCCTTTGTCAATCCAAGCGTTTGGCATCCAAGGGGATAACTTCGTGACCTTGTCGTATAGCTCTAATGCTGCATCGTACCTCCCTTGTGACATTAATGCGTCTCCTTTGTACTTCAAAGGTGTCCACCGATAATCTGGAGATATTTTAATCGCGTTATCAAAAGCTTTAGCGCTTTCCTCGTATTGGCCCATCAAATTGAACACGTTGCCCTTTCCGATCCACCCTTCGGCCATAGTAATATTTGCCTCTAAAATATATGGATTGTAAGATGCGGTTTCGATTGCGTTTTCATAAGCTAATAAAGCATAGTCATATTTACCCATTTTTGTGAAAACATCGCCCTTGCCAATACTCCAAATAGCAGAGTTATCTAGCTCTGTCATAGTGAGATCGTCCAAAAGTTCTAAGGTTTTTGCATAGGATTTATCGGCTTCACCGTGTTCTCCCATTTCCTCAAGAACGTCCGCCTTTGCCATCCAAGCATTTTCATCATCGGGCTCCATCGCCAAAGCATTTTCATAAGCCTCAAGGGATTCATTGTATTTGCCCAACTTAGCAAATGACTGTCCCATGAAGACCCAAACATCATGACGTTGAGGATCAATATGTATGGCTTCATCGAACGCTTTAATGGCATCTTCTGTTCTGTTTAATTTTAGGAGAGTTGCACCCTTTGATGTCCAAATCCTTGATACCTCATCAGTTTGGTTGGCATGCATGAGTCCGATCGCTTTATCATATGCGTCGAGTGACTCATTATATCTGCCTAAATCGCCAAGTAAATACGCCTTTGCGTTCCAGTCGTGTGAAGATAACTCTGAAATTTTGTCAAATTCATCAATTGCACTTTCACTGGCCTTGTTTGCTTCGTCTAATCTACCTAAGTTTCTCATAACTGTGGCCTTGGTACTCCAAATATCCACTCGTGTCCGATCTGAATCAACAAGTTCTGCAGCCTGATTATATGCATTTACTGCCTCATTTAATTTATATGAATCGTTTTTGAGGGTGGCCACCATGGAAAGGACATTAGCTTTATCTAACCATGACTTGTAGTCCGCAGGATCTTGTTTAATGTTTTCGTTGTATAGTAAGAGAGACTTATCGAAATAGACAAAAGATTCTTCGATTGAACCATTATCCAACAGCGATATGCCTGTGTTATACCAGTCATCTGCATTATCATTCTTCACCTCTGCCATAGTAGAAGCACAAAGTACAACCATAGCTGCCAACAGTGCTAAAATAGTAGTTTTCATTTCTATACCACACTCCGTTTTCATTACACCTAGGGGTAGTCGAATCGTCAGAAATTGAACAGACAACAACTTTCAATGAACAGATGACAATATCCTATCCGTTCTGTCCAACCCTAACAACGTCTACACTAACCCCATGTCCTAATTATAATCAGTTTCATATATAATATTGTTGGTCGATAAACCACACGGTCATATATTTCATTATATTATTCATTAGTTCCTGTTTCCTCCCCTGCTGACGTTGACGTGATCGTAGGCGAAAAGGGGCCCATCGCTCCACCAGAGATGTGCGGTGGCCTCACAGTTCCCTTGGTGGCTTTCGACCACACCTTCTCCTTTGACCGAACTTCGATGATCAAATCCATGCCCCGACCAATTTCGATCCCTTAAACGGACGATCCAAAGTTCAGGTCGGCCGCTGGAGTGCTGTTCGACCGAATCATGCAGATGGCAGACAGCATGGGCTCAACAGACGAGCACAGAGCGTTGAACTATCTGGCAGTCCGCTATCCTGCAATCTACGCCAAAGCTGCCGAACAGTTCGAACGCGATTTCTCCCTAACAGGAGTGGTGGCGAGACCGTCACGCTTGAGCGGCTCTCGTAAGGTCGTATCTGCGATATTCTCGTACACCCATCGGGAAACCGATGTCACTGAGAAGTACTTCGTGCGGGTAGACACAACCGAAGTCTTCCCATTCATGGTCACCAAGATGGCGCCATATTATGACAGGTGAACAAACGTAAAAGGAGGTGAAAGGTAGATGACAGCATGTAAATGCTTCTGGTATACAAGTACTCCCAGCGATGGTTGTGTTGGACCAAAAGTGTGTAGCTGCGATTGGGGTGGGCCGCACGCAATTTGATTTACCACCCACTCCTGTTTATTACACCTAAGGGCAAGTCGAGTTATTAGATGTCGGACAAACTACAGTTTTCAATTGAGGAACAAGACGAAACGTTCTTTGTTCCACTCAGCCGCTAATAACGTCAACACTAACCCCAGGCCCTGTTTATAATCGAGTTTATATATAATATTGTTGGTCGATAAATCACACGATGATCACAAATCATGCAATTTATTCTATATTATATTTGATGTAATTATATTCGCTGTAAATAATAATTTTTCAAATCATTTGTGGTAGATGAGTAACAAAGGTTTAATAGCCTTCTAAAAGGTATTTATGGGGTGAATCTATGGAGTGAATCTATGGAGTGATTGAGTTTGATCGTTGGAAGGAAACGGTAAATATAAGGCGTTATAACCGAAGGCTAAAACATCCTATAGGGTAAAGATTCCGAGTTGTAGCTTTTGTTTTGATTTGCTTCGTCGTAGCAGATCACAGCCTCATCATAGCAGCCTAACTTCCCCAAGACAAATCCTTTGTTGTACAGGGTAATTTCATTGGATCCGTTTTTTTGAAGGGCCTTTTCATAATATTTGAGGGCATCTTCGTATTTGCCGAGTTCGGCGAGAACGTTTCCTTTGTTGTTATAATACTTGGAGGCTGATGAATCAATCTTGATGGCCCGGTCAAAGCAGTTTGTGGCATCATCATATTTGCTCGATAGGGCGAAAGCGACGCCTTTGTTATTCCATTCCTTGGCATTTGACGTGTCTGTTAGGGTTATTCCCTTGAAGAACTTTATAGCCTCTTGATGGTCGTTCAATTCGTTTAGCGTATCGCATGAGCTAAATTCGTAATATTTAAAGTTCTTGTAAATTTGGAGATCGGATGGCGAAATATCGTCTCCAATTGCATAAGATGTATTTAATACGACAAGTGTTACTAATATTACCAAAATACTTGATCTGCCCCATGAATCGGTATGATAGGCCCTTATCCTGTTTAATTTGTCCTCGATCACACCAGCGATTTTTACCTTAGTTTCCGTCATGTGCCTCTTCCAACCTTTGATAATGACAATGTTGTTCAAAGTGAGCAATCACTTACAAGACTTCAGTTTGGTTGGGCACATATATAGGCATAAGAATTATTGATTCGAACCACTCCGCTGAACAACTGGTACTAATGGAAAATTTCACTATGCACAAGACATGGGGGGTATATTTAGCTATATATCTCATACGTTAGAGCGTGGTGGGGCTCCTTATATTTCGCATCAATTATCTCAATGGTGTGGCGTTTCATTTTGCAAAAGGCCTCAAGAGATGGCAATAAGGCACAAAAGGGGGCGCTGATTTGGGCCGGGTATATTGGCGCCTCTTTCTTTTTGGCCAATGTAATAGAGGAGCTGTCTTAGGCTTCGGAATGCTTCACCCCCCATAACCCAATGCCTGCATTTTCTAGGGCTTCTGATATTTCGTATTTCATCTTGCCCAAATGGGTGGGAAAGGGGATCATCAGATCCATATTAGAACATCTATAGTGTTTAACGATACTTTTCGGATTTATCTCGAACTCGCAAGAGTTAGAGATTTGGCCTATTCGTATCGTTAAGCACTATTCTGGCGAAAACCAATTAGTATCATCTAATTGGTTTTCGACTATAATAGAGGAGTTGAAAGCGATGGGCATAACAACGATTCTTGCGAGCATATCTTCTCTCAACGAAGGAAGCCTCGCCTTTCATCAAAAGAATGGATTTCGGGAGTGTGGGCGGTTCAGGGATATTGGAGTGAAGAAGGGCCGTTCGTTCGATGGGATTTGGATGCAGAGGGTGCTATGATGAAATGTGTGGGACTTTAAGGTGGGGTGGTATTTCGAAAAATTCCTTCCGATCTCTAGTTAGGCATCATCGTAGCAATGGATGCGAGAGACTTGTGGAATATCTTATATAGTACCTAAGTGATGTGTATGTGTTTAGCTCATCTGAATCAGTATCAATAAGCCTATTTCATGATTATCTCGATATGCGAATTCGCGGAAACTAAATTGGGAAACTTCAGCTATTGATATCGATTTCAACTCAGTACAGGCTCTTTTTCCACCATTTGCGTCTAGATCAAAAACATCATCTAGTGATCGATTTTGGAGGTGCTAAATACGTACAGTGATGTCAACAGGATATTACCCATAACATGACCTTGAGTATTCCGTTGGATGTTTTTTATATACTTGGTGCAAAATGTCAGATTGATGACTTGCCCACCTGTCACGAAATTACAACCACTACTCCCACTTAGCGATCCTAATGTTTCGTGGGAAGATTTTGAAAAATTCTGTGTGGATTTTATTCATCACCTTCCTAATGTGAATGAATGTCATCGTTATGGAAAGCGAGGAAGCAAACAATATGGAATTGACATTTTTGCAAATTTGGATGATGGAAAAAGTTACGTATTCTCATGTAAACAATACCAGAATTTCACACCTGGATATGCAAAAAAAGCGATAGATGCGATGACTTATCCCGCGGACTATTATATTCTCCTGCTAAGTTGCGAAGCAACAAGCAAAGTACGAGATTTATGGTATGCAAAAGGTCATGCGTGGGATGTTTGGGACATACATGACATAGCACGAAAAGTTCGTTATGATTTGCCCATAGACCATGCCCACCGCCTCATTGAAACTCATTTTGGTACTGAATGGCGGAAATATTTCTTGGGCATCAAAGGAGTAACTCTTTTTGTTCCTCCAAATGAGTTTTTTCTCCCATTAATGGATTCTGAGAACTTATTCAATCACGTGTGGTCGCTCGTAGGTCGTGTGGAAATACTAAAAGAACTTCACGAATATATTGATTCGAAAACGCATCAAGTTTTGCTGCTACCTGGTGGCGGTGGCATTGGTAAGACAAAGCTACTACAGTCGCTCTCAGAAAGTTTCATCGAATTACACCAAGGAAAAATGTTATGGTTTGTGGAAGAAGGAGTGCCCATTACACCAGAGAGCGCTGACGAGTTACCAGCAAGACCTTGTGTGGTAGTGGTAGACGATGCTCATCGACGGGAAGACTTGTCAGTCTTATTAACTATTGCCCAAAAACGTCAGATTAAGTTGCTATTGTCATTTCGACCATATGCGATTGAGCGTATTCGATCAATGCTTACGAATGCGAAATTCGACAGCAAAAAGATAAACGAACTCGAACCTATCAAAAATCTAAATAGAGAAGAACTGAAAAAGCTAGCGCTTCAAGTGCTTGGTAGCAAATATTCTCATTTCGCTGACCCGCTTGTAGTAGTTAGTCGAGATAGCCCTCTCGTCACCGTAGTCGGTGGACGTCTACTTGTTGAGAAGGGAATAGATCCACGCTTGCTTGAGCGAGACGAAGAATTTCAACGTGCTGTTCTAGACAAATTTCAAGAATTCTTAATTGGAAATGTAAGTGAACAGATTGAGCCAGATGTATGCAGAAAAATACTAAATCTTATCGCTGCCGTGTCCCCTATTCGTCTAAGTGAAGATGAGTTTCGACGTGTTGCGGCAGACTTTATCGATATAGACCCTCCTGAGTTGATGAGGTTATTGGATGTTCTCGAGAATTCAGGCGTGCTTTTGAGGCGAGGGTATACCCTAAGAATTTACCCCGATGTGCTTTCAGATCACATACTGCACAATGCATGTCTTAACATGAGAGGAGAAAGCAACGGTTATGCGCAGCTTGTATTTGAGACGTTCAAAGCCTTATCTCTTGCACAAATTCTCAATAATTTAGCTGAGCTTGACTGGCGTATTCGAAAAGCAGGCAGTAAAGAGACAGATTTACTTGAGGATATTTGGAAATCAATAAATTATGAGTTCCAAAATGCTTCTAATTTTAATAGGCTTCAGTTATTAGGTTTTCTTGATGAGGTGGCGTATTATCAACCCAAACGCACGCTTAAGCTCGTCGAATTTGCTATGAGAAATCCTGCAACGACACCAGAGGATGAAGCTTTATCACGAACCTATGAGTTTACTCATGAACATGTATTATACAAATTGCCTAGATTAATTAAAAAAATCAGCTATACATTGGATTATTTGCCAAGATGTTGTGAGCTTTTGTGGGAATTAGGTAAAGACGATAGTCGAGAACTAAATCAGAATCCTGAACATGGAATACGCGTTCTCAAAGACTTGGCCAGTTATGACATAGATAAGCCAATTATATTTAACCAGATTGTCCTAGATAAGGTAAGCAGGTGGCTTAAAAAACCAGATGTACATTATCATATTCATTCACCACTAGAAGTTCTTGATTCTTTTTTAAATATTTGTGGCCATTCAGACAAATCAGAGGGTCGCAGAATTATATTAACACCTTTTTTAGTTCCCAGAGAACCAGTGTAACCAATATACAACAGAACTATTGAACTTTTTGAGATCTGCACACATTCTGATCAACCCAGAGTGGTCATACGTGCAATTGAAAGCCTAGAAAATGCTCTTAGAAATATTATATTTTGCAACCGCGAGTATTCCGGGGAAGACGTTCTTGCTATATGGGCACCTGAAGAATTGAAGGTATTAGGGATCATCGAAAATTTGGCTAATCGGACTATTGATCCTATAGTACACTTAAAAATTATAAAATTTATTAAACGAGTGGCGAACGTTGATTTATCAATTGAAGGCGAGGTGAAGACGAAGACGAAATCGCAAGAGATTCTAGATTTGATTCCAAATAGTTACGAATTGCGCCTAACTCAAGTGCTATGCAATAGCCGTCGATCGTTGGATACTAATTACGAAAATATTGAACATATTAAACGTAAATCAAAGAAACTCAATCGCAAAATCGCTAATGAATTCTTGATGATACATCAAGAAGCTTCAGAAGGCCTAGACGATCTTAATAAGAGGTTTCAGACCATAAAAGAAGTTGGAATTCAACCATATCCAGAAGCATTTTTCTTTGAGATATCAGATACGAGTCCAAGTTACGCTGGCGAAATTTGTGAAATTATAATTAATTCGTCACATATTTCAATAGCTCCATATCTAGACTCATTTTTGTGTAATATTAGAGACTTAAACATTGATCATGCTCTTGATATTGCTAGACAGGCGATAGACACAAACGATGTAACTCTTTGTTGCGCTGTTGCAAGAGTCTATTCTTACGACATTTGGGCAAGGAACCCACTTCCAAATGATTTCGAACTTATCACACAATTGCTTGGTCATCAAGACATTGTGGTTCGAAAACTTGCCATTAGATCTCTGGGTATACTAGCACACTTTGAACGACTATCAGGATTCGATATGAAGTTTACAGCATATTTTTGTGAGACGACTGAAATTTCCGAAAAACTATATGAATTTGGTGATATCAACCTTAATTTAAGAAAAGTTGCAATTAAATCTTTGAATCTCTTAGCTCTTTCAGAAAGGCGATTCGGAATTGATATTGCTCTTAATATGGTGAATGTTGGCGATGACTCCGGGCTTGCAGATGATTTATGTTCAATTTTTAATACTAAATGTGGAATCCCACCAGATGATTTGACTGATGATCAATTGAATTCGTTGATACAAAAATTTGAACATATTCCTCGAATTGATGAATATAATATCAACGAGTTATTATTGAATTCTTCAAAGAGAATACCATACTCTGTTTTGCAGTTATTATTCAACAGAATTAATTATGTCGAAGAATACCCGGGACCAGTGCGTTCTCATTACGACCCTCTTCCTATCATGGGATTTGATAATGATATTCTGATTGGTTTTAAAAACAGTGAGGACTATGAAAGTATATTACGAAACATCCTCAACTTTGCACTAGAACATAAAGGGAATTTTTGGATTTCGAGCTTGTTTAAAGCAGCTTCAGAGTTTGATCCTACAGGACTTGGAATATTAAACGAATGGGTTGAATCTAAGGATAATGAAAAGATCGAAGTCGTAAGCAATTTGCTAAGAGATGCTCCATCGGATTTCATTTTTAAACAAGTTGATTTCATATCGAATTTATTGGACTGTGCCCATTCTATTGGAGACGAATGTTATGGTAACGTTTGCAATGATCTGCATAACACCGTAATTAATGGTGGTTACAGCCCCTCACACGGAGAGCCTTCCCCAAAACATGTGCGTATAAGTAAGCAAGCTTTTGAAGTCTTGAAACAATGTAATGTAGGATTACCAATATATAAATTTTACAATGATATTAAGAAGTGTGCTGAAATGGTTATTCGACAAGAGCTAAAAGATGACGAGGAGTTTGATTAATGCAATTATTACTGTCAGTCGAGCATCCAGAAACCTACGAACATGTCATACACAGAAATAAATCGTCATCGAGCTTGCGATTTTCTGTAAGGTAGATGCGTTGGAAACACCTTCGCATTTCATTCCTGTGTTGCGTCTTGAACCAAAAGTTCCCCCTCCTCGGTTACGTATATCTTGAGGTCGCGGAGAACCATTCGCTTTTTCAAGTTTTGAGGGATTTTGGATTTGAGCTGAACAACCACGTCTACGGAGTTGAGGTTTGACCTTATGTCCGCTCGGTCCGCTTCTTGGAAAATTAGATGAGGTATTTCAAAGACGTCAGTTCCCGCCTCAACCATTACTGATATTGGTGCTTGAATCATCATCCACTCTTTTAAGGTGGCCTTGGCGCGATCCACGTTTTGCAGCGCTCTTTTCTCCAGAATGCTGACGTTGGATCTGGTGGTCCCCAAAATATTGGCTATCTCATTTTGGGATAGGCCGTTGCGCCTATATTTTAGAACGGCACGCTGCCTCTCTGTTAAAAGCGAAGGTGCCTCTTCTGAACCTGACGGTTCGTGTTTTAAGTCTGAATCTGAATCTAAATCTGAAATTGAATTTGAGTCTGAATCTGAATCTAATTCTGCCATAAACCCTCAACCTTCCTGGGGCTACTTGGTCCCAAGTTCGTCCAAGTGAATTATATGGGGCGTAGAGGCTTTAAAAGTAGCGAATAACTTGCTTTTCGGTCTGATTTTTAGCTCATCCAGTGATCGCTGGGTTACAAGGGCCACGATATCGTTATCCAAAAACACCCTATTCAATACCCCTTCCTGGCTTATCTCAACAACTTCGCAGGCCAAGGAATTTCGGGCGCTTGTGGTGACGAAATCTTTGGAGAGTATGACGTCTTCGGGCCTAATGAGAACCTCAACATCCCCTCTTTCTATTTCGGTCACCACCTGAACCTCATCTCCTCCAAGATCGATTGTTGCTATTCCTTTTTGGTTAGAAGTAACCCTCCCACTGAGTATGTTTTCAACGCCCAGAAAATCTGCAATCCTTCGATTTGACGGTCGCATGAATACGTCTCGTGTTGGGCCTACCTGCACCAATCGCCCTTCCATCATCACTCCGATTCGGTCTCCCAAAGACAAAGCTTCAGGTTGGCTGTGGGTGACGTGAATTGCGGTTATGCCAAGCTCTCGTTGTACCCTCTTCAGCTCTCTTCGGGTCTTCTCCTGGGTCCTGAGGTCCAAGGCGCTTAGCGGTTCATCTAACAGCAATACCCGAGGCTCGATTGCCAGAGCCCTGGCGATGGCCACCCTTTGCTGCTCGCCTCCTGACAGGGTTTTTGGGCGTCTCTCTGCCAAATAAGATACTTCGAGCATGTCCAGTAATTCTTCGGCCCTACCCCTTACGTCGGGGTGACCTTTCAAATTCAGGCCGAACTCGACGTTTTCTTTCACGGTCAGGTGAGGAAAAAGGGCGTAGTCTTGGTATACAAACCCCACCTTTCTATCTTCGGGTGGCAAGTTGGTCGCCTCTTTTCCATCGATCCAAATATCTCCTTTGTCTGGTGTGTAAAAGCCGGCGATCAGCTCTAGAAGGAGGGTCTTGCCGGCAGCGGTTGGCCCAAGAAGCACGAAGTACTCACCTTCCTTGATCTCTAGATTTACGTCTACTAACGAGAACTCTTTGCCCCAATCCCTGCTTACGTTTTGGATGAATATCAGGAGCGTTCGCCCCCTGATAGAAGCCTCAAAGATACGAATATGGTCATGCAAATCAGTATCAACAATACGGAAATGGGTGCAGAAGCCTTGAGTCCGGTGGTGAGAAAACGATCCCAAATTAACGTGGGTGCGATCATGGGATAGTAAGCGATCACTATTACTGCCCCGAATTCGCTGATTCCCCGCGCCCAAGACATGATGGCTCCAATCAATATGTGTCTTGAGGCCAAAGGCAGGCTCACCTTCCTGAAGGCACACCAGGGGGTGGCGCCCAGCGATCTGGCCACCCATTCTAATCTGGGGTCCACGCTCTGAAAGCCTTCTCGGGCCGAATTTATGAAGAAGGGCGAGGAGACGAAAAGCATTGCCACCACGATTCCGGGGAGGGCATCCACGAACCGAAGCGGGCTAAACTGGCCTATTAACCCGTGTGATCCAAAGACCATCAACAATGCAATCCCTGCCACGGTGTGGGGGACTATTATGGGCAGGTCTACCAAACTCTCCACCATTTGTTTTCCGGGGAAATTTTTCCGGGCCAGTATGTAGGCCAGAGGCGTTCCAGATACAACAGCGATCAAAGTGGCCAGCAAAGAGGCGTAGATGGTAAGCCAGATGGAAGCCAAAACCGAAGGGTCGGTCAGCGCCCCTAGCAGACCTTTGGGGCGCAATATCTGATCGAATATCAAGTTGAATATGGTGACGAAACTGAAAAACAGCAGCAATGAACCCGCTAGTCCCATCCATATGTAAAAACCCTTCAGCTTAATGGCCATCCCCCTCAAAAAATAATTATTTAATATCTACTTAAACCCAACCAACTATAGTGTTTAACGATACCTTTTTGGATTCGTCTCAAACTCTCGTGAGTTTGAGATTTGACCTATTCGTATCGTTAAGCACTATTCTGTTGAGAACCAATTAGTTTCATTAAATTGGTTCTCGGACTATACATAGAACTTATTCGAGGTAAGGTTTAAGCATATCTGGAATCTCTTCAAAGTTGTCTGATTTTGCAGGAACTATTGGGGGTTGACCGTTGTCCCTGAAGACGTTTTGCCCTTCCTCGGAGAGCATCAAGGCTGCAAACTCCAATGCCAACTCAGGCGTTTCGGTGCAGAGTGGTATGGTGAAACCGTAAGTTATGGGCGCAGCGGTTAGCACCTGTCCATCTGCAAGGGTCTCTTCTACAAGAGCGTAATCATCGGCGAGGTCTGGGCTTCCCAGATTGACTTCTGCTGGCAGGTCCACATAGTTCAGTTCATGTTGAACGGCCACGCTTCTGTACTCGAAGGCGTAGTCAACATCTCCACTTTGGAGAAGGGCCAGCCCTTCAACGCTCTTGGGCCGGATCGTCACTTTATTGGTTTTTGGTGGAAGCAGATCGTCGGTGGACGGTACTGTGATGGACCAAGTTCCTTCTTCATGAACGATGGTAATCTCAGTGTTCTCCTCGATCATATCTTCGAAGATTTGGTCATCATCGTAATAGCCTTCTGCTAGTTGAATGACCATGGGCGATCGATAACCACACGGGTCTTCGTTGGGGTTGGAGAAGAAGAACCTGACGTCGGGTCTTCTCAGGATATGATGCCAGTTTTCTGAGTTGATCTCGTTTGCGTACTTGCTATCGTTGGTATAAGCCAAGACCATCTCGTTGCTGGCGTATGCTATGTACCAGTTGGCATAGTCTGGGTACATCATGTTGGGGATCAATCTGTAGTCTGCAGAGTTTAGAATGCCCGCGCATCGGTCAAGCTCGGTGATCTTGCGAACGGCAGCGTTGCTTCCAGAAGCCTCTCTTTGTACATCCACATCAGGATGCTCGGCCTCTAATATGTTTTCGAGATCTTCCATGGGGGCAGCTAGGCTCCCTGCGTGGAATATCTTCAGGACCTGCTCGTCTTCGGCATAGGCAACGAAGCTGAATGTCGCTGTAAGTACTAGGAGCATGGTGGCCAATTTGAAAATTTTTTTCTCCATGATTATCACAGGGTTTAACGAATATGCTAACCATAAAAAGGTTATGTTTACATTATTTGTGAATTGAAATGTTATTTTATTATAGAATGTGTCCGTTTGTGAAAATCATTACGTTTTCATTTTCATTCGAAATGAAATGTTTGTGCTAGTATAAAATAGTCCCCTATGAAAATGGCGAACATTTGGGTGACGTATCGATTGAGACTAGTCGACACGCTAAAACCCAATTGCTCAGCTTTGTCGTACCAAGCTATAGCATCACTGTACTTTTTGAGCCAAGTATTTTCATTATTTGGATTATGCTGAAGAACCTTTTCATAACAACTTATGGCCATAGATTTTCATGTCCATTTGGCACATAATCGTATTTGACACCATTCAATTCAAGGGGTTCACCTGGTACCCAATCACCAAGGTTAATAACGTCGTTCTGAACTGGACGATCTGTCGATAGATATACTTGGAAAACGCCTAGGAATGAATTTATGGTGACAAGAGTTGTGTACCTGCCGCCAGCATTTTGTTTAGCGTATACGTGATTGGTTCGGTTGCTGCTGTCACCACCAGCACAATTACAACTGAAGATTTGCTTTTCGTATCTGAGAGCAGTGTGAGTGGTAACGGTAGCTTCTCCAATAACCATCTCGTCAATATGGAAGGTTCTCATGCAGATTCCAAGAATCTAAATGAGAATGCGGATATGATGCTCAAAGAGCTGGAACATGGCAGTGGTTACATAAATAACGATGCTCTTATCATGTCCCAGAAATTTAAGAGCGAAATCGTAGACAGTGTGGACTTAGAGACTATATCAGCTTATGTATGGATGAATGCAGAAAACCAAATGGTATATTCCCCAGAGCTAATAGCCCTCGGCAGTGGGTATTATAAGAGTCATCCCATAAATTGTGACACTTTGCTCAAAGAGAGGAACTGTGTTAAGAACTACGCATCAGAAACTTCCATGAACCACCAGATTTCTCAAGCTCATTGCATCGACAAAAGCATAGAAATTATGGCCTACGACCTTTACAATGATTATGATGGCTCTTATTGCATGGAACTGGCTCAAACCAGCATGAGGTTTGAAGAATATGTGACCGATGGGAAGGCCCATTTGGGCGTATTGCAGGGAAATACCGTGAACGACAAGGGCACCGCTAGAAAAGATCCTGTCATGGAGGTAGATCAAAACTACCAGGGAACCTTCCATATAGAGACAGACATGATGTTGGAGTGGCCTGTTGAAAGCCTCAGTAAATCGACCGACTGGCTCAGTTGTTGTTACGGTGGTCTGGAAACCGTAACTCCTGCAGATTATTATCCGTGGAATATAGGAATTGAAGCTTGCCAGTGATCAGTCCGCCAAAAAGTTGAAAATATAGTGTTTAACGATACCTTTCGGATTAATCTCGAACTTGCAAGAGTTAGAGATTTGGCCTATTCATATTGCTAAGCACTATAATTTGTAAATCTAACTGATAACTTGTGAGAAAGTATTACCCTCTCCTTACCGTTTGTTCTCTTCCTGGTCCCACAGAAACTATGGAGATCTTGGTCTTCAACAGCTCCTCTAGGCGGTCTACGTAGCCTTTCACTGCCTTTGGCAATTCCTCATAAGATTTTACGCCGGTTATGTCCTCGGTCCAGCCCTCAATATCTTCATAGACTGGTACACAGCGAGAAAAGTCCACTGTGCTTTCAGGAGGGTAGTCTAGGGTTTTGTCGTCCAGTTCGTAACCTATGCAGATCTTGACCGGCTCCAGATCGGTTAGCACGTCGAGTTTGGTTAGAGCCACCTCAGTGTAGCCGTTTAGGTACATTGATTTCCTAGCCAATGGGGCATCAAACCAGCCACATCTTCTAGGTCGGCCTGTTGTGGTTCCAAACTCCTTTCCTCTGGAGCTAAGATGCTCTCCCACAGCGTCCTTTAGCTCGGTTGGCATGGGGCCTTCTCCCACCCGTGTCATGTAGGCTTTAACTATTCCCACTACGTTGTCAACCCTTGTTGGTCCAACCCCCAGATTGGCGCAAGCACTGCCTGCAGTGGTGAAACTGGATGTTACGAACTTCTGGGTGCCGTGAATCACATCCAAAAACGCACCTTGAGCACCTTCTGCCAATACTCTCTTGCCCTGGTCAAGAGCTAGGTTAATTTCGTAGGATACGTCTGCAATGCGATCCTTCATCTTTTGGCCGATTTCTAGATACTCTCCTATGAGTTTTGGATCTCTCACCACCGACGAGTCTCCTCCCATCTCTTCGATTGCCTTTTCTCTGGCAGGACCAATTTCCACCAACTTTTTCTCCAAGAGAACAGGATCGGTGAGGTCCTTCATCTGCACTTCGTCCCGGGAAAACTTGTCGATGTAGGCATAACCTATGCCACGTTTGGTAGTACCGATCTTGTCTTTCCTGGCAATCTCCCTCCGACTGTCAAGCTCGATGTGGTAGGGCATAATTATGCTGGTTTTGGCGTCAACTCCCAGATTAATATGGATTCCTTCAGATTCCAACGCCTCTATCTCGCTCCACAAAACCTTTGGGTTGAGGACGACTCCTGGACCGATGAGCAATCGGGCTCCGTAAAGCACACCGCTTGGGGTGAGGTGAAGTTTGTAAGTTTTATCGCCCACTATGACCGTATGGCCTGCGTTGTCTCCACCTTGGAACCTGACCACGATATCGTAGTCTTTGGCCAGCAGGTCTACGATTTTCCCTTTGCCTTCATCACCAAACTGTGAACCGGTGAGTATGGTAAACATAATAACGCCACTAAGTAGCAGGGTAGATAACCGTTTTGATGCCTCTTCAAGGTCGACGAAGGCATTTCTACCACAAAATTCAACGATCTTCCGCTTTATTCACGATGCAGTCAGCAATCATCGTACCTACGTCAACGTTCCAGGCTTGAAAAATCCCCTTGCCGGACGGGGTGCCATTCACCTCCAGCACGTTGAGGCCTTGGGGCGTTTCTATCAAGTCTATGCCGCTGTAAGTTGTGCCTACCGCCTTGCTTGCCTTAAGGGCCATATCTTCAATCTCGTCTGTAAGAGGGCATCGTTGTACTGTGCCGCCCTGGCTGAGGTTGCTAATCCAGCTTCCCCGAGGGGCAATCCTGTATATGGCTCCTGCCACCAAATCTCCAACTACGAATGCCCTGATGTCTCTGGGCGTTGGAGCTTCTAAAAACTTCTGAAGATATATTACACCCCTATCTTTCAAAGTTGATTCTAAATAACCATCTTCGTTCTGGCCGTCTGAATGCAGTAAAGTTAAATCACGTCCTTTGTATCCAAAAAGCGGTTTTGATACTGCGGTTTCGTACTTTGATAAAGCTTCTTTTGCTCTATCCAGGTTAGTGGTTACAGTTGTGTGAGGGATAGGTAGCTTCGCCTTTTGGAGTGCCAAAAAGGTAGCGAACTTGTTGGCTGCGTTCTGGATGGCTTGGGGTGAATTGATTATCGGTAAACCAAATTTTTCAATATGGCAAAGGGTTTCATATCTGAATGCCACGTCATGAGAACCGCTCCTCCCCAGATCTCTCACCACGATGCCATCCAGCCTTGTAAGGTCGGTGTTTCCACCACAGATACTAGTGCTCTCTCCAATTTGAGCTGAAATATCTGAAAAGTTGAGAAACGTGGCCTCAGCTCCACATTTTAAGAACCCTTTTCTGATGGCCTTTGCTGTCCAATCTTGGAAATCGGTGACCACTACTCCGAAATGCATGATTTAGCCCAAGAAGATCAAGAATATATTCCTGTTGGATTCGAGTCT